>Ga0073928_10002518_pt1 | contig 31253 bp, 22 predicted proteins | sample PaiPotPPA55metaG_FD_76969 | JGI IMG/M metagenome (GOLD analysis project Ga0073928, IMG submission 76969) | Iron sulfur acid spring bacterial and archeal communities from Banff, Canada, to study Microbial Dark Matter (Phase II) - Paint Pots PPA... ...
ATGCCACAACCCTCGGGGCCCACTTCCGGACAATTTAGGACTAATTTAGGCTGCAGACTCCCTCATTTCATTGAGTCAGGAGGCTGGCGGTATCAAGGCTGCAAGGTACTTCCTCGAAAGTAAGGGCTGAAGGTGGCGCACGACTCTCCTCGCGCGCCGCACACGAAAAGTTCGAAGGGGGAAATGATGGCACCTACAGGGAAGCTGGGGAAATTGGTGTGCCTGTTCGCGGCGGCGCTGTCGAAGCGTGGTTTGGTGTTTGCCGCCGTTCTGATGTTTGTCGTCGCTGTGAGTCCTGCAAATCTTTACTCACAGTCAGCAACATCGGGTTTGGTCTCTGGCGTCATCACTGATCCGTCGAATGCCGTTGTTGAAGGCGCGACGGTGACGTTGCAACAGCGGGAGACGAACTTGGAGCAAACGACGGTGACCGATGCTGCCGGACGCTACTCGTTTCCGGCCGTCGACCCCGGCGACTATAACTTGAAGGTCGCCGCGCCTGGATTCTCCACCACCGCTACTGCGCTTCACGTCGAGGTCCTGAAGTCGCTCACGGTCAACGTCGCTCTCAAGGTGGGCCAAGCCACACAGACCGTCGAAGTGACCGCGTCGGAGACGACGGAGCTGCAGACCACCGATTCCAGCATCGGGAACGTGCTCAGCGGCGAGGGTGTCGGCCGACTTCCTGCCTACACCCGGAGCGCCACATCTCTGATGTTTCTTCAGCCGGGAGTAACCCCGTCCCCGCTTCCATCGAACGGCAGCTCTCAAAACGACAACACGAGCGGCCAGGTAACCGGCTCTCGAAGCGAGCAGATCACGTTCAGTCTGGATGGCGGCGACGCGACGAGCGATTTGGAAGGGTCGGACTCCTATGCTTCGCCTCCAGGCGAGCCACAACCCGCGCCCGTGATTCCCACCCCAATGGAAAGCACGGAAGAATTCCGCGTCGCCACGAGTAATCCAAACAGCGCCGTAGGCGCCCACTCATCCGGCGGGCAAGTTGCCTTGCTCACCAAGCATGGCACCAACAGCTTTCATGGCTCAGCCTACGAGTACCATTTCGACGACGGGCTCGGCGCCAACACCTGGCAAAACCGCTTTGCCGATATCTCGAAGGCGCACCAGGTGGACAATCGTTTCGGCTTCACCGCGGGTGGTCCTGTCTGGAAGAACCACCTCTTTTTCTTCGGTAATTACGAAGGCCGTCGCCTCTACGACTCCTCGCAGTTTACGGCAATCGTTCCAACCGCCACCCTGCAACAGGGCATCTTGGAATTCCCAGACGCCTCCGGAAACATCGTGAAGTACAACTTCAATCCGGCCAATCCTCTGTCGTCTCAATGCGGCCCAGGCGGCACGGCTGCGTGCGATCCGCGCGGCAAGGGTTTCAGTCCCGCGATCCAAGCTCAATTAGCTCTCTACAAGCCCGGCAATTTCGCTGGCCTGGGCGACGGCCTCAACACCACAGGCTACGCGTTCAACCTGGCCACTCCCACCCTGGAAGACTTGGGAGTTGCGCGGCTGGACTATCGAATCAACAACAAATGGAGCCTTTTCGGCACTTACCATCTGTCTGATGTCGCGCGAGTAGGAACCGAACAGGTGAATATCTTGGGGCCCAACTCGGTAAGCGGGGATCCTCTCAACGCGTCCTTCTACACTTTTGAACTGACCGGCCAACTCAGCCCCCAATTGACGATGGTTACCCACGGTTCCTACTTGAGAAACTGGTGGGCTTGGTCTCGGGCTACTCCCACTCCACTCGTCACGGGCGCAAACGCTTCCGTTGAAACCCTCGAATTAGCAGGAGAAGGAGTGGGCGACACTTCCTCCACCGCCAAGCTCCTTGAGGATCCGATTAACGTCAACACGCAGCAAGCTCGATCCCGCTTCTGGGACGGACATGACTGGTACATTGCTCAGGACTATAGCTGGCAGCACGGGCGCCACCTCTTCCAGTTCGGCGCCGCAGGCTATATCTGGAACGACTACCACAATCGCACCGACGATGTCCTCGGCGGTCTAACCAACGCGCCCATCGACTACATCGAAGCAAACGGTAACACCAGCGGTCAGTGGGTCAACGTCAACGGCACCTACGAGCCTCAGCCCTGCACCGCAAGCGTCACCACCAATTGCCTCACCGGCAACAACGCCCTGCGTTGGAACGAACTCTACGCCACCGTTCTCGGCTTGGTTGACCGCTCTGCCCAAATCGAAACGCGCAACGGCAAGTTCCAGCCCAATGCACTCGGCACGCCTCTGTTTGATAAGGTCCACATCCCGGCTTTTACTACCTACGTTCAGGATGTCTGGCAGGTGCGTCCCAGCCTCACGGCAACTCTCGGGCTCGACTGGGGAGTGCAACTCACGCCCACCGAGCAGCAGGACAAACAAGTGGTCTGGACCTATGCCGGCACCAATACCCCCGTCAACTACAAGGAGTTCATCAACTCTCGCGCGATTCAGCTCGAACAAGGGAATTATTTCAACCCACAGTTCGGCTTGACGCCAGTCGACTCGCTCCCATCTCCTTTCACTGGAAACTTCCGGCAAACCACTTGGCACGACGTCGGTCCCCGCCTGTCGATGGCCTGGCAAGTCCCATTCCACAACTGGCTCTTTGGCAACAACGAGACCGTGATTCGCGGTGGCTATGCTCTGATGTGGGACCGCTCCAGCGCGGTGGGCGAGGTCCTGAACCCCTTGCTGACCGGTGGCCTGGCTGACGTGGACCAATGCGGTGGCCCGATATTTTCGGGCAGCGGCGCAGTCTGCACCAACGCTCCAACCAACCCAGCGACCGCCTTCCGAATCGGCGTCGACGGGAACACAGTTCCCGTCCCGGCTCCCCAAGCGCAGTCGATCCCGTTCGTCCCTGCGAGTTTCCAGGGGCTGACGATCTCATCGGCGCTCGATCCGTTTGCAACGCCCGCCCACGCGCATAGCGTTGACTTCACGATCCAGCGCGCTTTGCCGGGGAAGATGTTCCTCGAGGTTGGCTACATCGGCCGCTTCAGTCGCAACCTTCCCGAAGGCCTCGCTCTCGGGTCGCCCGACTACTTGATGAAGGACAAAGCCAGTAGCCAAACCCTCGCCCAGGCATTTGACGGCGTGGCCCAACAGGTTCGCGCAGGCGCGGCTCCCACTGCGATCACGGAGCAGCCCTTCTTCAAGAACCAGTTTGGCGGCACCGCAAACTGCCAGGCTCAATCGGCCGCCCTGGTCGGCACCGCGAACCTCAATTGCAGCGGACTGTTGGCCGCAGCGGACCCAACCGATCTCTTCAACGGCGCGCTCAGCTTCACCATGCTCACTTTCGACGCGCTTGCTCCGGCTCTTGGCCAGCAGCCGATCAACAACGATCAGGTCTTTGAGTTTTCCGCCACAACCAGCGGGGGATTCTCCAACTACAACGCGGGCTTCGTTGCCCTCAACAAGTCGTTTGCGAATGGTCTCCAATTCCAGCTCAACTGGACGTGGAGCCACGCGATTGGGAATCAGGGAATCAACCAGCAGTACATAATCTCGGTCAACAGCCCCTTCAACCCACGGCTCGACAAGTCCTCCGAATCGTTCGACCGCAAGCACACCATCAATACGTGGTGGTATTACACGTTGCCGTTCGGCCAGTCGGCAAGGTACCGCACGGGCAGCAACTTTGTTAACCGCGTTATCGGCGGCTGGTACACGTCGGGGATTTTCACCTTCGCGACGGGACAGCCCGTGTGCATCCTGGGCGACGGCGACTATGGCTCGTTCTTGAACACGGTTGGCACTTGCGCCATTCCGTCGGCCAAGTTTCCGAACGCAGGCCTGCACGGTCTCGGCACCGTTACGGCCGGCCAGCCAAACTTGCCCAACGTCTTTGCCGACGCGACGGCGGTTGAAGCTACGCTGTCGCACCCTTTGCTAAGCGTGAACAACAGCATCCCGTACGATCAAATGCGGTTCCTCAACCTCTGGAACTTCGATCTGTCGTTGGGCAAGAACATCGTGGCCACCGAACGCTTCAAGATGATCCTCTCGGCGGACTTCCTGAACGCGTTCAACCATCCCGCGCTGTTCACAGGCTACTTGCTGAACGGCAACTACAGCCTGGATATCGGCAGCCCGGGCAGTTTCGGCCAGATTACAAGCCAGGATAACCAACCGCGGCGAATTCTGCTCGGCCTGCGGATGGAATTCTGAGGTCGTGAAGTCCTGGCGGCAGCGGGTCGCTCCGGCGTGATCGAGGATGCGACCCGCTGCTTCGCCTTTCTTGACACTCTTTGCCGCGACCATTATCTTCCCTGCAACGAGAGGAACTCCCTTGAAGATCGGAAGAGCTGCGTGTCTCGCACTCGCTGCAGTTAGCTTTGCAGCGCGTCCAATACCCGCGCCCAGCAAAGCCACAGCGGCGTTTCAGAAGCTCCAGACCTTGGCAGGCGACTGGGCCGGCAAAGACCAAGATGGCAGCGAGGTGAAGTCGAGTTTCAAGCCAATCGCTTCGAGTACCGCCATGATGGAGACGCTAGCCATGTCCGGAATGGACGAGATGGTGACGCTCTACAGCATCGACGCCGACTCGATCGTGCTGCTTCACTATTGTCCGACGAACAACCAGCCGCGCATGCGCGCTACGCCCGCGCCAGGCGACGTCAAGAGGCTGGAGTTCACTTTCGAGGGCGCCGGAAATCTGCCCAGCCTCGATGCCGGACACGAGCACAAGCTCGTCATCGACTTCGAGGGCGCCGATCACATCGTCGAACACTGGACGTGGCGCAAGAACGGCAAAGACACTGAAATGACGTTCCGCCTGACGCGAAAAATCAAAAGCTGACCGCGCTTGGCTCTGCGAAAAATCCCCTCGGTGTCCAAAGATTTCAAAGTCGGATTTCAAATTCGGACCTCAAATTCGATTGAACAAAAGCGGCGCGCCGATTTTTGACGTGTAATTCGGCCGACAGCGCTCCACGTTATATAGTTTCGCCACGTCCACATGCCGCGCGCCGGTCGGCAAACCCTTCAGCGGAACCTGGCTGTAGCATCCGTTCTGCAGGCCCACCAGCCGTCCCGTGACGCCATCGCGAATCAAATCGGCGGCCACATTCGCGAATGTGATCGCCACAAGCTGATCGATCGCGTCAGGCTCGCCGCTCCGCAGGTCGTACGTCAGGTCGCTCTCCATCACTTCCTGTTTCGTGCGCTTCTTCACTTCCTCGCCCAGAGCGTGCCCGATGTCGGCCTTCTTCCGGTGGCCGTACGCGTCTGCTTCGCCCACTTCGGCGATGCTGCCTTCTTTCCACACCGCGCCTTCCGACACCACCACGAACGCGTAATTGCTCGGGTTGTTTCGCTTGTCTTCCATCAACAGCTTGCAAATATGATCCAGATCAAACGGATACTCGGGAATCAAGCACCGCGAAGACGTCACGTAGGCCGTGTAGAGCGCGGTGAAACCGGCATCGCGCCCGAACATGCGAAAAATTCCGATGCGCTCGTGCGACCCCAGCGTCGTGCGCTGCCGCGTGATCAATTCCTTCGCGCGCGTGATCGCCGTCGAAAAACCGATGCAGTACTCCGTGCCCTGCACGTCGTTGTCCATCGTTTTCGGCACGGCAATCACCGGAAAACCCTTCGCGTCGAGCACCGTCGCGAAACTCAGCGTGTCGTCGCCGCCGATCGCCACCAGGCAGTCGATTCCCAGGTGCTCCAGGTTCTTCAGCACGATCGACGTGAAATCGTAGTACTTGCCGTCGAACGGGAGCTGCTTCAGCTCCTCCTTCGAAATGTGCAGCGGCACCTTCGACTCCACCATTTTTCGCGGATTCGTTCGCGACGTGTGCAGCACCGTGCCGCCCGTGCGGTCGATCGTGCGCGTGTTCTCGCGCGTCAGCGGCCGGATGTAGTTGGGATCGCTTTCGAGCGCCGGGTTCATGTGCGTCAAGCCTTCCCAGCCGCGCCGAATGCCGATCACCTCGCGCCCGATTTCCTTCGAGCGGTACACCACGCTCTTGATGACGGGATTCAACCCCGGCACGTCCCCGCCCCCTGTCAAGATCCCGATTCGGTTCTTCGCACCCATCGATCCTTTTCTCCCGCTTGGTTTTGTGCCAGCCCCCGAACTCGGCCGTCGCTCGTCACTCGCCACTCGTCACTCGTCACTCGTCACTCGTCACTTCCAAATATCTTACCCAATTTCCCCGTGCAAAGAATAGCCGCGACCAAGTTCTCAGGTGCGAGGGCTGATGCATCTTGGTTGCGCTTCGGATTGGCCACAGAGGCACAGAGACATGGACAGCCAGGCGTGAAGGGCGAGGGATTGATTGGGCGCTCGCGCCCCCGTGTCCACCGGGATTCGGATAGATAGAAGATTCGTGGCCGAGATTCAGGCTGTATCGATGGTTGGCGGAACGACCGCCTGGCAGCGACGCGGTGCTTACAGCACTGACTAGGAGAAGTGTGGCTTGACAACGCCTTCGTTCTTATCGAGTGGCAGCCGGCCGCGGCGACGGCCATGGCGGCCGGGACGGATAATTCAGCACCAGACTCTCTCCAAACGGCGGGGTCTCGTCCTGGCTCCCTGGCATCCCCCACGGTCGCGCGCAGCAGAAGCACGCCATTTTCGCGAGATTTAGCTTTGAGCTTACGAGCTCGATTCTCTCACCTCAAGCCATTCCGCGTCACCGGCGGGGCGGCACAGCCTTAAGCCCATGGTTTGTCGGGCGCCGCAGCCCTTCGATGTTCGAAGGGTGCGCGTCTTAGCCTCTAATTCCGGCTCGAATTTCCCGCACTCAATTCCCCATATTTTATATTGTGCAGTACTAGGTCTTGACATTGTAGTTAATCTATGGTATCCTGCGGTCGGAAACTTGGACATGAACAACAAATACGGCAAGTCGCGGCAAAGCCACCTTTCGTCCCCCACGCCCTCACCCCTCATCCCTCACCCCTTCTTTCAATCGGTACACTTTGCAAACGGAAATCGCCGCAACTCCAACAAAACAAACGGTCGGCACCCGCCTCAATCGGGTACAAAAACAGGCCCTGGGGCGCCGAAGCCTCAGGCGAAGGCGCCTTCGCCCCATCTTCTCCCCCAGGCCCGAAATTCTAATAACGAATCCGCGATTAGAAATCGCCGCAAATGACTGAAAACACTCGCCACCGCCCCAGTCTAATAACCGTAGGGTGGGGGTGTATTCTTGCCCAAAGCGAAAGCAGGGCGAAAACTTTCAGCCCTTTGCCGGCGTTTCCTTGCCTCCTTGTCTTCTGCCCTCTGTCCGTCGACGCGGGGGCGAGCGGGCGCGTAGAATGGCGCTGATGGTGCTGCGCGGGTCATTCCGGATTCTGTTTCTCTACGATGTGGCCGAGGCGATCGACCTTGCGAAGCTGCGCGAGATGCTTGGTCCGCGCGGCGAGACGATCAAAGAACAATTTCCGCGGCGCACGCCCGACTACATCCGTTTCGAGCAGCCGCCGATTGTGGAGCCGGGCGAGCAAATGACGCTGCAGACCGGGGAGCAGGTAGTCTGTTCGATCAAGTACTACGCGTTCGCAGCCGTTGTGGTGCAGATGGAGGTGCCGTTTGAATGCGACTGGAAGGCGCTGCTGTGTCATGCGTCGCGCTGGGTAAGCCCCACGGATATTGAGCCGCAGGCGCGCGACGTGGTGCGGCGTCACCTGGAAAAGGTGATGCCCGCCGTCGTCAAGCCGACGAAGGACTGGCTGGAAGAAGACTACCTGATCATCAACCTTCAGAGCGCGACGCCGCTCACCGCGAACATACTGGGCCAGGGCGGAAAAGCAGATTCCTCACCAACGTTCGCCGACACCGCGACCGGGATTCGGAATGACAAGCCTTCGGGCGAGGTGGAGCGCGCGAGCGCGGAGGACTTGCTTTCGGCACATGGCCAGCAGATCGCGCAACTGGTGCGCGGAGAATCCACGCCGCTCGCGGCCAGGACCACGGAAGAAATCCTGCACGCCAGCGAGTCGTACTACCCGTCGGACCTGACGGTGGTGGGCGCGTCCGCCGCGTTCGTCTACGACCGTCCGGACGATGCGGCGGCAACGAGTCAAATCCTGGAATACGCGAAAATGCAGCTTCTGGAATTCCGTTACTACGATGGGCTGATGACGCAGGTGCTCTCCGACGTGTACGCGGAGCTGGAGAAGAGCCGCAATATCTTTTTTTCGAGGTGGAGATTTCCGCGGCAGGCAAAGCCGTTCAACACGATTCGACTGGACGTGATGGAGCTGGCCGAGCGGATCGACAACGCGATCAAATTCGTGAGCGACGTTCACTACGCGCGCGTTTACAGGTTGGCGGCGACGCGGATGGGCGTGGACGAGTACCGCAATCTGGTGGACGAAAAGCTGCGCACTGCCGGCGAGCTGTACGATTTCATGACGGACCAATTCAATGAGGCGCGGTCGTTCGTGGTGGAACTGGGAATTGCGATTTTGGCGCTGCTCGACGTGATTTTGCTGCTCAAGGGGTTTGGCGGCGGGTTTGGGAAATGAGCGCGCGGGCCTTCGGTCGGGATTACAGTCGCGTCGATTACGCGGCGCTCGCGCTAGCCGCGGAAGTAGAGGTACGCGCCAAGGATGCAGACGAGAACGAAGGCGGAGCCGACGACTTCGCGCCAGCCCCAGCTCGCTTCGGTGTTCGCTTTGTCCTCGGCAGTTTCCGTGCCGAAGGCGAGGCTCTTGATTTTTGTGTAGTCCGGCGCAGACGTGGCGTAGCTGACGCCGACCATCACGATCGCGGAGACAATGGTGATCAAGACGCTGAAATACTGGAAATAAATATTGTTGATGATCCAGAGGAACGAACCTTCGGGATATCCGTTCTGAAAGCCGGACAAGCCGAGCGTGACGGGCGTATCGACCAGCATGCGGAATATTCCGAGGACGAAGCCCACCAATAATGCCCAGAGGGCACCCTGCGCGTTCATGCGTTTGAAGAAGACGCCAAGGAAAAAGACCACGAAAATCGGCGGCGCCAAATAGCCTTGCACGGCTTGCAAGTAGTCGTAGAGGCCGTGCGCGTTTTTGATCACGGGAATCCACGCGAGAGCGATCAGGACCATGACAGCCGTGGCAAGGCGGCCGATATGCACGAGTTGGTGCTGCGAGGAGCCGGGCTTCCACTTCTCGTAGAGGTCAACGGTGAAGAGCGTGGAGCAGGCGTTGAACACTCCGGCGAGAGAGCCCATCAGCGCGGAGAGCAGGCCGGCAACGACGATGCCGCGCAGTCCAGGCGGCAGCAGATATTGCACCATCAGCGGAAAGGCTCCCTGAGCGGCGGCAGGAATCGCGTGACCGTTGGGCCCGATGATGGATGTCAATTCGGGAACCTTGCCGCTCTTGGCCAGCGCGTAGCAGACCAAGCCGGGAACGATGAATAGGTACACGGGAGTGAGCTTGAGGATGGCGGCGAAGATGCTGCCGCGGCGGGCCACGGCTTCGTTGGGTGCGCCCAGAGCGCGCTGGACGATGTATTGGTCGGTGCACCAGTACCACAGCCCGATAATCGGCGCGCAAAAGAGCATGCCCAGCCAGGGGAAATTGCCGTTGAAATACCAGGCTTGGCGCACGACTTCGCCGGTGGCGCCCTTTTCGATTACGGGCGACCACGTGCCCTGCACGCCGGCGGGGATCAGGGGCTTCCAGAGGTTGAACATGTCGGAGCCGCACCAGTAGCGGAGTTCGTGCCAGCCGCCCAGCTTTGCGAGGCCGTAGAAAGTGAGGCAGGCGGAGCCGACGATCAGGACGACCACCTGGACGGCGTCGTTGTAGGCGACGGCGCGCATGCCACCGAGCGACGTGTACAAGCCCGTGAGACCAATCACGAGCACGGAGCCGATCCAGAAACTGTCGATGTGGAGGCTGCCGATGTTGATCTGCATTTCCGGGAAAAGAGTGCCGAAGACAACGCCTCCGGCAAAGATGCCGACGGCTATCTTGGAAACGATAAACGTGATGATCGAGACGATTGAGAGGACGTAACGCGAGTTGGCGCTGAAGCGGCGCTCGAGGAATTCGGGCATCGTGAAAACCATCGAGCGCATGTAGAACGGCACGAACACCCAGGCCAGAACCAGGAGGGCCCAGGCGTGGAGTTCGTAGTGGGCCAGAGCAACGCCGCTGGTGGCGCCAGCTCCCGCGAGGCCTACGACGTGTTCGGAGCCGATGTTCGAAGCGAAGATTGATGCGCCGATGATCCACCAGCCGAGGTTGCGACCCGCGAGGAAGTAGTCAGCGGCATTGTCTTTGCGGCGGCGAATCACCCACGTGGCGACAGCGATGAGGATGCCGAAGTAGCCGACGATCACGATCCAATCGATCCCCGTAATGCGGGATCCAGCTACGACGGACAACATAGCGAGTTGGGTCACGCGATCATCCTCTCGGCGAATCGTTTGCGATTCGCCTCAAAGCCCGGAGTTGGGGCCGCTCAAGCGCGGTAGGGTATCACGTGTGCAAGCCAACATCAGCACGGAAAACGTTTTCCCGTGTTTCGCGAGGTCGTGACGGGGCGAATCGCTCGGGGCTTTCCGCTGTGGTACTTTAGCGCGTGGGCTTTGGCGCGGCGCGAACCGTCGTTCTTGTGTTCCTATGGCGAAAAAAGCTGCAACGGTAAAATCCGAGGAAGTGGTCAGCATGGAAGGGATTTTTGGTCCCAGCGGCATGCTTGAACGGCGACATCCGGGATACGAGTTCCGGCGGTCGCAGCTCGAGATGGCGCAGATTGTGGACGACGCGTTCCAAAAACATCAGCAAGTGGTGATCGAGGCCGGAACGGGCACCGGGAAGACGCTGGCGTACCTGATTCCGGCGATTCGCGCGGGGCGCAAGGTGGTGATTTCAACGGCGACGAAGTCGCTTCAGGAGCAGCTTTTCCAGAAGGATGTGCCGTTCCTGCAAAAGAATTTCGCGCCGAATCTGAAGGTAGCCCTGATGAAAGGCCGCGCGAATTTTCTGTGCCGCGCGAAGGTTCATCAGATGGGCGACCAGCCGGTGCTGAAAGGGATCGACGAGCTCGACTGCTTCACGCAGATTCGCGACTGGGAAAAACTGACGGAAACCGGTGATCGGAGCGACCTGACTTTCTTGCCGGACGACTCCGAGCTGTGGAATCGGATCGACGCGCGCAGCGACCTCTGTACCGGACAGAAATGCGCGGAGTTTCAGACGTGCTTCATTACGGCGATGCACCAGCGGGCGCACGAAGCGGACTTGATCATCGTTAACCATCATCTTTTCTTTGCCGATCTGGCGATACGACAGGACGATTTCGGCTCGATTTTGCCGGAGTATTCGGCGGTGGTGTTCGACGAAGCGCATGAGATCGAAGATGTGGCGAGCGACTACTTCGGGCGGCAGATTTCGAGCTACCGCTTCGAGGAATTGGCGCGCGACACCGAAATCATGTTGCGGACACTCCAAATCGAGGGGTCGGTGCTGCGGAAGTACCTGGCTCGCATGCGCGAGCGCTCGCGCAGTTTCTTCGAGAACTTTTCGGAGCGTGAGGGGAAATTCCCGTTCGAGCCTGCCGAGAGGCGGGCGTTTCTGGAGCGCAACCGGGAGGCCTACGAGGAACTGGCGGCGGGAGTGAAGCGCGTCGAGACGGAACTTTCGGCGCTCTCACCGAAGCCGGAAGAAGTGGTTACTTTGGCGCGGCGGGCGGCGGAGGTTCGGCGCGAATTGGCATTCTTACTCGAAAGCGAGGAGAAGAGCTACGTCTACTGGTACGAGCGGCGCGGCCGAGGGGTGTTTCTGGCGGCGACGCCGATTGATGTGAGCGAAATTCTGCGTGAACAGCTCTTCGAGCGTTTCGACACCGTTGTGCTGACTTCAGCGACACTGGCGGTGGGTGGCCGGTTCGATTACTTGAAGCAGCGGCTCGGCGTGCTGCCATCGGCGGAAGTTGTCCTGCCGCACGAGTTCAATTTTACCGAGCAAGCGCTGCTGTATATTCCGCGGACACTGCCGGACGTCCGCAACGCGGCGTTTTCGGCGAGCGCGGCGGACGAGATCACGAAATTGCTGGAGATCTCGCAGGGCCGGGCGTTCTGTCTGTTCACGAGCTACGCGCAGATGAAGGATGTTTTCGAGCGCGTGTCGGGGCACGTCCGCTTTCCATTGCTGCTGCAAGGAACGGCGCCGCGATCGACGCTGCTCGACAGGTTCCGATCGACTCCGAATGCGGTTTTGTTCGCTACGGCGAGTTTCTGGCAGGGGGTGGACGTGCCCGGCGCGCAGCTTTCGTGCGTGATTATCGACAAGCTGCCCTTCGCGGTGCCGAGCGATCCTATCGTAGCGGCTCGCGTGCGCGCGCTTCAGGAAGACGGGCGCAACCCATTCGCCGAATATCAAGTGCCGGAAGCGGTGCTGGCGCTGAAGCAGGGGTTCGGGAGGCTGATTCGATCGAAGTCGGACCGGGGGATTCTGGCGATTCTCGACAACCGCATTCAACGGATGCAGTATGGTAGAATTTTTCTCGAGTCCTTGCCGGAATATTCCACCACGCAAGACTTAGCCGAAGTAGCACGCTTCATGGAAAACTCCGAATAGGCGCGGCGAGGCAGCCAGGGCCTTCTCGACGGGACTCGAAGGGAATTCATGTACGAAGTTTTCGTTGACGAAACGTTCGCGGCGGCGCATAACCTGCGGAATTACAAGGGCAAGTGCGAGAATCTGCACGGACACAACTACAGAGTGCGCGTGACGCTGTCCGGCGCAGAGCTCGACGCCACGGGGCTGCTATACGATTTCGTCCATTTGAAGCAGGTAATTCACACGGTGATTCATTCGCTCGACCACAAATATTTGAATGAGGTGCCGCCGTTCGACGTGCTGAACCCGTCGGCGGAAAACATCGCGCGGCATATATACGATGAAGCGGTGAAGCAGATGCATCAGGCTCCGAGCGGAGCGTCTATCGCGGGTATTACCGTATGGGAGACAGAGACGTCCGCAGCAACGTACAGACCTTAGCGCCCGTATGAATCGCGCCTACTTAATCGTTGGAATTCCAGCGGTAATAACTTCGTTCTGCTGGCTTGCGTTCGGCTGGGGATGGAGGCTGGCGGTTTCGGTGACCGCGACCGAGATCGTAACGATTACGGCGTTCGTGATTTATATTTTGCGGCGGCAGAACCAGCGAGCGAGTGGAACGGAATCCGGGCGCTGAATTCTTCAGGGAAGCCGATATGGTGATCACGGAAATCTTCAAATCGATTCAGGGCGAGGGCACACGCGCTGGTCTGCCGTGCATCTTCGTGAGGCTTACCGGATGCAATCTCCGCTGCACGTGGTGCGACACGGCGTATGCTTTTTACGGCGGGACGAAATGGTCGATAGAAGACGTGCTGGAAAAGGTTGACGAGTTCGCGGGAGGGGGCGACGGCAGGGTCTCGTTGGTGGAAATTACGGGCGGCGAACCGCTGCTGCAACCCGAAACCCCGGAGCTTGCCGCGAAGCTTCTAGCCAGCGGATACACCGTGATGATCGAGACGAGCGGCGAACGGTTCGTGGGCGTTCTGCCGCGCGAGGTGGTGAAAATCGTCGACGTGAAGTGCCCCGATTCGGGCGAGGCCGAGACGTTCGATATGGCGAATCTCGATGCGGTCGACCGGAAGGATGAAATCAAGTTCGTGATTTCGACGCGTCGCGACTACGAATTTGCGCGCGATTTCACGCGCGAGCACCACTTGGCGGAACACGTCAACGCGGTGCTTTTTTCGCCCGTCTTTGCGGATCCAGCGGGTGTCTGGCCTGGGCTAAACGCTCGAGAACTTGCGGAATGGATCCTCGCGGATCAGTTGCCCGTGCGGCTGGGTTTGCAATTGCATAAATTTATCTGGGATCCCGCGATGAAGGGAGTGTAGGGGCCGCGATGGCGGAAAAGGCGAAGGCGGTGGTGCTGCTTAGCGGAGGGATGGATTCGTGCGTGACGGCTGCAATCGCGAACCAGACGCACAGGCTGGCGCTGCTGCACGCGAGCTACGGGCAGCGTACGGAACGTCGCGAGCGGCGTTCGTTTGAAGAAATCGCGGATTTTTACGGCGTTGGGCAACGGCTTGTCATCCGGCTGGATTCACTTGCACAGATTGGCGGCTCGGCGCTGACCGATCAGAGAATTGCGGTGCCAGAGTCGGGCGATGCGCTGGCGCCTCATGCGGGAATTCCGATCACGTACGTTCCGTTTCGAAATGCGCACTTCGTATCCGCCGCAGTAAGCTGGGCTGAAGTGATCGGCGCGAACGCTATTTTCGTCGGGGCGGTAGCGCAAGACAGTTCGGGCTACCCGGATTGCCGGCCGGAGTATTACCGTGCGTTTGCGGAAGTGATTCGAGAGGGCACGCGGCCCGAAACTCGAATCGACATCGTGACGCCGGTGATTGCGATGCGAAAGAGCGAGATCGTACGCCGGGGCAGGGAGTTAGGCGCGCCACTCGATCGGACGTGGTCGTGCTATCAATTCGATGACGAAGCATGCGGGATATGCGATAGTTGCCGGCTGCGGTTGGAGGCTTTTGCCGGGGCGGGCGCCGTGGATCCGATCGCGTATCGAACCCGGGTGGCGACGTGATAGCGCCATAGCCAGCAACGTCTTTATGGAGGAGGTGGAGTGCAAATGAAACGATGGATTCATTTATGGGGAATCGTTGTGCTTATTTTCGTGTGCGCCGGACTGGCCGCGGCGCAGGGCAACAATAAGATCGAAGGCCAAGTACTGGATTTGCAGGCCAAGCCGCTACCCGATGCGACCGTGACACTGAAGAGCGAGGACACGGGACAGGTCTATACGTTTAAGACCGACAAGAACGGGAAGTTCCTTCAGCTCGGTTTGAAGAGTGGGATCTACGATGTGAACGTGACGTCCACGGACCCGAAAATCCCGCCGTACGCGCAAAAGCTCCTGGTGAAGGAAGGCGAGTCGGGGATACTCGTCATCAATTACAAGGACATCGTGGCGAAATATGGGAACGCCGACGAAGCGAAGAAAAAGGAAGAAGAAGCCAATGCGTTCAAGAATATGAAAACACATTTCGACGCGGGCTTGGCGGCAATGAATGACGCAGCCGCCCTTCAGACGCAGATTCGCACAGGGACGGCCGATCAGAAGAGCGCGCTGCAGCAGAAGCGCGTGAGCGATTGCCAGACCGGCGCGACTGAATACGAAGAAGCGGCAAAAGGCGTCGGCCCGAAAGACGTCAATAACACGGCAACGGTGTGGGGGAATCTCGGGGCAGCATACGAGTGCCTGGGCCGGTACGATGATGCGGCGAGCGCGTTTCAGAAGTCAGTGGATGCAAAACCGACAACACCAGCTTATCGAGGTCTGAGCACAAACCTGGCGAACGCGGCTGGGTCGTCGACTGATCCGGCGGTAGTCCAAGCTAAAGTTGCCGACGCGGGCGCTGCGTGCGACAAGGCGGTGGCTTTGGACCCGACCGCGGCTGCTGCATGCTGGAGGAACGTCGGAATCGCACTCTACAACAAGCAACATCAGAAGGAAGCAGTTCCGGCGTTCCAGAAGGCAGCCCAGGCTGACCCGAAAGACGCACAGACCTGGTTTCTTCTGGGATCTTCTCTCGCAGCGCAGATCGATTCGAAGCAGGAGGGAGGCAAAGAGATTTACATCATCCCTCCGGGGACGAGCGAGGCATACCAAAAGTGCATTGATGCCGCTCCGACTGGTCCCTATGCCGAGCAGGCGAAACAGGGCCTGGAGGAACTCAAGGTGTTGAGCGGGGGCGTGGAAACATCGTCCGGAAAGAAAAAACACTAGGCGAGTTTCATCGCCAAGATCAGCCGGACGCGCCGGGCATTGTAAGGGTAATTTACCCTCTCGACCGGGGCACGCAACAATGCTATGCTCCCGCTCGCAAAATTTAGATCCTGGGTGCCAGCAGTGGATTCGAGTCATCCCACCACTCAACGCCGCCGAAGCGAACGAATCACAGAATCCTTGCCGATTGTGGTTCGTGGTATCGATTTGCTCGGCCAGCCCTTTGAAGAACGTACAGCCACTCTAGCTTTTAACCTCCACGGATGCCGCTATGCGTCAAAGCACCACCTGCCGAAAAACACGTGGCTAACGCTGGAGCTGGCGCGGGGCTCTCACTTTCACAACGTGCGTGCGCGGGTGGCCTGGATACAAAGGCCTCATTCGGTTCGAGAATTCTTTCAAATCGCAGTGGAACTGGAAACGCCAGCAAACATATGGGCCGTCGAACGGGTGCCCGGGGATTGGGTCGTCGAGGCGGTCGCGTCTCATTCGCATGCAAGTGCGGCCTCATCGCACGGCGGCATGCGAAGCGGCGAGCGGTTCGAGACAGAAATAGCTTCAACGAAATTCGATACCTCCTCCAGGGAAAAATCAATGGGCGATATGACCGATACGACGGGTGCTTCAGAAATTCCAGTTGCGGGACCGGCGACCTTCGAGAGCCCGCTGCTCCAGGATCTAGGCGCAGAGCTCGAACGGCGTGCAAGGCAGGCTGCGAACGATGCGGCGGCACAGGCGGGCGAGCAGGTTCGCCGAGCCGCCGAGGAGACCGAGCGGAAGCACGCTTCCACATCGGAGGAGTTCTTCCGGAGATGGAAGGAAGAGTTCGAGCAGGCGCAAAGCGGGGCTCGCGAACTGTTCTCGGCGCAACTGGCGGCCGAACAGGGAGAATTCCTGTCGGGGCTGAAATCGGGATTCGAGGAACAGTTCAACCATGCGCGGCGGCTCATGGAAGACGTGGAAAGAAAGACCGAGGCGTTGCGGTCGGAGACCGAGGCTGCTGCCGAAGCGGCGAGTCGCGTGGCGCATGCGCGGCTTGAACTCGAAGCTGTGGAGACCGCGCGCGCGTCGCATCCCGCGAACGATCGTACCAAGCAAGAATCTCCCATATTCGAGGCGGCCTCGGCCGGCTGGCGCGAGCGTCTGGAGTCGGAGACCACAGTGGCGCAGGCGCAGTGGAGCGAACTTCTGCAGTCGTCGCTGGATAGCGGCGTGCAACGGCTTGTGGAGCAATTATCCGAGCGCTCGCAGGAAATTGTGCGTGGCACGGAAGTGAAATTGTCCGAACGATTCGGCGAGATTCGCCAACCGCTCGCGCAGATGATGACGGAAGCGCGCGAAACTCTGGCGGAAGTGAAATCATCGCTCGATCGGGAACTGGCGCGGGCAAAAGGCTCGCTGGCCGAAATCGAGCTGTCCGCAAGCCGAATGAATGAATTTTCGGCGCAACTCGAAGCCGCCACGCAGGACTCGCTGAACGATTTGCGCCGGCGGCTGGAAGGGATTCTCGACTCGCACACAGACGAGATGAATCGCCGCGCGGAAACGATCGCAAACAGCGCAACAGGGAAAGCTGCGCCCGCGCTCGATGCGCTCAGGCAAAACCTAGTGGAACAGACGCTGGCCGATGTGGAAAAGAAACTGGCGCCGCATCTCGAGCGCGTGTCGCAACTGCTCCGTGAACTATCGAACCGCGAGATGCAGACGGAAGAGGCGCTGCGCCTGCATCGCGAGAGGCTGCGCCAGGTATCGGAGAACAGCCAGCGGGAGCTTTCGTCGCACCTCGTTTCGACGGTCGCGGAGGTTCACAACGATTTCGAGGCAGCGCGGAAGGAAGCGATTGCGAGATGGAACGAGGAGCTGGACGCGAGCGGGGTGCGAGCGTCGCATGCCACGGCTGAAGCGATTGAGCGGAGTTCGCAATGGTTCCAGCAAGAGGCGCAGGCGCGATTGCAAGTGTTGGTGGAGCAGTCGGTGGCAACGACAAGCACGAGCCTCGACGAGAAGGCGGTTGAAGCGAAGCACAATTTTGCGTCCGGACTCGAAACGGAAGCGGCGCCGCAGGTAGCGCGCATTCGAGAGCAGCTTGACTCTTTTGGCGGAGAGCTTGCGGGACGCGCGCGCACGCAAATCGAGCAGGCTGCGGAGGTCACCGCAGCGGCGTTCGGGCAGGTTCTCCGCGGCATTTCCGATCAGGAAGTGGAACATTTTTCGAGCGCAAGCCAAACGGTGATCCAGGAACGAAATCGCGAGCTGGAAGGCTGCGCGAACAGAGTCCTCCGCAGTTTCGAAGCGGATGCCGAGACTTCTCTTGGGCGTTTTCGCGACCAAATCGCGTCCGAGGTCGAATCGAGCGTTGCGGGCGGCCGGACGGCGCTCGCAGCGGAGCTGAGTGCGACCCTGGGAGGGTATCGCGCTGAACGCGACGCTCATCAGAAGGAATGGATCGAAAGTCTCGACCGGCTGAGCGACGAAGCAACGGGACGTTACCGAGAACGCTTGGATACGACGTGCGATTCGTGGATGATGTCTTCCGTTCGGCGGCTCAACGAACATGGGCAAAACGTTATCGAGTCGCTGATGCGGTCGGCGGACCAGGCGCTGCGCGACTCTTGCGCGCGATTTTTCGACGGACTCGCCGAGACGCTTCGAGAGCGATCGAGTGCGGCGGTAGTGGCCGGCCGGGCTCCATCGCTGGCAGCGCGCGAAGCGGCCGAAATTCCGCCTCCTTCACCGGAAAACGAATCGGGGCTGAATCAGCCGAACGCCTAAGCCATTTCTGGTGGTTGCGGAAACAAGCGACGGCCAGCGCCACACTCGCTACTTCATTCCTGTCACTTCACGAACCGAGTTCCCAACGTAATTGATTTGCTCCGCGGTCAGAGTGGGATAAATCGGAAGGCTCAGGACGCGCTCGCAGGCGCGCTCCGTGTGTGGGAACGTCGACGGAGGGTAACCGAGCGAGGAATAGGCACATTGCAGGTGCACCGGCTTCGGGTAATGAACCATGGTCTCGATGCCGCGGTCGGCGAGCTGCGCGATCACAGAGCCGCGATTCTGCACGTAGATTACGAACTGATGATAAACGCATTGGTCTCGGGAGTCGTCGATCGGGAGATCGAGGCGGGCTCCGAGCAGGAGGCGCCGATATTCCGCGGCGATTTCGCGCCGTTTCGTGGTCCATTGATGCAGGCGGCGTAATTTGATTCGCAGCACCGCGCCCTGAAAACCTTGCATGCGGTAGTTGTAGCCGACGAACTCGTGTTCGTAACGGGCGGTCTGGCCATGGGAACGGGCCGCTCGCGCGAATTTGGCAACCTGGTCATCGTTGGTTGTGAGCGCGCCGCCTTCGCCGTAAGCGCCGAGATTCTTCGTGGGGTAGAAGCTGAAGGCGGCTGCGTTGCCCAAACTTCCAACGGGCTGGCTGCGATAGCGCGCTCCGTGCGCCTGGGCGGCATCTTCAAGAATCCGGATGCCTCGCCGGGCGGCGATTTCACGGATGGGGTCCATGTCCGCGGGGCGGCCGTAAAGGTGTACGGGAATGATCGCGCGTGTGCGGGGCGTGATCGCGCGCTCGATCCGTATTGGGTCGAGATTCGCCGTGGCAGGATCGATATCGACGAACACCGGCCTCGCGCCGCAATACGTGACGGCTTCGGCTGTAGCGATGAACGTGTTTGGAGTGGTGATGACTTCGTGTCCGTGCTGCACGCCGAGGGCAAGCAATCCCAGGTGCAGGGCTGCTGTGCCGCTGCTGAGCGCCACACAATGCTTCGCGCCGCAGAATTCGGCGAACTCGCGCTCGAAAGCTTCGATTTCTTCTCCCTGGACGAAGGCTGATTTTTCGCAAACACGGTCGAGCGCGGAAAGAACTTCATCCCGCAGTCCCACATACTCCGCTTTGAGATCGAGGAAAGGGATCTTCACGAATTCGTCCCGAGCCTGACGAAAACTTTACTGTACGCACAGGCCGTTCACAAGTGCGGCGGAGGTTGCGTCAGATATGCGTGAGGGTGCCAGTGACTTTAGTACGGCGGAGGGACCAGGAAAAAATCACGAACGAGAATGGTATCAGGATCGCAGCGAAGAGAAGCAGGGTGAGAAAGGATGGCAGGAGTTCGCGCCATCCGGCGGCCCCAAGAAGGGCTGCGCGCATGCCCTCGAGCGAATATGTGACTGGAATGAGTCGCGCGAGGATTTGCAGGGGCCGGGGCAAGACCGCCACCGGGTACATCATTCCTCCCACGAGGCCAGAGATGCCGAGCACGAGCCACTTTCCGGGATTGCCGCGCTTGAAAAGGATCTGGTAGCTGGCCGACAGAATTCCGAGTCCGGCAAACGCGAGAACGGATACGAGCAGAATCGCTGCCGCTCCCACCCAGTTGGCGGAACGGGGCGTAAAGCCAAAAAGCAACACTCCCCAAGCGAGGTAGACACACGTTCGGAGCGCGAGAGCCACGAACGGATATACAGAGGAGCCTGCGAGAATCACCGAGAGCGGGGTCTGAGTAACAAGCAAAGCCTCGAGAGTACGGTTGTGGCGCGCCTCTTCGAGACTCGATTCGAAGGCAGAAATCGAAACGCTGAGATAATCAAAGAAGGCAAACCCGACAAGCGCAAACGCGAAGTAATTGCTGCCGTGAGGAAGCGCGGCGGCGAGTTCCGGGCTGTCGACAAAACGGGAAAGATAATAGAACGTTGCGACGCCGAAAAAAGCTTCGAGAACCTCGAGGACGAGAGCGCCGCGATAACCTCGGGCGATGGCCAAATCGCGCCAGAAAAACGCCAGAATCTTTCGCAGTGTCCGCGTATTGCTCATGGAAGTACCTCGGCGGGAGCGGGATGGCGGGTGAGCTTGGCCATGGCCTTTTCCAGCGTGGGCGTACCCGTGGCCGCGCAAAGGGCCTGCGGTGAATCGGATCCGACGATCGTTCCCTCGTCGAGAAGTATCACGCGGTCCGCGATTTCCTCGATTTCACTGAGTGTGTGCGATGAGAAGAGAAGAGTCGCGCCCTGGTGGCGCACAAGTTCGTCTTTGAGGAGGCGGCGAAAATCCACGGCAGAGAGCGGGTCGAGACTTCGCGTGGGTTCGTCGAGCAGCAGAACCTGGGGGCCGTGAAGCACCGCGCGAGCGAGGCCGAGGCGATGCGTCAATCCGGTTGAGTAGGTTCTGACCTGCCGATCCAGTTCGTCGACGATTCCGAGCCAGCGGGCGACGGCGGCGATGCGCTCTCTGGCGACGAGACCGGTCAAATTGTTCATGGCGGCGAAGAACGAAAGGTTTTGGCGGCCGGTGAGGCGGCCGTAGAAACCTTCGTCACCGCCGGTGTGATATCCGAGCTGCTGTCGGGCGCGCGCGGGCTGGCGTTCGACGTCAAACCCGCCGACGGCTGCGTGACCGCGCGTTGGAACGATGAGGGTAGCAAGAATTCGCAGAAGTGTGGACTTGCCCGCTCCGTTCGAACCTGCCAGGGCAACCGCTTCTCCCCGATCCACCACGAACGAAACACCTGCCAGGGCGCGTTGGGTGGGGCGGGCGACGGGTTGAACGAGCGCCCTCCATCCAGAGAGGGCCGGAGGGAAATACTTCTCCAGAGACTCGACCAGAATCGCGGCTTCCGGCATGAGCCGCGTTTATAACCGAAGTTGCGGCAAAGAATCCAGTTCCTCGACTGTAGGTTGGGCAGTGTACTTGGACTATAATCGCGGCCCATCGCGCTTCTCTCCTTGGAGGTTTCCTTGAGTCGTCGGCCCCGCGTGTTCTATGGCTGGTGGGTCGTTTCGACGGCCGCCCTGGGTCTGCTTCTCGGCTCCGCTCCCATCGTTGTGTTTTCGTTTCCGGTTTTCCTCAGAGCTCTGAGCCAAGAATTTCATTACGGCCGCGGGAGCATCTCGCTCGCTTTCACTTTCCACAATGGCATGAGTGCCCTGAGCCTCCCGTTGGCAGGACGACTCGTTGATCGCTATGGGGCGCGAAAAGTGATTTTGCCGTACACCACGATCTTTGGTTTGGTCCTGCTGTCGAGCAAAGTTCTCTCTGGAAAAATGTGGCAGTTGTACGTGTTCTACATGGCTTTGGGACTTGTCGGTTGCGCGGCCGCTCCGATGCCGTACAGCGACGTGGTTTCGCACTGGTTTGATAGACACAGGGGACTGGCACTCGGCCTGATGATGTTTGGGCTCGGTTTTGGGGCAATGATCATGCCTTCGGTCGCACAACGACTGATCGTGCTGTTCGGTTGGCGCATGGCCTATACGATTTTCGGCTCCCTGGTTCTGATCGTTTCAGTTCCCGTGGTCGCAGCGTTTCTGAAGGAGAAACCCGGGCAAATGAACCTCTTGCCGGACGGAGCGGGGGCCACTACTGCGATGCTCGCCGTCGACGCCAATCAGGGACTGAGTTGGAGGGAAGCCTGGCACACGCGGACGTTTTGGATGATGCTGTGCGCGTTTTTTCTGGTGTCGGCGAGCGTGCAGGGTTGCATGGTTCATATGGCGGCGATTCTTGCCGACCGGGGAAGCACGGCTCAAGCCGCGGCCCTGGCGAGTTCGCTTGTCGGTGGAGCCCTTATGCTTGGCAGGGTGGGCTCCGGTTACTTGCTGGACCATTTCTTCGGCCCCAAGATCGCAGGTTTTTTCTTCGGAGGAGCGGCCTTAGGAATCGGCATGCTTTGGGCAAGCAGCGCGAGAGAAATCGCGTTCGTCGCGGCATTCTTGGTGGGCTTGGGATTGGGAGCGGAAGCGGACATCATGGCATTTCTGACCAGCCGATATTTTGGCCTCCGCTCTTTCGGGGAGATTTACAGCTACATTTGGGCTGCTTTTGCGCTAGCTGGCGCTATCGGCGCCTATCTAATGGGAGTGGGGTTCGATGCGAAGGGATCCTACACATTGCCGCTTGGCTGGTTCTTCGTTGCAACTGTGATCGCTGTGCTGCTCATGACACGACTAGGGCCATACCAGTACTGCGCAAGTCCGCTAAACGAAAGCGCGCAAGAGTGACCGAATTCGAATCGATTATCGCGAGGTGAAGCATGAGACCGCAAGCAGCTCCGGCTACGACACTTTCGCAGCTGCAGCAGATGAGCAACGGCTTGATACTGCATCAGGCCTTGTACGCCGCGGCGAAACTCGGAGTGGCAGATCTGTTGCAAGAAGGTTCGCGCACCGCGGGCGAACTTGCCAGTGAGCTTGAGGTGAACGAATCGGGACTCTATCGCCTCTTGCGAATGCTGGCCAGCCAGGGCGTCTTTGAGGAGACCGCTCCCGGCACCTTCTCGAACACGGGACTTTCTCAGTTTCTTCGCACCGGCGTGCCCGGGTCGATTCGATCCATCGTGATCTTCAGGGGAAGCGAGTTTTTCTATGGGCCTTTTGGAGAAATCCTCCACAGCATCCGAACGGGCCAGCCCGCCAGAGAGAAACTCTACGGAATGAATCCGTTTGAATACCTGCAACAGCACCCTGAGATGGCTCGCATCTTCGATGACGCAATGACAAACATGTCTGAATTGATGGGCCCGGGGGTTGCGGCTGCTTACGAATTCGGGGCTTGGGGCAGCCTGATGGACGTCGGAGGCGGCAACGGCATGCTGCTCGCGTCAATCATGAGAGCTCATCCGAAACTGCACGGAGTACTGGCGGACTTGCCGCATGTGCTCGAGCAGGCGCGCAAGCGCGGCTTTCTGGGAGGTGAACTAGAGGACCGTAGCGCGATGCAACCCTGCGATTTCTTCCAATCGGTCCCGTCGGGATGCAGAGCCTACGTCATGAAAAACGTGATTCACGATTGGGACGACGAACGGGCGCGCCAAATCCTCGTAAATTGCCGACGCGCCGTTCCATCCGACGGCGTGCTTTTGCTGGTTGAGTGGGCCTTAGCCGAGGGCAATCGCCCATCGACAGGAAAACTAGCAGACATCGCGATGATGGTCCTGACCGGTGGGAAGGAGCGCACGGTCCCCGAATACCGTAACCTGCTTGCTGAGGCGGGTTTCCGCCTCGCGCAGATATTCCCGGCTCAAGGAGAGCTCAGCGTCATCGAGGCTACTCCGGCATAGTCATGACTCTTGCCTGCACGAAATCGATGAGTTCCTCCCGTGGGCTCACCATCGTGGTGATTGCTGTTCGATACAAGTCCCGGTAGAATGCTCACTGTTTGTGGTGAATCGCTTCCGGGGTCGGGCGGATTCCCACGTCTAGCGAACGGCCGAGGCTGCGTTCTTCCGGCGGGTCCACCCGACAATAGACTTAGGCTCGAGATGGATGCCGCAATTTCTATTCAATCGATCGTAGTTGCGACGAAGGACCAAGTATCCTGCGCGCTTGGTGAGGAATCGGCCATCCTCAATATGAAAAACAGCGTCTACTACGGAATGAACGCGGTGGGCACGTCCGTCTGGAACCTCTTGCAGCAGCCGAAGCGTGTTCGCGAGCTTCGTGATGCCGTGATGGAGGAGTACGACGTCGAGGCAGAACAGTGCGAGCGCGACCTTCTCGATTTGCTCGAGCAAATGAGGAGCGAGGGATTGATCGAGGTGCGAAGCGCCGCCGCAGCCGTGTAATACTCAGCAGACTCCTTTTCAACCGTCCTGCTCTGAGGCCCGCCAGGACGCGCCAACCAGCCTGGGCCTAGGTCGCGAGCGCGACTTTCTCTGAGGTGATGGGTTGAAATCGGTCGTGGATAAGTGGCGTGGGTTCTGGCGACTCACGGGATTTGAGCGCGGCATTGTAGTCGAAGCCGTTGTGGCGCTCACGGTCTCGTGGGCAGGATTGCGCTTGGCCGGCTTTCGCCGCTGGAAGGCGGCGCTCACATGGCTCGCCCCTTCCTCGATTGAGAACTCGCCTTCGGATTCAACACTGGAATCGGCTCGTGTGATCGCCCGAATGGAATCGGCCGCAGCCAGAAATCTCTTTTTTCAGGCGAGCTGCCTGGAACAATCGATGGTGCTTTGGTGGCTGCTGCGGAGCCGCGGCATTCCCGTCGAATTGCGCGTTGGAGCGCGAAAAGAAGGGGAGAGTTTCGAAGCGCACGCTTGGGTGGAATTCGAAGGCGCGGCATTGAACGATGCCGGCGAGGAGCACGTTCACTTCGTGCCGTTCGACGGCCCGGTGACTTCCATGGAGACACCTTCCCATTGAGCGGCATCGTCGGCATATTCAATCGGGACGGAGCGCCGGTGGATCGCGGTCTTTTGCAGGCGCTTGCGCGTTTCCTCGACTATCGCGGGCCGGACGCTCGTGAAGTGTGGGTGCAGGATGCAGTCGGATTCGGCCACACAATGCTCCGCACTACGCGGGAATCGCTGAATGAGCGGCAGCCGACGGGCCTCGACGGCCGATTTTGGATCACGGCGGATGCGCGGGTGGATTGCCGCGCCGAGTTGCTCGCGGAACTCGAATGCGCCGGGCAAAAAGCGTCGCGGACGATGTCCGATCCGGTTTTGATCCTGCACGCTTACGCAGCTTGGAATGAGGAATGCGTGCAGCGCTTGCGGGGCGATTTTTCGTTTGCAATCTGGGACATTCGCAATCAGAGACTTTTCTGCGCCCGAGATCACTTCGGAATCAAGCCGTTCTACTACGCCGAAATCGGGGAGACGTTTATCTTCAGCAATACCCTGAACTGCGTGCGCTTGCATCCGTCGGTCCCGGACGAGTTGAACGACGCAGCGATTCTAGATTTCCTGTTGGCCGGATTGAACTGCGACAACGCGACGACGACGTTTCGCGACGTCAGGCGCCTGGCTCCGGCTCATTCGCTCGCGATTTCGGCGGAAGGATCTTGCGTCAAACGTTACTGGGAGCCGCCGATCGACGGCCGAATTCGATATCGCCGCGACGAGGAGTACGTTGAGCACTTTCGAGCGCTGCTGAAGGAAGCGGTCGCGGACCGGATGCGCACGGATCGCGTCGGGATCTTTCTCAGCGGGGGCCTTGACTCGTCATCGATCGCGGCTACAGCGCGGGAATTGATGGACGCAAGTTCCGAGCAAGCAGATTTGCGCGCTTACACAAGCGTCTACGAATCGTTGATCCCTGACTCCGAAGGTTCGTTTGCAAAGAAGGTGGCGGAACACCTGCGGATTCCGATTCGCGTTCTGGCCCTCGACGACGTCAAGCCATTCGAGCGATGGGACGACGCCAAAATCGCCTGGCCTGAACCCATCGAAGACCCTTTCTTCGCCGATCTGTTCGACGTGTTTCAGATAATCGGTGGTGATTGCCGTGCTGTTTTCAATGGGGAAGGCAACGATGCGTTGATGAGTTTTCAGATGGTCCCTTACGCACGCGACTTATTGCGGCGAAGGGAATGGCGGCAATTGGTCAACCGCACGACGGGATTCTTACGAGTCCGACATTTGCCGTGGCGCGGCGTATTGACGCGAGGACAGAAGGTTTTCGGGAAAGGGCCGTTGGCGCCAGTTCTGCCCACGTGGGTTTCGCCTCGACTTGCGAAGCCCCGGCAGATGAGGGAGCGCTGGGCCGAGGCCAAGCGGCTCGCTGACGGGCGCCGACACCCCGTTGTCCCCAGGGCCCACGCCTCGCTGCAATTGCCGCAGTGGACACACCTCTTCGAAACGAACGATCCCGGAGTGACCCGGTTTCCGGTGGAAGTTCGCTATCCGTTTCTCGATCTGAGAATCGTCGATTATCTTCTGGCGATTCCCCCTTTCCCGTGGTTTTACGAGAAAGAGTTATTGCGTCGGGCTATGGCCGGGCGTTTGCCGGGGGAAATCTTGTGCAGAGCGAAAACACCGCTGGCAGGCGATCCGCTGATGGCGCAGCTCAGGCGTCCTGAGACGGCGTGGATCGATCAGGTGGAATGGAACGAGGAGATTGATCGTTACGTGGGTCGTTCCGAGGTGCCGAAACTGGCCGGCGAAGAATCTCCGGCGAAAGCACGCACTCACATTCGACCGCTGTGTCTCAACTTTTGGTTGCAGTTCGCGCGGCGAGTTGGGTATAACTTGAGTGCGGAGGTCCGCAATGGCTAAGCCCGTCAAATCGGGTATGAAGAAGCCTTACTCTTCTCCTCAACTAACGGTTTACGGGACAGTTCGCGAACTGACGCAGTCCAATAATACAAGAGGAAACAGAGATTCGAGCCGCCGCGTTACGTTTACGGGCCACTGAGACGTGCGGGATTGAAGGTAGCAGCCGCAAATGAGTCCAATCCACAGTCGTGCCAAACTAACTACCGGTCGTTTCAAGGTGTGAATCTCAGCTATTCGGTTTTCGGCCTGTCCGTTCAGTGCAATCTGCCTATTCCGGGGCTGGAGACTCGAGAGCCGCAGGCAACTCCAGACCTACAAGTTCTCCTCGGCATTTCGCCTCAAGAGAAAAACGACATCCCTGTCTCAGCGGGACACCTTACCTACGTCAGCTCGCTTACAACCGAGACTGGCGAACCCATGTTGAGAATGTGGGAGCTTGCTAACGGCGGCTTCCTTCACGGCGTTTATTGCGATGGAACGCAGTTCTGGCTGGATCGCTCCGGAACGAGACTATGGGTGACCTGGCCCAAGAGCTCTTCTCTCGAGAGCACGGCACTTTATCTTCTGGGACCCGTGTTAGGCCTGGTCCTTCGATATCGGGGATTGGTGTGCCTGCATGCAAGCGCGGTAGTGGTGCAGGATCGCGCCATTGTTTTTGCCGGTCCGGAAGAGGCGGGAAAATCAACGACGGCTGCGGCGTTAGCCCAGCGGGGTTTCCCGATTCTGTCGGATGACGTCGTTCCGTTGGCTGAGCGTGACGGAGCTTTTTTCGCTTTGCCCGGCTCTCCGCAATTGCGACTTTGGCCGGAGTCGGTGGAGATGCTGTTCGGAGGCCGCGACTCGCTCCCTCGCCTTCTCCCAGATTGGGAGAAGAGACGGCTCGCTGCAGGCGATCATCGGTCGAGCTTCTGGTCGCGACCCTGCCTTTTGGGAGCGATCTACCTGCTGGGTGACCGGTGTGCGGAAGCAACGGCGCCGCACCTGGAGGCGCTTAGCCAACAAGCGGCCTTGATGGGTCTTGTGGCCAACAGTTACGCCTCGAAACTGATCGATTCCAAAATGCGCGCGAACGAATTGATGTTGTTGGGCCGGCTAGTCTCGAAAGTCCCGGTGAGGAGGCTGCGCGCGCATGAAGGGGGCAGCCGACTGGCTGAGCTTTGCGACTTGGTCTGCCGCGATCTTCGGTGCGAAGGCCGTCTCGAAGGGCCAGGAGCGGGAACACAGAGTCTGAAAGGAGACGCAATTCGGGGCGCTGAGTGATTCAAGTCGGGACGACGCAGTTTCACTTCTAGACACTTCACCTACCGGCGGGCGTGTACCAAAAAGAAACTGTGCTACCATCCCGCCACAAATGTCATTTTGCATTCGTGCACACGGGGCATCTCGGGACGATCTTCATGATCCTGCACTGCTTCGTTTTCAGACCATGAACAATGATTCAGCGTGGGGAACGGATAGCAGTGATCCCCTAAACGGACCGGAACCGGAAAGATCAGGAGGACTACCGCAATGAAGAACAGGGCTTCGTTGCTGCGATTTGCAGCTTCGCTGGCAGGCGTTGTTTCCGTTGCCATTTTGTGTCTTTCAATCGCAGGTCGCAATCAAGCGAAATACGCGCCTCTCGGCGCGAAGCCGAGCCAGACTTCGAAACCTTCGGCTGAAGAGATCGGCGCGCAATACGGCCGGCTGCCGCTGAGTTTCAAGGCCAACCTGGGGCAGACCGCGCCCGAAGTGCAATTCGTATCTCAGGGCGCCGGCTATGAGCTTTTCTTGACGCGGCAAGATGCCGTTTTGGCGTTGCAGAGTTCGCGGCAGGTTCAGGCGCCTCGACTGAATCGCGCTTCTAACGTCAAGGCGTTGCGGGAAGCACAGCGCGCCCAGAAGACGTCCGTGCTGCGACTGCATTTCGACGGGTCGAATTCGACTGCCGAAGTTAGCGGTGTGAACCGCCTCCCAGGCCGAACGGACTACTTCATCGGCCGCGACCCCAAGAACTGGCACACAGAAGTGCCCTCCTACTCTCGAGTGGCCTATCAAGGAATTTATTCTGGTGTGGATGCCGTGTTCTACGGGAACCAGAGGCAACTCGAGTATGACTTCATCGTGGCGCCCGGAGCGGATCCCAAACAGATCGCGCTGGACGTGGAAGGCGCAAAGACGCTGGAACTCGACGCAAGGGGCAACCTGTTGATGGGGGTTTCCGGCCGCGAGGTGAGGCTTCTAAAGCCGGTGATCTATCAGGAAGCGAACGGTGAGCACCGAGAAATCGCAGGGAACTACGAAATTACGCGCGAGCATCGCGTGACGTTCTCGATCGGGAATTATGACAGGAATGAGCGGCTGGTGATCGATCCGGTGCTGGACTATTCGACATATCTGGGCGGAGGTCCGGCGGTTTCGGGCATCGGCAGTGACTTTGGCTTCGGAATCGCAGTTGATTCGAGCAAGGACGCTTACGTCACTGGTCAAACGTTCTCCCTTAGTTTTCCGACGACCGCGAGCGGATTTACTCCGGGCCCAGTCGCGAGTAATAATTTCGGGGCCGTTTTCGTGACGGAGTTGGACCCTACTGGCACAAGCGAGCTTTACTCGACCTACTTAATCGCAACCGATGCGAACGGTGACTATGGCCTTGCTCTGGCGCTAGACACGTCCGGAAATATTTATGTTGCCGGACAGACATTTTCAACGCAATTCCCAACAACGGCTGCGAATGCCGCGGAGATTGTACCCACGGATTCAACTACCGTTGTCAACGTTGGAACGGCGTTTCTATCAAAGATCAATCCGGCGATGAGCGGCGCAGCCTCTCTCGTGTACTCTTCATACTTGGGAGGAAGCGGCGGAGCAACCTTCGGCGACTTTGCCGACGGCATCGCGGCAGATGCTAATGGGAATGCCTATCTCGCCGGCCTAACTGCCTCTTCCGACTTCCTGAGTACGGTGACGACCGCTACGGGATACCAAACTTCGAATTCCGACACGACGGACGGAGTCGCATTTCTAGCGAAGGTCAATACGGCGGGGTCTGGACCTACATCCGTGGTCTATTCAACCTATCTTGGTGGCGACGGGAAGAATGCCATCAGCGTCGGCTACGGGGATCGGGCACTTGGGGTCGCTGCGGATTCCGCCGGCAATGCCTACCTTGTTGGCACAACTACTTCCAGCAACTTTCCAACCGTGAACGCGCTTCAAAGCGGCCCGAATGCCAGCAACCAAGCGGCTGAGGCGTTTGTATCACGGATTGACACGACCAAAACGGGAGTGGGTTCCCTGATTTACTCAACGTACTTGGGCGGAGATGTTTTCGACGTTGGTGGCGCAGTTGCGCTTCAACCGGGCAACGCCACGCCAGCGAGCGCGGTCTATGCGACAGGGTCGACGCAATCGCACAAAACTTCGCCGCCCGTGTTCCCCACGACGACGGGAGCCTATATAGCCCCGGCCGGGACATCCGACGTTGTTTTCGTGACGGTGCTTGACACCACCAAATCGGGCGCCGGCTCGCTCAAGTATTCCGCGTTGGTGGGCGGTTCGGCGGGCGACAACGGCAACGGGATCGCGGCAGATTCTTCGGGAAATGCCTACGTGACCGGCGGAACCGGGTCTATTGACTTCCCGCTTCTCGCCGTGGGGTCTTATCAGACCAGCAATAACAATGCTGGCGGGGGAACGGCGTTTCTGTTCGAGCTGAACCCCGGCGGCAATGGCAAAGCCGACCTGGTCTATTCGACTTACTTTGGAGGTAAGGGGCCAGGTCCAGACACCGGGTGGGCGATTGCGCTCGACTCCGGAAACAATCCCTACTTCACGGGACAAACGGGATCAACAACGAATTTCCCGATTTATCCGCCGACCGCATTTCAGACGACGATGACAAAGTTCGATGCCACCGCCGTCAATGCGGCGTTTGTGGCGAAGCTGACGCTAGAGCCGACAATTGTGTTCTCGGCGACGACGCTGGCGTTCGGGAACGATCCGGTGGGGACGCCCTTGGCGAACTGCGCACCGCTCGTGCCGTGCGTTGTGACTATCACAAACAACACGGGGGTGGCGATTCCCATCACGCTTCAGACGATCACGGCTGTGGCGCCTTCAGTCGCGACTGACTTTGCCGTTGCGGCTGGCGCTGCCACCACCTGCGGGGCATCGGTCCCTGCTGGGGCGAGTTGTACGGTCGGCCTCACTTTCACCCCGTCCGTCGCGATAGCCGAGACGGCGACCCTGCCCATCCAATACACCGCCGGTAATAACGCGGCCGCCACACAGAATATAACTCTTACGGGCACGGGTACCGCAGTGGCGAACTTTACGCTCCTTCCGCCGAGTGTGACGTTTGCGGCGACACAACTCGTCACTACGACAAGCCCGTCTCAGCCCGTCACACTTACCAATACTTCCGCTTCCATGCAGGTATTCACAATTACGGCGAGCACCAATTTCGGTGAAACCGACAATTGCGGTGG
>Ga0073928_10002519_pt1 | contig 31215 bp, 30 predicted proteins | sample PaiPotPPA55metaG_FD_76969 | JGI IMG/M metagenome (GOLD analysis project Ga0073928, IMG submission 76969) | Iron sulfur acid spring bacterial and archeal communities from Banff, Canada, to study Microbial Dark Matter (Phase II) - Paint Pots PPA... ...
AAAGTCTAGCAAGCCCGACCGATGGCGCAACCGCGTGTGGTCTTATGGTAATTGCGCGATAGGAATCGGACCCTAGGGGGCGCATAGCCGCGGACCATCGTTTCCAAGAATGCACAGGGGGCTGTGGAATTCACAGCGCGGAGCATTGACAGCGGGTGCATAATCGTTCCGGCAGTGAGCTGGAAGCTGGGGGGCCTCGCCGAGTTGGCGCAGCGATATACGCAACGGGAAGTGGGTCGTATTCTGGGACTGGAAGTGAGCCGTCTTCGCTATTGGACGCGGCTGCAACTGGTGAGGCCGCACAGCCGATGGGGCGAGAGATTCTACAGCTTTGGCGACCTCGTTGCGCTTCGAACCGTTCAGCGCCTTACCTCAAACCATATTCCCGCGAAGCGCCTCCGCCGCGCCGTCACATTAGTCGAACAGCAGTTTGGGAACTCGGTGATCCCGCTTCAAGAGCTGCAGCTCGTCGAGCGAGGACGCGAAGTAGCGGTGGTGCCGCCCGGTGGGGCATCTCCCTTCGAACCCTTCAGCAAGCAGTGGGTTCTTCCTTTCGAAGCCAGCGTTGAACCCAAGAAGCTTTATTCGATGTCCGCCCGTTCCGCCGAAGAACTGTTCGAGACTGCGATCGACTATGAATCGCAGCCGGAGATGCTCGAGCAGGCCGTGGAAAACTACCGGCGCGTAATCGATCTCGCTCCGCGCTGGTTGGAAGCACACATTAATCTTGGGGTCGCGCTCTACCAGATGGGACGCACGGACGAGGCGCAGGCGGCATTTCGGTCGGCCGTGCAGATCGATCCCACGAACGGCATCTCGCGTTATAACCTGGGGTGCGTTCTCGAGGAGCAAGGCCAGATCGAGGAAGCGATCAGCCACCTTCGCTGCGCGGCAGAAATGATGCCGGCGCACGCGGACGTCCATTTCAATCTCGCGCTGGCGTACGACAAGCGGGGCGAGCGCAGGCTGGCGCACGAACAATGGATGCAGTATTTGCGATACGCACCGAACGGGCCCTGGGCCGAACAGGCTCGCACGCGGCTGCGGCAGTCCTCGGGACGCCGCAAGATGAATAATCCGATTCCCTTCCCTCGAAAAGCCTAGCGGAAAAAGCCGAAGCTCCCGCGAGCGGCTACAGCTCGCGGAGTGCGAGGGCCACGGGTCTGCTCGCCGCGCGAATAGCCGGAAGAAATCCACCCAGCAGCCCCATCGCCAGCGCAAAAATGATGCCTCCGATGAGCAAGGGCGGCGTGATGCGGAACGCGAACGCGATGTTCGAGAACGTCTGCATATTCATGGTGCTCGTGGTGAGGCCGTTGAGGGGGAGGACGGCGATGCATCCGATCGCGCCGCCGATAAAAGAAATGAACAGCGCCTCGACGAGGAACGAAAAGACGACGGCGGCGGCGCCGAAGCCCAGCGCGCGCATCGTCCCGATTTCGCGTCCGCGCTCGGAAACGGCCGAATACATCGTATTGAGCGCGCCAAAGATCGCGCCGATGGCCATCACGAATGCCACCAACCCTCCCAGGATCGTGATCAAGCGAGTCATCGTGGTGGATTGCTTGGCGTAGTAATCGATTTCGCGGCTCACGTCCACATTGAGACGCGGGTCAGAAGTGACGGAATCTTTGAACTGCTGGAAGGCGGCGGGCGAAGTGAGGTGGACGGTGGCCGACTGGAAAACGTTGGTGGGCCTTTTGTAAACATCGTCCAGGACGCGCGCGTCGCACCAAACTTCGGAATCGAAGGAGCTGCCCCCGGCGTCGAATACGCCCACAACCTGCCAGTGACCGCCGCCAAAGTTCACCGTGTTGCCCACCGTCAAGCCCGAGTAGGTGGCGCTGGCATTCTTGCCGACGATCAATTCTGAAAGGCCGGGCTGAAACATGCGGCCTTGAGCCATCTTTACGTTCTTGCGAATCTGGAGAACGTTGAAGGAGACTCCGCGAATCTGGACGTTGGCGTCGGTGCCGGTGGCGCGCAGCGGAAACGGTGCAACAACGACGACTTCCGACGTGACCAGCGGGATTGATCCATCGTGCGCAACACCAGGGGCATCCTGCATGATCTTGACCATGTCGAGCTGAATGCCGCTCATCATTTCCGAAGTGGCTCCGCCGCGCAGCACCAGAGCGTTATCCTCCGAACCGGAAGCAACCAGGGTGGCCCTGAATCCGCGAGCCAGCGAAAGCATCGCAACGAACACGCCGACAGTGCCGGCGATGCCGAGGACCGCGACGATTGTGGACGTCCATCGCGCTCTTACGCTGCGAATGTTATAGATCAAAGGAATCGCCATCAAACCCTCCGCAACGCTGAAACGACCTGCATCCGCATCGCACCGACTCCCGGCAATATTCCGCCGGCCACTCCGACAAGAATTGCAGTGACCAGCCCCATGGAAAGAATCTGAGGAGACAAGACGAGTGAGGGCAGCAGGCCCGCAAGCGCGTTTCCGAGGGCCGGGACGGCCAGCATCGCAAGACCGAGGCCCAGCAGACCACCGACCAGCGCGATGATCAGAGATTCCCCCAGGACGAAAAAGAGGACCAGCCGATCGCTGAATCCGATCGCCTTGAGGACGGCGAGTTCGCCAAATCGTTCGCGAACGGAGATGGCCATCGTATTGCCGGTAACCAGAAGCAGCGTGAAGAACACGACCGCACCGATCGTCAGGATAAGGAATTGTATGTTTCCGAATTGCTTTACCCAGCCCGCCGCGAACGCCGATTCGGTTTCCGTCTTCGTCTCGTAAGACGAATTCGCAAACATGTTGTCAATCGTCTTGGCGATGCGGACAGCATCGTCGGGATTATCCAGCTTCAAGACGTACCAACCGACGTTGCCCTTGAAACTCTGCGGCACACCTTCTTCAAAACGGTCCCACTGAAACCAGAACTGATTCTCGTCGCCGCCGACCTTATCGGTGTGATAGATACCGTCGAGATTGAACTCCCACGTGCCCGTACTCCCGTAACCGATGCTTTTGATCGGAATGCGATCTCCGATTTTCCAGCCGAAGCGCGCGGCAGTCCTGGCTCCGGCAATACAGCCTTCGCGGTCCTTCAGGAACGTCTGCCATTGATCTTCGGGAACGACCAGCTCCGGCAGCACCTTCCGCTGATTTTCCGGATCAATCGCGAACTGCGGGAAAAAGTTCTTCTCTTCCTGATAGACGCCGCCGAACCAGTTGTTGTGCGTGACGGCTTTAACGCCGGGAATTCGGAGAATCTGGTCGCGATAAGAAAGCGGCAGCGGATTGATGATGGAGATGCGGTTGATGATGATCAGGCGGTCAGCGCCGGCAATATCGGCGCCGCGGTTAAAAGCACCCTTGACGACAGCGAGAAACGCGAACAAGAACAGCGCCACCGCGAACGAGCCGATCGTCAACACCAGGCGCATTTTCTTGCGAAACAGATTGGCGAAAATCAGGCTGCGGAATTTCACGCGACACCTCCCGCCACCACCTCGGCACGCTGGGTAGATTCCACGAGCACGCCCTTTTCAAGGTGGAGAGTTATGTCCGCCAGGCGAGCGACCACGGGATCGTGCGTCACCATCAACACCGTCTTGCCGTACTCCTTCACGAGACGCAGAATCAGATCCATGATCTCATTCGCGCTCTTGCGGTCGAGGTCGCCCGTGGGCTCGTCGCAGAGCAGGAAGGTGGGATCAGCAACGATCGCGCGGGCAATCGCCACACGCTGTTCCTGTCCGCCGGAAAGCTGCCGTGGGTAGTGGTTCATGCGATCGGCCAGCCCCACCACGCCGAGCGCCGTTTCCACGTGTTTGCGACGCTCGGCCTTCGAGAGCTTCGTCAGCAGCAGCGGCAACTCGACGTTCTGAAACGCCGTCAGTACCGGAATCAGGTTGTACATCTGGAAGATGAAGCCGACGTGCCGGGCGCGCCACTCCGTGAGCTTGCTGCCGGACATGTGCGTGATCTCGTCTCCCGCGACGGTGATCGAGCCATTCGAAGGAACGTCGAGGCCGCCCAGGAGATTGAGCAGGGTCGTCTTCCCCGAACCGCTCGGTCCCATGAAGGCGACGAATTCGCCCTTGTCGACATCGAGATTCAAATTTTGCAGCACGTGAATCGTTTCGCCGGCCCGGCGATACACCTTTCCAAGGCCGCGAACCTGAATCAAGCTGCCGCTCTGTCCGCTGCCATCCACTCGAACCATGTCCGTTGCCCCCTTATCTCTTCACCGCGATCGTTTCACCATCATGAAGATCGGCGGGACCGCTCACGACGACGGTATCTCCCGCCGCGAGTCCCGCCAGGATTTCCGTTTCCGAACCGCGATTCGCTCCCACCTTCACCGCCCGGCGCTCCACGCGATCGTTTTTCACCAAGAAGACCACCTTTTGCCCGCCATCATCTCGAACGGCAGTCTGCGGAATGGCGATTGCGGGGTCGGCAGCGATTGATTTCTTCGGCTCGTCACCCATAAACGTGACCTTGACGCCCATGTCCGGAAGGATTTTCGGGTCCAGCTTCTTGAACTGGATCCGCACCTTGACGGTAGCTTTCTGCCGGTCGGCCGTGGGTATGATCATGTGGACGACAGAGGGAATTTGCCAGTCCGGATAGGCATCGAGGATCGCAGTGACTTCCTGGCCCGGGCGAACCCGCGCAATGTAGTTTTCGTTGACGTCCACTTCGATCTCGTTCGAATTCATGTCGACGATCGTGGCGATGCCGGTGCGGGTGAAGCCCCCGCCCGCAGAAATCGGCGAGACCATCTCTCCCACCTGCGCATCTTTCGAAACAATAATTCCGTCGAACGGGGCGCGGATCACACAGTTATCCACAGCTTGCTGCGCTTCGCTTATGCGCGCGGCAGACGCGGCCACTTGCTCTTCCGTCGTTGCAATCTTGGCCCTCAGGCTGTCGGCAGTCATCAGGCTGTTGTCCAGGGCTTCCTGCGTCTGAACGCCCGCGGCTTGCAATTCCTTGGCCCGATGTAATTCGAGGTTCGCATTCTTCAACTGGACTTGAAGGTCGGCAATGCTCGCCTGGGTGGCATCGCGATCCGCTTTGGCGGACGTGAGAGCTTTTTGCAGGTCGGAGTCATCAAGGGTGGCAAGAACGAATCCCTGGTGGACGTGCATGCCTTCCTCAAAGAAGACGCCAGTGACCCGCCCCGTAAGCTTTGCCGCCACAGTGGCCCGCCGCTGCGGCGTGACGTATCCGCTGGCATTCAGCAGGGCCTGTGGACCGGTGGCAGCCTTCTGAACCACGATCACCTCGACGAGCGGCTTCTGGTGGATATACGCATAGACACCCGCGGCCACCACCAAAGCGCCCAAGAGGACCGCAAAAAACGCACCTATCCGCTTGCCCGTGTTGCCGGGCTTGCGCTTCTGGTCATCGATCCGAAGCGAGCCAAGATCGTGTTGCTGCGGCGCGGCCTGCAGAGACATGGGCCTCCAAGGGAATAACGAATTGTCTCAATTTTTGTTACGTCAGGCGAGGGAGCAAAATTACACACCCAGAGAGCGACGCGTCAGATTCTGGCTTCGATCCTGCGCATGGGTGGGACCCGTACACCCCGCCACATCCGCGCGATTTGGACCTTCAGCTCATGCTTGGGATTGTAAGCAACCGACAGATACCGGAAGGAATTCGGCCGGGACCATTAGATAAGTTAGGTGGGAGTACTGCACCATGGATGAGCGAGAGCCGGCTCATGTTGGCTGCAGCGTACTTCCTACAGGGACAGTGATAAGGGGCCACTATGAAGATGAGACGCGGCGACCGTTGGAAGTGCACGAATCGGCAGTGCAAATGCGAAATCGTCGTTTTCAACTCGGCTGAGATTGAGGGCGCATCGAATCCAACCTGTTGCTGCGGAGGCGTGATGAAGAAACTCTATGCTCATCCCGCGGCTGAAAAGGCGGATCCTGTCGCGGAAAATGCTCGCACCTCCCAGTGATATTGGGAGCGATATAGTTGGAATTTCGAGTTAGAACAAGTCGCTGCGGTAGGCAAGCCACCAACTAAAGACGCCGATTGGAATCGTTGCCGCTAGCGCCCACCAAAGCGGTAACGCCAGGTCGGCCAAGAGCCCCAGAATCGTGAAACTGCCCCAGAATATCTTCTTTTCCACCCTTCCATTGTAGGCCGCCGATTGTCCGTCGCGCGGTAAATGTGGCCTCGTTCGACCAAAGAGTACGAGGCCCGCGTGGGTACAGCCTACCGCGGCGGATCAACGCGGCGAGTGCCGCTGATCGCTATTCGACGGGGATGCGGGAGCCTTGCTGGCCGGTGTGAGACAGGCGCTCGATGCGCTGGTCAATTGCGGCGCGGACAGCTTTGAGGAATTCGATGCGCGAATTTGCCAGGTGCTGGCGCACGGCGGGCGAAACCTCGAAGAGTTTCTCGAAATGCTGAAACACTTCGTTGCACACGCAGCGCTCGCCCCCGACATTCGGGCCGGCAGCGTTTGGAGTGGTCTGTTGCTCGTTCATTGTGCCTCCTTCATTTCCACCGTGAGGACCTTGTCTTCGAGCCTGGCACGGCCCGGCTGCATCGAGGCCATCGATCGGGGCAAGCCAATGTGCCGGCGAAGCGTCCCGATCTCGACTACAAGCTCGTCACCCTTCTTGAAAAGGCCGATTTCGCCCTTTGCGGCGAACGGCAGAAGAAGCCGAATCTCGTAAGCCCCGTTCGACTTGCCGAAAGTGTAAGGCTTCTCCGTGCGAGTCACGGCCGACGGGTCTTCATCCTTATGATACAGCACCTCGGCAAGGTCGCGCAGCCGCTGTTTGCCGAGGACCTCGTGCGCGAATAAGGGAACGCGGCGGACCGGCACCGGCGCGAAGTATTCTTCGATCTCGGCAAGGACTCTTTCCTGCGAGACATGCCACTCGCTGAACCAGGAATCCTTAACGTCGGCCGGAAGGAGCCGGTTGACGATCACCTGGTCCACCGTCAGGCCGTGCAGCGAGAAATAAACGAACGCCCGCTGCGTCTCGCGGAGCACCATTTTTTCCGGGTTCGTCACTAATCGGACGCTGGTGGTGTACGGGTCCTCCATCAAGTCGTCCACGCCTTCCAACTTTTCGAATAGATTGCGGATGTTGACGAAGTAACTGTCGGTGGGAAGCTCGAACGGCGCCACGCGGTTCGCGATCGGCCGCACCGCTTTTAGCAGGTTTCGCTGAAATGGGAAAATGTGCTTCATGTACCAGTCGAGCGTCGTGGGCATGCTGATGAACCGCAAGGACTCGGCCGTGGGCGCTGCGTCGAGCACAATCACGTCGTAACGCTGCTCGCGGCGATACTGATTGATGTACATCATGGCGCTGAGCTCTTCCATGCCGGGCAGAATCGCCAGCTCTTCCGCTTCGACGCCGCTGATCCCCGTGGTACGCAGCACGGAAGTGACGTAGGACGAAATCTCTGCCCAGTGACGCTTGATCTCTTTTTGGATGTTGAGTTCGAAGATAGAGAGCCGGTCGTCGATTGAAAGCGGATCCGAGGTTTGGGCATGGAAAAGGTCGGTGCCCAGGTCGAAGGAGTCCGCCAGGCTGTGGGCGGGATCGATGCTCATCACCAGGGTGCGGTGGCCCATCTCTGCAAGCTTTACGCCCGTGGCGGCAGCGAGGCTGGTCTTCCCCACTCCGCCCTTGCCGCTGAACAATAGAATCCTCACTGGAAAAACCTCACAGAACCATTATAGAGCGTACGCAGAATTGGAGCACGCGGCAGCGATCCTTCCTGGAAGCGGCCGGGATTCGAGTTCGCCCATCCGTGCGAGGGACGAGGCGCGCAAAAGGCTGCGCACTAAGATTGGGGCGTGTGGTGGCGCACGGTTGCGTGCCGAGCAGCCTTGCGCCACGGGCTGAGGACCGTGTAGTGCGGGATTGCTGTGGCGTTTTCCTTGGTCGCGGCCAGGAGTTTCCTTCTCACCAGCCAGCTCACAGCCGCCTGTACCGAACTCTTGGAAACGCCGATGGTCTCCGCGAGTTCCTGATAGCTCACCTGAACCGGTGCGTCCCTGCGCCCGTGCTCGACGGCAAGCCACAGATATACGAGGAAACTGACCGGCCGTCGGTCGTGGCCGACCAGATCGTGCATGAGCACGTCGACGATGTAAGAATCCAGTGCGGGCAGCGGCTGCATGACTATACCGACCGTTAATACAGCAAATACCGGCTGATTGCAACTTCCCTTCTGCACCGGATATGCTGCGCGTGTGATCGAACACGTCAGTGAGCTTTCAAAAAAGGGAGGCGGAAAATGATTCGGGGAATCGACCTCGTGAGTATTCCGGTTCGCAATCAGGATGCTTCGCTGAGGTTTTTTACGGAGAAACTCGGATTCAAGGTCCACACCGATCAGCCCTTCAGCGAGAAGCAGCGCTGGATCGAACTTCTGATTCCCGGCGCGGAGAGCAAGATCGCGCTCTTCACTCCGGACGGCCATGAGAATCGCATCGGCGACTTTCAACCCATGACATTTGCATGCGACGACGTTTTTGCGACAGCGAAGACGCTGAAGTCGAAAGGCGTGGAGTTTACCGTCGAGCCAAAAAAGGAAATATGGGGAACGATGGCGATCTTCAAGGACGTGGACGGAAATCAGTTCCTGCTCTCGAGCAAAGGGAAGTCGTGAGTGCCAGCCTTCCTGGTTCTACCGGGACACGCTCACGAGACTTGAAAACTTTGGTGGAGCCGATGGGATTCGAACCCACGGCCTCCTCGATGCCATCGAGGCGCGCTCCCAACTGCGCCACGGCCCCACCGATGGAATTGGCGTTTCTCTTTTATAGCACCGCAGATTGCGGAGCGTCAAACGACGCCCGATCGGTTTGTTGCGAAGTCACTTGCGGGATTTGAACCAGCTGTAGCCCACCGTGAAAAGCAGGGTGACGTTGTAGCCGGGATTGTGGGCGCCCAGGCTGGCGCTCGAGAGATGCCCCAGTTCACCTTCAACAAAAAGCGCCCGCCTGCGTTTCGTGAAAACGTGAGCGCCGACGACAAACTGCGACGTGAAATTCACCCAGGAGGTGTCGCCCGGCGGAACATTGTCCGTGCTGAAGACGATGCCTCCCGCAGCCGCCACGTACGGCGCGATTTTCTTGCCACGGGTGAAATTCCACTGCCAGATCGCGGGCTTGAAGCTGCCGCCATACACCGCGCCATTGGGCGTGAACACCGTGTACACCGGCATCGCGTCGACTGCCCATTCGAAATTTCCTCGCAGAAATCCCGGGAGATGCTCGCCGGTCAGGACGAATCCGGCGCGCCCTCCGGCGTAGACGAATTGGGTGTTGTCGGATTTCCCGAGACCCGTGCCGGCGCCGACAAAGGGTGCGAGTTCCCACGTGCCGCGCGTAAGCGACGCGGAGGGCAGATCCTGCGCCGCGGCGGCGGACACCAGGAACAGCGCCAAAACTGTAGCCGCCAGAACTTTCATCGAGCCTCGTTTGAATTCACGGCGACGCAGAGCGTAAGCCAGCAACGCAGTTGGGTCAAGGCTCGCGCGCTCGTGCTTGGGGTTCACGCCGGTGCTGCAGTGCGAAGGCCGAACACAGAGACAAGCGAGAAATGCGTGAGGACACAGAGGTGCGAACGTCGCCTCGCGTTTCGATGCGGGTTCGTTCTAGAATGTCGGCCCTATGGCGAAAATCACTTTTCTCGGCGCGGCGGGCACCGTTACCGGTTCAAAGTATCTGCTGGAAGTAAACGACAAGCGGTTGCTGATTGATTGCGGGCTGTTCGAAGGATCGAAAGACCTGAACCAGAGAAACTGGAACAAGCTTCCGCTCGATCCGGCGACTATTGATTGGGTGCTGTTAACGCACGCGCACATCGACCACACGGGTTATCTGCCGCGGCTGGTGCACGACGGGTTTCGCGGTCCCATTTACGCCAATCCGGCGACGCACGAGCTCTGCAATCTGCTGCTGCCGGATTCGGCTCACCTGCAGGAAGAAGACGCGCAATTCGCGGCGAGGAAGAAGTATTCCGGCCACAATCCTCCTTTACCGCTGTACACCGTGGCGGAATCGCAGCAGGCGCTGCAACAGTTCCACGAAATACCTCGCGCGGACGTATTCACCATCAGTCCGGAATTTTCGGTTCGCCCACACGATCCAGGACACATTCTCGGTTCAACGTGGCTCGAGATGACGATCACGGAAAATGGCAAGCAGACTCTCGTGGTTTTTTCCGGCGACGTGGGGCGTTACGATCAGCCAATCTTGAAGGATCCCGAGTCGCCCACGCGCGCCGATTATCTGCTGTGCGAATCCACCTATGGCGACCGCGACCATGCAAGCGGATCCGTTGCCGATGTTCTCGCCGACGTAATCAACGGCACGGTAAAACGCGGCGGCGTCGTGGTGATTCCCGCTTTCGCCGTCGATCGCACGCAGCTCCTGATGTATTACCTGAAACTGCTGGAAGATCAGCAACGGATTCCCCATTTGCCCGTTTACATCGACAGCCCGATGGCGATCAGCGTCACCGGACTTTACGAAAAGCATCACGAAGATCACAAACCATCCTTTCAGAAAGACGAGGACACTGGCAGCCGCGATCCGCTGAATCTTCAGGGCGTTCACCTGACGCGCAGCGTGGAAGATTCAAAGAAGATTAATGACGTCGTCTCACCGTGCATCATTATTTCCGCGAGCGGGATGGCGACGGGCGGACGCGTCTTGCACCACCTCGCTCAGCGGCTGCCCGATTCGCGCAGCACCGTCTTGCTTGTGGGTTATCAAGCCGACGGGACACGCGGACGGCAGTTGCAGGATGGTGCGAAATACCTCAACCTTTTCGGCCAGCAAGTACCCGTGCGCGCGCAAGTGATGGCAATCGGTCAGCTATCGGCTCACGCAGGCCGAGGCGAACTGCTGCGGTGGCTTTCGGGAATGAAGGCGGCGCCGCGACAGACGTTTCTGGTTCACGGCGAGCCCGCTGCGCTCAGCAGTTTTCACGATGCGGTGACGAATCAGTTCCACTGGAATGTGACGATTCCGGCATATCTGCAATCGTTTGACCTGGCCGTTTGACCCGAGCCGGAAAAACGAGCGAGATCAGATTTGCGCTCATACCCTGGACGCGCGGGCCATCGCTGCATCGAGGGAGCGCTTTTCGCCCCGTGTGAGAGGACGGGCCTTTCCTTTCGGCAAATCGCCGAGCGCGAGCGCGCCGATTGCCACGCGAATCAGGCGGAGGACCTCGATCCCGAGCGCTTCGAAAATGCGCCGGATCTGGCGATTCTTCCCTTCATCCAGGACGACAATCAGCCAGGAGTTCTTCTCGCCGTGCCGCAGGATTTCGGCGCTCTTCACGCGCAAGGGTTCGCCATTTTCCGCGCGAACACCGGTTTTAATTCTCTCGAGGAGCGGCTCGTTCAGTACTGACGCGATCTGGACGTGATAAGTCTTGTCGAGATGACTCTCAGGTGATGTGACGAGAGCCGCCCATTCGGAATCGTTTGTGAGGAGAAGCAAGCCTTCGCTGGCTTTGTCGAGCCGGCCCACTGGCGCAAGCCACGACAATTCCTGGGGAACGTACGAGTAGACCGTTTCGCGCCCTTTCTCATCGGACGCGGTCGTGACTGCGCCGCGCGGCTTGTTCAACATCCAATAGATTCTAGCGGCGGCGCCGATAGCTTGATTGTCCACGGTAATCCGGTCGCGAGCGAGCGAAACGGACGATTCAGGATCGCGCTGTGTACTGCCGTTCAATTGAACGCGGCCCGCACGAATGAGTTCGGCTGCCTGCGACCGCGAGCAGTAGCCCAGCTTCGATAGGGCTCGAGCAAGGCCCACTCGCCGAGCATTTTTCACGGATTTGCGGCGTGGGGTTTGGCCAGATCGTCGAGATAATCGGGCTTGCTCTCGTCGCGAACCAAATGCGGATAGCGCTGGCCGCCGTGATAGTCAACGTTGCATGTCTTGTAGTAATCGTCGATCACAACAAGCAGCGAGATGGGCTGCGAACTATCCTTCGCGCCTTTGATCGCGTCTTCGAGCAGATCGTGCGTGTAGACGCGGCCGTTGACGCCCGCGATTTTCATTCCGGAAGTGATCCCGGCGTTGAATGCGGGGCCTCCAACGATCGAGTCGCCCACGTTGCCGTCGTCGCCGACTTGCAAACCGATGGAATACTCGTCGCCACCGCCTCCGCCGCGGCGTCGCTCGGCTCGAGGCGCTTCGTCATTGAGAACAAATTTCCAGCCGCCGTTTTCGATTCCGCCGGTAGGAGGATTGGGAGATGTGGAAGTCAGCTTCTCGCGCAGGTAACTCGCCCAATCGTATGGCGCTACTGAGTTCAATGCGTGAACAATGTCGTCAAACGTGTACGTTTTCACTTCCGGACCGTTGTTCGGTCCGCCGTAGAAAAGCTGGGTGAAATCTTCCAGGCTCTTCTGCCCCTTGGTTTGTTGGTGGATGATCGTGGCCACTTCGAGCCACATGAGATCGCCTTCGTCGTAGTAATCAACGCCACGGCGCCAATTGGTCCAGCCCCTCGCAAATCCGAGGTCCTGGCCCGTGGCCGTGTCAACCAGAGGGCGCCACGTTCGGCCAGGACGGCCCGCGCCGAGAGATGCGGAAATGTTCGCAAGATTGTCGCGATACTGCTCGGGTGTCCAGAGGCCGCTGCGAGCCGCAAGCAATGGGCCGGCAAACTCCGTGAAGCCCTCGTAGTCCCAGAGCATGTCCGTTTTCATCGGGACTTCGTAATCCCGCGTAGTCAGATCAGCGGGGCGACGGAATTTTCCGCTCCAGGAGTGAGCGTACTCGTGCGCGAGCAAGCCTCCGAGAGACAGGCCGGCGGTCGGCGAGAGAAGCACGCGTTCAGGCAAGCGACTATCGTTGCACTCGTTGTGTTCAAGACCAAAGTGAGCCACATGGTCGCTGAGCGTCAACAGAAAATGATACTCACGATAGTGGCGCGAGCCGAAGAGCTTCCCTGCTTCCGCCACTAGGTTTGTCATGCCCTTCTGGGCTTCGGGACTCAAGTTGAGCGCAATTTCGCTGTCGGCAACGATATCGAGTTCGTGATGAATGGGCTCGCCCGGCGGAGTGATGTCGATCGCGCGATAATACTGCCCAATGATTACGGGCGAATCGACGAGTCGTTCCAGCGAGATCGTGGCGAACGACACTTGGTTGCCGGACTGATTCTCGGAGTGCTGCGGCGTGCCGAATTTCCAGCCGTCGGGCAGGATGAGCGTCGGCTTGAACATGATCTGACTGGCAGGCGGACCCGCGGGATACAGAACATTCTGGTTCCATTCGATCACGAGCAGCTTGTCGGTGGCCGAGGCGGCGGAGGTTGCGAAGCCGCCGCTGCTAGGCTCGAGATAGTCGAACGCAACGTCAAGACGGTCGGCACCCGCAGGCACGTCGACGTGAAACGTGAAATTGTCGAGCAGGTCGCGCTCCCAGGGAATTGGCTTGCCGTTGGCGGTGAACTTCAAGCCCGTGAGATTTCCGATGGGGCCGTCCGGCCCGTGCTCGCCCGGAATCCATTTCGGATAGTACAGAGTGAAGGGTCCGGGCTTCACAGGTATGCTTTCACGCGTGCGCACGATTTTCTCAGGAGTCAGCGTCGCATCCACTGTGAGTGAAATCGCGCCCGACTGCGCGAAGACCGCGGAAGAATCCACTAGCAGGAAAGCAACGACGGCGGCAAGCAGCATCCAGCGATTGCGATTCATCCTGCACTCTCCTCAGAATTGATCATTGGAGCTACGAAAACGCACAGCATTGTACACGCCTCCTCGTTGATTACTATGGGGCCAGCGCCTCCGAAGGCGGCGGGGTTAGCACAAGTTGCGAGCGAATACCATCGTCATTCTACTGCCTCGATACGTTAACGTAGTACAGGTCCGTCGCGACGTCGAAGTCGTCCTTCTTGAGCGGCGTCTTCATGGTCTGCCAGTCTGAGGTTGCGTTGACGATTTGCCAGTCGTCTTTTTTCCCCACCCGCACTGGCATGGTGAAGCCCGGCTCGTCTGCTTTCCAGCGGTAGGCAACCGTGCCTGCGGTGTCGTCGAACTTCAGTTCCAGCGTCGGGATGTCCGTGTGGCGAAGATACTGATTGAAGATCGGAGTAAGGTCTTTCCCAGTTTTCTGATTGAAGAACCCGACCATGTCTTCGGTCATGATGTTCCTGTACTTGAAGTGCTGGAAAAGATCGTGGAGCAGCTTGAACCACTCCGAATCGTTATTGATGACGCTTCGCAGCGTGTTGATGAACAGCACGCCCTTGAAATACTGGTCCACGGGCGGGGTGGCGTTGACGCCACGCTCGGCGATGATGGGCCGGTCGTTCTTTACCTTCGGCTTGTAGCCATTCAGATATTTGATGGCGTCATCTTTACCCCACATATGCTCGACATAGAGGGACTCGAGGTAGGTGGTCCAGCCCTCGTGGATCCACATATCCGAACGGTCGGCAGCCGTGATCGCGTTGCCAAACCATTCGTGCCCGCTCTCGTGGATGATAATGAAGTCGAACTTCATGCTGATGCCGACGCCCGTCCAATCGCGCTCAAGATAGCCGTTCGCGAAGTGATTGCCGTAGGTGACGGCGCTCTGGTGTTCCATGCCTGCGTTCGGCGCTTGAACTAATTTATACCCGTCCTTCTTGAACGGATACTCGCCGAAGTAATGCTGGTAGGCCTCGAGCATTCCCTTCACCTGTGTGAACTGCTTCTTAGCCTTGTCGAGATCTTCGGGCAGAACGTAGAAATCGAGCGGCAAATCTCCGAACTGATCCGAGAAGTGCACGTAGTTGCCGATATTCAGCGAGACGTCGTAGTTGTTGATGGGATAATGGACGTGCCAGTCCCATCGTGTGTAGCCGTCGCCCAGATCTGTCTTCCCAACAAACTTTCCATTCGAGACATCCACCAGGTTATTCGGAATCGCAACGCTGATGTCCATGTTCTCCACTTCGTCGCGCCATTGGTCCTTGCTGGGCCACCACGTGCTCGAGCCGACGCCTTCGCACACAGTGTTGATCCAGTCGTGTCCGGAAGTGTCTTTCTTAAAACCGATGCCGCCGCCCAGACTGCGGCCGGCAGGTCGGTCCCATCCCAACTCCAGCGGATTCCCCGAATAGTAGAAGTCGATCGAGTAGACGTGGCCCTTTTCGAGCGTCTGCGGAAAATCGATGAAAACGGCGCTGAACTGACGATCGTATTTCAGAGGCGTTGCGCCAAAGAGAATCTTGTCGACGTTGAGGCTCGGGTGCAGATCGATTTGGATCTTCGCGTCGTCCTTAAGCATGCGGAAGCGGATCGTGTTCTTGCCGCTGATAAATTTCTTCTCGGGATCGACGCGAACATCGAGGTGGTAGTAAAGCAGGTCATTGTTGGCGCGGTAGGGCCCGTAGGTGCCTAACAAAATGTCGGCCTCAGTTGGAACATGCGGAGTCTGGGGCGCCTGGGTTGCAGCCGCCTGTTGCGAAACAGCCGGAGCGGCAGCCTGCGGCGGAGTGTGTGCCGCGAGAGAAGCGGCCAGGGAAACGAGCGCCGCAAAAACGGACAAAGGGCGATCGGAGAACATCATCGAGCGCGCCTCCCACTTTTATACTTTATGCGAAATTTCAGCCGAACCTTAACACTCATGCCCTCAATATGCTACAGGAACTTCAGGCCTCCCCTTCCCTCGCGACGCCATTCTCCAGCCTGCGATGTCCCCTCCCGGTGCCGCCGAGCATCAAAGTTGCTAGGGACTAGAACGACCCACGAGCAAGGCGCCCGTTGCAGGGCGAGGATACTTGTGGCGATTTCCTGATACTCAGGAAAGGATGCGAAGGTGAAAACCTCAAGAAGAATGACTGTATTTTGCCTTGCCAGTCTCGCGATGGTACTTGGATGTAGCATGCGGGTTCGCGCGGATGCTCGCGAGGATGTACGGAAGCAAATCCGCGATGCCCAACAAGTCTTTCACGAATTAATGGACACACCCGATCGGGGGATCCCGCACGAGATGCTGGAGTCAGCAAAGTGTATCGCCATAATCCCAGGAGTGAAAAAGGCTGCCTTTGTCGTCGGTGCTGAATATGGGAGGGGATTGGCGATGTGCCGCACGGAACATAGTTGGAGCGGGCCGGTGTTCGTGAAAATCGCCGGCGGCAGCTTTGGCCTTCAAATCGGCGGTTCTTCCACTGACTTCGTCTTGGTCTTCCGTAACCGTGACGGCATGGAGCGGTTGCTCAGCGACAAGTTCAAAGTCGGAACAGACGCCAGTGCGGCGGCGGGCCCGGTCGGACGCGATGCTCACGCAGCAACAGACGCTGAAATGCACGCCGAAATCCTTTCTTACTCACGCAGCCGCGGTGTGTTTGCGGGTGTGAGCCTGGATGGAGCGGTCGTCGAGCCATTGCGTAGCGATGACGAGGCCATTTATGGAGCCGATGTGACCCGAGATGCCATTCTTGAGGGACGGGTTCCGACTCCGGAAGTAGCTCAAGGCCTCGTTGACGAAATCACGCGGCACACCACCAAAGCATAACTCTTCGACTGAAAGGTTTCGAGTCGAACACCAGGAGTCTGACGAAGCCGGGCCAAGAGACCCGGTTTCGTCAGACCATGGTGCCGGCACGACTCCTCCGCGAACTCGAATTTCCGCATCGAGAGCGATGCCCGCCTGAGATTGACAATCGCCGGCCCAATATGAGAGTAACGCCCCCATGACCGGCTCTTATGTTCTCCTGCTTGCCTTCCTGATCGGGCTTTTTAACGGGCTACGTTCGCTCACTCCCCCCGCGGTCACGGCGTGGGCCGCGCACTTGGGCTGGCTGAAACTGAGGAGTCCGCTTTCGTGGCTCGGCACGACGCCAGCCGCAGTGATTTTCACGGTCCTCGCGGTAGTGGAACTTGTAAGCGATAAGCTGCCGAAAACTCCCAGCCGCACGGCCCCTCCGGGATTGATTGCGCGTATCGTGATGGGCGGTTTCACGGGCGCGTGCGTGGCAACGGCGGGCGGCCAGGGACTCCCGCTGGGCGCAATCCTGGGGATCGCCGGCGCGCTCGCAGGAACGTTCGGCGGATACCAGGTTCGAACGCGATTGGTGAAGGCCCTGGGCACGCCCGACTATGTAATCGCCGTGCTGGAAGACCTGGTGACCATTGGCGGTTCCTTGTGGGTAGTTTCTCGGTTCTAATCTCCCTTCTTACGCACTAAATTGTTCCTGCGGTTGTAGCTTCCATGAGGTGCGCTTGGCTTCTTCGCAAAACTACGATGCGATGATGGGCAAGCTGCCGTACACCGTTTTGAAGGACGCCATTTTTCCGCATCCGACGCTGGCCGAATCGCTCAACAATCTCTTCCGGCACCTTGAAAACTGAGACGTTGCGCTCGAAGCATATCCTTCGTAGCATGCGGCGGGCAGCCGAAATGCCGAAGGAAAAAGAATCCTTGGACTAAAGGTGGGGGCAATGACACTACAAAGTTCGCGGCGCGATTTTCTCGGAATCTCAGCTCTCGGCTTGGCGGCGGCAGTGGTCACTCCTGCAGAGACGCTTCCGCCAGCGCCAGCGGCGGCGCCGCAAAAAGAAGCTCCGAACGTCGGCGCCGAAATCTCCGTTTGGGTTACGTCCGGGGAAGAACGCTTTGCTGCTGCCTCGCGCGTCAAGTGGAGCCCGGCATCAAGCGCCGCTGGCGTCGATCAAATCCAACTGGACCCGAGTAAAAAGTTCCAGGACATTTTGGGATTTGGCGGCGCGTTTACCGACGCTGCTTGCTACACCTTCAATCAGCTCACACCGTCGGCGCGAGAGCAACTCCTCCATGAAATGTTCCATCCCTCGGAAATGGGGCTGAACGTTTGCCGCACGTGTATCGGGGCGAGCGACTACTCGGCAACACTTTACAGCTTCGATGAGGGCGAGGCCGACCCGGATCTCACGCGATTCTCGATCGGGCACGACCGCGAATATATTCTCCCGGTGCTGCGCGAGGCCCGAAAGGCAAACCCCGACCTGTTTCTTTTTTCCTCTCCATGGAGCCCGCCCGGCTGGATGAAGTTCACCGGCACAATGCTGGGCGGCTCGATGCGCAACCATTACTTCCCGGTCTACGCGAAGTACCTCCTCAAGTTTCTGCAGGGATATGCCGCCGAAGGCGTCCCGGTGCAGGCTCTAACGTCGCAGAACGAAGTGGACACGGATCAAGACGGCAAAATGCCCGCCTGCATTTGGCCCCAGGAGTACGAAATTCAGTTTGTGCGCGACCATCTCGGCCCGCTCTTGGAACGCAGCGGGGTGGCCACCAAGATCTGGATTTTGGACCACAACTACAATTTGTGGGGACGCGTTGCGGACTCATTCGAAGACGCCAGGCTTCGCAAATACTCTAACGCCGTCGCCTGGCACGGTTACGTTGGCACTCCCGACATGATGACCAAGGTCCACGAAGCTTTTCCCGATGTCGAGATGTATTGGACCGAAGGCGGCCCCGAATACACAGACCCGGCCTATTTAACCGACTGGTGCACGTGGAGCGGGACTTTCACCGAGGTGCTGCGCAACTGGTGCCGCTCTGTCACGGCGTGGAACCTGGCTCTCGACGAGCGCGGCCGGCCGAATATCGGACCCTTCTCCTGCGGCGGCGTGGTGACGATCAACTCGCAGACCAGGGAGATCACGCGCAGCGGCCAATACTGGGCGTTCGCTCATTACTCGCGCGTCGTACGCCGCGGCGCTCGCCGCTTTCACTCGCAGAGCGCGGCCGCTGATTTGCAGCACGTCGCCCTCGAGAATCCGGACGGCCAACAAGTGCTCGTCGTCACCAACCCGGGACCCGCAAGGACGATCGACCTGCAACTCGCAAACATGACGGCTCAAGTTCCGCTGAAGGCAACTTCGCTAACCACGTTGACGTGGCGATAGACGGTAAGGGCCAAGGAACCTAGAGGCGCAAGCCGGAAGGAACCGCCCATCAACCGGCACCCCCACGCGCGAGTGCAGAACGCAAGCTAACTCTGTCTGAAGTTAACCCTGCTTCGTACCCTTGATCGTCATATACGCTTGATGGGATAGTGGTTTGACGTCCGACAACGCCTTGGACTTTCTCAGGTGCTTGGCCGGTTTCTTCTTCGATGCCATGTTTTCTCTCCTTCCGTTGCTGCCCCTCGGGGCTTGCGGAACCTTAGTGCAAACTGGATGCCAGTTCTAGCGAAAAAAAGTCGATGCGGATGTCCTTTGAAATGTGCATCTCGGCTCGGGCCTGGCGGAAAATACGCTGAAAAACTCAACACCGACTAAAAAATTCAACATCTCGCCCGTCCGTGGCCCGCTAGCGGAAGGCTCGAACGGCGTCGCTCATTCCCTTTTCGTAAGCCGTGATGAGTTTGTCCCAGGTGGCGTTCGCATCTGAATCGATTTGCCTGCGGGCGGGGTCAGCATCGAACCAGGCCAATGACTCGCGGATCCCTTCGGCGAACGTCGTGGTCGCACAGTAGCCGGGCACGAAGTGTTTGATCTTGCTGTTGTCGAAGACGACGCTCACCGCCTTGTCGCCAAGCAGCCTGCCGCGCTGCTCCGGCAGGCAGGCAATGATGAAATCAGACGGCATATGCACGATCCTCGCCTCGACGCCCGCGGCAGCGGCCACCACCTGATACAACTGATCCCAGCTCATCATTTCGTCGGTGGTGATGTGAAGAGCTTGTCCAACCGCTTCCGGATGCCCAAGCAAACCCACGAACCCCTTGGCGAAATCGCTGCTGTGAGTAATCACCCATAGCGAAGACCCGTCTCCCGGGACGATCACCTTTTGCCCGCGTAGCATGCGGTCGACAATGGTGTACGGCTTTTGCGAGCTGTTGATCACCAGCGGAATCCAGGTTTCGTCGAAGGTGAGTGACGGGCGAACGATGGTCACGGGGAAACCATCTTCGCGGTAAGCCTTCATCAAGCGCTCTTCGCACGCGATCTTGTCGCGGGAGTATTGCCAGTACGGATTGCTGAGCGGCGTCGACTCAGTAATCGGATAGTGCGCTACCGGCTTTTGGTAAACGCTGGCGGAGCTGATGAAAACGTATTGGCGCGTGCGGCCGCGAAATAGTTCGAGGTCGCGCTCGATGTCGGCGGGCGTGTACGCAATCCAATCGACGACCACATCCCACGACACATTCCCCGATGAATCGCGCGACGCGCCGCCCAGCGCCTGAACGCTTGCGGATTTGTCGTGAATGTCCGCGGTGATGGTCTTGACGCCGGACGGAATCCGCGCGTCGCGCTGCCCGCGCCTCAGAAGAGTGAGATCAATGCCGCGTTCGGCCGCCAATCGCGTGCAGGCAGCGCTAATCACTCCCGTTCCGCCGATAAAGAGAACCTTCATGCAAACTTTATAGCAGGAAGATCGCCGCCGGGCGATGGATTCGGGCCGATGCTGCTTTTCCCGGCCCGCTCATACCTAGCGCCGGAGGCGCGATTGTACTTAGCCCGGCATGGAGCGAAGCGGAATGCCGGGAACCAAATAACAACCGGGAACGAGTCCCGGAGGGACGATTGAGTGCGTGATAGTCAGACCGGACTCGGGTTCAGGCTTGTCGTGCCCGCAAGAAATTGAAAATTTTTGGCGGATGAGCCTGTAAGCCGGATTCTGTCCGCTGCGTGTTTCCACACAGCGCGGCGATCATTCCTCTAGGTCCCGAATCGCTTCGGGACTCAAGCAGCCTACCCGAGGGTTGCAGCGCCTCACTTTTTCAAGCGCGACGCATTCGGGCTGGGCCAGCCCTCCCCTCCTATTTGGCCTTGCTCCACGCGGGGTTTTCCGTGCCTCGCGTGTTGCCACGCGAGCGGTGGGCTCTTACCCCACCTTTTCACCCTTGCCAAATGTGCTCCACCCATCGAGGCCAGCCCCCGGTTTTTCCGAAGACTTGCCGCCGAGGTGCAAGCTCACCGGCGGTTTATTTTCTGTGGCACTTTCCGTGGCCGCGCTGCGAAGCTCGCTTGCGCGCGCTTCGAATCGCAACCCCCTGGCGTTACCAGGCGCGTTGCCCTGCCGTGGCCGACTCGCGTTATATCGCGAGCTCACCACGGCTGGAGTCCGGACTTTCCTCCCGTCGATTCCGCTTGCGCGAAATCGACCGGCGATCACCCGACTCACCCGCCGAAAACATTATATCCGATAATGACGAATTGGTGCAGTTTGAGTTTCGGTCAGGATTGGCCTCCGTTGTTTGTTTTCTGTGAGTTAAACGAATCTGTGTCAAACGCAGTTTCGGACAGAAAGGCAGTGACTAGTGGCAAGCGGCGAGTGGCTCAGCGGGCTCGTTCCGGGCCCCCGGCTTCGCCCGGGTCGAGTGTCCAGGAGCAAGGAAAGACTTCAGTTTCAACCCCCGGCCCGAACAATAAGGTCCAACTATATGCGTCTCACTGTCATGGAAAGCGAATACTCGAATAACGTGAGGTCCGACACTTCTTTGGCAGCCAGTCGTAGTTCCTCCGTTGCTTTCAGAGCGACAACGAAAACCCGGACTCTTTGGACCTTGAAGGTCTCCTTGATTTTTCCTCGATAATATAGCGCTTGGCCGACTACTCGTTCGTGTCCGCGGCTCACTTTGAGCTCGATGACCACAGGTATTCCTGTCGTGTCCTGAGCCAATATGTCGATTCTTCGCCCATCGACTGGATACTCGACCGCTTCCTGATCAGGGCCGACAGGCCAGAGCCTTAGTCCCTTTTCCAAAGTGTCAAGATGCTCAGCCAAAAAGTCACGGAGATGTTCTTCGTAAGCAAACGCGGTCTCCTCCGCCGCTAGCCCCTCCTCTGCGTCTGGTACCTCGACCAAATGTTCTACATTTTGATACCTCGCAAAGATTCGGTTCAGTCTCTTGATTTCGTGTTTCCCCATGGGCGTACCGCCATCCGGCCACGCTTCCTGAATGAACCGTTCAAGGAGAGTCTTCTCTTGCAGCAGCCCCACAATCCTCGCCCGCTTCAATGTCGTGTCGTAACTGCCGAGCTTCTCCTTGCTGTCCCGAATTTTCTCCATCTCCGAGGAATAACCATTCTTTGCCAAAAACGGGTATGCCAATTTCAGGGGGAAAGTCACCGAATCTTTTTCTGCCATACGCCCTCAGTGTGAGCTACTGTTGAGGAGAGCATACACCAATCCCCACACCTCCTTACGACAACTCACTTACTGGGACCATAGATTTTCAATTTCCAAGATCTCGTGGCGGGTGGACGACTCGTTGCTTCAGGTTTGAACTTGCGGTTGCCTCCGTTAGAAGCAGTTGAAGATCGGCGTACCGGACTCTGTTGTAAGGATCAGTTAACTCGTGGTTTAATTGTCCGGCCTTAAAAATCCCGCCCGTTTGGAGCAAGAGATGGGATTAGCCAGCACCTACGTACAGGTCTACGGCCAGCTTCCACAGGTCTTCGCCCGAATTAAGGATGCGCAAGCACCCGAGAAATTTACCGTGCAGTACCTCAAAGACTTGGGGTTTTCCTCCTCAAACTATCGCGCTGTGATCCCACTCCTCAAGTCGCTGAATTTCCTGACCGCCGAAGGTTCGCCGACGCCGCGCTATCACGAATACCGCAACGCGGCGAAATCCAGGCAAATTATGGCAGAAGCTCTCCGGGAGTCTTACGGAGATCTATTCACGATCAAGGCCAAACCCTCTGACGCAGACCGACCGTTAATCGAGGGAAAGTTTAAGAGTACTCACAACGTCTCACCAAATGTGGCGAAGCTAATGTCTAACACGTTCTTTGCGCTGCTAGATCTCGCTGACCTAGAAGCGTCTTCGGCACCCCCACTCTCGCAGCCGGAACCGCCACCCGTTGAACCCGAGGAACAAGCCCTACCGGAGTTTAAACCGCCGGAGCGGGAGGCTGAAACGCACATCGGAGGAAGATCTCAGCCGACTTTGCACTACAACATTCAGATCCACCTCCCAGCGACCAAGGACATAGAGGTTTTCAATGCCATTTTCAAAGCGCTGAAGGAGCACCTACTTGACTGAGAAAACCAAGGATTTGCGAGATTTCTTGTTTCGAGGGTTGATGTTCGAAGCTGAAGCGGGGGCCTTTCAAGCTGCGGGGATTCAAGTCGGAGCTGACACCAGCCAAGCTGAGGAGCGTCTCCTCTCGGAAGCCCTCGCACCGTTTAATGTCACTACACGAAACAACGCGATTGAGATGGCACGTCTCTACGCTGTGCTTCACTGCTTCGAGAATGAAGTTCGCTCCCTGATTCGCGAGACCCTGGAAGAAAAAGAAGGACCAGATTGGTTGGATAAACTCCCTGGCAAGACCAAACAATTCGCTGAGACGCGGCAGAAAGGTGCCTTTGACGACTCTTGGCTCGAAGGGGAAAAATCCGACTTACTAGGCTTTGTCGATTTTGGCCAACTGTCCTCGATCATCGTGGAAAAATGGATTCACTTCGAAGATATCATTCCCTCACAGCACTGGCTGAAACAGCGAATGGATGAACTGGAGAAGGTACGAAACTTCATCGCTCACAATCGTATGCTGTTGCCGAGTGAGTTCCAGCGCATCTATTTGTACATTGCAGACTGGAACCGAGCGATCGGGCTTTAACCGTTAAACCCACGAGATTATCATGACGACCCAAGCCGCCAATTCTGCAGCATCCGGTCAGGAAGAAAAAGAACGGCAAAAGAGGCTGGACAAAAAGAAAGACGCCCGCGCAGCGACGAGCGCAACATCAGAGCTATTGTTCGTCTTTCTCCCCTTCATCGTAATAGCAATCACAATGGCACATCAAGGGGACCTCCGCTCGATCTTTTTCATCCCAGAATGGTCGATCGTCTCTGCCGTGATCTCTGGGCAATCAATCGCCAAATTAACTTATGCCACCTTGGGAAGGTCTAACGTTAAAAGAGAGGTGATAGTCCTAGTCATCTCTCTAGTCCTCGTCGGTCTCTTGGTTCCGATTCTGATTGTCCTCGCGATTGCCTTAACCTCACCAAACGTTTCCGTCACTTTGGCGGTAACGCAGGCGACTTTCTTTGTTCTCAGCGTCGCCCTCTTTTGGTTCGTCTGCTGGACTGATAGCTACGCGAAGAATTAGGGATAATCGAGATCACCGGCCTCCACAGGGGGCTCTCGGCTAGTCGTACATTGCGGGCTGTCTCCGCGCTCCTTTGCTTCCGTGTCTCCTTGCCTCCTCTTGACCAGTACTTCCAGTACCATGTAAATATTTACCATTGACTTAACACCAGAAATGTGCTACCATTGTCCGTTTTTATGATTCACACAACACACCACGAGACAACCCACCACCCACGGAGCCCAAACCCTAACCGAATTCAAAAACTGAGGACACAAAATGTCGCCGGAAAACAACTTCAATGACCTCACCACTTACACCGGAGCACTCAACCGCAGCCTGAGATGGCTCCAGGACCACGGCCGCGATACCCACACCGCCGAAGCGTCCGTAGAAATACCAACATCAACTCAGCAGGAATACGTATCAGACCAACCCAATGCCACGGTAGAACCCGAACCTCTCCCCCAAATTGAGCCGCCCGGCACCGAAGAAGTTCAGATCGAAGAACCTGACATCGAAACCGCTGAACTCCGCAACGCCCAGCGCCCGCCGCGCGACAGCCCGCTCGACCCGAGAAGATTCCAAAGACCCGCAGCGATCAACGGCCCCATCGACATTCCCAAACACGAACGCCGCTGCTGCATCTGCCAGCATCCCGACCGCGACGCCATCGAGGAAGGCTTCCTCCAGTGGCGCTCCGCGTTTGACCTCCGCTATGATTTCAAGCTCCCCAACCGCAGTTGCATCTATCGCCACGCCCACGCCTTTGGCCTCTTCGAGCGTCGCGCCCGCCACCTGCACCTCGCTCTCGGAAACATCATCGAGGAATGCTCCACCTGCAAGCCCTCCGCAGACAGCATCATTCGCGCCATCCGCGCCTACAGTTGCCTCGATGACCAGGGCCGTTGGGTCGAGCCTCCCCGCCACGTGATCATCTCGCGCGAAGCCCCGCCAGCGCTTCAAGCGCGCCAAAAACCAGCGATCACAGTCGAGGCTGAAACGCCAGAAAGCGACAGCAAATGACGCCGACAATCTTTCTCGTCACTCGCTTGCCCGCCGCTGTTCCAGAGGGCCACTCGGCCTGGGCGGACCGAAGCCTTCGGCAAAAGTGGGCTCGCCGCGCCGAAGCCTCTTGGCGAAGGCGGGTGACCGAAACTCCGTTTGACACAATTTCCCCTAACTCACAGAAAACAAACAACGGAGGTCAAGAGTGATCGAAACTACTACCACCGCCCCTCAATCGCGCACACATGCACGGTCAATTCATTTTGAGGATGGTGGCGCAGGTCCAGTGGTTGATCATGCCGTTCTCGATGGCCCACTCGGCCATGCGGATGGCGTCGGCGCGGTTGTCGGGATCGCCGGTGATGCCGGAGACTTTCTCCCATTCGTCCCAATCCTGAAACTGCAAAATGCCGTAGGACATTTTTCCGTTGGTGTCGATGCGGTTGATGGTCTTGCCCATGCTCTCGCAGGGGATCAAGTGCTCGATGGCGAGGTCGGCCGTAGCGCGAGTGGCGGGGGCGCCGATTTCGAGCTTCGGATGATTCCAATAGGGGCGGCTGTCGTAGTTGCGGGCCAAAAACATCGCGCGGGCGTAGATGAGATTGGCGGAGCGGGTGTCGACGTCAGACCGATCGGGCATGGCAAAGGTCCGGCTGCGGGCTGGAGCGCGCTCCGCCGCGGGCCACTGCTCGAAGGCCTGCGGTTTGCTGCTGGCGCTGGTCTGAACACGATCGACCGCTTTTCGGGACATGAAGAAGATCAATGCAGGAGTGAGAACGAACACGAGAAACGCACGGGAGGTGCGAAACTCCACTGCGTCATTTGGGATCCCGAAGGTTCGGGAGGCGTTCCCAGGCAAGTCGTGGGCGGCGCGTGTGCGAGACTTCGTTCTGGTAGCCATTGCCAGCGACTCCTTCGGGAGAGGTGCAGAATAGCGTGAGGCGAGAGAGGATTATAGGCGAACAAAAGGCGAAATGTCAAGAAAAACGAAAGGCATCACGGGTGAACATTGCCAAGTTGCGAGACCTGTTGCCTACCGCCCTGCGTCACTCGAACGGTGCTTCTCGATCCGCTCGACGACGCTATCGAGATCGGGATAGCCGGCGCCAAGCTTCCGCGTGAGCCAGTTTCCACCGCGCTCGGCAATCCTCTCGCCGTCCGCAATCACCTCGAACTGACCGGTTTGACCAGGCGTAAGGACAGTTTCAACGCCAAGTCGCTTCTTGATGAGGGCCACGAGACTCGCGACCTGGGCCTTGTTGTTCTGTCACGTGGGGCAGTGAACGATTTCGATCTTCATTGTCTTCTCCATAATTAATTCGCCCTCAGGAGCTTTTCGAATTGGGGCTCGTCGAGGATGGGGACGCCCAAGGTCTTGGCCTTGTCGAATTTGGAGCCGGGGTCGGCGCCGACCACGACGTAGCTGGTTTTCTTGCTGACGGAGCCGCCGGCCTTGCCGCCGTGCGAGGCGACGAGGGCTTCGGCTTCTTCGCGGCTGCGATTCGCGAGCGTGCCGGTGAAGACAAACGTCTTCCCCGCTAGTTTGGCGCTGACCGGCGCTTGCCGCTCTTCCTTCATGTTGACGCCCGCCTGCTTCAATCGTTCGACGAGCTTGCGATTCGCGGACTCCGAGAAAAACTCGCGCACGCCTTCGGCAATTTTCGGGCCGACCTCGTGCACTTCTTCCAGTTCTTCCGCGCTCGCATCGGCAAGTTTTTCCATCGAGCCAAAATGCGCAGCGAGGAGTTGCCCGGTGCGTTCGCCGACAAACGGAATGCCGATGGCGTAGATCAGGCGCGCGAGGGTGTTCTTCTTGCTGGCGACGATTTCGTCGAGCAGATTCTGCGCCGATTTTTCGGCCATGCGCTCGAGGCCGGCCAGCGTTTCGAGGTCGAGCTTGTAAAGGTCGGCGAAATCCTTGACGAGATTCTTTTCGATCAACTGGTCGACGATTTTTTCGCCGAGACCGTCGATATTCATGGCGTGGCGCCCGGCAAAATGCAAAATTGATTCGCGGCGGCGCGCGGGACAAGAAACATTCACGCAACGGTAGGCAACTTCGCCTTCGGCGCGATGAACGCGCGTGCCGCATACGGGGCAGTGCGTGGGCATCTTGAACGGCTTTTCCTCGGCGCCGTGCTTCACCACTTTCAGCACGTGCGGGATTACTTCGCCGGCGCGCTCGACCAGAACCGTGTCGCCCGCATGAATATTGAGCCGCTCGACTTCGTCCATGTTGTGCAGCGTGGATTTTATGACGGTGACGCCGCCGATCTGCACCGGCTCGAAAACGGCGAAGGGCGTGAGCACGCCCGTGCGCCCAACGCTCACGAGGATGTCCTTGACGACGGTGGTTTCCTGGTGCGCGGGATATTTGTAGGCAATGGCCCAGCGGGGAGCTTTCGACGTGAAGCCGAGCTCGTTCTGCAGGCTGATTTCGTCCACCTTGACGACGATGCCGTCGATTTCGTACGCGAGCTTTTCGCGCTTCGAATCCCAGCTTTCGATGTAGCGCTCGACTTCGTGCAGCGAGTGGCAGAGTTTCCAGTCCTCGCTCGCCTGGAATTGCATCGTTGAAAGCGCCTCGAGCGCTTCGGAGAGGCGTTTCTTCGGGACGCGGCCGTTCACGAGCAAGTAGTACGCGAAAAAATCGAGGCGCCGCGAAGCGGTGATCTTCGGATCGAGAACGCGGACGGCTCCCGCGGCGGCATTGCGCGGGTTCGCGAAAATCTTGCCGCCCTGCTCTTCCTGCTGGTCGTTCATGGCCTTGAAGGCTTTGCGCGTCATGATGACTTCGCCGCGCACTTCAAAATCGCCGGGGATGCCGGCTTTTTTGAGCAGCGCAGGATCGACGCTCAGAGGAATCGAGCGAATCGTCTTCACGTTGGGCGTGACGTCTTCGCCGGTGGTGCCGTCACCGCGCGTGACTCCGCGAACGAGCCTTCCCTTCTCGTAAATGAGCGAGAGACTCGCGCCATCGAATTTGTGCTCGGCAACGTAGTCGATTTTGTCGCGGCCGATGAGTTCGCGAACGCGACGGTCGAATTCGCCGAGCTGCTCGAATGAGTAGGTGTTGTCAAGGCTGATCATCGGCGTCTTGTGCTGGACGGACTGCAGGCCTTCGCGCGGCTGGCCGCCGACGCGCTGCGTGGGCGAGTCCGGTGTGATCAGGTCGGGATGCTCAGCTTCCAGCTTTTGCAGGTGGGTGACGAGGCGGTCGAAGGCGGCATCGGAGACTTCGGGATCATCCTGGACATAGTAAAGGTATTCATGACGGCGGATTTGCTGCCGCAGGCGTTCGATTTCGGCGGCGGCGCGCGCTTTTGCACTCGGGGGCATGGAAACCTCGGAAGAGGGATGCAGTTCGGTCAAATCCGCCAGCTATTATACAATGCCCGATTGTTTCGCCAGCCGGCGGCCTCGAAGGCGGCTGGACGACGACGATCCGATGCCTGAGGGAATCAAAAACGCGCTGTTGATCTACAACCCGACGAGCGGGCGGAGGCGCAAGCACCGCTTTGAAGAGATCGAAAAGGCCGTCCGAATCCTGAAGGACGCGGGCATAACCTCCGAGATCGCCGCGACGACGGGGCCCGGGACCGCCCAGGGAATGGCGCAGCTCGCCGTTCAACAGCGTCAGGACCTGGTGATTGCGTGCGGCGGCGACGGTACCGTGAACGAAGTGGTGAACGGACTTGCCGGGAGCCAGCTTCCGATGGCGCTGCTGCCGGCGGGAACGGCGAACATTCTGGCGAAAGAACTCGGCGTCCCGTGGGACATTCCGCACGCGGCGAGATTGATTCCGGGCGGAATCGTGCGGCGAATCGCGTTGGGACTTGCGAGCGCGGGGAACGAGAACGGGAGAGGCTCGGATCCTCCGGGGCGGTATTTTCTGTGCGTCGGAGGCGCGGGGCCGGACGGGGCGATCGTCAACGGCGTGGATGAAATTTTCAAAAAGAACGCGGGGATTGTGGCGTACTGGGTGGAAGGGCTGAAACAACTCTTTCGGTACGATTTCCCGGAGATGCGCGTCTTTTCCGGCGGCCAGGAGCGGCGCGCGACGATCATCGTGATCGGCCGCACGGCGCATTACGGCGGGCCGTTCAAGATCACAACCGGGGCCAGCCTGTTCGAAGATTCGTTCGAGATGCTGACAAATTCGTCCACGAGCCGGCTGAGATATCTCGCGTGTCTTCCGGTGCTGTGGATGGGGAAGCTGCGCGGCGTCAAGGGCATCGACACGTGGAAGGACACAGAGGTGGTCTGCGAGCCCGCCGACGACCGCATGGTCTACGCCCAGGTGGACGGCGAGCCGATCGGCGCTTTGCCGCTCGCGTTCCGGATCGTGCCGAACGCGCTGTCGATTGTGGTGCCGGCGGTGAAGAAGTAAGGAAAAAGCAGATCCCTCACCCCGCGCAAACCGCGGGGATTCGGGATGACAAGGTGCACGTCCCAAGAAATCTCTTCTAGCCAAAAAGGACGAGAGTGGAACCGGTCACGCATGCACTTGTATCGCTGGCGCTGGCGCGCGCGGGCCAGCGGCGATTGCCGCGGTTCGGTACCGCGATGATGGTTAGCGCGGGCCTCGCCGCGGACCTTGACTATGCGAGCTACTTCGGCGGCGCCGGCGCTTTTCTTCGGCTGCACCGCGCCGTGTTGCATTCACTTCCGGGCGTGGCGGTGATCGCTTGCGCCACGGCGGGCGCCTTCTGCGCGCTCGATCGAAAAAGTGCCAGGGAATCGGCGGCTGGCGGGAAGGCTGTCGCCGCGCCCGTGAGTTTCGTGGCAGCGTTCATTGTGTCGGCCATCGGGGCGGCGGGGCACGCCTTGCTTGACGTCGCGAGCGGGACCGGCGTGCAGCTTTTGTGGCCTTTTCATGTGCGGCTGTATGCGTGGAATATCGTTGCGAATCTGGATCCGTGGATTCTGATCGCGCTGATCGGCGGGCTACTGCTGCCGCAATTGTTGCGGCTGGTGAGCGAGGAAATTGGCGACCGCAAGAAGCGCATGCGAGGGCGCACGGCGGCGATCGTCACGCTGGCGCTACTGGCTGTGTATTTGTGCGGACGCGCGACGCTGCACAGCGAGGCTGTGGACCTGCTGCTATCGCGCGAGTATCGCGGGCAGGCGCCGCTGGCGGCGGGCGCTTTCCCCTCGTCGTCGCCTTTCGACTGGCGGGGCGTGGTCATCACCGACAATACGATCGAGGAAATCGATGTCGGCCTCGAACCCGGCGCACGGTTTGATCCCGACCGCAGCGTCACACATTACAAGCCGGACGATTCTCCAGCGCTGCGAGCCGGGCAGCACGCCGATACGACGCAGGCATTCCTGAAGTACGCGCGGTTTCCCCTCGCGCACATTGCGCGGATGGAAGATGGCTACCGTTTCGAATTGTATGACTTGCAGTTCGAGTCCGGCGACATGAGCCCCGAAAACATTTTCGCGCGCGTGGACCTCGACAGCTCGCTGAACGTAACGAGCCAGGGCCTCCTCTTCGCTTCGCATCCAAATCCGTAGAGTGGCGCTTCACGTCGCGCGAAACACCAGCGTCCTCTTCCGGGCACGACCACCGCATCTCCCTAGCCAATCTTGACAACGCGGGTGTGTGGGCTTACTTTACCTAGACATCTAGGGGGCCTTACCTCATGGGCAACGACCAACTGCAAGGCGCGCTCGACCTGCTGATTCTCAAAATTCTTCGCCGCCGACCGGCCCACGGCTATGGCTTGGCGCAACGCATCCAGCAAATTTCCGACGAAGTCCTGCGGGTCGAAGAGGGCTCTCTGTATCCCGCTTTGCACCGCATGGAACAGGCAGACTGGATTTCCTCGGAATGGAAGCCAAGTGAAAACGGGAGGCGCGCGAAGTATTACAAGCTGACGCCGGCCGGCCGCCGGCAACTTGAACGAGAGGAAGAAAACTGGAGCCGGGTCACAGGGGCCGTCGCGAAAATCCTCCGGTTCGCTTGAGGCTGATCTCATGTCGTTGGGGAAGAAACTGCGCTCGCTGTTGCGGCACGGCAGGCTCGACGACGAGCTCGACGAGGAAGTGCGATTCCACGTCGAGATGAAAACATGCGACTACATCGCGGCGGGAATGACTCCACGGGAAGCGCGAGAGGCAGCGCTACGCGATTTCGGCCGAGTCGAACAAACGAAGGAGGAGTGCCGGGACATGCGCGGAA
>Ga0073928_10002521_pt1 | contig 31211 bp, 29 predicted proteins | sample PaiPotPPA55metaG_FD_76969 | JGI IMG/M metagenome (GOLD analysis project Ga0073928, IMG submission 76969) | Iron sulfur acid spring bacterial and archeal communities from Banff, Canada, to study Microbial Dark Matter (Phase II) - Paint Pots PPA... ...
CAAAGTATCGCTATACAGGAGCGGCTCTCACCTCGGATTTGGCTTGGCTCGTCGGGGCGGCTTTCGCACCACTGGTCGCGCTTGGGCTCTCGGCGCACTTCGGATTAGCCTATGTCGGCGTATATTTACTCTCGGGGGCCGCTTGCACTCTCGGGGCTTTGAACCTCAATCGAGCGTTGGATCCGCAGTTGAGGCAAGCAAAGGGCGCGCTTTGGTAAGCCGCAACGGCGCGATGCGTGGCACATGAAGAGAAGCTTGGGGTCGGGTCGGAGGAGTGGTATCGATCGCTGGTGACGCTGGAGGGTCATATGAGAGCTCAAGAGATACGCGCGGCACTGGATCGGCATTGGACTGCCTCCGATGCCAACGATTTTGAAACGGAGCACGACATCTATCTCGATGATGCGGTGCTGGAATACCCCCAGTCAGACGAGCGAATCCGCGGTCGGCGCAACATACAGATCACGCGCACCAGTCAGCCGAGCAAAAAGCGCTTCGCTGTGCGGCGAGTCATTGGCAGCGGTGATCTTTGGATCACCGAGTATATTCTGACGTATGACGGGAAACCTTCCTACACCGTGAGCATCATGGAGTTCAGCGGCGACAAGGTTGCGCGGGAAACACAGTACTTTGCGGATCCGTTCGAGGCAGGCACGTGGCGCGCTCAGTGGGTCGAACGGATGGGCGAAGGGGAAGTCCGAATGCCCCGGAAATAACAACCGGATTGCGTCGCCAAGTGAGCCTGAAGCTCGCGGCAATTGTTCGGGAGGGCGCGTCGCGCTGGCGGCTCTCCTGCGGCACGCGGGCGTGGGCAGCTGTCGTTCTTCGAGGTTTGATCGCTTGTCTTTCCCGCCCGATTTCTCGAACTTGCGGCGGGCGCGTTCGGTGGGGGCCATTCTCCCCTTGCGCTTAGCGCGACTCCTTCAACCGATGTCGGTGGGCAATCTGCTTCGCGCGATTGCCACAGATCTCCATGCTGCACCATCGACGCGAACGGCCCCGCGTGCGGTCGGCAAACATCAGGGTGCAGGTCGCCCCCTCGCATGTTTTCACGTTGGAGAAGTCTTCCTCGGCGAGCAACCTCGCCAGCGATTCGCCAATCGGAAGGAGAAGCGATTCCGGCGATCGCCAGCGCCGTGCTCTCTGAAACTCAAGGGCTGTAGTCTTTCCGTGCTTATGCGCGACTAGCTGTCCGAATCCATCATCGCGGGCAAGTAGTCGATTCAGCGGCTCGAGATCGGCAAGCTCCTCGGCCGTCAGCGGCTTGCCCCTGTGCTCGCGGATGAATGTCCTAAACCATTCGCGCAGACTTCGCGCTTGCGCTGCAACGCGGTCGATTTCCCTCGGCTTTGCTTGTTTGCCCATCGCATCGAGTATGTGCGCAGGCACAAGATCCGCTTGCTCCAACCACGCCAACAACCCCTGGCCATCGCTAATCCAGTCAATTTCGGTGTCGACTGGGGTCGCGATCGAGTTCAAGAAATTCAGTCCCGCCGAATCAGCGATGAATATGGCAGGGGATTTCTGAGACATGGGAACTACCTCTCTGGTATTGCACCATAACCACCTTGAATGCATTTGACAAGTTACGCTCATTGTCGTAACCTCTCTGAGCGCGTTAAGACGGTTATGTTGCGTCGGTCGACCGCAAGCGCAGGGCAGACAACGTTCAGTGAGATCATCAGGAGGAGCGAGCAATGTCCGGAAATGATGTGAGCGTCGTTCTCGCCCATGGGGCCTGGGCCGATGGGTCGAGTTGGAGCAAGGTGATCGCTGCGCTCCAGGCAAAGGGTGTCACCTCGATTGCGGCTCCGTTGCCCCTCACTTGCTTGGCGGATGATGTCGTCGCGCTCGATCGGGCGGCGGAGCGAGTGGAGGGGCAGCTCGTGCTCGTCGGTCACGCCTACGCCGGTGCGGTCATCGGATCGACCCGAAATCAGCGGGTCAAATCACTGGTCTATGTGGCAGGCCTTGCGCCTGCTGAAGGCGAGACGGTCGCTGACGTATTTTACCGGGCCACGCCGCACCCCGCGGCCCCGAAGCTCGCACCCGACAGCCATGGGCTCATCTGGCTCCCTTCCGATGCGTTCGCCACGGCGTTTGCTCAGAACGCAACCCGTGAGGAGCACGCGTTGCTCTCTGCCGTGCAGCGACCGATCTCCCCGGCCTGCATCAGCGTCGCCGTAGAACGTCCCCTTTGGAGGGATCGGCTGAGTTGGTTTCTCGTCGCCGAGCAGGACCGGATGATTGTTCAAGAGACGCAACGGTTCATGGCCGGTCGCATGAAGGCGAGGGTGCGCTCGCATCCCGTGGACCACACGCCCCTCGTCACCGCACCGGCAGTTGTGGTTGACCTCATTCTGGAGGCGGTCCATGACAAAGCCCGCTGACCTCTCTGCGGGAAATCGCGCCGCTTTCAATATCCCAGCAAAACCGCTGAAGCGGTTCCACTTTCAATGAGGAAAAATGCCATGCCAACCATCACATATCGTACCGCTCAAGTCGACGATCTAAAGGTGTTTTATCGAGAGGCGGGAGCGCCCAACGCGCCCAAGCTGCTGCTGCTCCATGGTTTCCCGAGCGCCGGTCACATGTTCCGGGATTTGATCCCGCTCCTGGCCGATCGCTTCCACATGGTCGCGCCCGACCTGCCGGGTTTCGGTCAGTCGGACATGCCGGCACGAAGTCAATTCAAATACACCTTTGACAACATCGCCCGCGTCATCGACCGATTTACCGAGATAGTCGGGTTCGACCGCTTCGCGCTTTACGTGTTCGACTACGGCGCCCCTACGGGTTTTCGGTTGGCCACGTGGCATCCCGAGCGGATTACCGCGATCATTTCTCAGAACGGTAACGCCTATGAGGAGGGACTAAGCGACGGCTGGAACCCCATCCGCGCGTATTGGGAAGATCCCTCGATTGCCAATCGCAACGCCTTACGCGCTTTCCTCGCTCCGGAGACGACGCGCTGGCAGTACACCCACGGCGTACCCGATGCGGCTTGCATTTCACCGGACGGTCTGTCGCTCGATAACTTCTATCTTGCGCGTCCGGGTGCGGATGAGGTGCAGCTGGATCTATTTGCCGACTATAAGAGCAATATCTCACTGTACCCGACATTCCAAGCTTACTTCCGTACGCACAAGCCGCCTTTCCTAGCCGCGTGGGGCAAGCAAGATCCGTTCTTTCTGCCGGCTGGCGCGAGCGCATTCAAGCGAGACATTCCGCGTGCGGACGTCCGCTTTTTCGATACCGGGCACTTCGCCTTGGAAACGCACGCTGAGCCAATCGCGCTGGCGATGCGGGAATTTCTGTCCCGCCAAAAAACGACGAGTCCTGAGTTGGACTAGAAGGAGATACGGCCGCACTCCCGGATTGGTATCTGGAATCCTGCGCCACGAGCAAACCGTTCGGTCCTACCTGCGGCGCGGCGGTCGTGGGCTAAGCCACCTTGCTCGAAAGGAGCTCGCCCCAATAAAAGGCTCGCACGTTAAGTCCGCAAAGGAGCCGCTTCGCCAATTTCGAAGATGCTCTCTAGCACGACACACACGCCTACCGGGAGGCTCGCCATGCCGAAGACCAGGCGAGTCGATGTCTTGTCAGCTCCGAATACACTGACCAGTAATTCCGATGCCGCGTCCGCGACCTTCGGATGCTCACGGAACTCGGGAGTCGTAGCGAGTGAAATCCCGAGACGGACGACGCGCGTCACTCTATCCAGCGACCCCAAATGCTCCTTGGCGAGCGCAAGCGCGTTCAACGCCGCCAGGCGAGTCGCGCGGCGTCCGTCTTCGATGCTCAACTCAGCTCCGATGCGTCCCAAGAACTTGGGGACTCCTCCCTCCACTGGCAGCGTGCCGCTCAAAAAGAGCAAATTCCCGGCCTGCACCGCTTCAACATAGGCGCCGAGCGGAGTTGGTGGACGAGGCAGGATTATGCCAAGGTCCTTCAGCCGTTGTTCGGCACTGGCGCTCGTTGTGTTCGTGGACATTACCGGTACTCACCACCGACCTAGATGCGCGCCGCCGTCAACGTGCAGCACCTCGCCGGTGACCTGGCTCGCCTCGGTGAGATAGAACACGGCCTCTGCGATGTCCTTGGCGGCCGAAATCTGCCCAAGGGGTGACAGTGTGCGCAGGAATTCCTTGGGATTGTTCTTGTGCAGCGGAGTATCCACGACGCCTGGAGCCACCACGTTCACGCGAATCCCCTGCGGCGCGTATTCCATCGCGAGACTCCGGGATATCGCGTCGATACCGCCCTTGGTGATCATCGCGACGGATGCAGTCAACGCCGCAAGCGGATGATCGACGATCGAACTCGTGATGCTCACCACACTGCCGCCGCTCTTTTGCGAGAGCATCTGTTTCACGGCCAATTGCGTCGTATGGATAAAGCCATCCAAGTTGGTGGACGACAGCACCCGAAAGTCCTCGGGTGTGTACTCGGTGAACGGCTTCGCAAAGAAAATCCCCGCGTTGTTCACCAGCGCATCGACCGAGCCGAACCGCTTTACCGCAGTACCAACGATCATCTCGGCCGTCGAGGCCAGACCGATGTCGCCGTCCACCAGGGCCAGCTTGTCCGAGCGCTGCAGCTCGTTCTTCTGACTGATTTTGCGCGAGTTACCCACCACGTTGTAGCCGCGATCGAGGAACAGGTTAGCAATCGCGGCACCGATTCCCTGAGAGGCTCCCGTCACAATGATGGTCTTCTGTTTCGTAGTCATATGAGTCTTCCGCCTTCTGCTGTGGTTGTCGGTCCTGGGTTCCAATCACCCGTCTGTTGGAACGTATTGTCGGGCTGCGCACTGCGACTGATTAGATGGGAAACTCTGGAATCTAATTTCCAAAAATGGCAGAGTGACCCCCATGGCGAACCTCGATGACGTCCTGATATTCGTCAAAGTGGCCCAGTTCGAGAGCATCAGTCGGGCGGCCCGCTCGTTGGGTATGCCGATCTCGACGGTGAGCCGGCGGTTATCGGTGCTGGAGTCGAAGCTCGGCGTGTCGCTGCTGAGGCGCACAACGCGACGGGTGACCCTGACTGCGCAGGGACGTGAGTACTTCAATCAGTGCAGAGAGCCGCTGACCCTCATGGAAGAAGCTGAGCGAGTTCTGACCCTAGGACAGAAGACGCCCCAAGGTATGTTGAGGATTTCCGTTCCGGTCATTCTGAGCCAGCAGCCCTTTCTGGACTTCCTCTCGGGGTTCCTGAAAGCTCAGCCGCGGATCCGGATCGACCTCTTCATCACGAATCTCTTCCTCGATCTGGTTGCGGAAAATATTGACGTCGCGATCCGCTTCGGAGAGTTGGAGGACTCGAGCGTGGTCGCCACCCGCATAGGCAAGAGCATTCGCTATGTCGTGGCGGCCGCCGAATACCTGAAAGGCCGAAAGCTTCCTGTCGAGCCTACGGACCTCAAGCTGCACGACTGTGTGATGCTCAACGCCAGGAACAACGAGACCGACTGGAACCTGGTCTACGGTAGAAAAAAGGCACGCATCCATGTCTCGGGGCCGATATCGAGCCGCGACTTCAATTCGGTCAGCACCTTCGTGTACCGGGGTCACGGGATCGGGCTACTGCCGTCAACCTACTGTGACGAAGCACTCGCGAGCGGTGCACTCATACGGCTGTTACCGAAATGGGCTTCCCCGCAAATCCCCGTTTTCGCGGTGTACTCGAATCGGAAATTCCTGCCTTTGAGATTGAACGTCTTCTTGAAGGCGCTGGCAGCCTGGAAGAGTCCGCTGTGGCTCAGGGAATGAAGGGCCGCGCGAGTCGCGGCGCGTGAGCTGGTTCAGGCGCGGCCCAATCCGGAGCACTCCGAATTTCGCCGCGTAACCGCGAGTTTGCATCAACCGGTATGGTGGGATCGGCGCCTGTTTGCGCCATGATCAATGTCGGCGGCCGCGGAAGCATTCAATTTGGTTTTCGAATAGATCGGTTCAGCCCGCGCTCCATCGCCGCGAGCAGGTGCTTGCCTGCCTTCGAAAAGTCACGGTGTTCCTTCATGAATTTGCGAATCTGGACTTGTGCAGCGTGTACACCGTGCTCAATGTGTTGCAAGACAGTCGTTACGCGCGCTGAACTCAGGCCGCAGGCTTGGCGGCCGAATGCGAGCAGGCGATTGCGTTCCGGGAACGCTTTGGTTCCGCCAAGCGTGAGGGCCATGACGTCACGTGCGTGGTAAATGGTGGTCGACACGAGATTATAGGCGGGTGCCAGGCGGACTGCGCTTTGCGCGTTCTCATACAGGACGGCGAAGTTTTTCAAGTGTGCATCTCCATTCTCGATGGCACAGCACAGCGCGACCGTGGCGAACAGTTGTTCAACGGCCTGCGACTGCTCCTCGGCGGAGATAAACTGACCAATGCGTTTTGCAATGAGCTCATAGGAGCCCTCGTAGCGTCCATGCGCGCGCAACGCGTTGAGCACGCAGAAGTCCTCACATCCCAAGTACATGCCCTGCGGTGTGCGATCGAAGCGTTCGACGACAAGAATGCGCCGGTTCCGGGAAAGGCGAACATCCGGAGCCGCAATCCCTGCGGCGCGCGCCGCCTGCGTGCAGAAGTACTCGTTGGCGGCGAGCTCGGGATACTCTCGTGGATCGAAGGACTTCACGATGTGCGTGGCGCCCCGTTCCGTGACGCGCGTGAGAGGAACTTCTGCGGCGCGCAGCAGCACCTTCGGCTGCATTCCGGAGACTCCGGAATAGATCGCGTAGCGCTCGAGAAGATCTTGAAATAGGTCCTCTGCACCCCTGAATGTCAAGAGTTCGTTGAGGTTCTGTGCGGGCACAGGGGCGGGGACGGTACCAGGGGGCGCGTAGCGAAGTCGGCCGATTTGCGATTGACCGACAATCGCAAGCAACCCCAGGCTGTCGAGATCAGGTACGGTTTTGGCGAAGGTCAGCCGGAGCCGCTCAAGCAGCGCCCCTTCGGGAAGGTTCATCTCGAAGATCGGGTGGACGGCGCCCATGGAGTCATACTGATCGGCAACGACAGGCATCGTGAGCGACACCGCATCCTCGGCTTGTGTCTCCTTGCCGTAGCCAAAAAGAAAGGTATCGATTTCGAGGTCACTGGGGCTTAAAGTGCCCGCGAGTCGCCTCGCAGCAAACACATCAAGCGCGCGACTTGAGGGCGGCACGCTGCTCCTCCCTCAGCTCGATAAAAGTCGGACGCTGACTGCGCGGTGCCACGCTAAGGGCGAGACCCAAGGATGCGCACAAGGCCATGAGCTTGCGCACACCGATTTCGCTCACCGTGCCATTCTCGATGGCCGACACGGTGGCGCGACTCATCCCGAGAGGGGCGGCAATCTCGGTCTGGGTTCGCCTCAGTGATTTGCGCGCCTCGCGAAGCTTTTGGCCGATTTCCTGAATGTCCATATGCATTATATACACGACATTACCGCGATTGACAATACATTTGCATCGGTTACAATGCAATGTGCCGCCTTCAGGAGGTGCAGAAGAACATGCCGACCAGGATCGCGACGATGCAGCCCCACTGCAGCAGCGTGATCCGCTCTCGCAGCACGAGCGCCGCGAAGGCGAGCGTGACAAGCGGGTAGGCGCCGGTCAGCGGCGTCACGATCGAGATCTTGCCGTAGCGACTCGCGATGAGTACGCCAAGGTCGCCCGCCGCCATCATCCCCATCGGCAGGAACGAGCGCGTCCACTCGATCACGGAGTGCGTACCGGCGCGTGCGCGAACACGATGGTAAGCGCGGGATAGGCGGCCGAGAGCGTGCCCACGATCGTGATAGGGCCCGCGATGATCGACTGGAAGTACATGATCCAGCCGGCGCCGTCGAGCAGGTAGGCGAGTACGCCGATGGTGAGCACCAGGCGGCCTTCCGCGACGAACACCTGCGTATGCGGGTTGGCAAAGAAGTAGCAGCCCATCACCACCGCGCGGGCGCACGCGAAGTAGAGGCAGAAGCGCGCCGGCGGCACCTCCGTGATCCACATCTTCACGAAGCCTTGGCCAAGGCCGTAGAGCAGGAGCGCGAGCAGAGCCGGCGTCAGCCACAGTAGGAGGGGTGCGGCGGTCGGTGAACTCAAATGAAACTAGACCGGCTTCCCGCAAGTGTGCTGCATCGAGGCACCTGGCTCGGAGGGAGCGCGATCGCGATGCTGGTGCTTGCGATCATGCTGCTCGGATCCGGGCTGGGTGTGGTATCACTTCATCGCTCGTTTGTTTCGATACCCCAGCAGCCCATAAAGAAGCTCCCGCTGCCACTCTCGAGCGTGCTGCGGTACTGGCCTGGAGAATCCTGTGGCGGGCTGCTGCCGCGCGGAAACATGTCTGCCATCGGGCGACTAGGCAAATAAGGCGGCGCATGGTGGCAAGCGACGAGCAGCATTGCGAGCCCGAGGCAGAGGGGACGATTGATGGTGAGGGCCACACCTTTCACGGTTTGAAAATATCAATCATGCTGATGATTGCCTCCGCCACGTCAAATATCCGCTTGTTCTGACTCATGGCCGTCTGCCGCAATAACGTATAGGCGTCTTTCTCCGATAGCCGGCGGCTGCGCATCAATATTCCTTTGGCACGTTCTATTGTCTTGCGCTCGGTTAGAGCGACGCGAGCTGACTCGAGCTGTGAATTGATGTCGTCGATTCGACGCGACTGGGCTTCAACCACGTCGCGGATCGAACGCATGGGCTTTGGGAGTCCGGTGTCCATGCCATATAACTCGATGCCTCCTGCCACACCTAAGCTGTTGAGCGCCGGATCCACTTCAGTTACCAGCATCGCGAATGGCGCCGTGCGTTTTAAGAGATCTCGACCAATCGCATCGGCGCGTTTTGCTCCAGCCTTGGCCTCGGCAAGCTTGACCGCACAGAGTCGTCCGAGATCAGCGGCGACGCATTCCTCGATGCTTCTCATCGCGTCGATTCGCCGCGTGGTCACTTCGTACCACGCATCTGCGGTCACCGGGAAGGGGTCGCCGCTTGGATCTTGCTCGAGAGCGGTCGCGCGCATTTGTTTGAACTCTGCCGTTTCCCGACTGTTGCTCAACTCGAGGAGGAGAGTGACATGACGGGGGTCGGCAAATTGGGTAAAAATCTTGAACGCATGTTCTTGCGCGGCTTGCAAATGCTGCAAATGGCGCCGATCAGCAGCATCAAAATGACTGCGAGACAGTGCTCCGCCGGCCGTGGCCCGCTCTTGGCCGGCATATTCCTTGCCCTGAGCGAAGGTCACGAGCGCGATGAGCGCGCGGGACGTCTCCGGGTCGGCCGCGATATCGGCTGCTTCGAAACCCACCGCCAATAGGAAAGCAATCACTTCGCTAAATGCCTTGACGGCATCTTGCGGAGCCGACACCAGTGCCGATACTTGTTCGCGCGTACTCGGCAGAGAGTCGAGGGCGTCAAAGGCGAACGCGACACGCGTGTAAAATCGCGCACTGCAACTCATCGGATCAAGCTTCTCGTCCGCATGCCCCAAGTGGCTTCGCACCCGTTCTTCCAAGCTACGGCTCTCGGCGACCTGTGCGATGAGCCGATCCGCAAAATGGGCGCCGTTGGAACCGAGGTAAATCGATGAGGCGCCGCGCTCCTTCTGCAGCGCATGGATCAGCTCGCTGATTCCCTTGACCAAGTCGCTCAAGACAGACAGCTGCTTGAGATCGCGGGCACGGCACAATTGGGCCGACCGTAGAAAGCGGCCCGCCAGCGTGTCGGGAGGGATCGCATCAATCGGATTATTACGTCGGCTCATCGATCACCTGAGCGTGTGATGCTCCTAGAGAATTGGGATGCGCTTCAGCCGACGTTGGCGACGCAGTTGATGCGTCATCGAATCGCGAATATCCCGCACGGCTTGAAGACTCTGCCACTAATGTAAGAGCCACATCAAGCGCTGCCCTTATCATTCGGACTGCGCCTTCGCAAACTTCGCCCGCCGCACTAACTGTGTGCGTAAGCGCCAGGCCCACGCCCTTATTTGATTCGCTTGCCGCCTGCCGGTGATGGATAGTCGGCACGCAGTCGCAGCTAACAGGTTGATTACATGGGGGCGGCTGGCGCGCGGACGTAGTGGCACGCATGTTGCACCGGACTATCGTGCAAGCGGCGCAAGCCGTTCGCACGGGGCAGGTTCTGTAGCGAATCTGCAAGAGGCAATGCCGCCAACCCGTACGCATCTCTTAGGTGCGTACCGTTGGCGGTTTTTTTTTGCCTTTCGAAACGTGGAAGGTGCAGACAACGCAATCAGGGGTAAAGACGATGAAGCAAGTTATCGCATCGTTGCGCAGCGGAAATTGGAAAGCCTTGCTGGCGTGTTTTTTGTACTTCGATACCGGATTTACGGCCTGGGTAATGTTCGGACCGCTGGCGCCGTATGTCTCCAAGCAGTTGTCGCTATCACCGACTCAGGCTGGGTTTTTAGTCGCCGTGCCCGTGCTCAGCGCTTCGATCGTGCGCGTGACACTGGGCAACTTGTTCCAGTCCGTGGACGGTAGGCGGCTGGCACTGCTCGGCATTTCGATCTCGGCGCTTCCGTCTTTGATCCTGCTGTTTCCGATTGCGCCAACCTACTCAATGCTCCTCATGCTCGGTGCGTTGCTCGGCGTGGGCGGCGCCAGTTTTGCCATCGCGCTGCCGATGGCGGGGAGCAGTTATCCGCCAAGAGTGCAGGGTTTGGTCCTGGGACTCGCGGCCGCCGGCAATATTGGCGCCGTGGTGGACGGTTTCGTGTTTCCCACCCTCGCGCAACACTACGGTTGGCAGCGGTCGACGGCGGCCGTGTTGCCGCTGCTTGCCCTCACTGCGGCCGCCGTGCTGCTGTGGGCGGAGGATCGCAGCGCCAAGAGCGGCAGCGGTACGCGCGCATTCGCCGGCTTTGTGGTGTCGTTGCTGAGCGTGATGGCGCTGGTGCTGTTGGTGAACGGCGGATTGTTCGGACATGGAAAGGCGGGGCAACTGTTGCTCCCGGTCCTCGGAGCCGCCGTCGCACTTGCCGTACTGCCGCGCAAATACCTAGCCGTGCTCCGAGAGCGCGATACATGGGTGGTCATGCTGGTGTACAGCATCACGTTCGGCGGGTTTGTCGGCATGTCCTCCTACGTGAGCCTGCTCCTGACAACTCAATACGAATTGTCGAAGGTCGATGCGGGCATGATCATGGCGGGTCTGGCCTTCACGGGTGCCATGGTGCGTCCGGTGGGAGGACTCCTGGCCGATCGTCTTTCGGGGGTCAGAGTGTTGTTGGTGCTGCTGCTGGCGATCGCACTGAGCAATATCGGATTCGCCATGCTGATGCCGCCGCTGCCTGGCGCGGTGGCGCTGTTGTCCACGCTGTACGTGTGTTTCGGCCTCGGTAACGGTGCCACATTCCAGCTGGTGCCGAATCGCTGGAAGGGAAAGACGGGATTGATGACGGGCATCATCGGTGCGGCAGGCGGTATCGGTGGGTTCTATCTGCCGGTCGTGATGGGTATCGCCAAGGAAAGCACTGGCAGCTACCAGTGGGGTTTCACTACGTTCGGCATCCTGGCGGCAACGGCTTTCGCGCTGGTCGTCATCCTGCATCGACAGTGGCTCGCGTGGTCGGCGCCCGATACGACGGGGTTGATTTTGGATGTGGCGCGCGCCTACCCAATAACGGCCGAGGAGCGTTTGTGAGGGTGATAGTCATCGGTAATGGCATGGTCGGGCAGCGGCTCCTGGAGCAACTGCAGGCGAGCACCTCTGAACTAGAGATTACGGTTCTGTGCGAGGAATCGCGTCCGGCCTACGATCGCGTGCATTTGACTTCCTATTTCTCCGGCAAGAGTGCGGAGGACCTGTCGTTGGTCGAGCCCGATTTCTTTGATCGATCCGGCATCAGCCTCAGGTTGTCCGAGCGGGCGGTCGCCATCGACCGCGAGCGGCGTGTGGTGGAAACCGCGAGCGGCCTGCGCCTGGAATACGATCGCGCGGTGCTGGCCACAGGCTCGTATCCCTTCGTGCCTTCGATACCAGGGTGCCATCGTCCCGGCTGCTTCGTCTACCGCACCATCGATGACTTGGACGCCATACGCGACGCGGGGGTCAATGCCAAGAGCGGCGTGGTCATCGGCGGCGGGCTGCTGGGTCTCGAGGCGGCGAAGGCGCTCAAGGACCTCGGACTCGAGACTAATGTGGTCGAGTTCGCGCCGCGGCTCATGGCGGTGCAGATTGACGACGCCGGCGGCAGCATGCTGCTCCGACGTATTCGCGACTTAGGGGTGGGTGTGCATATCGCAAAACAGACTACCGCGATCGCCGACGGTAGCGAGCGTACACACTGTCTGCGATTTGCGGATGGCACTCATCTTGAGACGGATCTGATCGTGTTCTCCGCCGGCATACGCCCGCGTGATGAGTTGGCACGCGCCGCGGGCCTTAAGGTGGGCGAGCGCGGCGGCATAGCGATCGATGATGCCTGCCGCACCTCCGATCCGGACATTTTCGCGATCGGAGAATGTGCGCTTTGGAAGGGAAGGATCTATGGCCTAGTGGCGCCGGGCTACCAGATGGCGGGCATCGTCGCCTCGCAGCTGCAAGGCAACTCGGAGGCCCGGTTCGCCGGGGCCGATATGAGCACCAAGCTCAAGCTCATGGGAGTCGATGTTGCGTCCATCGGCGACGCTCATGCCGCGGCGAACGGCGCCCGGGCATGCGTCTTCATCGATGAACGCCGCCAGATCTACAAGAAACTCGTCATCAACCAAGATGGAACCCGATTGCTGGGCGGCATCCTGATCGGCGGCGCCGAGGAGTACGGCACGTGGCTGCAAATGGTGCAGAACGAATTGCCGCTCCCGGCGAATCCAGAACAGTTGATGTTTTCTCCGGTCGATGAAGTCAACCGCCGTCAGCCCAGCGGTCTTGCCGTCCTGCCCGACTCCGCGCAGATTTGCTCCTGCAACAATGTCAGCAAGCGCGACCTGTGGGCGGCCATCGCACGCGGCGCAAGAACGATCGGGGCCCTCAAGAAGCACACTAAGGCGGCGAGTTCCTGCGGCGGGTGTGCACCGCTCGTGACGCAAGTCTTAAAAGCCGAACTGACGCGCCTCGGCGTCACCGTCAACAACCATCTTTGCGAGCACTTTGCGTTCTCGCGAAGGGAACTGTTTGACTTAGTCCGCGTCGGTGGAGTGCGTACGTTCGAAGAGATGCTGACCAAGCACGGGAAAGGTCTGGGCTGCGATGTCTGCAAACCGACGGTCGCATCGATCCTCGCGTCGTGCTGGAACGACTTTGTTTTGGCCCGCGATAAGGTGCCTCTGCAGGACTCCAATGACTACTTCCTTGCCAATATCCAAAAGGACGGCACTTACTCAGTCGTGCCCCGGGTTGCCGCCGGCGAAATCACGCCGCAGCAGCTCATCACGATCGGACAGATTGCGCAGAAGTATCGGCTCTATACCAAGATTACCGGCGGCCAGCGCATCGATATGTTGGGCGCGCAAGTCCATCAGCTCCCCCTGATCTGGCGCGAGCTGGTCGACGCAGGATTCGAATCAGGCCATGCCTACGGCAAATCGGTGCGCACGGTCAAAAGCTGCGTGGGATCGACCTGGTGCCGCTACGGGGTGCAAGACAGCGTAGGTTTTGCGCTGGAAATCGAGCATCGATACAAAGGCTTGCGCTCGCCTCACAAGCTCAAGTTCGCGGTATCCGGCTGCACGCGCGAATGCGCGGAAGCGCAAAGCAAGGATGTGGGCGTGATTGCAACGGAGAAAGGCTGGAATCTTTACGTATGCGGCAACGGCGGCATGAAGCCGCGCCACGCGGAGCTCTTGGCATCCGAACTGGATAAAGCGACGCTGATCCGCTACATCGACCGCTTCTTGATGTTCTACATTCGCACCGCCGAGCGCCTGCAACGCACGTCCGTCTGGCGCGACTCACTCGAAGGAGGGCTGGACTATCTCAAACAAGTGGTGTGCGAGGATAGGCTCGGCATTGGCGCCGAACTCGAAGCCGATATGCAGCGTGTGATTGATTCGTATGAGTGCGAATGGAAAAAGGCCATCGACGATCCGAAGGCGTTGCGCCGTTTTCGTCACTACATCAACAGCGATCGCCCGGATAGTCGTGTCGTCTTCGTCGATGAGCGCGGTCAGCCCCGACCGGCGCGACCGGCAGAACGCGCATTGCTCGAGGAAACCGTATGAGCACCGTTGCTCACCTGCCGATCGCGGCATCCTGGCACGCTATCTGCGCGCTCGAGGATATCCTGCCGGAGAGTGGCGCCGCGGCGCTGGTCGATGGGAAGGAGGTCGCGGTGTTCCGGGTACGCGACGCCGTGTTCGCCATCGGTAACTATGACCCCGCCAGCGATGCCAACGTGCTGTCCCGGGGCATCTTGGGCGATATCGGCGGAGAGGTCGTGGTTGCCTCACCGATTTACAAGCAGCATTTCAATCTGATCACGGGACGGTGCCTCGAAGAGCCGCGATTCGCGGTCCCCGCCTATATGGCCGAAGTCCGCAATGGGCAGATTTGGGTGCGGGCGAAGCCCGTGCTGCAGCGTCAGTCAGGTCGCAAGCCGCGCCTGGTTGTCGTCGGCAACGGCATGGCCGCCGTGCGTGCAATCGAGGAGTTGCGGGGACTTGCGCCCCAGGCCTACGACATCACCGTATTCGGGGCCGAACCCCATGGCAGCTACAATCGTGTCCTGCTCTCACCCCTGTTGTCCGGGGAGAAGCGTATCGAGGACATCGTCACTCACCCGCCGGAGTGGTACGCCGAGCATGGGATTACCCTGCATCGCGAGGATCCCGTGACGCACATCGATCGCGTGCGCCGCTGCGTGCGATCCCGCAACGGTATAGAGGCGTCCTACGATCGGCTTTTGATTGCGACCGGCTCGCTTCCGATCCTGTTACCGATCCCCGGCGGAAGCTTGCAGGGCGTCATCACTTTTCGCGATTTGCAGGATGTCGACGCCATGCTGGCCGCGAGCCGGGCACGGCGGTACGCGGTCGTGATCGGGGGAGGGCTGCTCGGCCTCGAGGCGGCGAGCGGCCTGCTGCGACGAGGATTGGACGTGACCGTCGTGCACCTTCACCCGCATTTGATGGAGCGGGAGCTCGATGCGCAGGCGGCAGAGCTGCTTCGTGATGAACTCGAACGACGAGGCCTCAAATTCAGGATGGCCGCGGAAACTTCGCACCTGTGTGGTGAGACTCACGTCACCGGTGTCGGTCTTGCCGACGGCAGCGAGCTGCCGGCCGATCTGGTGGTGGTGGCAGTCGGGGTGCGACCCAATATTGAGCTTGCTAGGGCGGCGGGCCTCCCGTGCGACCGCGGCCTGCTGGTCGACGATACGATGCTCACCAACGATCCGGCGATTTATGCCATCGGCGAATGCGTGCAACACCGCGGCAAAACCTTCGGTTTGGTGGCGCCGCTCTTAGAGCAGGCTCGTGTGTGTGCGACGTACCTCGCCGAGCGAGGTACCCGCGGCTATTGCGCATCGCCGCCATCGACGCAGCTGAAAGTCACGGGAATCAATGTCTTCTCTGCCGGCAACTGCGACGCCCGACCGGGCAGCGAGTCACTCGTGCTGCGCGATCCGAAGCGCGGCATCTACAAACGGTTGGTGATCGAGCAGGACAAGATTCGCGGGGCGGTGCTGTACGGCGATGTCCGCGATAGCGGCTGGTATCTCGACTTGATGAAAGAGGGCCGCAACATTCATTCATTCCGAGACGAATTGCTGTTCGGCGCGCCGCAGTCGCGATGAATGTACGCACCACTTGCCCCTACTGCGGGGTAGGCTGTGGGGTGCTGGCCCGGGTAGCAGACGACGTTACGCAGGTACGTGGCGATCCGGAGCACCCTGCGAATCGGGGCGCGTTGTGTTCGAAGGGTAGTGCGCTCGGCGATACTGTCGGCCTGCAAGGCCGGTTGCTTCGTCCGCAATTGCGTGGCGTAGATGTCGAGTGGGATGTCGCGCTCGATGCGGTCGCACGGGGTTTCCGCGGTTCTATCGAGCAGCACGGTCCTGATTCGGTCGCTTTCTATGTGTCGGGTCAGCTCTTGACCGAAGACTACTACGTGGCCAACAAGCTCATGAAGGGGTTCATCGGTTCGGCCAACATCGACACCAATTCGCGGCTGTGCATGTCTTCGGCGGTGGCCGCTCATAAAAGGGCATTCGGCGAAGACCTCGTGCCGACGAACTACGAGGATCTGGAACTGGCAGACCTCATCGTTCTGGTGGGCTCGAACCTGGCTTGGTGCCACCCCGTGCTCCATCAGCGCATCCTCAAAGCCAAGAAAATACGTCCATCGATGCGCGTCGTCGTCGTCGATCCACGGCGCACGCCCACCTGCGATATGGCCGATCTGCATTTGCCGCTGCGCGCGGGTACTGACGTCACTCTCTTCAACGGTTTGCTGAGTTGGTTAGCGCGGCACCAGGCCGTTGATCAGGCTTTCGTCGAAACCCATACACGTGGCGCCGCGCAGGCGCTGCTCGTGGCAGAGAACACGGCAGGCGATGTCGGGGCGGTCGCTCGGCTTTGCGGGCTCGACACTAAGTCGCTTCAGGACTTTTATGAATGGTTCGGGAGTACCGAGCGCGTCGTGACGCTGTTTTCGCAAGGCGTAAATCAATCCTCCTCCGGAACCGACAAGGCCAACAGCATCATCAACGCGCATCTATTGACGGGGCGAATCGGCCGGGCAGGCACCGGGCCATTCTCCATTACCGGTCAGCCGAACGCGATGGGTGGGCGCGAGGTGGGCGGGCTCGCCAACACATTGGCCGCCCACATGGAACTGGAAAACGCACAGCATCGCCGCATTGTGCGGGAGTTTTGGGCTGCCCCGCGCATCGCGGAGCGGCCCGGCCTCAAAGCGGTCGACCTATTCGAGGCGATGCACCGCGGGAAAATCAAAGCCGTATGGATCATCGGCACCAATCCGGTCGTGAGCCTTCCGAACGCTGATCGCGCGCGTGAAGCGCTGCGGCGCTGTGAGCTGGTAGTAGTATCCGATTGTGTGGCGCAAACCGATACGACCGCGCTCGCGCACATACTGCTGCCGGCAGCGGCGTGGGGAGAAAAAGAAGGTACGGTCACGAATTCGGATCGGCATATTTCGCGCCAGCGCCGCTTCTTGGCCGTGCCCGCCACGGTTAGACCGGACTGGTGGATGATCTGCCAAGTCGCGCAACGGTTGGGTTTTGGAGACGGATTCAACTATTCGAGTGTTGCCGACATATTCGATGAGCATGCGCGTCTGAGCACCCTAGAGAACGACGGAGCGCGCGCATTTCATCTCGGCGGCCTGATCGGGCTGGGCAGGCAGGGGTACTCAGACTTGACTCCTACTCAGTGGCCGTACGCGACATCAGGGTGCCGGGGTGTGCCGCGATTGTTCGCCGACGGTCGGTTCTATCATGCCGATGGACGAGCCCGCTTGGTGCCGACCCGCCCGCGTCCACCCAAATTCGCACTGGACCAGGAATATCCGCTGGTGCTCAACACGGGGCGCATCCGGGATCAATGGCACACCATGACACGCAGCGGGCGCTCGCCGCGCCTCGCCTCGCATCTTGCCGAGCCCTTCGTCGACATGCACGCCGCCGATGCGCTGCTCTTTGGGGCACGAGACGGTACTTTGGTGCGCGTCGTCACGCGGTGGGGGCGCATGGTGGCCAGGCTTCGTACCAGCGGTGAGATTGCACGCGGCTCGATCTTCGTGCCCATTCATTGGAGCGGACCGAACGCTTCCGACGGACGTGTCGGAGCGCTCGTAGGTCCCGGCGTGGATCCAGTCAGTGGCGAGCCGGAATTCAAAAACACGCCCGCGCGCGTCGAACCGTTCGTCGTGAATTGGTACGGATTCGCACTCACTCGCGGTTCGTTGTCGCTCGCGGCCTTGAGCTGGTGGGCCTGCGCCGAGGGCGGCCAGTTTCGCCGCTATGAGATCGCCGGTCGCAGCGTGCCGCACAATTGGTCCATGTGGGCGCGAACGCTCGTGCACGCCGAATCCTCTGCCGACTGGATCGACTACGAGGATGCCAATACCGGAACCTATCGGGCCGCATGCCTTCGCGGCGATCGTCTGGAGGCATGCCTGTTCGTAGGTCCGCAACCGCTGCTTCTTTCCCGGTCGTGGCTGGTCTCATTGTTCGACAAACCACGCCTTACGGCGAGCGAGCGAGCTCGCGTGCTCGCGAGCCGGCCCGAGAATCCGTGCCTGGACTCAGGCGTCACCGTGTGTGCGTGCTTCGGCGTTGGCCGCAACGCCATCGAAGCCGCGATTGCCTCCGGCTGCCACGATCTATCCTCGATCGGCTATTGGTTGAGGGCCGGCACCAATTGTGGCTCTTGCGCGCCGGAGCTACGTAGGATCATCGCCAATGCGGAATCGCATCAGTTGGCGGAGACTTAGCGCATCGACAGCTCGTCGCCGGGTGAGGCCGCGGGTACCAAGGCAGTTATGCGTGGCGATCGATATGCGCATAAAGGGTTCCTGAACCGGTTACCATCCAGTCCATCGGAATGTCATAGGGTTGAGGAAAAATCGTGCGAAGTTCTGCCTCCGGGTAGCCGACGCCAATGGTCAGAGGTTTCGGAACCAGTCGCGCGAGAGTTCGATCGAAGAATCCTCCCCCATACCCCAGTCGATAGCCCTGGAGGTCAAAGCCAACCACCGGTGCGATGACGACATTAGGCACGATTAACTTCCCATCGGCGGGATGGGGGATGTTCCACAGACCTCGGGCTAGTCGAGCCCCCGGACACCATTCGCGAAACACCAGCGGCTGAGCAAGCGCTGTGGCGACGGGTAACGCCACGCGCGCACCCGACTGGAAGAGCGCGTGCATCCAAGCGCGCAAATCGGGTTCTCCACGTATCGGCCAGTAGACGCTGACAGCGGGTGTTGCTATGCCGGATGTCGCAACAATTTGCGCAAGCCGCTCTGCGATGGCCGCGGCCTGTTTCATGCGAACGTGCTCCGCGAGCAAACAACGCGCGGCAATCAGGCGCTCTCGCTCGGCTTTACGCCAGTGTGCGACGTCTCGAGCTTGCTCGGGATCGACGCTCGGCGTGCCATCCGCCTGCAGCTCATGTTGCATGCAAGGCGAGGACGCCGACCTGACTACCAAAAAGTCCTTTTGATCCGTCTTCTTCACCGGGCTATCCATTCCGCTCGTGCACCGGAAAATACCGCATGCATACCCCCACATTGAGCGTCCAATGATCGGGTCACGAACCTGGACCCAATTAATATATCACATTATGATATATATTGAAGTGTAACTTCACGGAGGCATTGATGGCTCGATCTGGTGACGCAACAATGGCGAAGGCGGCCTTCGAGCAATTGTCGGAATTTCGCTATCAAATGCGTCGATTCCAACGATTTTCAGAGCGAGCTGCTCGGTCGCACGGCGTAACTCCTCTTCAGTATTTGCTGATGCTGCACATCAAGGGGTACCCTGGGCGCGATTACGCCTATGTGGGCGAACTAGCCGAGCGCTTGCAGGCCCAGCCGCATGGCGTTGTGGCTCTTGTCACACGCTGCGAATCACGAGGACTTGTTCAAAGACGTCCGAGCGAACGTGATGGCCGAGAGGTAGAGGTACACCTGCTGCCGAAAGGCGAGCGCTTGATCATTCGGCTTGCTTCCCTGCATCGTGCGGAACTCAAGGCCAGTCGCGGCGTCTTTCCCGTGCCCGTGATTGAAGACTGACCGCTCGGCGAAGCAGAACGTGACGGCCTCGATTTGCGCTTTGATGCCACCCACGAATTCTCACGCGTCGGCGACTCGCCTACAACTGCTCAATCTCGTTCTCCAGAACGGGTTCGTCGGTGCGTGTCATGAGAAAGGTCAATACCACGGCGGCGATCGTCATCACCGCGAGATAGGGCAGGTACCGCGTTCCGGCGTCGACAGGACTGCGAAACATTTCGACTGCAACGTACGCTATCGCCGCCATCGACAGCCAGGCAGCAGTGGATGTCGGAATATCGCGCACCTCTTCTCGACGAAGAATCCGGAGGACCCCAACGCACACGAGAAAGTAGGGCGCGAGCCAGTAATACGTTGTCAGATTGGCCAAGTAGACGGATGTCAGCAAAGGGGGTTTGTTAAAGACCACCTGAAGTAGAACAGTCAGAGCGGTTGCCACAACAGCAAGCGCACCAACGGCTGCAATCGGTGTGTGGAACCGGGAATGAATGCGGCCAAGTCTCGCCGGCAGCAGCCCATCCGCGGCAGTCGTAGCGACAATCCGTGCGCCAATATTGTAGAGCGTCACCGTCGCGGCAAGCATCGCCGGTACGAGCAGGACATCGACGACAATCGCCAACCAATCCCATCCAATGGCGTGCGCGAAAATGGCGACCGGCGAGGCGCCGGCTGCCAGTTCATCGGCATGATCAAGAAGCATCGGGTATTGAACGAAACAGCTCACGGTGATTGCCGCCCCAATAATCAATACCGTACCCACCAAGACACGCGGCACATTGCGCTTCGGATCTTTTGTCTCGACAGCCAGCGCCGCGATTCCGTCAAACCCCACGTAGTATCCCGTGGCGGCCACCGCTCCTTGAATGATCCCGTGCAGCGACACGGTTTCAAAGCTGAACTGCATTGCCACTGCCGGGTGGAGCTTCAGGAACGCCGCTCCCATCGCCAGAATGACAAATGGCACGCAAAGAAAGCCGAGGGTTACGACCACCCGCGCGGAGACCTCGATTCCGAGGCATGCACAGCCCGCCGCCACGAGACTGATGATGACCACCGACACACATTGCGCGGCCGTGCTTGCGGCGCTTTGCACGCCAAGATCGAGAAGCGCACTACTGGTGAACACCACGACGCAGAGAATCAGTGTCGCCGTCAACGCCACATACCCCAGCAACATACAGGCGGCGACGAACAACCTCGCACGTGCGCCGAGGGCCTCGTAAACATACGAGACGAGCGATCCCGTAACGACATAGCGGCGGGCGTACGCGCTGATGACCACGGCCAACAGGACCAGAACAACGACCGAAATTGCATTGGACAGCCAAGCGGCTTGCGCGGAGAAGGCGATGAGCGCGCCTGCGGACATCGCCGTACTCGGCCCGATCATCATATAAGCGAGCGCGAGTGCGCCGACCTTCCACAGCGGGAGGTGACTGCGCTCGAGGTGGGCTCGCCCGTCGCTGCGGTCGGCCCCGTATTCGGACGGGGGCGTTGTCGCGGCGACGATCACGCGGGCGGCCACTTTCGCGGGCCTTGTTTGCCGCCCGCGTACTGGGGCTGAGTGATACAGCCAATGCTGCCACCAATGATCAGGATATCGCGGCACCTCGGGACGCCAACCACCCGGTGGTGCGGAAAACAGGCTTGAATTGCCGCCAGCCCAGCAACATCATTCCGATCCTCGTAGGTCGGCACGAAGACGGCCGTGTTCCCTATGTAGTAGTTGACGTAGGTCGCCGCAACGCGTTCACCTGCGACCCGATGGGCGATACCGTCGATCGGATCAACTTCGGCAGCCTCCTCTTTCGTCCACTCGATCGCGTCGGGTTGGACTACCTTGTGGATGGTAAGCGGACGGCCGCGCGCGTCGGTGTCACGTGACAGAATTTCAAAGGTCTCCTGTGACACCTCATATTGCGGGTCGGACCGATCCTCAGTCCAGGTCAGCAGAACGACGCCGGGCCGAGCAAAGACGGCCAAATCATCGACATGACCGTCGGTCGTATCGAAGGGGCAGCCTCGCGGAAGCCAGATCACCTTCTCGACACCCAGATAGTCGATCAAAGCCTGCTCGATCTGAGCGTCCGTGTTGCCTGCCTTCCGGTTGGGATTGAGCAGACACTGGCGTGTCGTAATCAGCGTGCCTTCTCCGTCGCATTGCAGAGCGCCGCCCTCGCACACAATCGGCGCGCGATATCGGTCCAGGTTCTCTACATCCAGCACCTTGCGTGCTACCTGGTCATCCCAGTCGTAGGGCGAATAGAGGCCGCCCCAGGACCGGAAGATCCAGTCCACGCCGCGTACGTCGCCGCTGTGGTCGTTGACGACGAAATTAGGGCCGATATCGCGCATCCAAGCATCGTCGTTCGACATCTCGAGAACCCGAATGTGCGAGGGCAACATGGAACGAGCATTTTTGAACTGCCGCGCGGATACGCACATCGTGAGCGGATCGCTCGTGGCGATTGCGGCAGCAACGCGCGCAAAGGCTCTCTGGGCGGGCCGGGCACCAAACGGATATTCGTCGGTGCGTTCGGGCCACATCATCCAGCAGCGTGTTTTGGATTCAATGGCACCCGGCATTCGAAAGCCGTCGGCGCGCGGGGTGGTCAGATGCAGTTTGGACATAGGGCGGATCTCAATACCGGTAGGTCGCGGTGAGGCCCACTGTTCGCGGACGGATTGAGTGGGCGAAGAACAAGTTCGACGCGGTGGTGTCGCGCGTCTGGGACACCAGCGGATGGGAGTCGGTGAGGTTGTTGCCGAACAGGGACAGGTCGAACCCGCTCCAACGCATCCCGGCCCGCACCTGAAGCGTGCTGATTTTTGGCAGACCGGCGAACGCAGGATCGGAGACACCGTTGTTGGGGTTTTGGATCGGCAACTGACCCGTCTGAGCGGTCGACACTTGATAGTCGGCCCGCAGATATGGCTTGCGATCATGCACTGGCTTGAAGTCGTACTCCGCGGAGGCGAGAATCGTCCACGGCGCCCCCGGAAGATGATCGCCGTCGGTCACCACGGGTTGCGAAACGGCATTCGCGCCCGTGCAAGCGCTCGGACCGGCGCAAACCGTTTTAGTGTATTTCGCATCCACATAGGCCACCGAAAGGCCCAGCTGTAGGGGATCGATCGGCCGCGCCTGTAGCTCCACATCGCCGCCATGGCTCTGAACCTTGCCGAGGTTCTCGACGAAATTCTGGCCGCACGCCGTCAAGTACACAGCTTGTTGAATATTGCTCCAGTCGATCAAATAGAGACTGGCGTTGATCTGCAATCGTCCGCCCAGCAGCGTGTTCTTCGCGCCGAGTTCATAGCTCCAGAGCGAATCCGCGGCGTACGTGCCCGGTGGTGCGCTCAGGCCGATGGAGGCCAGATTCGACCCGCACAATGACGAGACAGCACCGTTGATGCCACCCACGCGATAGCCCTTGGCCGCGCTCGCGTAAAATAGAGAGTCCGTATTCAACTGGTAGGCCAACACCGCCTTCGGGGTGACGGGAGTCGCGCTGCCGGAACCCGTACTGGCCAGTGGATTTCCGGGCCCCACATTGGGTGCAAAGAAGGGACCATAATAAACAATATCGCCCGTGTATTCTGTTCGCGCGACGCGAATGCCTACGGTGGCTTTCCAGGAGCCCCCGAGCTTGACCGTGGCGTCACCGAAGAGCGCGTACTGCTTGTCGATGATCTTGGCGACCGGCTGCTCCAGAATCTGTCCGCCCGGACACGGGGCCTGCGGAGTGCACAACGGGGCGCCGTAAAAAGCATTGAATTCGCCATCCAGATTTTGATCGATGACGGTTTCCGTTGTGTTCTCATCGAGGTGGCCGTAAAAGAATCCCCCCGTCCACACGAGCCGGGCGGCAGGATCTACAGACTGCAGTCGAAATTCCTGAAAGAAGTTTCTTTGCATGTCCGCATCGTGGGATGTGCCGAAGTCGCCAGGGGGTGGACGGGGACCGACATTCGTGAGCGCGAAGAGCGTTCGGTCAAACTGCGTGTAGTCCGACAAAGAGTGTTGGTTTCGCGAGAAGTAGGAGGTATTCGACGTCAACTGGGCAAAGCCCAATGCCCAGTCGAGCTTAATAGCGGCTAGATAGAAGGGGTCCGTACTCGGGTTGCGCTGCGCGTTCCCATTGGCGAAGTTCTCTGCAGCGGGATCCGAGAGGTCCTTCCAGTATGCGGACGTGTCTCCCAGGGTGAGTTTTTGGTAGTACACCGACGGCGTCACCGTGATGTTGTCAGAGGCCGCCCATTTGAGAGCCCCGCTTACCGCGACGGTTTGTTGCCAGTTGGCGTTTTTATCGGTCACCTGTCTCGTCCGAAAATCGACGCGGTCGACCCAGCCGCCGTCGGTGCGACCGTACGCGCTGATGCGAAAGCCGAGGCGGTCGTCGATGATGGGCCCGCCAAAGGCCGCGCCGAGCTCGTAGCTTGGATCGCCGTTCTGCGTAGTGGCGAGTTCGGAGCGCACGTACGAGCTGTAGGAGTGCAAGCCGGCGGCCGGCTGGATGAACCGCACAGTGCCCCCTTCGGAGCCGGCGCCGAACAACGTGCCTTGCGGACCGCGCAGCACCTCCACTCGTTCCACATCGAACAGCGCTGGAAAAGCATTAAAGGACGTAAACGAGATATGGCGACCCTGAATGGGCGTATCGTCGATATATATTCCCGTGGTCGATGTGCCTGCCGTCGAATCGACGCCTCGGATATTGATATCGGATGCCTCGTCGTTGAAATTCGCGGACGTGCCGGTGCCGTTGCGCTCGAACGTCACACCCGGAGTGAGTCGTGACAGGTCATCGATGTTGCGCAACCCCTTAGCGTCGAGAGTTTGCTGAGTGAAGGCTGTGGCGCTGACCGGGACATCCTGCAGCCGCTCCTCGCGCCGCGTTGCGGTAACAACGATCTCTTCGAGCCCGCCGGACTGCGGCTCCCGATCAGCCGTTTGCGCGAGCACTGGCCGTGGACATAGCGCCGCGGCGGCGATCGCCCAAATTGGGAGTAGAGCGCAGCGAATGATCCGGGCGCAAAAACGGTCGCCATCGGATTCACTCACGACAGAAACCCCTCGTGTCCTAATTCCTGCGTCACCTCTGTGATTGCGTCGCGCAATGTATCGACGAGAACGTCGCACTGCTCGCGCGTCAAAGTCAGCGGTGGCGACATGATGTCGAGGTGGCCGAGCGGCCGCACCAGCAAGCCCTTTGCTTCGCAGCGCTGGGCAATGCGCCGGGACATATTGGCGGCCTCCGGGACGTGTGCCCGGGTCGACTTGTTCGCCACGTACTCGACGCACATCATGAAACGCCGGCCGCGCACATCGCCGACGAGCGGCAACGAGGCAAGTTCTTTGAGGCGCGTCTCGAAGTAGTCTCCGACCACACGGGCGTTGGCGAGTAGGTTTTCCTCGGTGAGGATCTCGATGTTCTTGAGCGCCGCCGCGCAGCACACTGGATGCCCCGAGTACGTGAAACCGTGCGTGAACCACGCCTGCGGATCAGGCGCCGAAATTGCCTCGTGGACCCGATCGGAATAGATCGTTGCGCCGAGCGGCAGGTATCCGGACGTGAGTCCCTTCGCCGCGACCAGGATGTCGGGCTCGATTCCGTATTCGTCGTACGAGGCAAACCAGTGGCCGATCCGGCCGAATCCCGTCACGACCTCGTCCGCGATGAACAGGATTCCGTGCTTTGCCAGAACCTCGCGCATGCGCTGCAGGTAGCCGGCCGGCGGCGGTACGACGCCGCCCGCGCCCTGGATGGGTTCCGCGATGAACGCGGCGATGTTCGCCGCGCCGATGCTCTGGATCGCCGCTTGCAATTCCGCTACCAAGTGATCCGTGAACTGAGCTTCATTCATCCCGTCCGGACGCCGATAGGTGTAGGGGGCGCTCAGGTGGTGCACGAGGCCGTCGATGTATCGAAAATGCGGCGAGCGGTCGCCCTCGCGATTCCCCAATGTCATACCGAGGTAGGTGGATCCATGGTAGGAGTTGTAGCGCGACAGAATGACGCGCCGGTTGGGTTCACCGCGACGCGAGTGATAGAAGTGGGCGAGGCGAATCGCCGTGTCGTTTGCGCAGGAACCCGACATCGAGTAAGCCACGTGATTGAGCGACCCTGGGGCGAGTTCGGCGAGCTTGGCCGCGAGTTCCGCGGCCGGTTCGTTGGTGCAGTCGGTGAAAGTGTTCGAATAGCTGAGCTTTAAGACCTGCTCGGCGATGACCTGTGCCATCTCCTGTCGTCCGTAGCCAATATTCACGCACCACAATCCGCCGATGCCGTCGAGGTACTGCTTGCCGGCGGCGTCCGTCACATAGGCGCCCTTCGCGCTTTGGATCACCAGTGAACCGTCACGCTTGAACGTATCGAAGTGCGTCCACGGATGCAGGAAGTGCGCGTGATCTTTTTGCCACAAAGGACTTGCATGAATATCGATGTCATTCACTGTTGCCATGATGTCGCCCTCCTTCGAAAGGTCCTGACGCCGCGTCGGCCCAGGTGCTGATTAGCCCCGCAGGGGGAACGTAGCGGGTGAAACCCCCGTCGTGTGTAAGCAGGGTGCCGTAGAGGTCCGGCCGGCGATCACGAAACAAAGACCAGTACTCTCGGGTACGCCGACACGCCTCCAGATCGAAGGTATGCACGAGCACGGCTTCCGATGCGGTATCCGCCTCTTGTACCTTGGCGCCGGCTTGGTCGGCGATGAATGACGAGCCGAAGAACGTGAGCTCCAGTTCGGAGGTTGTCGCCTTTTCTGTGCCGATGCGATTGCAGGCGATGACCGGCATGCTGTTCGCGACGGCGTGCCCTTGCATCACCCGCTGCCATGGACTCGCCATGTCGAGCCCATATGCCGGGTCGGTACCGATGGCGCTCGGATAGAAGAGCAGCTCGGCGCCCAGCAGAGCCATTGCGCGGGCCGCTTCGGGAAACCATTGGTCCCAGCAAATGGCGACGCCGATCGGGGCATATCTCGTCCGCCAGACCCGGAATCCGGTGTCTCCGGGCGAGAAGTACTGCTTCTCCTGGTATCCCACGTCGTTGGGGATATGGCTCTTCCGGTACACACCCAACACCGACCCGTCGGCGTCGATGACAGCCACGGAGTTGAAGAAAGCTCGCCCCGCGCGCTCGAACCAACTCACGGGCAGCACCACCTGCAGGGACTTGGCGAGTGCTTGGAAGCGGCGGACCGTGCTGCTTTCCTCGACTGTGGTCGCCAGGTCGAAGTGCTTTGCGTGCTGCTCGATACAGAAGTACGGTGCCTCGAACAGCTCCTGGATCTGAATGATCTGCGCACCGCGCGCGGCCGCGGCCCGAATCAGTGCCTCCGCGCGTGCGACGTTGGCGGGCCGGTCCCAGGTGCAGGCCATCTGCGCGCAGGCGACCGTCACATTCCGGATCGGAGCGGGTGCGTTGACAGTCATGTTGAAGTCCTCAGTGACAATGATGCGGCTGCAGGCTCCTGCTGCGTGATGCAGTGAATGTTGCCGCCGGCAAAGGCGATCTCCAGCGAGAACACCGGGACGACGTCCCGGTCGGAAAACACTTCGCGAAATATCTGGAGGACTCGGTGGTCGTGATCTGGAAAGCCAAACATCGGCAAGACGATGCCGCCGTTGGCCGCGTAGTAATTGAGGTGCGACAGGCTCACGCGCGTGCCGGTGTGCTCGCTGTACAGGGCAGGCGGCTGCGGAATCTCTATGATCTGCAGCGGGCGCCCTTTCGCGTCTCGGGCGGACCGTAGAATCTCGTGGTTCTCGCGAAGCACGCCGTAGTTGACGTCGGATTCGTCGTCGCTGGTCAGAGCAAGGACCACGCCCGGGCTCGCAAATGCCGCGAGCTGGTCCACATGACCGTCGGTTACGTCATCCTTGACGCCGCCCTTGAGCCAAATCACCGTTTCGACGCCCAAGAAATCCTTCAGGTACGCTTCGATGTCGGCCCGATTGAGGTGCGGGTTGCGATTGCGGTTGAGAAGGCACTCCTCGGTTGTGATCAGTGTGCCTTCTCCGTCGACGTGGATGGATCCGCCTTCCAATACCAGGGGCGCCGCAACGCGCTCGATCCGCTCTTGCTCCAGGATGACTGAGGCGGCCAGCTGATCCTTCGCGAACGGTACGCGTCCTCCCCAGCCGTTGAATTTCCAATGAACGCCAAGCAGCGCGCCGCGTCCGTCGATCAGGAAAGTCGGCCCGTTGTCGCGGAACCAGCCGTCGTCGATAGGCACCGGTCGCACCTCGACCGCGGGGCCGCAGAGCGCCCGAGCTATGTTCAAGTCCGCTTCGTTTGCCAGCATGACAACCGGCTCGAAGCGGGCAATGGCGCGAGCGACGTTCGAGTAGGCAACTTTGCAGGCTTCCAGGCGGCCGAAGTACGCCGGCGCGAAACTCGGCCACGCCATCCAACACCGTCGGTGCGGGTGCCACTCGGCCGGCATCTGGAATCCACGACTCTTCGGTGTGCTCATCGGGGCTCTCGTCGCCGCCGTACGGGGGCGGCCTGATCCGACAATGCGTGATGCAGCGGTATGATGGAAGTGAAACTCCTTAATACGTATCATGAGCGATGCTCATGAGTTCGAAAGGATTGCCACAATGTCTGATCCGCTGCGCTCCTTCGATATCAACCTCTTGGTCGCCTTCGATGCACTGATGTTGACGCGAAGCGTCACTCGTGCCGCGGAGCAACTTCACGTCAGCCAGTCCGCCGTCAGCCACATGTTAAGTCGCCTGCGCCACTCGCTGGCGGACCCATTGCTGGTCAAGCGCGGCAACCGAATGCTGGCGACTGCCCGGGCAGAAGAACTGCATGCCGGTATTCGCGATGGCCTGGCGTTGGTTCGGACGGGGCTGAAGCGCGCCGAGCCCTTTCACCCGCGGACGAGCACTCGAGAATTCGTGCTCTACGCTCCGGAGTATTTCGAGACCATCCTGCTCCCGCGGCTGCTCGATCGGATGAGATCACTGGCCCCGAACGTCCGATTCAAGGTCGACCTGTCACTCGATGAGCTCCCGGTGGACGAGATGGCGAGAGGAACCGTCGATGCGACCATCACGGTTCGCTTGGAGCAGTCCGAGCCGAAGGGACTTGACTCGGTCCTCCTGTGCACAGACCAGTACGTCGGTCTCATTCGGCGCAAACATCCCTTTTCCGGCGACGCGGTCACACTGAAGCAATATGCTGCCTTCAGTCACGTGCTTCCCTACGCGGTCGTTCGGAGCCGATCGCGAATCGACGACTGGTTGTTACGGCAGGAGGTTGTGCCGCGGATGGTCCAGCGGTGCCAAAGTTACATCTCAGCCCTCGGCGTGCTCCAGTCCACAGACCACATGATGGTGGTGCCGCTGCAGGTGGGGGAGTTCGTCGCACAAGGCTTCGGTCTGCGAATCGTCGCGCTTCCGAGCGATTTCGCACCGTTTGAGCTCTGCTACATCACCCATCCGAATGCACGCATCGATCCGGCCAAGCAGTGGCTCAAGAGCGCTATCTTCGAGATTGCCGGCGATCTTACGTATGTTGCTCGTCGAGGGACGAGCAAGCGCTGAGTGCGCGCGAGGCATTTAATTGGGAAAAGTATGGACACGGTGCGCACGCCTGGGCGGTGTCGTTTTATTATTGTCCATAATGAACGTTCAGCCGCGACCGTCTACCAATCGACACCCGGAGCCGAAGCCATGACTGATGAGACCGTTTACACACCGCCCAAGGTATGGACCTGGAACAAGGAGAACGGGGGCCAGTTTGCCAATATCAACCGCCCGGTGGCCGGGCCGACGCACGACAAGGATCTGCCTGTCGGGCGCCACCCGCTGCAACTCTATTCATTGGCCACGCCCAATGGTGTGAAGGTGACAGTGATGCTGGAAGAGTTGCTGGCGCGGGGTCACGTGGGGGCGGAATATGACGCCTGGCTGATCAACATTCGCGAGGGTGATCAGTTCGGTTCGGGCTTTGTGGGCGTGAATCCGAACTCAAAGATTCCGGCCTTGGTCGACCGCAGCGGGCCGGCTCCCATCCGCGTCTTCGAATCCGGCGCAATACTGATCCACTTGGCCGAGAAATTCGGCGCCTTCCTGCCCAACGAGCCGGCGGCGCGGGCGCAATGCCTGTCGTGGCTGATGTGGCAAATGGGCTCGGCGCCCTATCTGGGCGGCGGCTTTGGCCACTTCTATGCCTATGCACCGACCAAGATCGAATACGCAATCGACCGCTTCGCCATGGAGGTGAAGCGGCAGATGGATGTACTAAACCGGCGCTTGGGCGAGAGCGAGTACCTGGGCGGGACCCAGTACACCATTGCCGACATGGCGGTCTGGCCCTGGTACGGTGCGCTCGCCAAGGGCCTGCTCTACGAGGCCGGCGAGTTCCTACAGGTCGCCGAGTACAAGAACGTCCAGCGCTGGACCGATGCGATCGCAGAGCGACCGGCGGTGAAGCGCGGGCGGATGGTGAATCGAATCGTTGGCGACCCGGCGAGCCAGCTGCGCGAGCGGCACGAGGCGAGCGACTTCGACACCAAGACGCAGGACAAGGTCGCCGCGGCGGGATGAAGCCTCGCTCGCGGAATCAGGCCACACGGCCGAGTGGGTTACGCATGGATTACATCAGTTTCGGGCGGACGGGCCTCAAGGTGTCGCAGCTTTGCCTCGGCACGATGTCGATGGGCAGCTCCGCCTGGAAGGGTTGGGTGCTCGACGAGGACGATTCGATTCCCATCCTGCGGCGCGCCCTCGACCTCGGCATCAACTTCTTCGACATGGCCGACTGGTATTCCACCGGCCGCAACGAGGAGGTCGTCGGCCGGAACCTGCTCAGGATGAGCGCACGCGAGGGTCTGGTGCTCGCAACCAAGGTCTACTACCCCATGAGCGACGACCCGAACGATCGCGGCCTGTCACGCAAGCACATCGCGACCGCGATCGACCGGTCGCTGGCGCGGATGGGTTCCGACTACGTCGATCTCTACGTGATCCATGCCTTCGATGCCGACACGCCCGTGGAAGAAACGATGGAGGCGCTGCACGACACGGTCCGTGCCGGCAAGGTGCGCTACCTTGGAGCGTCCACGATGTATGCCTGGCAGTTCGCGAAGATGAACCACGTGGCGGCGATGAACGGCTGGACCCCATTCGTCAACATGCAGTGCCAGTACAACGTGCTCTATCGCGAGGAAGAGCGGGAGATGCTCCCCTACTGCCGGGACCAGGGCATCGCCGTCACGACCTTCAGTCCTCTCGCGCGCGGCTTCCTCGCACGCGACGCCGCCACCGCGCGCACGGCCCACGACGTCTATCAGGAATACTTCGGCGATGACATTGATCGCGAGATCGCACGCCGCGTGCGGGAGGTGGCGGCGCGCCGGAGTGTGAGCCCCGCACACGTGGCGATGGCCTGGGTCGCGGGCAGCCCCAACCACAACGTGCCGATCGTGGGTGCTGCGAAGACGGCACACGTCGACGTCGCCGTGGAAGCGCTGGCGCTGCGGCTCG
>Ga0073928_10002522_pt1 | contig 31199 bp, 23 predicted proteins | sample PaiPotPPA55metaG_FD_76969 | JGI IMG/M metagenome (GOLD analysis project Ga0073928, IMG submission 76969) | Iron sulfur acid spring bacterial and archeal communities from Banff, Canada, to study Microbial Dark Matter (Phase II) - Paint Pots PPA... ...
CGAGGCCTGGCTGGAGGACATCACGAGCCGGGTCGTGGAGCTGCCCCTGGCGCGCAAGCGGCGTTTCATGCAGGAATACCAATTGCCGGCGTCCGACGCGCAAACTTTTGTCTGGGACGCGCCGCTGGGAAATTATTTCGAGGGCATCGCCCGGCAGGCGAAAAATCCGAAGGCCGTGGCGAACTGGGTGATCAATAACCTGCGCGCGAAAATGGCCGAATCCAAAACATCGCTTGCGGAATTGAAATTCCCGTCGGCGGCAATTCCGGAGCTGATCGAACTGGTGGACAGCGGGAAAATCAGCAGCAGGACGGCCCAGGACGTGTTCGCGGACATGTTTGCCACCGGCGAATCGCCACGCGGCATCGTGGAGAAAAAGGGCCTCGCCCAGGTCAGCGAGGCGGGCGCGCTGGAGGCCTTCTGCGAGCAGGTCATCGCCGCGCACCCGGGGCCGGTGGCGGAATACCGGGCAGGCAAAACGGCGGCCTTGAATTTTCTCAAAGGCCAGGTCATGAAATTGAGCAAGGGCAAAGCGAATCCGGCCCTCGTCGGCGAGATATTGGAACAAAAACTGAAAAGCTAAAGTCGATTTCAACGCCGCAGCATGCCCCACGTCAACCCGGCCCCAAATTCTTAATAGCACGGAGCATCCTTTCGACAAGTAGGCGCCATGTTGTGCCTTCCGCACTTTGGAGAAAGAGGTTGAGTTCCCCTGGCGATGCGCTGGCGAAAAACTTCTTTGCTGAGCAAATCGCAACACGCATCGCAGCCCGGCAAGGAGGGCTCGATCTTAAAAATCCCCAATAAAAACGGGCGTTTTCGACCGCGGCGGTCGCGGAATTTCGATATGGCACCGTCGTTGCTAAGTCACAGGACATAAGACCGATATTGCAGTTACCGCTGCCTGGCAGGGCTTGGACGAATCCGGTGCGCAAGTTCACTGGCCGGGATTTCCTGGATGACGAGTCAACGCGCTCCGGAAGCACATGAAAAAGATCGAAGCGATCATCAAACCTTACAAACTCGAAGAAGTCCGGGACGCTTTGAACGAAGCGGGCGTTGCCGGGATGACGGTGACCGAAGTGCGAGGTTTTGGGCGCCAGAAAGGCCACACCGAACTTTTTCGCGGCAGCGAGTATCTGACGGATTTTCTGCCCAAAGTGAGAATCGAGATCGTCGTGTCGGATCATAATGCCGACGCGGCCGTGGCGGCGGTGGTGAAGGGCGCGCGCACGGGCAAGATCGGCGACGGGAAAATATTCGTGGCAAACGTCGAGGAGGCAATTCGAATTCGGACGGAGGAGAAAGGAAACGAAGCAATTTAGCATGCAACACTGAAAGTCAAACCACACCCACAGCAGGAAATAGTTATGGCAAACGCAGAAACTACAACAGGAAACAAAACAACGGGTGGCGGAAGCACGCCTTCCACCACGAAAGCAACATTGGGACTGACGGGGCTGACCATCAACGCGATGGCGCTGATTGCGCCGGGCGCGTTTTTGTGGCTCACCTTCCAGGAGCAATCGCTCTATGGCGCGCCGATGGCGGGCTGCGCCATGTGGATTGGCCTCCTGGCGGCGCTGCTGCTGTGCTTCGCCACGGCGCTCAGCTATGCCGAGCTCTCGAAGCTCTATCCCGGCGCGGGCTCTTCGTACCTCTACGCCGAGCAGGCGTTTCTCTCGAAGACCAAGGCCTACAAGTTCGCGCGCGTCATCAAGTTCTTTACGGGCTGGGCCAGCCATCTGTACTACTGGGTCTATCCCGGGTTGATGGTGGGCGTGACGGCGATTTTGGCCGGTTACCTGGCGAGCCTGTTCTGGCCGAACACGTTCAGCGGCACTTACTTCAGCCCTTTGTTCATGTGGCTGTTCTGCGTCGCGTTCTCCATTATGGTCGGATACATCGCTTATCGCGGCGTGAACGGCACTACCGCGGTCAACATGGCGATCAACATCATTCAGATCACCGCGCTGGTGGTGTTCTCGTTGATGGCTATTGGCTACCGTGTCAGCCACAAGCAGGACTCTCAGGGCTGGCATTTGTCGCCCTCGTCGGGTGGAGTGCCAATCAATTACCAGGTGGATTCGGTGAACGTCACCGACGACAAAGGCAAACCGGTGCAGGACACCTGGGCGGACAACACGCCCAAGACCGATGACAAGAATCAGCCTGTTTACAAGCAGCAGGATCGAACGGTGACCAAAGACGATCTGGACAAGGACAAGAACAAAGACGCCGTCGTGCTCGCGACGCTGACCAGCATGAGCCTCGGCGAAGGGGACCCGTACCCTGTGTTTAACAAGGACGACAAGGGCAATCTGATCGTCAAGGACGGCAAGGCCACGCCGGCGCCGTTCACGGTCAGTTACAAGCCCGAGGATGCGGTTACAGGGAAGCCCGGGGACGCCAAGGACCCGCAGACGTTTAACTTCCACCCTTCGGCCGCATCCGTCGTCTCGCCGCATGGTTTTCAATTCTTCATCATCCAGGCGTGCATCGCAATTTTGCTCCTGGTCGGGTTCGAGTCCGTCACCGCGATGGGCGAAGAGGCGAAGAATCCCAAGAAGGATATCGCGCGCGCCGTGTTGCTCTCGCTGGCGATTCAGGGCGCGGTTTGCTACGTGTTCGAATATTTTGCGGCCAATTACTTCCTGCACAACGGCTACACGATTGGCAATGCCGGCGCTTCCGGCGCGCCCCTGGGTGACATGATGCTCCTGGTGGGCACGTGGATGTTCGGCAGTCCCGCCGCGGGCAAGGCCTTCATGCTGGTGCAGGCAGGCACGGTCTTCCTGGCGCTCATTGGCACGACGCTGTCCTGCATGAACACGGGCGCGCGCGTGACGTATGCGATGGGCAAGGACGAGGAAGTGCCGTCGCACTTCGGTCTCGTGCACGGCAAGACCCTCTCGCCGCACCGCGCGATTTGGACGCTCGTCGTCATCTCGATTGTGATCGGCATCATCACGACTGTCATCTATATGGGCGGTCAATCTTCGGATCCGGCGCCGCTGGACAAGCATAACTTTTGGTACAGCATCGGCATCTTTGCGCCGCATGCCTATACCTGGCTGCCGAACACGCTGGTCATCGTGACGCTGATCAGCAACTTTGGAACGTTCCTGCTGTATATGACGACTTGTATCGTGGCGATCGTGGCGTTCCAGGAACACCACACCTTCAACGGGTTCAAACACATGGTCGTGCCCGTGTTCGGCCTGCTGGCGAACCTGGGCTGCATGTTGTTCTACCTGATTGGTCCGTTTTCGGTTGCGGGCATGAGCTGGCATGAACCTTACATTGCGCTGGGCGTGGCCGCCTTGTGGGGCATCTACGGTTTCATCTACTTTATGATGCGAAGCTCCAAGATCGGCAAGCCGGTATTTCTCACGCAGAAACCCGTGGCACTCTGAAGCGAAACCCACGACGAACCGCCCGGCCACCTTGCAAGGTGGCCGGGTTTTTGTTTTGGGTGTCATGACAAAACCTTGACCGGGAGAGGGAAAATGAATTTCATGGGGGTCGAACATGTCTCACATGGCATGAGGACGCGTGGTCCGGGCCGGTTTGGCCGTTGCCGATAGCGAAGAATGAACGAGAACGAAAACAATTCCCAGGCCTGCAACCGGCGCGATTTCTTGAAGAGCGGCTCTTTCGCCACGATGATGACGATGCTGGGGGGAGTCGAGCTCATGGCCGAAACCAATGGGGCCATAGGGGCAGAGACCAAGGAAACAGCAACCAAGGTGAAGGTAGGGATCATCGGCCTGGGCACGAGAGGCCGTGACATCGTGAATGAAATCCCGCAGGTGCAGGTGGAGCATGCGACAGAGCCGGTGGGGGAGGTGGCGATGATTTGCGATGTGTATCCGGCGGCCGTTCGCCGCACGGCCAAGCTGGCTCCGGGCGCCGGGCAGGTTGCCAGCTACCAGGCGATGCTCGAGGACAAGGATATCCAGGCGGTCATCATTGCCACGCCGACGCATCTGCACAAGGAGCCGGTGCTGGCTGCGCTCAAGGCCGGCAAACACGTTTATTGCGAAGCGCCGCTGGCCAATACCATCGAGGATGCGCGGGCGATTGCGCTGGCGGCAAAAAGCTCTCCGCACCTTGTCTTTCAATCGGGTTTGCAACTGCGTTCGGATCCGCAGCGGTATTATTTGCAGAAAGCGTTTCGATCCGGGTGGTTGGGGCAGGTTGTGACGGCGCGGGCGCAATGGCACGAAAAGAGTTCCTGGCGCGCGCCGGCGCCCACGCCCGAGCGCGAGCAGGAATTGAACTGGCGCCTCGACAAAGCGGTTTCGCTGGGCTTGGTGGGCGAAGAGGGCATTCACCAACTGGATCAGGCCGGCTGGCTGCTCAACGCCAATCCGGTGTCGATCACGGGCAGAGGCGCCGTGCAGTTTTGGAAGGACGGCCGGGAAGTGCCGGACACTATTCACGCGATGATCGAGTATCCGGGCGGCATCTGGCTGGATTTCGACGGGACGCTGGTGAACTCGTTCGATTTGGCTTACGAAATGTTTTACGGGAGCGACGCGGCGGTGATGGTGCGAGGGAGCAAGGCCTGGATGTTCAAGGAAACCGACAGCAGTCTGCTGGGCTGGGAAATCTATGCGCGCAAAGAATCGTTTTTCGGCGAGTCCGGGATTGCGCTGGTGGCGGACGCGAGCAAATCCGTGCAGGCGCCCAAGCAGGCCGCGGAGCCGCCTTTCGCGGAATCGACACTCAACACCGCGTTGAAAAACTTTTTGCTGAACACGGGCGACGTCATCACCGCGGAGGCAGCCTACAAAGCGAGCTACGGAACGGACGACCCGCAAGGGGCGAAGGATGCCATGGCGGAGGCTTTTCGGCAGGCCACGCTGAAGCGGAAAGCGGCCGGGTTCCTGGAGGGATTTCGAGCCACTGTGACCGCCATCAAAGCCAACGAGGCCGTTACCAGTTGCGGCCGCGTCGAACTGAAGCCGGATTTGTATGAATTGGGTTAATGTATTCAACGTCGAACATTGCAAAGGCTGATGCCAAGACCAGGAGGAGGAAAATGAAGTTACGAAGGATCGCAGGACGAGCAGCGTTTTTTTTGCTGGCTGCATGGACGGCGCAAGCGGGGCCGATGACCATTTATTCGGCCAGGTCGGGAAGCAAAATGCGGATGGAGGGCACGTCGAGCATGCATGATTGGCAAGTGGAAAGCAAATTCATCGGCGGTTCTTTGGAGGTCGGCCAGGGGTTTCCCACGGAGCCAGGTCAAAGCGTCACGCCCGGCAAGGTGGACGCCGGCGGGCAGGTGTTCGTCATCGTGACCTCGCTGAAAAGCCTGGAGAAGAGCGGCAGCCCTTACAGCGATGCCATGGATAACGTGATGAACGAGCATCTCAAGAGCGACAAATACCCGCGGATAACTTATCATCTCGACGAGTTGGTATTGAAGGAAGCACCGAAGGACAAGGACGCGCCATATCTTTTCGATTCCAAGGGCGACCTTTGCGTGGCCGGCGTTACGAACACGATTTCCATGCCGGTCGAGGTGACGGTAATGCCCGACAAAAAGTTGAAGATTACCGGAACCACCGGATTGAAATTGTCGCAGTTCAAAATCGATCCGCCGGGTCTTGCATTCGCCATCAAGGTGGGCGACGACGTCAAAGTCATCTTTACATGGATATTGGCGCCGAAGCCGCCGGCAGCGACGGCAGCGGAGAAGTAGGTATGGGGGGCGAAAGACCCTTGCGAGAATTGTCCCCGGGTAGCACGGGCGACCCGCCTGTGCCGTCTCCCGACGCGTCGGGACCGGACGGAAGGAGAAGACGATTCGATTCAATCAAGATATGGCTCCTTCCAAACGTTGCTCTCCTCCATTCCGGTCGGCGGGTCGCCGACCGGGACGGGCGAGTCGCCCGTTCCACCCTTTCTAGGTCAGCAAGGTCAGCGCCTTGGCCATTGCCTCGTCCAGCTTCCCAACTTCCTTGCCGCCGCCGCGGGCGTTCTCGGGGCGTCCGCCGCCTTTGCCGCCGACAATGGGAGCGATGGTCTGGATGATTTTGCCCGCCTGAAACGTTTTGACGAGGCTGGGTGAAACGGTCGCCACGAGGGAAACGGCGCCGTTGATCGCCCCGCCCAGGACCACGACGCCTTTGAACTGGCCTTTCAATGCGTCGGCGATGGATTGCAGGAAATCGCCGTCGGCGGGGCCGAGGTTTTCCACGATGGCGCGCGTCGCCCCCACCGTCCGCGCCTTGGCCGCCAGGCTGCGCGCGATGTCGGCGGCTTGTTTCTGCTGCGCCGATTTCAATTGCTTCTCGAGATCCTTTTGCTGGGCGAGCATCGATTCGATCTTCTTTTCCAACTCGGCGACGGGCGCGTTGACTTTGCCCGAAAGCGTCCGGATGAGCTGCAGTTCCTCGCTGGCGCGGGCATAGGCTTCGAGGCCGGCGACGGCTTCGATGCGCCGCACGCCGGCGGCGATGGCCGATTCGCCCACGATGCGGAACAAGCCGATCTCACCCGTGGCCCGGGTGTGCGTGCCGCCGCAAAGCTCCATCGAATAACCGTCCAGCGCCGCCGGCTTGCCGTCGATCTGCACGACGCGCACGACGTCGCCGTATTTGTCGCCGAAGAATTGCATGATGTCCTTGCGATCCTTGACCTGATTGTAGTGGAACTCGCTCCAGAAGACCGGCGCGTTTTCCAGGACGCGCTCATTGACGAGCTTTTCGACATCGGCGGCCTGCGCCGGCGTGAGCGGGGCGCTGTTGAAATCGAACGTCAGTTTGTCGGGCCCGACGAAGGAGCCTTTTTGCGTGGCTTCCTTGCTCACGACTTCGTGCAATGCCCAATGCAGGAGGTGCGTTACGGTGTGGTGGCGTTGGATGGCGTGGCGGCGCGATTGGTTCACCCGAAGAATGACTTCGTCGCCAATTGCGGGAATTTTTTCACCCACGACGAAATGCAATTCCGTGCCGCCGGACTTCTGAGTGTTCGTGACCTGTAGCAGCGGACGTGAGTCCGCTCCAATTGGATAAGTGAGCCGACTCACGTCGGCTGCTACGGGATTCGAAAGGATTTCGCCCGTGTCACCGACTTGGCCGCCCATTTCGGCATAAAAGGAAGATGTATCGACCACCACGGCTGTTTTGTCTTTGACGCTGACGACTTCGAGAACTTTCGCGGGCGTTTCCAATTTATCAAAGCCAACGAATTTTGTGGGCGCGGTGGTTTCGATTTGCGAGAGCGAAACGACTTCCTTTTTCTGCGCGGCGCGGGCGCGGGTGCGCTGTTGTTCCATTAGGTCGTTGAAGCCAGCCACATCGACGGTTAAACCGCGCTCGCGGGCCATCAGTTCGGTGAGGTCGAGAGGGAAGCCATAGGTGTCAAAAAGGACAAAGGCGACATCGGCTCTCATCACCTCACTGTTTTGAATTCCCATGAGTTCCGATTGTGCTCGGGTTAGATTAGTTTCCCAGTCCAGACTACCTTTTGAGTCTTCAAGACGTCCCTTTAGTGTGCTCAATATGTAGGTAAGCTGGACCACTGGAAACAAAAGTCGCTTGAGGTGGCTGTACCGCCAGGATTCAGAAGCAAATTCGGGTGGGACTAAATCCATGAGATCTTGGACGGCATCAACAAAGCCTGCCGGGACTTGCTTTGAAGAACCGTACTTACTGGTTATGGTAGCAAGCTTCTGCGCCAATTTCTGCGCATAGGCTTTGAAAAATGACTCGTACCGCAGAGCCTCTTCAAATACTACCAATCCTTCATCAAGCGTCTTATTAAACGCCTCCTCCTCCCGCTTGATGACTTCCTCTACATGGTCCTGTCTAACGCGGATTTCGCGGAAGACGTGGCCCATGGTGTGGGCCAGCACGTTCACCAGTTTGTAGAAGAAGGGTTCGTGGAAACCAAGTGTGCGGCCATAACGCACGGCGCGGCGTAGGATGCGGCGCAGCACGTAATTGCGGTCCGTGTTGCCGGGTTGGATGCCGTCCGCAATCGCGAAGCTCAACGTGCGGATGTGATCCGCGATGACGCGAAAAGCAATATCGAGCTGGATTTGTTCCTGGGTGGCACGGGCAACCTGCCCGTGCCGCTGGGCTACTAGCCCAGCGGAAGGGGAGGTAGCATCTTTCTGTAATCCACCGCCCGCGTGCGCAAGAGACTTCGCCTCCGTTCCGCCCGGCGGGTCGCCGGGCGGGATAGGCGAGTCGCCTGTGCTACCCTTTCGCTCGGACATCCCCATGTAGGGTTTCGCGGCTTCGATCTCCGGCGTCCACAACCAGGGCCAGGGTTCGTTCTCGCCAACCAAGCCGGCTCGCCAAGGGTTTCGGCACACGTAATGGAATTTCTCTTGCAGGTCATTGTCGCCACGCATGTACCGGTCGTAGCGCTCTTCCTGCCAAAGGGAGCCTTCCACATTGTCCAATTTGTTGACCTCCTTCGCCGAGTAAGACTTAATCGAGTGCAGTATCTCCGACAATGGCCAGAAAATGGGGTTTCCTTCGCGGTCCTCTTCTTTGACGCCCGGCTGAATTATGAAATGCGCGTGGTCGGGCATAACACATGCGACGACAAGTTGATAACGGCGTTCGCGCCAATGAAGGATGCAGTCGAAGACGATGTCGCGCGCCGGAGGCGAAAGTTTTCGCGGTACGATGGGATTGATAATGACATGGTAAATTGCCCAAGGCTTTTCAAAATGCGGCAGGTTGCGCTTTGAGTAGATCGAGCCTGGAGCAGATTGGGTAGCATGGGCAACCTGCCCGTGCCGCTGGGCTACCAGCCCAGCGGAAGGGGGGGTAGCATCTTTTTGTAATCCGGCGTCTTGTTGGGATAGGGACTTGCCTTCCGTTCCGCTCGGCGGGTCGCCGAGCGGCACAGGCGGGTCGCCTGTGCTACCCGTTCCGCCCGGCGGGTCGCCGAGCGGCACAGGCGGGTCGCCTGTGCTACCCGTTCCGCCCGGCGGGTCGCCGGGCGGGACAGGCGAGTCGCCTGTGCTACCCGCCGACGGTGGCAGGGTGCCGTGGTATTGCTTACCGCTCATCTTCTCAAGGGCGTCGAAAAGCGGACGGAAGATGTCGGTCTCGTAGTTCGAGATGACGCCGGTGAAGTCGGTGAAGTTCTTCGTGCATTCGATAATGCTGGTCACGCGCTCGAAGCCCATGCCGGTATCGACGTGTTTGGCGGGCAGCGGCGAGAATGTGCCGTCCGGGTTCGCATTGAATTGGATGAAGACGAGGTTCCAGATTTCGATGCAGCGGGCGTCGCCTTTGTTCACGAGGCTGCCCTTGGTGTCGCCGGCCGGGGTGAGGTCCACGTGCAATTCGCTGCACGGGCCGCAGGGGCCGGTGTCGCCCATCATCCAGAAATTATCGTTCTTGTTGCCGTGGACGATGTGGATTTTCGGGTCCAATCCAGCAGAGCGGAATTTTTCCGCCCAAAACTCGTAGGCCTCCTGGTCGAAATCGCTGGGGTCGCCCTTGGTTTTGTCGGGCGAATACACCGTGGCGTAGAGCCGGTTTTTCGGGAACTTCCAGACTTCCGTCACCAGTTCCCAGGCCCAGTCGATGGCCTCTTTCTTGAAATAATCGCCGAAGGACCAATTGCCGAGCATCTCGAAGAAAGTGTGGTGGTAGGTGTCGAGGCCGACGTCTTCGAGGTCGTTGTGTTTGCCGCCGGCGCGGATGCATTTCTGAGTGTCGGCGGCGCGGGTGTCCTTGCCAGGGATGGCGCGCGCCCATTTGGAGACGTCCGGGGCGCGCTGGCCCAGGAAGATGGGCACGAACTGGTTCATGCCCGCGTTGGTGAAGAGCAGGTTCGGCGAATCGGGCATCAGGCTCGAAGAGGGCACGATGGTGTGTCCCTTCGAAGCGAAGAAATCCAAAAAAGACTGTCGTATTTCGGCACTGGTCATGGTCTGGGTCGTCAGAGCGTTGGAGCGTTGGAGCGTTGGAGCGTTGGACTTTGGAGCGTCCAAGCGTCGAAGCTTGCGCCGCAACTTCTTGACGCTTGGGAACTTAACGAAAGGAATGGCCCGAGGCGAGTGGAAGTTTTTGGATTTGGTCCGAATTGCCCCGATTTGCCCGGTTCTGCTCCGACGTGGGGCAGAGGCCCGGCCTGTCGGCAATCGGTGCTGCAGTTCCGCATGTTTTTCGGGCGGCGGCATGCGCAGGAAGCCCAACCGACGGAGCGAGCAAATGAATAGCGCCATCGATGTGACTGCTCCACGCGCAACCGCCGAGAATCGGAGCGTCGGGCAGGGGAAAAGATAAATTAGAGTCTCGTCACCTCGACTCCTACTTAAAGCAGGCGCCGCTTGGAAGATGCGTGCGTCGCCAACCGGTGCCGAGAGTGCGGAGATGGCCTCTTGGTTTCTCCCGCTCGTCGCTTCTGGACGTGGTGCGTCTTTCACGCGCATATATATAGCACATCCTGAGAAATTGTAAGTCCACTATGTCCACTATTTATTTCAAATTGTGTGTTTTGCGCAGCAAAACGAGAGATTTTCGGAGCGAAAAAACGCGGATTTTTTTCGTTTTGCGCGCGCATTTGACGGAATCGCCGCCGGCATTGAGGGGTGTGGGACCACCGGTGTTGGGCCGAGGACGGGGCCATGAAGTACTGCAGCGGTTTCCGGACGCCCGTCGAAAGTGGTTAAAACCACTCAGTGCTTCGTTAGGCTCACTGTCACCCGGGCAAAGCCGTGTGCTAATGAAATCAGCGAAGAGTTTGGTGGAGCGCATCTTGAAACTCCCACCGGCTCCCTCCCCGCTTGAGCGGGGAGAGAATTCCCCGAAGCGAGGTTTCGCGCTTTGAGCCTCGGAACCAAAATTGGCGATTGATCGACCTTGATTGGTCCTGTCTCGGCCGTCCAGCTCAGCCGGAGTTCTTATCTAGGACACGAGCCATTTCAGGATCGCTTTTTGAATGTGGAGGCGGTTTTCGGCCTGGTCAAAAATCGTCGAGGCGTTGGCCTCGAAGGTGGCGTCATCGATTTCCTTGCCGCGGTAGGCGGGCAGGCAATGCATCACGAGAGCATTCGGCGCGGCCAGTTGCACGAGAGAGGCGTTGATTTGGTATCCGCTGAGTTGCTTGACGCGGTCGGCGGTTTCGGCTTCCTTGCCCATGGATACCCAGACATCGGTGTAGAGAACGTCCGCGCCTGCCGCCGCGGCCCGGATATCGTCCGTGCAATGGACATTGGCGCCGGCGCGGCGCAAAAGTTCGGGCGATGGCCGGAAGGCTTTGGGCGAGGCGATGCGGAGTTCGCATCCCAACTTTGCAGCGGCAAAAATCCACGAATTGACGACATTGCAGGCGCCGTCGCCGATGAAGGTGACGATTTTGCCGCGAATCGGCCCGCGTTTCTCCTGGAAGGTGAAAATATCCGCCAGGATTTGGCAGGGATGTTCTTCGTCCGTCAGCGCATTGATGGTGGGGATGCCGGAAAACCGGGCGAATTCTTCGACGTCGCTCTGGGCGAAGGTGCGGAAAACGGCGCCCTGCACGAGGCGGCCGAGCACGCGTGCGGTGTCTTTGATGGGTTCGCCGCGGCCAAGCTGGTTCTCGCTGGTCGGAAGAAAAATCACCTGGCCGCCCAGTTCACGGATGCCGACGTCGAAGGACACCCGGGTGCGGGTGGAAGCTTTGGCGAAGAGCATGGCCCAGATTTGACCGGCGAGCGGCTGATGCGAGGTCCGCCCGCGTTCCTGCTTCACGATGGGAGTGTCCGCCAGAATGGACTGGAGGTCGCCTTGTTCGAGGCGTTCGATGCTCAAAAGATGTTTCATGGCCAATGGCTCCCCTCGCGGATGCTGCTAGCTCGCGATGCCAGCGATCACTGTTTCCACGATATTGAGCCCCTCTTCCGCATCGCTTCGACGCAGATTGAGCGGGGGCAGGAAACGCAGAATCCGTGTGCCGGTTGGAATGGCCAGCAAACCGGCCGCGTGCAGCAAATTGGCGAAGCGGACCGCCTGAGTCTTGGTGCTATCGCCGGGCAAGTTCGGCGCGTTTGGCGCAAGTTCCAATCCGAGCATCAGGCCGAGGCCGCGCACCTGGCTGACGATGCCGGGATACTTGTGAGCCAACTGCTGCAAGCCGGTTTTGAGATAATCTCCTGTTTGCCGGGCATTATCGGCCAGATGTTCGCGCTGGATCACTTCCAGGACCTTCAACGCCACGGCGCAGGCCAACGGCGAACCGCCGTATGTCGTGCCGTGAGTGCCGGCGCTCAGCAAATCCGCATAGGGAGCGCGCACCCAGAACGCGCCGACGGGAAATCCGCCGCCGAGCGATTTGGCCATCGAGATGCCGTCGGGAAGGAAGCCCGAAGATAGTGCCGGCGCCGGCGAGCCGTCCGCGGGGACTCCGGCGGGCGCATCGGGCCCGGACCTTTCCAAAATACGCTGAAAGCTTTGAAAGCGTCCCGTGCGGAAGTGGCCGTCCTGCACACCATCCATGAGCAGGAGCAGTTTCTTCTCATCGCACACCCGGCGCAGGCCCAGGAGATATTCCGGCGTGACCGGAGTGACGCCGCCCTCGCCTTGGATGCCTTCGACCAGGATGGCGGCGGTTGCGGGAGAGATCGCGGCGCGCATCGCTTCCAAGTCGTTGTTCGCCACATGGCGAAACCCCGGCACCATCGGCTCGAAACCCTGTTTGACTTTTTCCTGGCCCGTGGCGGAAATCGCGGCCAGGGTGCGGCCATGAAAGGAATGGAGCGTCGTGATGATTTCAAACCGGCCTTCTTCATGGCCGAACTTGCGCGCCAGTTTGAACAAGCCTTCGTTGGCCTCCACGCCGCTGTTGCAAAAGAAGCATTTGCCCGGCCCGAGCAGGCCTGCCAGCGATTGTGCCAGCCGCCCCTGCGGCTCGTGGTAATAAAAATTGGAGACGTGGATGCACTTGCGCGACTGTTCGATCAGCGCCTCCGTGATGGCGGGGTGCGCGTGCCCGAGCGAACTGACGGCAATGCCGCCGCCCAAATCAAGATAGCGCTTGCCGGCGATGTCGAAGAGGTGGCTGCCCGCGCCGTGGCTGAACACGATGTCGAAACGGCCATAACTCGGCACGACGTTCTGGTGGAAAAGCGCCTGCACGGCCGTCGCGTCGTTGCGGACAATCGGCGGAGGCGCCGGAATAATGTCTTTCATTACCGTTTTTGGATGTCGGATTTCGGCCTTCGGGTTTCGGATTTGGGCCGATGAACTGCGACTCTGCCCTCTGACTCTTCCAATGCCTTCACTTCCACTCCCGCAACGGTTCGACGAGAGGCGGCCATTGGGCGGCGTCGGGAATTTTGACTTTGCCCCACGTCGTGCACAGATAGCCGATGAGGCGCGGATTCTTTTGTTTCCGGGCATAGGCGCTGAAGGTCACCGCGGCTTCCAGCGGCTGCCAGCCCGACGGCCACACGCGAAATCCTTTTTCCAGCAGCAGCGGCACCGAGGGGTAGTCGGCGCGTTTTTCGTAGTGCCAATCGCAGATGATGATGTCCTTGGGAACAAGATCGATCGCCCCGGAGGTTCCGTTGGTCGCGGCCTCCCACTTGGAGTATCCCAAAGCTTTGGCGTCGAGAAAGCGATCGCCCCACATGAGCATTTCCTTTTTCCGCTGCCCGACGATGTGCGCGTGCAAATCGTTCACTGCTTTGGCGAAGAGTTTCGCCGGATCGCCGCCCCGGCAGCGCGGACAATATTCGGAGGCGACGAAAAATACTTCGTCCATCCCCACGTGGAAGGCATCGGCGTCGAAGCCGTCGATGAGCTCGTCGATCAACGCGAAGACGACGGCGTTGACTCCCGGATTTTGCGGGCACCAACTGCGACAATAAATGCCCTTGTTGTCCGGGAATTGGCCGGGTGTCTCGTCGAATTCCGGGTACTTGGCCAGCAGCGGATCGGTGTGCGCGGCCCAGGATTGATGGCCCAAGCAATTGAGTTGCGGGATCAGCCGGATACCTTGGGCGTGAGCTGCTCGCGCGAATTCGCCCGCGCGGGCTTTGGTGATGAATTGGTCCGCGCGCAGCTCGGGGTGCGATTGAAATTCGAAGTGATAATCCACTTCGAGAACGAGGGCATTTACGCCGACAGCGGCGAATTGTGGCAGCGCTTCCGTCAGCGCGTCGAGATCCGCATCGCGCCGCGCCGACAAATGCACGCCTCGCCAGGCGGAGTTGGTGGCGCGCCACGACCGCAGCCAATCCGCGTGGGTATCCGCGGAGGAAGGTTTGGACGAGCGGCAGCCTGCCAGTGCCAGCATCGCCAAAAACGAATAGAGCGCGTGCCATCCAAGTCGGCCGCAACAGGGCCGGCGTTGTGCGCAAGAGGGAGCTTTGATCATGATAGTGGTTCGGCCTGCAAGCGATCCCACATATCCAAATACAAATGGCGAACTTCCGGTGCAACCTCTAAATCGCGGGGCAGTTTGCGCCGAAGAATCAACTCGACCACATCGGTCTTGTCTCTCAGCCGGCGGAGTGGGGAATGCGCGGAACTATCCAGTTTTAGGGAAATCAACTCGGACAGGCCCGCGATCTGGAGTTGTGCCGTAGTCTTGGTCGGTTGTGGAAAAGGAACCTTACAGCCCCGCTTTAGCACCCGGCCGGCCGGCAGTAAATCGACGTGCACGCCGTTGCGGCGATCTTCGACTCTATCTTCGCAGCCAGGGACACGCACAAACGGCCCGGTCAGATCGGCCGTAAGGAATTCCACCGCCTCCAAAACATCGGGCACGACAATATCGACATCGATCGTAACGCGCGGGTAACCATGCTCCTGAACCGCAATTCCTCCTACGATTAGATGAGCAATCTCATGATCGGCCAAAACCGCTGCCGCGTCCCGGGCAGTCTGGACCACACCGGAAGTGCCGGTATTCTCGCGGAGCATATACGCGGATTGATTCATTTCGCCAAACAAAGTCGCATATCCAATGCCGCGGTTCAATTCACAAAACCAGTTCCGTGCCCACCCCGGTGTCAGTAAAAATCTCCAACAACACCGCGTGAGGCATGCGGCCATCGATCAAGGACACTTTTTCGACGCCGGCCCTGAGGGCGGAGAGGGCGCTGTCGGTTTTGGGAATCATGCCATTGTCGATGATGCCCGCGCGTTTGAGTTCATCGACTTCGCCGGCCTGGAGATGAGTGATGACCGAAGCGGGGTCCTTGGGATTGCGCAGCAGGCCGGGCACGTCGCTCATGAAGACCAGCCGGCGGGCCTTGAGGGCCATGGCCACGTGGGCTGCGGCCACATCCGCATTGCAGTTGTATATTTTTCCATCCTCGCCACGCGCCGTGGGGCTAATCACCGGCGTGACTCCCTGTCTCAGGCACTCAAGCAGCGGGCCGGTGTTCACGCCCGTGACCTCTCCCACATAGCCGATGTCCAGCGGCTGGCCGTCCGTGGCTGCCAAATGAGTTTTGCGGCAGCGGAGAATGTCGGGTCCCGCGAAGCTCCTGGCAGCCCCGCCGAAGGAAGTGATGGCCGTTACGATTTCGGGATTGATTTCACGCGATAACACTTCGTCCGCGAGTTTCGCGGTCGCCTCATCCGTGACGCGCTGGCCCTGGACGAATTGCGCCTTGAGCCCGGCTTTTTCCATCGCGCGCGTAATCGCTTTGCCGCCGCCGTGCACCACCACCGGGTTGATTTCGACAGCCTCCAGGAAGACGATATCGCGCGCCGCGCCGTGGCGGATGTTCGGGTCGGGTGAATCCATAAAGCTGCCGCCGTATTTGATGACGAAGGTCGCGCCGCTGAACTTCTGGATGTATGGCAGCGCTTCGAGCAGCGTCGCGGATTTGGAGATGAGATCTTGCATCGTGGCGAGCGTGGCGGCGGCCCGCTGTTTTCATCGAGGCACGCTTGTACCTCGCAACGCGTTTCCGGTCAAGCATTGCCACGCCTTATGACCGCACCCGTTCACGCATCAGCATCTGATATTTCGAAGACAGCGTTGGGGAAACACCCCACCGTCAGTCCCCGCCTAGCCGCGTTCGGTTTCTCAGCCTAATATTACTGTCATGAAAGCTAGCCAAATCCCGCACAATACACATTCATACACCGCGCCAACTCCCTTCAAGTCGAATCCCCCCCCGCGCATCCTCATCGTTGATGACGACATTCTCACCCGCCGCCTCAGCACTGCAGTGCTGAGCCGCTCCGGCTACGAAGTGGAAACCGCCGAAGATGGGGCTGTCGCCTGGCAGGCGCTCAATGCCGCCAACTACGATCTCGTAATCACCGACAACAACATGCCCGAGTTGACCGGCGTTGATCTGCTCAGGAAACTGCGTTCCGCCCGCATGGCATTGCCGGTCATCATGGCCACAGGAACGATGCCCACGCTTGAATTTGCCCAAAGTCCGTGGCTAATACCGGACGCTACACTGCTCAAGCCCTTTAGCAGCGATGAGCTGTTGGGAAAGGTAAAAGATGTTCTGCACATGAACGACAGCAACGCCCGTCGCCCAGACCCTTCCCTCCCGGTGGCCGCCGAAGGCCCTAAGCAGGATCGAGTCGCCCTCCCGACGCCGAAACGAGCCGTGTCGGGTGACTTCCCACCCACGGCGGCCGAATCCCAAGGCGTCCACTCCAGGTCGAGGGTTTCGAAAACGGGACAACATGCTTTCAAATTCCCGCGGCACGCGACAGAGGAAAACGCCGTATAGCCTACAAACACTTCACGGGCCGCAATTGTTCGCCCGGGAAAACAAAACCAACACAGTCAACTCAAGCAAAAAGAAAGGAAAGTGATCATGAATACGATAACATCAGTAGATTCGAAAACGCATTTGCAGCGCCCAAGAGGGCGTGAGCCGTCCTGGGGGCTCCTCTGCTCCTTCTCTCGGTTCTGGCTCATCCTGTTCGCCCTTGTGGCGCTGGCGTCAGCCGCCCGGGCATGGGAGATCGTCGGCGTCACGGACTGTAATTGCACCAACCTGACCATTCAGTTGACCAACTTTCCGCCAGCCACGCTGGTGGCTGAACTTGGCGGGGCGACTGTTGATAGCACCTATGATTATGCGAGTCAAACAATCGTCTTGATTCGGCCGAACGGAGTGGGCGCAGGCATCTATTTGTTGAGCATTTTTCAAGATGGCACCCTGGTTGCCACGCAAGAAATCAGCGTTTGCGCTTGCCCCTGCGGCTGCCCCGGGCCGGCGGGACCCGCTGGACCGGAAGGAACCAATGGACTTGCAGGAGCAGCCGGGCCTACTGGACTGACAGGACCGGCCGGGCCCGCCGGACCCAGAGGACCAGCGGGTGGACCACCGGGGCCGACTGGGCCTAAAGGACCAAAAGGCGATAAAGGCGATAAAGGCGAGAAAGGCGCAATCGGGCGGCAGGGGCCAATTGGTCCCAGAGGTCCAAAAGGAGATAATGGCGGCCTGACGGGGCCCGCGGGACCAACAGGGGCAACGGGACCAGCCGGAGCAACCGGGCCACAAGGACCGGCAGGAACGGCCGGACTGAATGGAACCAATGGAGTCAACGGGACAACGAGTGGATCATCCCAATATGGGTATATTTACAACTTGAGCGCCCAAGTGGTGCCGTTGGAAACCGATGTTACTCTGAGTGCCAATGGCGTCCTCACCTCTGGAATTACTCATGCTACGGGAAGCTCTGTCATAATCATTACCAGCGCAGGCGACTACAAAGTTACTTTTTCCGTGTCGGGTACAGAACCCAACCAATTCGCCCTGTTCTTAAATGGTATCATGGTTGCGGGAACCGCTTACGGTTCAGGCGCTGGCACTCAGCAAAACAGCGGTCAGGCTATTCTGACTGTACAAGTCAACGATACTCTTACTCTTCGCAATCATACGTCCGCGGCGGCGGTTACCCTTGCGGCGGCTCCTCCAATCGGAGGCACAGTGGCAGCCGTAAATGCTTCTGTTCTCATTCAAAAATTAAATTAGCTTCGAAGCGAACGGTGCCGCCTGCATCCGGGCCTTTTCTCCCTCTTCTCCCAAAAGGAGGAGAGGGAGCGGATGAGGAGCCAATGGTTTTCCAACGCAATTCCCGCCTCCCTCTCCGCGCTCAGGCCCGAAGGGGAAATCTTGCGCAGTGCCGAAATGCCGCCTCGCCGCACGTCATCGAAATTAATTGTTGATTGAAGCCGCTGAGGTCAACAAACATCTGCCTGAAGTATGCAACTACCTCACTGGCTGAAAACTCGATATTCGCGGCCCCCACTTTTGCTGGCTGCTGTCTTCCTGCTCTTAGTGGGCTTGTTGAACGCGGAAGATTTGGGACTGTTTGCAGGCCATGGCGACGTTGGCGCGGTTTCCAAACCCGGATCGGTGACGTTCGATGCCAAGTACGGTTCATACCGGGTGGCCGGTGGAGGGGCGAACATGTGGTTCACGAAGGATGCGTTTCATTTCGTTTGGACAAAGGTGTCCGGGGATTTTGCGTTGCACGCTGGCGTCGAGTGGCCGGGTTCTGGCGGCAATGCGCACCGCAAGGCCTGCTTGATGGTTCGACAGAGTCTCAGCCCGGATGCGCCCTACGTGGATGTCGCCGTTCATGGCAACGGGCTGGTGTCGCTGCAATTCCGCGAAGCACCGGCAACCACTACGCACGAAATTCAAGTTGGCCCGAATCTCGTCGAGGGCGGCTTGCGCCTGCCGGCGGGGCCTCTCGATCTTGTCGGCATCGAGCGTCAAGGTGATGTGTTCTTAATGTATTTGGGAGGACGAGTGGCGGGCAATTTCATACGGCTGCGGTTCGCCGATCCGGTCTATGTCGGCCTCGCGGTCTGCGCGCATGACGACAACGCTCTTGAGGAGGCCGGGTTCCATGAAGTCAAACTGCAGCGGAACGAAAAGCCGTCTGAGGCGAAGCCGCAACTCCACTGCACGCTGGAAACGGTGGCTATCGCTTCGAAGGATCGTCGCGCTGTGTATCACACCATGGACCACATCGAAGCGCCCAATTGGTCGCGTGATGGAAGTTTTCTGCTGTTCAACTCTGGTGGCCACATTTTCCGGCTGCCGGTCGACGGCGGCACACCGGAGCGCATCGACACCGGCTTTGCCAATCGCTGCAACAACGACCACGGTATTTCACCCGACGGCGCGCTGCTGGCCATCAGTGATCAATCGCGCGGCGGGAAATCGCGGGTTTACGTGGTGCCGGTCGGTGGCGGCACGCCGCGGCAATTGACGGCGCTGGGTCCCAGCTATTGGCACGGGTGGTCTCCGGACGGCGCCACGTTGGCCTATTGTGCCGAACGAAACGGTGAGTTCGATGTCTATACGACACCGGTTCAAGGTGGAGAAGAGAAACACCTGACGACGGCCAAGGGACTGGACGACGGGCCGGATTACAGCCCGGACGGCAAGTTCATCTACTTCAATTCCGAACGCTCCGGTTCGATGCAAATCTGGCGGATGAAATCGGACGGAAGCCAGCAGGAGCAAGTCACGGCGGACGCCTTCGAAAATTGGTTTCCGCATCCTTCGCCCGATGGCAAGTGGCTCGTTTTTCTTTCCTACGAAAAAGGGGTGACGGGCCATCCGGCGAACCAATCCGTAAAGTTGCGGCTAATGCCGCTGGCGGGCGGCCCGATTCAGGAACTGGCGCGTCTTTTCGGCGGCCAGGGAACGATCAATGTGCCATCGTGGTCGCCGGACAGCCGCCAATTGGCATTCGTCAGTTATGAGTTAATTAGGCCTTGAGCGGAAGGAATGATGCGTTGTTATTTCATCCGCCGCGCGAACCGGCTTTTACCAATTGCGCGTGCCTGGTTTTCAAATAAACCCACATGGTTTCGATGCCGCTCATCTGGGTCCTGGCCCACGTTTCCTCCGGTTGCGACATCATCTTGTAATGAATCAACCTTTTTCCCAGTTCGACGATTTGGATATAGGCGTTGCTCGACCTCCAGAGCTGGCCCTTCGCCAGCCGCTGAGGGAACGCCTTCTTTTTAGCTTTCCTGACCATATATGTTTGACCGGTTAAAGGTGCATTCGTTCAGCCAGTCAGGCCACTAGGTCATGACCCCAATATTGGAAAATCCGAAGGTCGAAACCCGAAGGCCGAAGGAAATCCGAAATCCGAACATCCCGGCAACCGCCAATGTATTCGAGTCCTATTCGGATTTCGGGATTCGGGCTTCTTTCGGCCTTCGGGTTTCGGCCTTCGGGCTTAACTTGCTTCAGTTTCGCGGGCGCAAAGTTCGCCATAAGCTTTGTGGATTCGCCCCACTTCGGGAGAAAGGCGCAAAGGCCGTCCATCCAGCGACATAGCCTCGGCAATGCCGATGGAACTGAGCGAAAGAAAGACACCGTCTGTCTGCGCAAGCGTTTCGGGAGTGATACCTGTGTGGCCGACCGCCAGCCCCAAGGCCGTGCAAAGTTCCAGAACCACGGCGCGCGTCACGCCGGGCAGCACGCCGGCGGCCAGCGGAGGCGTGCATACGTGCCCGCTATCGATCCAAAACAAATTGCTGCTGGACGCCTCGACGACACAGCCCTCGGTGTTCAGGATCAGGGCCTCGTCCGCGCCCGCCTGATCGGACTCGGCGCGGGCGAGAATCTGCGGCAATTTGTTGCAGGTTTTGAATTGAGCCAGCGGCTCGTTGGCGGGTAGGCGAAAGGAGGACACAGCCAAACGCCAGCGCGGCGGATTCTCGAAGTCCAGGACCGGCGCGGGATGCAGCGACATCACCAACGACGGGCGTTGCGCGCCATTGGGAGAATAGCCCCGCGGGCCCACCCCGCGCGAAAGCGTCAGCCGCAAGAGCGATTCCGGCAGGGAGTTTCGGGCGATGAGTTCTGCGGCAAAATTTCTGAGAGCCGCTGGCGGGAACGGCAGGTCGATTTTCAGGAACTGCGCGCCGCGTTCGAGTCGTTCGAAATGTTGCGCCCAACGAAATGGTATGCCGCGAAAGACGCGCATCGTTTCGAACAGCCCGTCGCCGTACTGGAAGCTGCGGTCGAAGACCGAGACAAGCGCCTGCTCCTCGGGAACGAATTGGCCGTTCAGGAAAACGATCATCGACGGGTGATGCGTGATGCGTGATGCGTGAGCCGACCTAAATCGGATTTTTGTTTTTGTCGGCTCCCCGAACATATATCGGATTCATTTGGTTCGGGGATGCGTGACGTGACGAATTGGCTATTCTGAGCAATGATCATATTTGGCGCTTTCCGATTTGGCCTTAGTGACTCGCTCGTTGCGGTACGGGCTGGATATCCGCCGGCAACTCAAGGCGCAACGCATCGAAAAATCCGCGCGCCTTGCTCATCGTTTCGTCGTATTCGGCGGCGGCGGTCGAATCGGCCACGATGCCGGCGCCGACGTGGAAGTAAGCCATGCCTCCAGTGCAGACAGCGGTCCGAATCAGGATGCTTAACTGGCTTTCGCGATTGAAGCCCAGATAGCCGAGCGCTCCCGTGTAAGGCCCGCGCGCAACCGGCTCCAGTTCGTCGATGATTTCCATGGCGCGAATTTTCGGAGCGCCGGTGATGCTGCCGCCCGGGAAGCACGAAGCGAACGCCGAAAAATGAGTGACCTCCGGGCGCAGACGTCCTTCGACGGTGGAGACGAGATGTTGAACTTGCGGGTAGCGTTCGAGCCGGAACAGTTCGGGAGCTTGCACGGATCCAAATTCGCAAACTTTGCCCAGGTCATTGCGCAGGAGATCGGTAATCATCACCAGTTCCGCCAATTCCTTCGCGCTCGTTTGCAGTTCGAAGCCAAGTTGGGCATCGCGCGTCGGGTCCGCCGAGCGTGGCCGCGTGCCCTTGATCGGACGCGTCTGAATGTGCGTGCCGCTCAGGCGCAGGAACAACTCTGGCGAAGACGAGACGACTTGAAACTCCCCGGCGTCCAGGTAAGCGGAGAACGGGGCAGGCGAAACTTCGCTTAACTTCTGAAAGAGCCGCCAGGCGGAGTCCCGCCACGGAGTGGCAACGCGTTGCGAGAGATTCACCTGATAAACGTCGCCCGATCGAATGTAAGCCTGCACGCGCTCGACGCGGCGGAGGAATTCGCTGCGGCTGAGGCTGGAGGAGATGAGGGCGTGATGCGTGAAACGTGAAACGCGAGCCGCCTCCGTCTTCGATGGTTGCTCGGCGTCGCGCAGGAGCGTCCGCCAAAACTCGGACTGCTCGCGGGCGCGGCTTTCCGAGCGTGAGCCGTCCTCTTCGAGGCCGGTGGAGACCACCCAGCATTTGCCGAGGCGATGGTCGAAAGCCACCAGGCTGTCGTAAAAGCCGACATGACAATCGGGCAGTTCGAGATCGTTCGCAGCCCGGCGTGGCAACCGGGGTTCGACGAAATTTTTCAGGTCGTAGCCCCAATAACCGAAACAGCCTCCCAGCGGGAACGGGAAGTCCACGTCGTCGAGAACCTCGTAGCGCGCCATCAAATCCTCTAGCACGTGCCAGGGATTCCCGAAGAGTAGTTGGCTGCGCACCGCGGAACGCAGTTCGCATCGCGAGCCAAACGAACGAAACGTCAGGAATGGATTCGCCGCGACAAACGAATAACGCGCCTGCGGCGAATCGAACAATTGGCTGCGCAACAGCACAATGCCGGGCTCGCCGCGGAGCTGCTCGACGAGGGCCTCCGGAGAGGCGGTGCCGGCAATTTCTTGAATCAAAGCGCGCATAGTTAATCGTCAATGACCGTTCAACAGTCTTGTCAGACCGTGGTCGGAGTCCAAAGGACTCACCAGCGCCAGGTTCATTCCCTGTGGTCGGACGAAGTCGCGGGCGACGGCGCGGATTTGGGCGGGAGTCACTTCGCGCAGGCGTCGGCGGACTTCGGCCAATTCGAACAGTCTGCCGTAGCCAAGCAATTGTTCGCCCAGCCAGTTCATTTGGGTTTCCGTGCTTTCCGAGCCGAGATCGATTTGGCCGAGGACGTAGTCGCGGGCACGGCGCAGTTCGGCGGCGGTGGGCGGTGATTTGGCGAAGCAGCGCAATTCACGCAGGATAAGCCGCAATGTTTTGGTCAAATTCTCCGTATCCAAACCGGCGGAAATGACCAGGTCGCCGGTGTCTCCGAAAAAGCTGGGCGTCGAGTAAATGGAATAAGCCAGGGCGCGCTCTTCGCGCACGGTTTGGAACAGGCGCGAACTCATGTTTTCGCCGAGCAGCACGTTGAAGAGCCGCAGCGCATAACGGCGCTCATCGTGGCGCGAGCATGTGCGCAGGCCCAGCGCGATCTGCGTCTGCTCGGTCTTCCGGGTGAAGAGACAGACCACGGGCTCCCGCTGCGTGATGCGGACTGGTTCGCATGGCGGTCGCGGGCCCTTGGGGAAACGCCGGGCGTAGCGTTTGACGGCCTGCACCACGGCGCGGTGCTCCACCTTTCCGGCCACCGCCACCACGGCGCTCCCGCTCACATAGTGGCCGCGCAGGTAATTCGTCAACTGTGCGCGCGTCATCGCGTCGAGTGTCCTGGCGGTCCCGGTGATGGGCCGGCCCAGCGGCTGGCCGGGCCACAGCGTGGCGTTGAGCAGTTCCTGCACCTGATGCTGCGGCTCATCCAGATACATCGCAATTTCCTCCTTGATGACGTCGCGCTCTTTTCCAATGTCCGCTGGCGCGAACTTGGAATCGAGGAGCATATCCATCAATACGTCGAGCAACTCCTCGAACCGGTCGTGGCCGGCCCGGGCGTGAAAGCAGGTCGTCTCCTCGCTCGTGAAGGCGTTGAGGTAGCCGCCAATGCCCTCGACCGCCTGCGAAATTTCCCTGGCCGACCGTTTCCGCGTCCCCTTGAACAGCAAATGTTCGATGAAATGGCACACGCCATTGAGCGGAGCCGGCTCGTAACGAGAGCCGGCGCCGACCCACAATCCGAGGCTCACGCTCTTCATGTGCGGCATCTCCGCCGTGGCCACCGTCAGGCCGTTTTCGAGTTTAGTGACGCGGTTCAAAGTAACGCCTTATTGTTGGCGGGGCGCGGCTGTGTCTGAAGGACCAGCCGCAGCAAACCGGCCCCTGCGGGTGGTGCTCCGCACACACCCGCGCTCCGTCTCTCCTTCACTGAGGCATTACGGTTCAAGAGCGGGATCAGGCGAACGCTTTGGGCATGATTTCCGGCGGCCCGACGCGGCGCTTGTATTCGAGGATGATGTCGATGGCTTCCTGCGGATCGTCGGTAATTTTGACCAGGTCGAGGTCGCCCGGACTGGTGAATTTGGACTTCTCCTCCAGGTGCGACTTCATCCAGCTCATCAGTCCCTTCCAGTGATCGCGGCCAAAAAGAATGAGAGGAAATTGCGGAATTCGTTGCGTCTGGACGAGGGTGAGCACTTCGAAGAATTCGTCGAGGGTGCCGAAGCCGCCGGGCATGAAAACGAAGGCGAGGCTGTATTTGACGAAGCAAACTTTGCGCGAAAAGAAATAATGAAAATGGATGGGGATGTTGGCATAGCGGTTTCCCTTTTGCTCGTGGGGCAATTCGATGTTTAGGCCAACGGATTTGCCTTTGGCCAGGGCAGCGCCTTTGTTGGCGGCTTCCATGATGCCGGGGCCGCCGCCCGTGATGACGGCGAGGTTGTGCTGAGCGAGGCCCCGGGCCAGTTCGACGGCCGCCTGATAATACGGCTCGCTCGGCATCATCCGGGCGGAGCCAAACACCGTGACTCCGGGGCCGACCTGCGAAAGCGTCTCGAACGAGTCAACGAATTCCGCCATGATGCGGAAGATTCGCCACGGGTCCTCCTTGATGAAAGTGATTTTGGTATTGTCGTTCATGGCCGGAAAATAGCAGGGATGCGCCGGGGTGTCATTTTTGAATTTCGAATTTCGATTTTTGATTTTCGAATGTCTGGGATTCGAACCACTCAAGCGAGCCGTTGCCTCCAGTCGAACATGCCATTGATGTATTGCCGAGCAGCGAATAGGCTTATTCGATGGACAAGAGGAAAATAGAGGGCGCCGTAGCTGAGATTTCCGCCGAGCAAGATGCGACGGTGAAGAGCCTGAAGCTGGCTTCGCTGTGCAGCGCGCTGTGGTCCGAACGAGGGGTGCAGTTAGTGGTCGTGGGGGGGGCGGCCATCGAAATTTTGACGGAAGGCGCTTATGTCTCGGGTGATCTTGACTTGTGTTACGCCACCCGGGCGACGTTACCCATGCGCGAACGCCAGGAAGTCATGGGGTTGCTTGGGGCCAGAGGCGGCCCGCGCAGTTGGCAGGTGGCCGGGATGTTTGTGGACGTGCTCGGTCCGGTGGAAAGCTTTGCACGCACGCCGTTCCGGCGAGTGGAAGGGCCGTATGGCGAGGTGCTGGTGATGAAGCCGGAAGATCTGCTGGTCGAGCGCGCTCTGGTTGCGGTTTATCCGGGCGAAAATCAGACGGCGCGCGATTGTGCGATAAAACTTATCGGCGTGATTCTGGGGGGAGCGCTCGCGGTGGATTGGAATGAGGTACGCCGGGTTGCCAATTTGCCGGAATATCGTAATTTCTCCGCGTGTTCGAAACTCGTTGACGAAGTCGCCCATGAATTCAAAGTCAAGAATCCCCTGCATCCCGATTGAGGGTGTGATCAGTTACGAAGACTGGCTGAAAGGGCGGCGGTATCGCCGTGAGCTTGGCAACCGAGTTGCCCCCGAAGTGATCCGGCGCAAAAGCAGTTCCAAAGACCGACGGTTGAAAAAGCTGTTTGGTGGCGAAAGGGGTTTGCCTTTCACGCCGACTGAAAAGCTGGGCAATGAAGGATAACATGGGAAGAGTCAATACGCGGATCAAAGTTTCAAATTGGGGCGATATCGAAATGTACGTCGGCGGCGCGCGCCGGGAGCCGCCGCGATCCTTGGAAACGGATGCCCTCGTGGATACCGGCGCGGTGAAGTTTTATCTGAGATCTTCGGTCATTCGCGAATTGGGGCTCCGACCGGTAGGGGAAATCAGGACGCGAACCATGTCTAATCGTTCGGAACCGCGCGTTGTCTTTTCACCGGTGGCGCTCGAAATTCAAGGGCGCACCGGCAGGTTCGATGTCGTGGAAATACCCGACTCGTTGCCGAACATCATTGGGCAAATCCCACTCGGGGATTTGGACTGGGTGGTCGATTGCCGCAATCAAAAATTAATCCCGAACCCGGAGCATAAGCACCGGGAACTCGCGGACGAATTTCTAGAGGCGATCGAAGATTGAATTACTCCGAGAGCGACGTCGCGGCACCGCTGGACATAGATGCGGCATTGGCCTGCCAACCCCCGCCGAGGGCTTTGATCAACAGGACGCTCGTTACCAGGCGCTGGCCATTGAGATCATAGGCCAGAAGCTGATTGTCGAGCAAAGTTCGGTCGGCATCGACCACTTCGAAGTAGCTGACGATGCCTTCCTTATAGCGAGTGCGGGAGAGATCGGCGGCTTTCCGGGCGGCCTCGACGGCGCGGTTTTGCGCTTCGTATTCGTCTTTGAGCAGGCGCACGCCGACCAAACCGTTTTCGACTTCGCCGAAAGCCGTCAGAATTTGAAAGCGGTAACGCGCGATTGTTTCGTCGTAAGCCGCCCGGGCGCGCTCCAGGCCCGCCCGGTTGCGTCCGCCGGCGAAAAGCGGAAGGCTGATGCTCGGGCCAAAACTCCAAATGCGGCTTTCCCAATCGAAGATGTTTTTCAATTCGGCGCTCTCCATTCCCGCGAAACCGGTCAGGCGAATGGCGGGATAGAACGCCGCCCTGGCCACGCCGATTTGTTCGCTGGCGGCGGCCATCAATCGTTCGGCCTCGGCCACGTCGGGACGCCGTTCGAGCAGATCGGCGGGCAGGCCGGCGGGGATGACTGGCGCCGGATCCGGTCGATTGGTTTCGGCCAGCGAGAAGGTCGAAGGGCTTTGGCCGCACAGGACGCCGAGCGCATTCTCGAGTTGCGCGCGCCGCAGGTCGTATCCAACCAGCCCGGCTTGCGCCGCCGCCAGTTCGGTTTCGGCCCGGGCGACATCCACCGCGCTGTCGGCGCCGCCTTCATGGAGGGATTGCACCAGGGCGAGATTTTTCTGGCGCAACTGAATCGCATCCTTGAACACCTGCCGGTCAAAATCGATCGAGCGCAAGGCGAAATAATTCTCCGCCACATCGGCCTCGAGGGTCAGCAAGACAGTTTGGTAGGCGGCGGCGCTGGCCTGGGCTGTGTTGCGGGCGGCGCGGAACGAACGCCGGACTTGTCCCCACAAATCCACTTCGTAGCTCAAGTCCAGAGGCAGCACGAAATCATTGGCGGTAAAAGCGACGGCGGTCGCGCTGGGAGAGAGTGGCCGGTTCGGGGAATAACGCGTGCGATCGGCGTAGGGCGCGAAAGTTGCGGAAGGAAAAAGGTCGGCGCGGCTGATGCGCGCCACGGCGCGGGATTGTTCGACGCGTGCGAAGGCGGCGCGCAAATCGGGGCTGTTGGCGACGGCCTGCTTCTCCAGCGCGCTCAAGACCGAATCGTCGAATAGCTCCCAAAAGTCTTGCCGGATCTCAGCATCGCGCGGCTGGGCCTCTTTCCACGGCGGCGGCGCCTTCCAATGTTCGGGCGCGGCGGTGGACGGACGGCGGTAATCGGGGCCGACAGCGCAGCCGGCGAGCGCGAGCGTGCAAAAGAAGGAGAAATCCGAAGCCCGAAGGCCGAAGGCCGAAAGAAACCCGAAGCCCGAAATCCGAACACCGAAACTCCTCTTTGCGTTTCTCGCGCCTCTGCGGCCAAGAGTTCGGCCTCGGATTTCGGAATTCCTTCGGGCTTCGGATTTCGGATTTATGCCGGACCAAATCGACTTTGGCCGGCATCGCGAGAACTCACTCATGAGCTGGCTTCGCGGCGGGGGTTGTGGATTTGGCGACGCGCACCTGGGCGCCGGATTCGAGCGAATCGGAAGGGTTGATGATGACGTCGTCGGTTTCGGAGAGGCCGTGGACGATTTCGACTGACGTGCCGTAATCGCGCCCGACCGTCACCTTGGCCAGGCGCACGGTCGAGTTGGATTCGACCACGCCGACTTGCACGCCGTGTTCGTTGCGGAAGAGCAGTGTGTTGACCGGCACAATCACCGGCAAGTCGGAGGATGTTACGTTGATCCGCACCATTGTGTGCGCGCCTGGAAATAGTTTTCCGTCGTGGTTAGGCACTTGCACTTCCGTCAGCAACGTGCGGGAGACGGGATCAATCGCGCCGGCCGTGCGGATCACTTTTCCGGCGAAGTCCTGTCCCGGCAATTCGGAGAAGGTCAACGCCGCCTCATCGCCGGCTTTGACCATCTGGCTATAGGCCTGCGGCAAATTGATATAGACGCGCAAAGGATCGATCTTGGCGAGGCGAAAAATCTCGCGGCCCGAGCCGGCGGTGATGAGTGTGCCGACATCCACGGTGCGGATGGTGATGATTCCAGGGAACGGAGCCGTGAGTTGTTTGAAGTGCGTCAGTTCCGTCAGCCTTTGGACATTGGCTTCCGCCGCGGTCACGTCGGCCTGCCGCGCGTGCCACGTGGCGATGCGCTCGTCGGTATCTTGCTGGGAGACGGAGTCGGTTTTTTGCAGCTTCTGCCAGCGTTCGGCCGAGATGCGGGCTATTTCTAGGTTGGCATTGGCCTGGGCCAACGCCGCGCGAGATTGATTAAGCTCCTGATCCAACTCGGGAGTCTCGATCTCCGCCAGCAATTGGCCTTCCCCGACGCGCGTGCCGATGTCGGTGAGCCAGCGTTTGAGGTAACCATTGGCGCGGGCGTAAATGGGCGCTTCTTCGAAGGCCTGGATGTTGCCCGGCACTTCGATTTCGACCTGCACCGGCGAGCGTTTGGCGTGAATGACGCTCACCGTGGGAATCGAGTTTTCCTTGGTATCGCTCTCCAATTGCGCCCGCGCCTGCGAGCGCGTGAAAACCGTGAAGCCCGCCAGAATGGCCAGGGCCAAACCCGCGCAGGCCAGCAAGAGCAAACCCCGGCGTCCTTGACTGGGCTGCGGCCCGCCATTGTCCGATGATCGCTCGGTCGAGGGCGGCAACACGCCGGTGGGACGAGCCGGCGATGCCCGCTGCGCAGGCGCATCGACAGCAGGATTCTCTTCGGGTTTCGCCAATGGATTCATTCGGTTCGAGCTGGAATTAAGTTTAAGACCAAGAGTTGGAAACCGCTATGCAATTCAAGTCGCGCGCAACGCATCACATCACCTTTGGTCAATGCGTTTCAATTCCAACGGGCGGCGGTCTCGAATCATGCAAAAAACCACCGGCACAAAAAATAGCGTCGCTGCCGTGGCGAAGAGCAGGCCGCCAATCACCGCGCGCCCGAGCGGCGCATTTTGCTCGCCGCCTTCCCCCAATCCAAGCGACATCGGCACCATGCCGATGATCATGGCCAGTGCCGTCATCACCACCGGACGCAAGCGGACGTAGCCTGCCTCCAAAGCGGCCGCCACGACGTCATTCAGTTCGGCCAGACGCTCATTGGCAAAGGTGATGACCAGGATGCTGTTGGCCGTGGCGACACCGATGCTCATGATCGCGCCCATCAAGGAGGGCACACTCAAGGCGGTGCGCGTCAGGAAAAGCATCCACACAATGCCGGCCAGCGCGCCGGGCAGGGCCGTGATGATGATAAAAGGATCGGTCCACGATTGAAAGTTGATGACGATGAGCAGATAGACCAGGGCGATGGCGAACAGCAACCCCACGCCCAGGCCGATGAAGGAGGAGCGCATGGTTTCGACCTGGCCGCGCAGAACGATGGAACTGCCGCGGGGCAGCTTCTTTTTGGCGGCGTCGAGGCTGGTTTGCAAACTCCGGGCGACCCCTCCCAGGTCGCGGCCCTGCACGTCGGCATAGACATCGATCACCGGCTGCACATCGTAGTGGCTCACCACGCCTTGTTCGGCGCCACGCGAAAAGGTGGCAAGGTTGCCCAGTAATTGGGGCCTTGCGCCGCTCGCGCCGGTGACCGGTAAGTTGGCCAGCGCGTTGATCGAATCGAGCCGGTATTGCGGGACTTGCGAAGCCACCGGGTAGCTGACGCCGTTGGCCGGGTTCAGCCAGAACGACGGCGCCGTTTGAAAACTTCCGCTCAAAGCGATGAGCAGGCTCTGCGCGACGTCCCGTTCCACGAACCCCACCTCCTGCACTTTGGTGCGGTCGGCCTGGACATCCAGCGTCGGCAAATCAAACATCTGCTGAATGTGCACGTCCACCGCGCCGGGAATATTGCGAAGCTGGTCGGCCAACTCCGTGGCCACGTGGTAATTCGCTTCTTCCGCGCGGCCAACCAGTTGAATGTCGATGGGCGACGGCAGCCCGAAGTTCAAGACCTGGCTGACAATGTCGGCCGGTTGAAAGAAGAACGAAACGCCGGCAAATTCGAGATTGAGATCATGGCGCAGTTTGCGGATGTAACCCGCGGTGGGATGATGTTTCTCGCGCCGGAGCGAAATGAGGATTTCGGCGTCGAACGGGCCGATGGTGCCGCCGTTGCCGTACGAAATGTTGATGCCACTGATCGGCAGGCCGACGTTATCGACAATCGTCTCCAACTCGCCGCGTGGAATAATCCGGCGGATGGTCTCTTCGACGCGATCACACAGCGCCGCCGTGGCCTCGACGCGCGTGCCCGTCTTGGCGCGCACGTGCAACCGCATTTGCCCGGCATCGACTTTCGGAAAAAACTCCTCCCCGAGGAAAGGAATCAACAGACACGAGGCCGCGCAGAAACCGAGAAAGCAAACGGTGAACACTCCGCGATGTTGCAGGCAGAGCCGGAGCCAGCCGCGGTAGGTTTCGCGCAGGCGTTCGAAACCGGCCTCGAACCGGGCGTGAAACCGGCCAAAACCGCCTCGCGCTTCGGTGCCGGTATCATGCACATGATGGCGCAAAAAATAGATCACCAGCGTCGGCACTAGTGTGCGCGATAGAATGTAGGAAGCCAGCATGGCGAAGATGACCGCCTCGGCTAGCGGGATGAAGAGGTAGCGGGCCGTGCCGGTCAGGAAAAACATCGGTACGAACACGATGCAGATGCACAGTGTCGAGACGAAGGCCGGCACGGCGATTTGCGAGGCTCCGTCCAGTATCGCCGTGCGCAGTTCCTTGCCTTGCCGAAGATTGCGTTCGATGTTTTCGATCTCAACCGTGGCGTCGTCCACCAGGATGCCCACCGCCAGGGCAAGCCCGCCCAGGGTCATGATGTTGATCGTTTCGCCCAGCGTGCTCAGCGTTAGGATCGAGCAAAGAATCGCCAGAGGAATGGAAATAACGATGACG
>Ga0073928_10002523_pt1 | contig 31194 bp, 28 predicted proteins | sample PaiPotPPA55metaG_FD_76969 | JGI IMG/M metagenome (GOLD analysis project Ga0073928, IMG submission 76969) | Iron sulfur acid spring bacterial and archeal communities from Banff, Canada, to study Microbial Dark Matter (Phase II) - Paint Pots PPA... ...
CAGCAGCCGGGCCCGCAATTCCTGCTTTTCCTTTTCCGCTTGTTGTCGCAGATTTTCCGACTGCGCCGCAGCGGCGCGAGCTTTGTCTGTTTCAGCAGACAAAACCTGCTGTTGTGCTACCGCTTCAGATTTCGCCTTCTCCGCTGCCTCTCTTTGGCGCCCGGCTTCCTGCGCAGCGGCCATCGCTTCCTGCTTCATGCGCTCGGCTTCCGCTTTAGCCTGTTCTGCCTGGGCGCGCGCTTGTTCAGCCTGCAGACGAGCTTGTTCGGCTTGCGCGCGAGCCTGTTCCGCCTGAGCACGGGCCGCTTCGGCATCCGCACGCCGCTTGGCTTCGGCATCCGCATCTGCCCGCGCTTTGGCTTCGCGCGCCGCAGCGGCGGCCTGCGCTTCGTCTTCAGCTTTCTGCTTGACCGCCATCAGCCGTGCTTCTTCCGCCGTCTCGGTGGCTTCTTTGGCGGCCACTCCTACTGCTTCCTTCTTTTGCTTCTGGCGGTAGAGTTCCTCGGCATGCAGCAATTGCTGGTTGGCCTTCGGCAGAATCGAACTCGCATACTTGTCGCCAGCGGCGATCCGAGCGATGCGTACCGCGTTGCGCGCCTCAAACAGTTCCAGCGGAGTCTTATTGTCGATCCCGAAAATCGCATCCTGAATGTGCGTATTCGTCGACGAGTACGTCCCGCGCGTAACCAGTTCGTACCTGGCGTCAATATTCTCCCCGCCACCGCTTACCGAAGCGCTTTCCATTACCACCATGTTCCCAGGCTGCGTCACCGCGAAATACGGCTCCGCAGTCACGATCATTCCAAACGTCTGCAAGTCGGTATAGGCCTTCACGTGCGCGCTTCCGTTGTGGTCAAGCGTGAGTTCGCCAAGATTGACCGGCCGCCCCTGCGGCGAAACCGCCCACGCAACGTAAGTAAGAAATTCAAGCCCGAATTTCGTCGCGTCTTCCAGACCCTGAAATTTGGCATCGATCTCGAAGTTCGTCTTCTTGCCTTCGACTTTGGCCTCTCCCGAAGCGCGCCGTAGCAGATCAGTCCCCTCAAAGTCCACCTTCGTTGTCCCGCCTTGCAGCCTGTAGTGAACTGCCTTGGTGGTTCGAGAGACAGTGCTGACAGCCGTAGGAATTGCAGCGGTCGGGGAAACGGAGGTTTGGGTTTGCGCCGACGCCACACTCATCGCGCCACAAACAAGAATGCCCAGAGACAGGTTTTTCACAGTGTTCTCGATCTGGGGGAGACTAAGAATTGACTAATCTTCTCAGTAATGTTCATCGATACGCCGCTGAATGAAAAGAACAGGAAGAGATAGCCCTTTGGTAATCACGCCGGTGTGACTCGGGCTGAATGGGCTGCGGCTTTGGGTTTGTATGGGGCCGGTCTATGACCGGGACGGGCCGAGCAAAGGTCGGCAGCCTGTCCCTACCCAAGCACACGACTACGGAATGAGCGCTATCGCCCCCTTGGGTCCGACGACCAGCGCTCCGCCCTCCGGGTATCCGCTCACCGCATTGAACCGAATCTCCAGCTTGGTCTTTCCCCCGATGCGCCGCGGGTTATTGGGCGGTCGCAAGTCGAATACGAAGTCTTGCCCGACGATAAAGATTCGTTCTGGAGGAACCGGCTTCGCCAGTATCTTTTTCTTCGCCCCCGCGCCGTCAAGCATCGACGATGCATTCACCCTCCGGTCATAAGCCACAGCGGAAAAGTAAGCCAGCGGATGCAGCGTCGACAGCGTCCAGGTTTCCCCTCCATTGTCGGTGAACGCCAAATTCGGCCCGTCTTGCCTGGGATGCTTATAGTCCCCGCCGGCAATTACCCCATGCCTCGAGTCGCGGAATGCAATCGAAAAAATTCCCGCCGAATCCGGTCCGTGGACGATGGGAGTGTCGAAAACCTCCCATCTTCGTCCACGATCCCCGGAGTGAAATACGCGCGCAGCCTTGCCGCCAGTCGCGAACCAGATATTGGAATCCGAGGGGGATGGAGCAATCGCGATGCATGTGTTCGACGCCGCGAACGCTCCCTCTCCTTCTTTTGCGTCCGGCAATCCCGCAGACGGAACCGGCCGCCAGTTCTGCCCATCGTCAGTCAGAAGAACTTCGAACTTCAGCTTTCCGGACTCGTCCGCAATTGGATCGCCCAGCACGACTCCATGTTTCGCGTCCCAGAAGACCATGGAATCGAAGAATCCCTTGGGATTCGTATTTGTGAACTGCAGCTGCCAAGTCCGCCCGCCATCGCCGGTGTGGTAAATACGGGACTGCTCCCCCGGCCCCGCTGACATCAAAAACGCTTCATCGGCCGAGAACGCCGCCAGCGCCCGAAAATCCAGTGCAGCGGCGTCCGGCACCTGAGCCGGCGTCCACGTGCCTCCGCCGTCAATCGTTCGAAGGTAAGTTCCATGCGTCCCGCTTGCCCACCCCACTCGCCGTGACACTGCACTGGCTCCGCGCAGGCTTTCCGTAGTGTTCGAAATCTGGACTCGCGGCACAGATCCCCGAGGGACAGATTGCCCTACAGCGGAAACGGTGATCAGAATCAACAGCGGCAGGCAGCGCATGTGGAAATTGTCGCAGAACCTTGTGCAGGGAAAAAGCAAGAAAAACTCCCATCCGCCTTGCCTCCGACGGCGGGCCCCACTACAATTCTGACAGCGCTTTCTCGCGGGTCTCGTCGAATCCGCTTCGCCGCTTACAACCATTACTCGTTCGGTGAACTCATAATCTGTAACTTAGGTATTTCTTTTCCACCCAGCCATTTCGTCTCCATCATGTTGTGCCAGCGGCCAGACGCTTTTATGTAAGCCGCTTCAGACGTACGAACACACAATTTGTTACCCATCGAGGAGCGTGCAATGCGTCGAGGTTTATTGAGGCGAGCGGGGTACGCAGCAGGAATCCTGCTTTTCATGGCAAATTGGGCTCTGGGCCAGACCCTGAAAGTCCGCCCACCCTCGGGACAAGACGCCAAGCACGACAGGGCGGAGCCGGAAAAACAGGATGCCGTCGCTCCAGTCGTCGAGGCTCCTCTTGTTTCTGTCCCGATGAGCGTGCCTGCCGGCACTCCCATTAAAGTCGCGCTCGATTCCGAAGTACGCGTTCGCGAAGTCGGCCAACCCATTCACGGCAAAACCACAGAGCCGGTCTACGCGTTCGACAAATTGCTCGTCCCCGTGGGCACTCCGGTGAACGGACGAGTGTCGGCGATTGATCCCTTGCCCAAGAAGATTCGGACTCTGCAAGCAATGGACGCGAATTTCTCACCCGTACGCGCTGTCCACGTGCAGTTCGATGAACTCGTACTCCCCGACGGTCGCCGCGTGCCCATGCACACCGTAGCCTCTCCAGCCCCGAACGGCATCCTGAGCTTTGTTCCGGCTAACGAGAAAGCTGCCAAGACCAATAAGATCCAGGCGGCGGCGGGGAAAAAAGTCAGCGCCACTCGTCAGCAGATCCGGCAGCAATGGGCCGACCTGCAAAAGCAGATCCATGCCCCGGGAAAAATGCACAAGCTGAAACGTCTCGCCATCGCGCAGCTTCCCATGCATCCCCAATATATTGAAGAGGGCACCAGCTTCAATGCCGACCTGCAGCAGCCGCTGGATTTTGGCACCGAATCCGTAAAGCCTGAGGCCCTCACTAGCGTCGGCGCTCCGCCTCCGTCGGGAAGTATTGTGCACGCCCGCCTGCTGACCCCGCTAAACTCCTCAACTTCTCACAAGGGTGACTCGGTCGAGGCGCTGATCACCGAACCTCTCATGGCCTCCGACCACTTGATTTTGCCCGAGGGCAGCGTCATTCGCGGTTCAGTGATGCAGGTTCAACCCGCCCGTCGCTTGGCGCGCAACGGACAGTTGCGAATCTTGTTCCACGAAGTAGCCCCGCCCAACGGAATCGAACAGAAAGTCGTAACCAGCCTGGAAGGCGTTGCCGTGTCAAAAGGCGAACACCTCAAGCTGGATGCCGAAGGCGGAGCTCAAGTAACCACCCCACGCACCCGATACTTGACCACGGGCATCCAAGTCATGCTGGCGGCGGCCTCCGCGCATCCTGATGAAGATCACGACCTGCATAGCGGTGGAGGTGGCGACTTTGGCGGAGGCGCAGCGAATGGAGCCTCCGGCTTCCGCTTCGTCGGCATGATCGTCGGCGCCCTGGCACGCTCGCGAGTGGTTGCCACCGGTTTTGGCGCCTACGGAGCAGCGAGTTCCATCTACTACCACTTCCTCGCCCGCGGCCGCGACGTGGTCTACCCGAAAGATATGGCGATGGTGGTTGGGCTGGGCGCCCGCGAATCCAAGCCCGCTTCTTCAATTACGCCTGAACCCGATATCGAAAAACACCTCGTCAAAGACGCTCCCACGGGACAGTAAATGGGGAAAGATTTCTCTTACAGATTCTAAGCGTTTTCGCTTCGCTTCTTCTCACTTGGCAGTGAAATCCGCGAACGCAGCAGTTTTTCCCATATAGATTCGCAGCGTGCAGCGCGCCCCCACGTGGGCAAACGCTACTTCGAGTGTCTGCGAACCCTCATCTACCTGCGCCGTTTCCATCGGCGCGCGCGCAATATCTTGCTTCTGATCGTAAGCCGCGCCCGCCGTCACATTCTTATTCACCACCAGTGTCCAGTTACCTTTCGCTGGGATGGCGTACACCGAGTACGCCCCAATGGGAATCATCGAGCTCGCCAGAGAAAGTTGCGCCTCGGTGAATAGAGTCATGGGTGCTCCTCCCGGAGCCCAAGGTTTGCCGTTCGCAGGCCGCTCTTGCTTGACGGAGACCGCGTTATAGCGAACGTAAACCTGTCGTCCGTCGTCCAGATTGCACGTGGTCGTAGATGTGGGAGCGCCTCCCGATTGCGCCGCAAGCCGTGACGGCAACAATGGGGTGAACAATAACGATATGAGTACAGCTCTCCAGACGAGTGTCGCCGACATGATTGGAAAGCCCTCCGCGCAGCAGTGTAGCGGAGGAGACGCTTTAGGGGAAGCAATTTAGCCGCCGGCAGACTCATTCGCGGACGGATAGTGCCGTTCGGCATGCGTCTTCGGTGACGTTTCCCGAGCCCCCGGCAGTTGCTACCGTTGCTTGCAGGTACCGGTGCGTCAGGTACTCAAGCGAGGAAGAGGGTAATCGAACCGAGGATAATCAATGGCGAAATCAAAATTAAGAATTCTCTATGGCGAAGGCGACGAGGACGTGTTGAAAGCGCAGGCTGCAATCATGGAAAAGGCCGGCCACACCGTCCAACAGGCCGCAGGCCGCAAGGCTGTGGACGAAGCGATCCGGAAGAACTCTTTTGACTTGGTCGTGCTCGGTGCGACTTTGACTCGCAACGATCGCCACCATCTTCCCTACATGATCAAAAAGGTCAGCACCGAGACCAAAGTCCTGGTCATGCACGCCGACGGAAGCCGCCATCCCTACGTGGACGCCTGCACCGACACCGGCGCCAGCCTGGAGTCCGTGCTCAACCACATCGACGCCATGAACATCGCCGGCACAATGCGCGCCGCCGCCGCTGCGGCAGGCCGCTAGAAGCTGCGATAAATTTTCGGCAAGGTACGTATTTCAGGGGGCTTGCGGAAACAATCCGGCCTTGCGTAGTTCTGAAAAGAGCGCGCGGCCTTTCATTGCACTCTTGAACCCGCCCTATCACGAATCTTATTAGTCAACAGGTGGACTAAAGGCGACACATACCAACCCTGCGCCGGCATTTTTCGCGGATACGAAGGCTCCAGAGTGGAAAAGATTTTGTGAATAGATCTCAGAGTCGTTGATCTCGTGGAAAAAAGGTCAAGGCCTGTACATGAAGGCCTGCACTACCGCATGAAGGCCTGCACCGCCGTGCATGAAGGCTTGCACCACCGTGGAAGAGCGGCCCTTTCAGGGCCGCGTAAAAGGTGACAGTGTTTGGGCTTTAGCCCGGTGGTCGTACCTGATAAGTAATAGTGGAACGCTGTCACCCACCCACCCCGATTCAGCGCCTGCGCGCACTGCGTACGCGCCCGCGAACCTATTCGAAGTGGGAAATCATGGCAGCGTTCGCGGCGCTACCTTACCCGCCACCTTATAGTCCTTGGGATACACCACCAAACATCGCCGCATCCCTTCGCCCTCGCTCTCGGTTCGCAGATCGGCTTCGTCGCGCAGCGCCAGATGAACGATCCGCCGCTCCCGCGACGACATCGGACTGAACTGATACGGCGTTCCCGTCTTCCGCACCTTCTCGGCGGCAACGGTCGCGGCCGTGCGCAATTCCTGGATGCGCAGCGAACGATGATTCTGGCAGTCGAACGAAATCTTCTCATGCTCGCCCGAAGGCAGCCGCAGCATCTCCAAAGCCAGCAGCTCCAGCGCCCGCAGCAACTCTCCACCGCGATCCAGCAGCAGTGCCGAGTCCGGCCCGGAAAAATCCACCAGAATCTCGGGCTTTTCCCAGTCGCGGTTCTCCGGCAGCGGAGGATCCACGATGATGCGATATTTCAACCGCAGTCCGCCATGCGTGACCACGGCCTGCAGAAACTCATTAATCTTTTTTGCGGCAGCAACTTTGTCGGGAATGGACACGCGAATAGCTCCTGGCTTCTAGCTACTAGCCTCTAGCTTGAATCTCTATTGGGTGCCCCGTTTCTCGCGCCCTCTGCGAGAAGCGGGTCTTGCTTGCTCCACCACCGCGCCCGCTCCAAGCTAGTAGCTAGAAGCTAGCAGCTAGGAGCTAGGAGCTTTCACTTTTCCTTCTTCCGCGCCCGCTTCGCCAGCATCTCCCGCATTTCGCGCCCCAACGCCGTTCGGTTCATCACCGCTTGCTGCGCAATCTGAATCAGGTTCGATTCCGCATAATAAAGATTCAGTCCGGCCGGCAGCCGGAAGAAGATGAACCCCATCATCAGCGGCATCATGATCGTCATCATTTTCTGTTGCGCCGGATCGACCCCGGGCTGCGGCGTCATCTTCTGCGTGACCAGCATGCTGACCACCATGAAGATGGGCAACAGAAAAATAGGATCGGCCGCCGACAGATCGTGGATCCAAAGCCAGTGGGCGTGCCTCAGGTCCAGCGCCACCGCCAGCATCTTGTAATAAGCCCACAAAAACGGAATCTGAATCAGCATCGGCAGACATCCGCCCGCCGGATTCACGCCTTCCTTTTTATAAAGGGCGCTGATCTCCTCATTCATCGGAGCCTTGCGCGGATCCCGCAGGCTGTATTTTTTATACTTCTCCTGAATTGCTTTGATCTGCGGCGCGACGCGCTGCATCTTCAGCATCGATTTCATTTGCGTAACGCGCAGCGGCAGCAACGCCAGGCTGATGATTAGCGTCTGCAGCACAATAGCCCAGCCCCAGTTTGGAACCACGTGACTGTATGTCCACTTGAGCCACAGAAACAGCGGCTTGGCGATAATCCCAAAGAAACCGAAATCCACCAGGCCATTGAGATCGTTGTCGGCGCCCGATACCCCCGGCACCGGAACCTTCTCCAGAACTTCCAGCTCCTTGGGGCCAACAAAGACGCGTTCCGACGTTGGACCGTGCAGGTTGCCCACGGCCGCACCCACAACGTCGACGGTTGTCATCTCTTTCGAGTCGGGCTTCTGGGGGACTGACAAAGAATTGCGCAGCGTCACCATCGACGCAGTGGCCGGATCGTCAGGGATGAACACAGCCGCGAAATACTGGTCCGTAGGGCCGGCCCAATGGAAGGGCCCCGGAATCGTCCCGCCGCCACTGATCTTTTTTATGGGTACGCGCTCAATGTTTTTATTGAACTGGTAATCAATCGCCCCCGCGGCCCAGAACGCCGGTGTATTTTGATCGCCGAATCCCGAAGGCCAGGCGGGCAACGCCGGAACCGGACTGCCCTTGTACGTCGCACTAGTCTCAAGCTTGACGATGTAAGTATTGTCGAAGCTGAAAGTCTTGCGAACCGTTAGATCCTGATCTGAATATTCGAACGTGATCGTAGCGGGAGCTGTCTGATTGCCTTCGCGCGAACCGACGTACAGCGCCGAATTGATCTTGCTGCGCAGCCCCTCATCGTAAGTCCACAAAGAAAGCGGATAGCCGTACTGCGCGGCCGCGGCAGGATTGACTATGTCGAGCGGCCCATTCTGCGCATCATTGTTGAACTTTTTCAGAATCCATGATTTCGCCTGCGCCCCGCGATTGGTGAACGTGATGCGGTAGAGATCGTTCTCGATGACGGTCTCGGTTTCACCAGCAGCCTGTTTCGTGACTCCAGAAGAAGCGGCCGGTTGACTGGTAGAACTCACGCTCGGCGCACTCGTGGAGGTTGAAGTGGCGGCTACATTTCGTGGCTGCGCTGTCTGGCTTTGCTGCTGCGGCGTAACCGGTTGCGGAAAATATTTCTTAAGCAACGGCTGGAATGCCAGCATCACGATAAACGTCAGCAGGAAAACCAGCATCAGCCGTTTCTCGCTGCCGGGTTCGTGTTGTGGATTTTGAATGTCTGGCAAAGTTACCGTTTCCTTACGATGCCCCAAGTCTCACGGGTGCCCGCTTCTCGCTGCTTTTGCGAGAGGTGGGAGATTTCACGGCCCAGGTTCTTCACCACCGGATCGTATCCCCCATGCACAAACGGATGACAGCGCAGCAGTCGCCGCAAACCCATCGACCCGCCTCGCAGCGCGCCATACCGTTCCACCGCCTCGATCGCGTATTCCGAACAACTGGGAACGTACCGGCATGCCGGCAACGACATCGGCGAGATCGCCCACTTATAAGCTCGCAGCAGCTGCAGCATAATCAGCTTGGGAATGTTTCCCATATCTAGTCATCCTGAGCGAAGTTGTCGTCCGCGAAGCGGCCGGCAACGCAGTCGAAGAGCCTGCCCTGAGCCTGCCGAAGGGATCCCTACTTGTTTTATCGAACCCTTGTTTTATCGGCCTTTGTCTTGCCGACCCTGACCCTTGCCCGCAATCTTCTCTTCTATAACTACGAAAGCCCGACTCACTTCGTTCACCACTTCCGCGAAATCCACTGTCAGCACCGACTTCTTCGGATTGATCACCACGTCCGCATTCACTCCCTTGACCGGTCGCGTCAGCCGTACCGCTTCGCGCAAACGCCGCTTCATCCGGTTGCGCTGCACTGCTCCGCCAAGCGCGCGTCCCACCGTGAATCCAATGCGAAGCCCTGAAGTCACAGCGGCCTTAACTCCCGCCGCTTCGTCTGCCAACTCCGGCCGCTGCCAATAGAACACCGTCATGGACGCCGAAAAATGTCGCCGCCCCAGCTTGTACACACGCTCGAAATCGGCGTGCCGCAAAAGCCGCGCGCTACAGGGAAATGAGCCGCGGCCGGACTCGACATCTCGCATCGATTTTCCAGGCACACTGGCAGTCACGGGGACTCTAAATTTCCAGATCGCTGTTCCCCGGTTCAATGCGCAACTATCGCAACATGCGTATCGCGCTATGACTGGACAACAACGGGTGGGCGCGGGTTTCGTACGCGCCACTGGACTATTCGCGGAAACCTGGTTTTACCGAGACCCGCTTGCGCCCCTTGGCGCGCCGGCGGGAAAGAACCTTCTTGCCGCCCTGGGTCTTCATGCGCGTGCGAAATCCGTGTACCTTCGATCGCTTGCGCCGGTTGGGTTGGAATGTACGCTTGGGCAAAGTAGCTCGCTCCTGATTCCTTCGTCAGTGTTAGGGCAAACAGTAAGTATAAATCAGGGCGCGCTTATGCGCCAATCGCGACGTGCGCCGAGCTTCGCTCGAGCAGAAGCCGAGCGTTCTTCCCCCGGGTGGCTTTGCAAGCTAGGGCTGGCAACTTCCGCTAACAGGCTGACCGCATACAGTCCCGCTGACCGTACAGCTACTCTGCGAATTGATAGTCAACGCCACACTCAGGCTACAGGTTCCAGAAGGATTCGGCCCATATGACACTGCGCCCTTTTCGATGAGCGTCAGTGGGAATTCAATCTGGTCACTAGCGATGTTGACCTGTGTCGTGACTGTGACGTTAGGGTCTCCGTTAATCGTCAGGTCCGATACGGCACAATTGGTTGGAGTAATCACGATGGATGCGGAGTCAGTACCGTCGCCGGCGTTGTTCAAAGTGAAATCCAAATTACCGGAGACGCCCACGGTTCCTCCACCAGGGCAGGTGCCCGTGTAGGTGATCGGAATGTCGCACGTTTCACCACTGGAATTGGCGGTGCAATCCGAAGACTGCGCAGGGTTGGCGTCATGCATTAATGTCGCGAGGTTCGGACGCGCAGTATGCAAGATTGTAAAGCCTGATTCGGCTGACGCTAGGGCACCCTGCAACGCCGCCACCACCTGCTGCGCAATTGCCTGCGCCTCGGCCGGCGAGACTTTCTGACTGCTACTGCCGGAACTGCCACAGTCCGCGCACAACAGCGAGAGCATGGTTGTAAGGACAATCCAGAATACCCTCCGCAGCGTTGATTTTGGTTGCAACACTGATTTAGGTGGAAACATGGATAACCTTCTACGCGAACCTTCGGGAACTACTGGGAAGTGAACGTTAGCATGGGAGACATGGTGGGTCAATCGCTGCAACGCTAGAAATACTTTGCACGAAAGCGCGCGAGCTTTGCACCTACTCTGCGGCAGTTACCATCGCGCTACTTGACAGCAGCACGCCATCGGGTTCTGAATAGTCATTCGCGAAAAATTTCCGTTCGAACTTTTTCACGCAACAAAAAGTTTTGTGCTACTATGCCGGACTGATCCTGCTTCAAAAATTCTTTTTACTTTTGGCAGCCGCGCACGTAAATCGGGCGCTTTCCGCAGTAAACTTGATGTTTCCAGCTACGTCGTAAAACGGCAGTTTTGAACAGGCGCTCTCTCACCAGCCGCCAGGGTGCCTTGGTGAATATTTCATATATGTCAGTTCCCAGCACAACTCTCTCCCCCAACCCGTGGGCGCGTATCCTGGATGCGCTGGAAAAGAAAATCAACCGGCATTCCTACGACACCTGGCTCAAGCCGACGCGCTACAGCCACTCCAGCGGAGGCATTCTCTTCGTTCGCGTTCCCACCGTCGAATTCCGTCACGCCGGCGACAAGTACGCCGACCTCATCCAGGAAGCCATCGACAATCTGGGCCTCGGCTTCAACGACGTAAAATTTGTGACTCAAGAAGACGACCCTGCCGCAACCCCGATTCGGCATGATGGAGGCCTCACTTCCGCTGCCGCCAATCCTTCTCAGTCGCGCTTCGACTGGGATGGCGCCGCGCAACTGAATCCTCGCTACACTTTTGACGCCTTCGTCATCGGCAGCGGCAACCAGTTTGCCCACGCCGCCTGCCAGGCCGTCGCCGAGCGTCCTTCCAAGGCTTACAACCCGCTTTTCCTCTACGGCGGCGTCGGCATGGGCAAGACCCATCTCATGCAGGCCATCGGACATGAGATCAAGCGCCGCACTCCGCAGACGGCGATCTCTTACGTATCCAGCGAAAAATTCACCAACGACATGATCAACTCGCTGCGCTACGACAAGATGACCAGCTTCCGCGACCGCTTCCGCACCGTCGACGTCTTGCTCATCGACGACATCCAGTTCCTCACCGGCAAAGAGCGCACCCAGGAAGAATTCTTCCATACTTTTAACGCGCTGCACGAGTCCATGAAGCAGATCGTGATCGCCAGCGACCGTTCGCCTAAAGAACTCGCCGAGATCGAAGACCGCCTGCGCAGCCGCTTCGAGTGGGGATTGATCGCCGACATCCAACCTCCCGACCTCGAAACCAAAGTTGCAATTCTTCAGAAAAAAGCCGAGCAGGAAAAAGTAACTCTGCCCACCGATGTCGCACTCTACGTTGCGTCGAACATACGCTCTAACGTACGCGAGCTCGAAGGCGCGCTCATCCGCCTCGTCGCCCACTCCTCTCTCATCGGCGCCGAGATCACGCTCCCCTACGCGCAACAAGTGCTCAAGAATTTCATCGACTCCCAGGCGCGCAAAGTCACCATCGAATCAATCCAGAAAATGGTCGCCGAACAATTCGGTCTGCGTCTGGTCGAAATCAAGGCCAAAAATAATTCCCGCGCCATCGTCTATCCGCGCCAGGTTGCCATGTATCTCGCCAAGCACATGACCGAAGCCTCGCTGCCAGAAATCGGCCGCCAGTTCGGCGGCAAGCACCACACCACCGTGCTGCATTCGGTCGAGAAGATCGAAGAACTCCGCAAGAACGACAAAGATTTGAACAGGCTGATCAATAAACTGACCGAGCAATTAGGTGGATGATTCGCGTGGGTAACAGAATTTTCCACCAACCAGTCCAGTATTCCTTTACGCTGACTGTGAATGCGATGTGGAAGTTGTGCAAGGCAGGAAAGAAATCGGAAGTATCGCCGGATTACACTGGCCTCTCCGAATAGTTCGGGACCGATTTCTAACATCAAGGGTATGCTGGAAACCCGGTGACAATAGGCGAGTTGCCTTCGTTATCCACTTCTCCGCAGCCCCTTCTGTTACTGCTGGTTTTATAGGTTTTGTATTTGATATAAGGTAGTAATAAAAGTAGCAGGTCCGCAGTCCGCAACTGAGTGAGGAAGAACAGAACCTTAACCGCTTTCGAAGATCTGAAGAAATTTGGTAAGGCGGCTTTACCCGTTGAGTCAGTGCCGCGAAGCGGGCAAAGTTTGTGAAAGGGCACGGGTTCAGCCGCGCCGCAAGCGCGAAAAATGATTTGGGGCTTTAGCCCCCGAGCAGGGAGACGGACTTATGCCGGTGGAAGCCGCCGTTGCAGCGGGGACGGGGACGATGGAGATCACGGTCAGCAAGTTCGAGTTGCTGCGGGAATTGACTGCCACGCAAGGTGTGGTCGAACGCAAGACAACAATTCCAATCCTTTCCAACTATTTATTCGAGGCCGCGGGCGACCGCCTGTCGCTCACCGCCACCGACCTCGATCTCAGCCTGCGCACCTCGTGCAGCGCCAAAGTCAAGAAAGAAGGCTCCTGCACCATCCCCGCCCGCAAACTTCACGACTACGTGAAGCTCTTGCCCGACGCCGACATCACCATTAAGCTGTTGGAAAATCACTGGGTCAGCATTCGCTGCGGCCGCTCCAACACAAAAATGGTCGGTATGGCGAAATCAAATTTCCCCAGCCTGCCCGCATTTCCGACTTCAGGCGCAGTCACGATTCCCGCCCAAGTTCTGCGCGGCTTGATCGCGCGTACTGGGTTCGCGATTTCAAATGAAGAATCGCGCTATACGCTCAACGGCGCCCTGATGCTACTGAAGCCAGAATCCATCACTATGGTTGCGACCGACGGACATCGCCTGGCCCACTGCGAGCGCGCCGGCGAAAAATTCGACGGCGTCTCCGGCGAACTAAAAACCCTGGTCCCGAAAAAAGCGATGGACGAACTCAAATCTCTACTCGATGCCACCGACGCCGAGACCATCGAATTCGCCAAAGACGACTCCACACTCTTCTTCCGCATCGGCAGCCGCTTGTTAACGTCGCGCCAACTCACCGGACAATTCCCCAACTTCGAAGCCGTCCTCCCCAAGGACAACAGCAAAGTCGTCCCTCTAAATTCCGACGAACTGAATTCCGCGATCCTTCGCGTAGCCCAGTTCGCCGACGAGCGTTCCCGCGCCGTCCGCCTGCGCCTGGAAAAAGGTGAACTCAAGCTTTCTGCCTCCTCCACCGAAGCCGGCGAATCCGAAGACTCCATCGAAGCCCCCTACACCGGCGACCCGCTGACCATCGGCTTCAACGCCCAATATCTCGTCGACTTCCTAAAAGCCGCGGGCACCAGCGAAGTCCGCCTCGAACTCAAAGATCCCCAGTCCGCCGGCCAATTCCGTCCCGCCGAAGGCGACGACTACAAATACCGCTATATCGTCATGCCCATGAGAATTTGAGAAGCAGCAACTGAGCCCAGTTGATCACCACAGATGGGAAGGGCACGACTTCAGTCGTGCCACTCTGATTCAGAGAATTCCGGCTTTAGCCGCTGAGGGATCGCCAACCGTCCCTGCAGGCCTTTCAATCGATTGCCGCCCTCTTGACCTCCCGCCGCCCCTGCCTTACATTACCGAGCACTTCAATTTCGGAGGCGCCACCTCATGCTAAGCGGCTTCAAAAAGTTCATCCTGCGCGGAAATGTTGTGGACATGGCCGTAGGCGTCGTGATTGGTGCTGCCTTTGCAGGCGTGGTCACAGGCCTCACCAAAGCGTTTATCAGTCCTGTTATTGCTTTGCTGGTCGGCAAGCCCAATTATTCCGCCCTGAATTTCTACATCCGCGGCACAGAGTTCCCCACCGCCGATTTCATTAATGCTTGCGTTTCCTTTTTTCTGGTCGCCGCGGCCGTCTACTTCTTTGTGGTTGTTCCGGTCAATGCATTGGTCGCCCGCATGAACCGCGGCGAGACGCCTCCCGATCCCACGACAAAAAAGTGTCCCGAATGCCTCAGCGAAATCCCCATCGAGGCACGCCGCTGTTCACATTGCACGCAACCGGTGATGGGCAGGGCAGCATAACGCTTGACCGCTGCTCTCAGGCAACAGGCCAGGACCCGTTCCGTTAATATGGCAGTATGGAATTGCGGCGGAGATTTTTTCGCGCGGTAGTAACCGTCCTGGGGCTCTCGCTCACTGCCCCCGCGCAAACTGCGTCGCCTTCGTCTTCTTCTAATTCCGCGAAACACATTAAGAAACCAACCGCTTCCACAGGCACCGCTCTCGACGCAGGCGCCATAACCAACGGCGTTTATCGCAACAAGACCCTTACCCTCTCTTGCAAGATTCCTGAAGGCTGGGTGCTGCGCACCGACGAGATGAACGACCGAGGGGAAGAAGAGGAAGAAAAAGACAAGCCCGATTCCGCGCCGTCGCCCACCCCGGCGGCGTCCAGCACCGGCGCCAAGGTCCTGCTGGCGGCCTTCTCGCGTCCGCCCGACGCGCGCGCCGAAGATGTCAACTCCTCCATCCTCATCGCCGCGGAGAGCGTAGCCAATTATCCCGGACTCAAAGATGCCTCGCAATATTTCGGCCCCCTCTCCGAAGTCGCCAAGGCTCAAGGACTAACCGTGGACGAAGATCCCTACGAGATCGCCGTAGGCACGAAGACGCTGGTTCGCGGAGACTTTCACAAAAACATCGGCTCGCGCGTGATGCATCAGTCCACGCTGGCGATGTTGTCCCATGGCTATGCGATTTCGATCACAGTAATTTCCGGCACGGAAGATGAAGCAGAAGGACTGATCGACGGCCTGACCTTCAGCGCAAACGGAAAATAGCGTTACCGGGCTCCAGCGCCGTAGGCGCGACCGAAAATAGCCGCCAGTTCCACTGGCGGGGTAAGTCGAAGCAAAAAGAAAGAGCGTCCCGTCAGGGACGCCTGAAACTCACATCACCGCAGCCACCTTTACTCCAGCGCCTCCGGATGCAAGCTCAAATCTTTCTCCCCGCGCGCCTTCTTCTCCGCATACTTCTTCATCCAGGCTTCCCAGCTCTTACCCGCCGCCGTATCGCGCCCCGAAAACGCCAGCGCTCCAATTTCCGCATACGATACGGTAACCTTCTCCGAAGAATTCTTCGGATAAAGCCGGACAAAGGACTCTTTCAACGAAGATCCGGTCCGCCGATCGAATAAATACCCTTCGAGTTTCGACCCATCCTTCCGCGTGATGGTCACATCCCCGCGATAGTCAAACGCCTTCTCCAGCGCCGCCCGCAATTCCTCTTCGCCCGCCAGTTCCGGAATCCACCCCTCCAGTCGCTCATGGGCAGTCCCCGGAGCAACTTCCAGCGCGTCCGGATTCACCGCATCCGCATGCGGCGGCACAGCTCCCGCCACAGCATGATCAATATGCCCACCTTCCTTACCAGTCATAAATTGTTCTCGTGGAATAAAAAAAGAACTGTCATCCTGAGCGAAGCGAGGACAAGCGAAGCGCAGCCCCTCGCAGTCGAAAGACCCTGCTACTGGATACCACCACCAGCCGTGCGAGGAATTTCTACCACGGCCTAGAGCCGCCCCTACGCCCGCGTCTCATGCAGCGACTCAGGCGCCGCAATCTGCACCAGCGGATGCACCGCCGCCGACGGCTCGTCCAACAACCGCAGCGCCTCATCATCCCGATACCGCGAGAACAGCGTCCCCTTCACCGTAGCCAGAAATCCGCCCAGCGAACTAAACGTTGCATTCACGGCCGACGCTTCATACCCGCTGTGCACCATGCAATTCGCGCAAGCCGGATTGCCCGACTCCGTACCGTAGTTGCTCCACTCGGTCGTAGCCAGCAACTCGGCGAACGTCTCCGCATATCCGTCCTGCAGCAGATAACACGGCTTCTGCCACCCAAAGATGTTGTAAGTCGGCATTCCCCAAGGCGTGCACGGATACGTCCGCTTTCCCATCAGAAATTCCAAGAATAGCGGTGACAAATTAAACTGCCAGCTCTTTTTCCGGTTCGACAGAATCGCCCGAAACATGCGCCGCGTCCGCGCCCGTCCCAAGAAGTGTTTCTGATCCGGCGCCTTGTCATACGAGTATCCAGGCGAGAGCATCATGCCCTCCACTCCCAGATCCATCATCTCGTCAAAGAACGCGCGCACTGACTTCGGATTCGCCCCGTCAAACAGCGTCGTATTCGTCGTAACCCGGAACCCGCGCCGCAGGGCCTCTTTCACCGCATCGACGGCGATGTCATACCCGCCTTCGCGGCAAACAGCCAAGTCATGCTCTTCCCGCTGTCCGTCCAGATGCACGCTGAAAGTCAAATACTTGCTCGGCTTGAAGAGATCGATCTTCTCTTTCAGCAGTAGCGCGTTGGTGCAGAGATAGATGTATTTCTTCCGCGCCACCAGCCCTTCGATGATCTCCCCGATCTGGGGATGCATCAGCGGCTCTCCGCCCGGGATCGAAACCATGGGCGCCCCGCACTCCTCCACCGCCCGGAAACACTCCTCCGGCGTCAAATCCTTCTTTAGAATGTGCGCCGGATACTGTATCTTCCCGCACCCCGCGCACGCCAGGTTGCACCGAAACAGCGGCTCCAGCATCAGCACCAGCGGATACTGCTTCCGCCGCGCGAGCTTCTGCCGCAGCACATAGCTAGCCACGGTCCACATTTGTGATACAGGAACAGGCATGAATATTCAGGAACCTCGCTATTCCTCTATTTTATCAGGCTTTACCGCCCAGAAATGCGTGGAGGCAGCCCAGTGGTAATGTGGGGACAGCTAAGGTGGGAATGTGGGGACCGCCGCCCCGTCCCGCCCTGAGCGAAGCCAAAGGGGCTGCCCGCCGAGCGCAGCTAGGCTGGCCTTTCCCGCCGCAATTTTCTGCAACCTCCACCACTTCCCCCTCCTCTAAAGCCCATGCACCCGCGCCGCCCCAATGGACCCTTGTCCGCCTACCCGAAACCCGATACCCTTGTCTCCAAATAACGCCATGTTCAGCGCTCACCCCAACTTGGCCGACGAAGTAAACCGCAGCATCATCCAGTCGGAAATTGAAGGTGGCGTTTACCTGGGCGATCTTCCTCCGTCCACTGTCCTCCAAATCCAGACCCTGAATCATTGCTACACCGCCGTGCTTCTGGGCGGCAGCGAAGCGCTTCTCTCCGGCCATCCCGAATTCTGTCCCCAGCCCGTCCAGGTCGCCATCGCCGGCTCCACCTGGGGAGGCTCCATGCTCAAACTTCAATATGTAGGCCGCGGCATGCACCTGGAATTCCGTCACCCCCAATACCCCACCCCCATCATCACCTCCGCCATCCAAGACATCCGAGACTGCCAGTCCGAATAGCAATCCACAATTGTCATCCCGAGCAAAGCGAGGGACCTAGGTTTCGGCCTGTGGCATCCCTGCCTCGGCCAACACGGGACTCCATTGACTTGCCCCCGTGCCCCAACTAACATTCCCGTCGTATATCGATCATGCCCCTGACCATCGACACCCGCGAGGTCTCCCACGTTACCATCCTCGACATCCACGGCCGCATCATCCTCGGCCCCGAGATCGGCACCCTCCGCACCGCCGTCCATGAACTGGTAGCCCAGGGGAAAAAGAAAATCATCCTTAACCTCGCCGATGTCGACTACATCGACAGCTCCGGCGTCGGAGAACTCGTCGCCTGTTTCACCACCGTCCGCAACGCCGGAGGCGAACTCAAGCTCCTCAATCTAACCCAAAAAGTCCACGACGTGCTCCACGTCACCAAGCTCTACACCGTCTTCGACATCAAAGACGACGAATTCACCGCCGTAAAGTCCTTTGACTACTTCTTCGCCAAGTGACCGCGTTTTGCGGGCGTCTGAGCCCGCAGCGGTCATCCTGAGCTTCTTCGCGAAGTATCTCAAGCCGAGCAGCATGTGTGGAGCTGCCACTCCTGCTCGCTGCCTTTGACTCTTCGTTGTCCTCGCTGAACCCTTCTCAACACGCTCCCCAGCCCTCAATTTCTAGAGTACTATTCCGAAAGGAATTCCCCATGGGCCGCAAATGCGGGGACGGGATCAGCTCATGGATCGCACCACAGACAGTCGCACCCTACAACAAAGAACCGCCAGAGAATTAATCTGGACCTCCAACCATTCTTTCCATGGATGGACCTGCTCCCACTGCGAATGGAACTCCGCGCTCCCCACGCTGCTCACTGATCCCGAAGCGAGGACAGCGTTCGACCGCCTGGCGGCGGGAAAATTCCGCGATCACAAATGCGCCGACCACCTCGCGCGCCTCAGTTCCGCGGATGACGCGGACAGCTTCACTCCCCGCATCCGCAAGCTGGTCACGCAAGGTTTCAAGCCTAAAGACGCCGTCGAACTCTTCCTGCAGGAAATAGCCCTCGAATACCGCAATCAACCCAAAGTCCAGGCCCAAGCCAAAGCCGACGCCGAAGATTTCCTCCGCCGCGTCCGCGCCGGCCTGATCTGACCTTCCGCTGTGCTGAGATTTCTCCCGCAGTCGAAGGATCCCTACTCACTGGGCGGTCCCTATAGAGAAGAGAGGATCGTTCTCTACCTGAGGATGACGGGAGTGGAAACCATGCCGTCGTGTACCTCACCAGATCGCGCTCACCGGCGCACCCAGCCGCGAAGCGGCGAAAGAATGCAGCCCACGGCGCAAGCCGTGGGTACAACCGTAATGAAACCATCAAGCCCCGAAGGGGCGAAAGAGAATTCTTTTACGGGAGACGTCCCTATCAAAGCAAACGTCTCACTCCTCAATCCCCATCTCCCGCAAAATATAAGCATAATCAAACGCCGCCTCATGCAGCCGGTCATATCTCCCCGACGCCCCGCCATGTCCCGCCGGACTCAGATTGGTTTTCAAAATCAAAGTGTTATGATCCGTCCGTGAAGCCCGCATCTTCGCCACATATTTCGCCGGCTCCCAATACATCACCTGGCTGTCGTTGAACGAAGTCTTCACCAGCATGTCCGGGTAATTTTTCGCCTCCACATTGTCATATGGCGAATAAGTAACCATGTAATCGAACGCCGCCTTCTGCTTCGGATTCCCCCACTCCTCAAACTCTCCCACCGTCAGCGGCAGCGACTCATCCAGCATAGTATTCATCACATCGACAAACGGCACTCCCACCACCGCCGCCTTAAATAAATCCGGACGCATATTCAAAACCGCTCCCATCAACAGCCCGCCCGCGCTGCGCCCCTCAATCACCAGCCGATCCTTCGATCCATATCCGTGTCCCACCAGATACTCCGCGCAGGAAATGAAATCGGTAAACGTAGTCTTCTTGTTCATCATCCGTCCCGCATCGTGCCACGCCTTCCCCATCTCGCCCCCGCCGCGGATGTGCGCCACCGCCACCGTCACTCCCCGATCCACCAGGCTGAAATGATTCGGATTGAACCCCGAGTCGATTGAGACCCCATACGACCCGTACCCATACAAATACAGCGCCTCTTTCCCATCCAACTTCGCATCTTTGCGATGCACCACCGAGATGGGAATCTTCACTCCATCCCCCGCCGGGGCGTAAATCTGCTCGACCACATATTTCGTGCGGTCATACCCTCCCGGCACTTCTTTTTGCTTCAACAGCGTTGACGTACCTCTCTCCATGTCATACGCAAATACCGACGCCGGCGTAATCGGCGATTCATACCCATACCGAAACTCCGCAGTGTCATACACCCGGTTCACATAAGGCCGGCTCGCGTAGGCCGGCTCCGGAAACGATATCCGATGCGACCCGCCACTTCGCAAATCCGTGACGTGAAGTTGCGGCAATCCATGCTCCCGCTCCACTAACACATAAAAATTCTTAAACATCTCCACATGATTCAGCATGACGTTGGGATCATGCGCCACCACTTCTTTCCAGTTCTTGCTCGAAGCATCTCCCACCGGAGCCTTCACCAGCCGAAAATTCCGCCCGGTGTCATTCACCCGAATATAGAAAAACTCTCCATTATGCTCGGGATAGTACTGAACATCCTGCTTGCGCGGCTCCATCACTCTGAACTCCGCCAGCGGCCGATCCGCCGGAATATACCGCGCCTCGCTCGTGGTATGACTCCCTGAAATTAAAAAGATGTAGGCCTCGCTCCGCGACTTGACCGCATCCACCTCGAAGCGCTCATCCTTCTCCTCATACACCAGCGCATCTTCGCCCGCCGTCCCCACGGCATGCCGATACAACCGGTACTGCCGCTTCGACACCCCATCTTCCTGCGTATAAAAAATAGTCTTGTTATCGTTGGCCCACACCACCGAACCAACTCGCTCCGCATGGTCGACCAGCGTTTTCCCTGTCCGCAAATCCTTCACCGCCAGCGTAAACTGCCGGAACCCGGTATTGTCATACGAATAAGCCAGCAGATTCCCGTCCGGACTCACCGCATATTCACTCACCGTCATGAATGCCAGCCCCTTGGCCATCTCATTCACATCCAGCACAACTTCCTCCGCCGCGTCCATGCCGCCTTTCCGCCGGCAGCGAATCGGATACTGCTTCCCCGCCTCCGTCCGCGTGTAATAAAAATAATCCCCCTCGCGGTAAGGAACCTCCACATCCGTCTCCTTGATCCTCCCCAGCATCTCGCCATACAACTTCTTCTGAAACTCCTCGGTCGGCTTCATCACCGCATCCGTATAAGCATTCTCCCGCTCCAGATAAGCCCGCACCTCCGGATTCGGTTTCTCCCGCAGCCAGAAATAATCGTCCGCCATCTTGTGCCCATTGACCTCGGTGATATGCGGAACCTTCTTCGCCACCGGCGGCGCCGGCAATGTCCCCGTATCCGCCCCCGTCAGCCCAATCACCGACCCCACCACCAACCCGCCCACTTGTACATGTCGCATAATTCTCTGATTCATAATTCTCCCCAAAAGTGCGAATTAAATTTCCCGGCCTCAAATTCCCGCAGCAAAGTATACCCCGTCGTCCCAGCGTTGTTCGGTTGTGTGGCGCGGGCACTTTTGCCCGCGAGATTTTCAGGGACTACTGGCAAGCGGGCAAAAGTGCCCGCGCCACACAGGGAATCCAAGCTCCTATTTGACGCCCCCGCGCCCATCCCCTAAACTTCAATCGAGCGCGAAGGGCGCCTCCAGTCCGCGGAAAGGGCCGTGCCCACCTGAACTACAATTTCGCACCACGAATCTTCTTTCAGCCTGACTTCGTGCGGACTCCAGGCAGCCGTGAAAGGAGCTTCGCATGTTTCCCCATCCCCACGACGCACTCCCCCTCCCGCCCCACCCCAATCTTGAGCACTATAAAAAACGCGCCAAGGATTTAGTCAAAGCCTGCCATTCCTCCAACCCCGCCGCCATTCGCGACTGGGCCTCCCGCTGGGTCGATTCTCTTGTCCGCCTCGCCGACCTCACCCTTACTCCCCAACTCCCCGTCCGCATCGACCACTGGACCGATCAACTCGAAAAATTCGCGCGCCAAGAATTATCCGAGACCTGCACTCTCACCGCCGCCCAATTCATCATCGCCCGCGCCCATGGATTCGAGAGCTGGCCCCAGTTGGCGAACCATTTCAAAGCCATCACCCGCACCGATTCTCCGATCAACCACTTCGAACTCGCAGCCGACGCCATCGTCACCGGCGACCTCGCCACACTGGAAAAATTGCTGCGCCAAAATCCCGGCTTGATTCGCACCCGTTCCACGCGCCGCCATCACGCCACCCTTCTGCACTACATCTCCGCCAACGGCGTCGAAGGCTACCGCCAGAAAACTCCGGGCAACATCGTGCCGATAGCCCAACTTCTTCTCCAATCCGGCGCCGCTGTCAACGCCTCGGCGGACATCTACAGCGGATCCACAACGCTGGACCTGGTCGCAACCAGCCTCCATCCCGAGCGCGCCGGCGTTCAAAACGCGCTGATGCAACTTCTGCTCGATCACGGGGCGATGGTTAATGCCCCCAACCCCCCAGCCGGACAAATCCTCACCGCTTGCCTCGCCAACGGCCGCTTCCACGCCGCCGAATTTCTCGCCCAACACGGCGCAAAATTAAACCTCGAAGCCGCCGCCGGCCTGGGCCGCCTCGACGTAGTCAAACGTTTCTTCGAGGAAAATAACCGTGAGAATGGCGATCCGAACCCGTCCCCGACAAAAGCGCAAACCGAACGCGCTCTCCTCTGGTCCTGCGAGTACGGTCAAAACGCCGTAGCCGAATTTCTCCTCCAATCCGGCGTCCCGCCCGAAACCCAGGCCGACACCGGCCAAACCGCCCTTCACTGGGCAGTCATCGGCGGGCACCTGGATACGATCAAGCTACTCCTTGATCATGACGCCCCGCTCGAAGCCAAAAATTCCTACGGTGCCACCGCCCTGGGACAAGCCCTCTGGTCCGCCCTACACGCCGACAATGGGATCGATTACCTCGCCGTTATCGAAACCCTTCTCCAAGCCGGCGCCCATACCGAAGACGGAACCCTTGCGTGGATCGCCCAGCAGCCCTCCTCATTACTCATCAAGCAACGCATCGCCAAAGTTCTCGAACGCCACGGTCTCAAGCCCTAGCCGTGAACCGCCGATAGATAAAGGTCAAGAAGGCGGCTCCATGTTCAGAGGGATGATGTTAAGACGAATGACGTTAAGACGGATGCACCGGTTCGCCCTGATCTTTTTTATCTGCACCGGAAGCTTGTGCGCCCAGGACCTGGCCGGAATCGTGGTTCACGGGTTCGTCAGCCAGGGTTTCCTGTTCAGCTCCGCCAACAACTACTTGTCCATGAAATCGAGCGACGGCAGCCCGCAGTGGACCGACGGCGCCGTGAGCATCTCCGATTCGCTGACCGATAACCTGCGAGTCGGTATCCAGTTGCACATGTATCAACTGGGAGAGTTTGGCGGCTCCAGCGTTCAGGTCGATTGGGCCTCAGGAGACTACAGAGTCAATGACCATTTTGGAATCCGCGCGGGCAAGGTGAAAACCGTCTGGGGCTTGTTCAATGATTCCCAGGATATAGACGCAGTCTTCCTCTGGATTCTCTTGCCACAAGGTTCTTACTCAATCGACCACAAGAGCTTCTACCTGTCGCACATCGGAGGAGACATTTACGGCGGCATCCCCCTCGGAAAGCGGGCCGGAACGCTCCACTATCTCGCCTACGCCGGACAGGCAACCATTGACTTGAATGACGGATATATCAAAACCTTCGCCCAACTCGGACTCGCGTTCTCGAACTCTCTGGGAGGCAAGACTTACGGCGCCGATCTACAGTGGGAAACACCCCTGAGAGGGCTGATCCTCGGGTCCAGCGGAAATTGGCTGGCCGCAGACGGAACCGCGCCTGCGGGAAGCTTCCATTCCCCGGCCTATCTAGTCCCCTCAATGTACGGCAAGTTCAACCGGGGAAAGCTCTACCTGGCGGGGGAATATGACCGGATACCGATCAATGCAATGATCACGGTCGGGACAACAGTGATTCCCTTTGTCGAGGATGCTAGGTCCTGGTTCGTCATGGGAAGTTATCGGCTGCGCAAGAATTTCCAGCTAGGGAGCTATTACAGCCACTACGTCGACAAGGGTTACGACACGACGCAGCCGGCAAATTACTCGAAAGACTGGGTCCTGACCGGACGTTACGACTTTAACGATTACTTTTGCTCCAAGATCGAGGGCCACTTTCTTCGTGGAACTGCACTGGGGTACTACAACGACACAAACCCAAATGGCCTGGCCCCAAATTCGAATATGTTGGCAGCCAAAATCGGTTTCACTTTCTAGCTCGTTTAAGCGTCTCGCGACATGGAACCATCAGGGCTGAAATACGAGTGTTGGAATATGAGTAAACCTTATTCCCTAATTCTGTTGTTGGGATCGCTGGGCTCGTGGTCTGGGGCCATGGCGCAGGATGTAGTAGTTGTGGCAAACCAGGGTGTGCATGTTTCGGAAATCACAGACGCCGATTTGCGCGCCATCTTCATGGGAACCAGGACCAGATTCGCCGACGGCTCCCATGCTGTGCCGGTCACGTTAAAGGGTGGACCGGCGCACGAAGTCTTTTTGAAGAAGCATCTCGGTGAAAGCCCTGAGGAATTCCGCGCGCAATGGCGCAAAGAAATATTCACCGGACAAGGTGCCATGCCCAAGGCTTTCGATTCCGAATCGGCCCTGATCGAATACGTCGCGTCAACTCCAGGCGCAATCGATACGTGAGCCGAACCTCCTCCCCAGACAGGGTCAAGTCTCTTGCCACTATCAGGTAATATTTTTTGGGATAATTCGGTAGTGCCTAAACAGTTTGGGCGCACCCCACTCCTGTACTCGACGTAGCGTTGATAGCCAACGCCGCTAATGCCAGCCGAAGAAGGTTGCATTCTCACGCGAGTGTTCGGGCAATTGAATAAGATAGTATGAACTGCGCCGTCACGCAGGAGCCTGCCGTTTCGGGGTGTCTGCCCGTTTATTCGGAGGAAACCCATGTTCATTGCAACTGCCAATCTAATTCTCCCGAGCACCACCACCGGATCTTTTCCGCGTCCACGTTGGTATGACGTGAGCATGTGGGGTCGCCCCCTTGATACCTGCATGCTGGACATTCGCTTCCGCGAGAAATTTCAGGATGCCCTGGCGGTGGTGATCAGCGACCAGGAGCGCGCTGGCCTCGATATCCTTTCCCACGGCGACTTCCACGTCGATGAAGACCTCGCCGGCCGCGCCTGGCACCACTATCCCCTCCAGCGCTGGTCCGGCTTCGAAGGAGATTACCTCCAACCCGAGGAAACCACAGCGCCCTGGCTGCACTATCCGCCGGGCACGCTGCTGAACGAAATCTACACGGGCTGGCGTTGGCCGCACGTCGTCGACAAAATTGAATATCGTCCCCTCGACTACCCCAAAGTGTGGCGCATCGCGCAGGCAAAGACGCGCAAGCCTCTCAAGTTCGGAACCTGCTGCTCGCAAGTGATGGCCCTCTTTCTGGACATCCACACCCCCAAATACAAAGACAAGCGGCAAGTAATCTGGGACATGGCCGAAGCCATGAACAAGGAGCTGTTGTTGCTCCGCGATGCGGGCTGCAGATGCATCCAGATCGAGGAGCCCACCTTCCATTTCATGGCCAACACCTATGGCAAGGACCACGAGGAAGTGAAGTTCATGGTTGACGCCTTTAATCGCGAAGTGCAAGGCCTGGACGACGTGGAATTGTGGATCCACACCTGTTGGGGAAATCCCAATATGCAGCGCGTCATGGAGAACACCAGCTATGCCAACTCCATCGAAATCTATTTGGAGCGCTGCCGCGGCGACGTCTGGACTCTCGAGATGAAAGACCGTAATCAGGCGGACCTTAACCTGTTCGAACCTTTTAAACACGATCTCAAGAAAAAAATCTGCATCGGCGCCGTCAGTCACCGCGCCCTGCAAGCCGACCGTCCTGAAGACGTGGCGGCGGAAATCCGCAAGGCGCTAAAATATATTCCGGCTGAAAAGTTAATTATCTCCAACGACTGCGGCTTCGGACGCCAGGGCTGCAATCGCGAGATCGCCTTTTACAAGGCGAGCGCCCTGGCACAAGGTTGCAATATCGTGCGCCGCGAACTCGGACTCCCGACTACCTACGTCCCCGCCGCCGACCCAAGACTTCAAATCGACGTCGTCCCCGGCCGCTAGTGGCCAATTCAACGAAAGCGATCGAGTCGACGGGATCTAACGCCTCGCGGTACAGGCATTCTGCCGATGCTTCGATCCGATAAATCTCCCGCATGAAACTCAAGGTGCTGTTTAGCGAAGATCCCGCATTTGTCATAACGAAAGCTGACAAGTTCCTTTCGTCGGAACCAGTTCTGCATAATCTGATTCTGTCGATTCTGCACTCCCGTCTCGCGCAGGGCGATCCAGGTCGGTATTGGATGGCATTGCACCGAGAGGAAACCGTCGGCGTGGTCGTTCAGTCACCTCTAGAATATCCAGCGACCCTGACACCCATGGGACCGCGAGCGGTAACGGTACTAGTGGATGCAATTGCGGAAGCCGGAGTGACTCTACCCGGTGTCAATGGGACGCGGCGACGGCAGCCAGCTTCGCTGGGCAATGGAGTGAACAATGTAACTCGGCAGCCGCACCGTTCCAGGGAACGCGTCTCTACGAACTCTTGGAACTGGGAGAAGTTCCCCGCGCCGAAGGTCGCTTACGACAAGCAGACCCGAGAGATCGCAGTTTGATGATTCTCTGGACCCGTGCGTTTCAGGATGAATTGGGGAGTCCGCAAACGACACCGAGCTTCGCGTTGACCGGGCGTTGGCTGCCAGACAGATCTGGTTGTGGGATCAAAAAGAAGAGACAGCTTCTATGGCTGTTAGCCGTGAACCGGCGCAAGACGCAGTTCGTTTGTCTGGGGTCTATACGCCACCCGAGAAGCGAAAGCCCGGCTACGCCATCCCGCGTCCGTTCTTCAGTCCGGGAGCGCTATTTCACCTTAACTAAGTACGACGTGTGGTGAAAATCGTTGTCGTACCCGACAGCATAGAGACCCACATGATGAGTTCCCGGTTGGAGTGAGAAGCTCTTATCTACGAAGGACTGATTTGCTAACGAGTTGTAAGTCTCGCTGAGCTTGTGACCGTCAACCCAGATTTCGATTTTCCGAATTGGAGTGAAGGAAGTCGCCGCCAAGCTGAATTTCACCGGAATGGTCACGCTTGAGCCATTGGTTGGAGAGCACACATGAATGCCGGTGCGCGTGGGGGGCGTGCACTGAGGGAAATTTCCATTAGAAGTATTCAGCAGAAGGTCGATGGTGTAGTCGGGAGTCTGACCTGATCCGTCGGACATTGCGACATCAGGTTTGCGGTCGCGGTTGTAATCGCCCACCAGCGCCCCTCCAGCCGCACCCGCCGAATAGTCTCCATAGGCATAAAGAACAGTGGGTTCGAAGGTTCCGTTCGCCTGACCAAGGTTGTAGCCAATCTGACTGACATTGGAACCCGACTGAACTGCGGAGTAAATAATGTCGTTCAGGCCATCCCCGTTGAGATCCGCGACGGCGACGTATGTACCGTAGTTCGGCCAATCCATATCGGGGCTGATACCTGCGGGAATCGAATTAGTAGAAAATTTTCTGCTGTAGGTTCCGTAAGCCACAAGCACCCAGGGATTGGATTGATCTCCGCCGGGACCGAGTAGGTCAGAGCGTCCGTCTTTGTTAAGGTCGTAGGTGGAAAGACGGCCGACATAGCTTTGGCTGGCAGGTAAATTCGTGATCACAGAAGCGAACGAGCCACTTCCGTTGCCAAACAATCCATAAAGTCTGAGAATGCAGCGTCCGCTTGGATCGCAAACATCCTGGCGGATCACCAGGTCCGCGTTGTCATCGCCGTCGAAGTCTCCGGTCAACATGTCTTCGAAGGAACCTGTTGCATTAAAAACCTGTCCGGGCGGCAGAAAAGTGCCGTCGCCATTTCCCTTGGCCAACCAAACGGTTCCGAGCCCAGCTCCCAAGGCCAAATCCAACTTGCCGTCATGATTGAAATCTGAAGTTGCGGCGAACTCCATGCTTGCGGGAGTTGGGACTTTAGAAAACGGGAGCTTCAGAGTGCCGTTTCCTTCCCCGAGAAAGACTTCGTAGCCAGGGCCTGTCGATGTGCCGCTGCCGTCGATGATCACAATCAAATCGCCATTCCCATCCCGATTGAAGTCGCCAACGACCATGGTGCTATAGGGCTCGTTGTTCAACGTGTGGTACATCACTGGCTGTTGATAGGTGCCGTTGGCATTGGACAGAATAACTTCGAAGTTGCCGAAGCCCGAGGCAGTTCCGATGAAATCGGGGATGCCGTCGTTGTTGAGATCGATCTGAAGGTTTCTGAAATGACCGTTATAAACGTCGTGGGTGAAACTCACAGAGGGTTGCGCAGAAGCGACAGCAACCAAGATGAGGGTACAAGCCAAAAGGTACAAGCAGATATTGCGGCGCATAAGTTTGAATTATGCAATTCGCCGGGGCCACTCAGAATAGGCAGGATCGCGTAGGATTGGCGGGAAAATGCCTCAACCCGCCGTTCCAAACCGGCTGACCTTCCCATCCACCGCAACCGCCACATACCTCTGCGTCAACAAATCGCGAAACTGCACGACCCGATGTCCGTCTCGCGCCAACTTGCCCCACTGGCTCGACTTCTCCGGATTCTGCTCAATCGCCTGATATTCCTTTCCTCCCATCAGAAACCGCGTAGTTCGAAGCCGCTGCGATCCCGTCCGTGTCACGCGCGAAGCGCGACCCTCGACGACGACCTGCACGCCAGCCATCATCTGCTCCGCCACCGATGTCAAAACTGCTTGATCCAGCAAGTCTTCCTCACAGCCGCCCGTACTCAGCCTTCACGGCTCTGTGCTCCAGCGCGCCAATGTGCTCCTGATACCGGGCCCCGCACCCGATACTGCGCCGGAGGCGCACCCGATACTGCGCCGGAGGCGCATCCGATACCGCGCCGGAGGCGCATTCCGAAAATAGCCCGGCGTTTCAACGCCGGGACGGGCCAACCAAGACGGAAACCGTCCCGTAGGGACGACTGAACCGCACCCCGAACCACCGGAATAAACATCCTCCACCTAAGAGAGCCGATAGTATTCCACTTTGGCGCCAGGTCGAGAAAATCGCGGTCCCATTGTCGTGGAAACACTGTTCGTCACTCCACCGGATAACCATCGTGATACCACTCAACAACAAAGGCGACGGAGGTGGGATCTGCGTCCCGCCTAAACCCAGCCCTCCGGAGAACCACATTAGTAAAGGGCCGTCGCTCGCAGACGATCATTCCTTCCCACTCACCCAAATTTCGCCAGAAGCCGTTCCACTTGCGACTTCCTGTAACGCTCTTGATTCCCCAACGTCAAGCGTGAAACGAAATGGCGGCCGCAAGGCCGCCCACCCGGACGAGCTCGGAGCGAGAAGCTAGTGGCTAGTAGCTGTCTTCCCCCTCAACCCTCTCCACCACCCGCTCATAATCATCCACCGTGTGACACTCCAATGATACCGCCCGCGACTTGGCCTATGAGTGCTAGGCAATGTTGCAGTCTGTGTGCTCCTTTCCATGGCCGGACGGGTACCGTTCACGGGATGCTATACGATATTGAGGAGGGCGCGCCCCACATGTTGTATCGACTCCAGAGACACGCGTTGCCGATCAAAGCGCATTTTCGAACCTCTCTTGTTCTTGCCTACGCAGTTCCCGCGCCAGTATTACGACCATTGCTTCCCGCAGGGCTGACTTTGGATACGTACGGCAACTTTGGTTTCTTGGCCATTGCGTTGGTTGAAACGCGAGATCTTCGACCTTCCTTCGTCCCGGCTCGACTTGGGATGAGTTTCTTTCTTTCTGGATATCGGATTTTCACGCGATATCAAACAATTGCAGGGCGGACTTTGCGGGGTTTACGCATACTCAGAAGCGACACAAACCGCTTCTCAATGCAGATGTTTGGAAATCTCCTCACCCACTACCATTACGAGCGCTCCCAATTCCGTGTGCGCTCGAATGACCAGAGGTACGAAGTCGAGGTAACCACGCCGGACGGGCGAGCGGATCTTCACGTTGAGGCGGACCTGTCCACTCAAGCCCTTACCCTTCCCCCCGGATCGCCGTTTGCCGATCTCAAAGAAGCGCGTAAATTCGCGGGACCTCTCCCCTTCACTTTCGACTATGAAAAACAGACTCACTCCATAATCCGCGTCGAGGGGGTGCGGCAGCGATGGGACCCGCGTCCGGTATCGGTCATCGTCCACCAAAACACGTTCCTGGAACAAGATCCATTTCGCGATGCGGGAGCAATTCTGGCCAATTCGTTCTATCTCGAGGATGTACCGTACTCATGGCGGGCGGGAATTCGCGAGAGACTTCAGTGACTGTCACCCGTGGCAAATACGCCGGAGTCCTGGGCATTCTCCGATACAACTGGCACTTCTATGCAGCGAGTCTCTGCGCGCTGTTCGGCATCGGTGCGCTGCTATGGTTCCGGCTCCTGCTACGAGCGGGGGAAGCAGTCCTGATCGGCGCGGCCACGCTTACGGCGTTCTGGTCGCTGAGTTCCCTGTTGGTGTCTTATTACGTTTACGACTACAGGGGCGTAATTCGCTGGAACTGGATTCCGCGAATACTATCGTTTCCACCGCAGCAGTGGCTCAACATCCACGCAGGTTTGGATGAGTCGACCCTCATTCTGACGCAGTGTTTCCCGAACACTCGATATACGGTAGTCGATATCTATGATCCTCAAGAGATGACGGAACCTTCCATCGCACGGGCGAGGCGTCTGCACCTATCCCCTGAGGCTGCGATCGCGGGCAAACTCGATGCACTGCCGTTACCTGATCGCGACTGCGATACATTATTTCTGCTCTTTGCCGCACACGAAATCCGTCAATCTGCTCGCCGCACGGTGTTTTTCCTGGAGTCCGCGCGTGTCTTGGCTAACCCCGGACAGTTGCTTCTGGTAGAGCATATACGCGATTGGAAGAATTTCGTCGCCTTCGGGCCTGGGTTTCTGCACTTTCATTCCAGAAACGAGTGGCTAAGGCTCGCCCACGACGCGGGCCTGACGGTTGAACGTGAAGGCCGCGTCACCCCCTTTGTCCGCTGGTTCCTGATGATAAAGGCCAGAGCATGAAGCTGAACCTGGTGGAAAACCTGCTCGTGAACAATCCAGCGCGGGCGCTCGTGCAACGTCTGTACGAGGGGCCGCTACTACGGAAGTTGGGTGGCCGGCTTGACGGTGCGCGCGTACTCGATGTCG
>Ga0073928_10002525_pt1 | contig 31174 bp, 34 predicted proteins | sample PaiPotPPA55metaG_FD_76969 | JGI IMG/M metagenome (GOLD analysis project Ga0073928, IMG submission 76969) | Iron sulfur acid spring bacterial and archeal communities from Banff, Canada, to study Microbial Dark Matter (Phase II) - Paint Pots PPA... ...
CCAGTTTGTATCGCGGCACGCCGTTGAGACATCTCGTGGACTCGTACCTCAGCGATGAGATGATTCAAGCCGTCGCGCGCGAGGCGGATAGAGGCCGCTTGCTGCTCGTGGCCACAACCGACGTGGCTACGGGAGAGCCGGTCGTGTGGGACCTAGGCTCGATCGCCAAGAACGGCGGCCTAAACGCAAGAGCCCTGTTTCGCGACGTCTTGGTGGCCTCCGCTAGCGTGCCAGGGATGTTCCCGCCGGTCGTCATTCGCGTCCTCGGGGATGGCGCCCCCCATGATGAGGCGCACGTTGACGGAGCCGCCACGATGCCGTTCTTCGTGCCCCCGGCGTTCCTAGAGGCGCCGCCCAAGCCAATCGACGGCACGCACCCTACTGCAGTGTACGTCATCATCGATGGTCCCCTGAGCGACGGGTCACGAACGACGCGGTTGACGGCGCGCGCCATACTGTCGAGAAGCATTCATGCTGGGCTCGACCACCTGCTGCTGACAACGCTGGAACTGACGGCGGCGACCGCTCAGCTGCGGGGGGCGACGCTGCAATATTCGGCCGTTCCGGGTGCCTACCCACCACTCGATCCCTTCGATTTCCGCGCTGCCACGTTGCGGCCGCTCTTCCGCTATGCCGACGAATGCGCACAAACGAGACGGCTCTGGACGATGTTCGCGCGTACCCATGACGATGGCGGCACGGTACATAGCATAGCGGAGACGCAGAAGGTGCCGTGCCCTGCCGACGACGCGTTCATCAGGTATTTTGCCTCGCGCTGAATACAGCCAGCGACTCCGCGCCGTCGACACCGGCCATCGAGTATGCATCTGCGGCGGCGATACATGATATCGAAAGATATGAGCTACACAGCCAGCAACTTCCGTACTAAGGTTGCGACGCGCAACACTCATCACATATGAATGATCAAACTTTAACAAAGCACATAAGAGAGAACGCACCATGACCGTCTCGCTATACGACATTCCGCTGCGACTGATCGACGGCTCCATCAACCGCTTGTCGGACTATCGCGGCAAGGTGCTGCTGATTGTGAACGTGGCGTCCAAGTGCGGCCTGACTCCGCAGTACACGGGATTGGAGAGCCTGTATCAGGACAAGCGCGCCAAGGGCCTGCGAGTGCTCGGCTTCCCCGCGAACAATTTCAAAGGCCAGGAGCCGGGCAGCGACAGCGACATCGCCAACTTTTGTTCGACCAACTACGATGTTCACTTCCCGCTGTTTTCGAGGATTTCGGTCCTTGGCGAAGACCAACATCCTTTGTACACGCTATTGACGGCCGCACAACCTAGGGCGATCGGCGACGGTGCGTTCCGCGAACGCCTCAAGGGGTACGGCGTCAATTCCGAGAATCCGGCCGACGTGCTGTGGAATTTCGAGAAATTCCTGCTCAGCCGCAGGGGTGAGGTCGTAGCCCGTTTTGCCCCGGATGTCGACGCCGACGATCCGCGTCTGGTCGCGGCTATCGATGCGGAGCTGGCCAGGAGTACATAGGGACTCGCGGTCTACAACCTCCCCAATGGAGATTTTTGTAATCTACGGGAAAGGCAGGAGCAGAACGTCGATGTGCTCCGCTCTATTCCGTCACAACCCCGGGCTGCTCTGCATGAGTCCGCCATCGGCGAACACCGTCGTCGCCGTCAGGTAACTCGCGGCGTCCCCGGCCAGGAACGCCACCAAGCCCGCGATCTCTTCCGGATTGGCCATGCGTCCCAGCGGGATGGCGCGGTTCAGCTTTTGCAGCAACGTCGGGTCCGCCATCGTGGATGTATTGATAGGCGTCGCCACCGCGCCGGGACCCACGCCCACCACTAGAACGTTGTGCGGCGCCAGTTCCACGCCCGCCGTGCGCGTCAACATCCGCATCCCGCCCTTCGAGAGACAGTACGCCGTGTTGCCCGGCATCGGCCAATCTTCATGTACCGACGAGATATTGATGATCCGCCCGCCGCCACCTTGCCTTATCATTTGCTGCGCCGCGAGTTGGGTGCCGAAGAACGCGCTCTTGAGATTGACGGCCAGCACCTTGTCATACTGCTGTTCCGTCGTATCGAGAATGGACGTACGCGTCTCCACCCCGGCGTTGTTCACCATGATGTCCACGCGCCCGAATTCCTCGACGGCGGCAGCGAAGAGCCTTTGCAGCTCTGAATATTGGCTGACATCCGCCTTGACGCCGATCGCGCGATCTCCGAGCGCGTGAACTTGCGCTTCCAGTTCTTGCTCCGCTTCGGGATGTGCCACGTAATCAATGACGATGTTTGCGCCCTGTTTAGCCAGTTCCAAAACGATCGCCATGCCGATACCGCTGTTGCCGCCCGTCACGATGGCCACTTTACCTTTTAGACTCATGATGACGCCTCAGATTGATTGTTTGGGCGGCCGAAGTAGTTTCGCAATGAGACCGGTCCAGCCGGTCTGATGCGATGCGCCGACGCCGCGCCCGCAGTCTCCGTGAAAGTATTCGTGAAACAGGATGTAATCCTTGAAATGCGGATCGGCCGCCAGTTTCGGATGATACTTCAGTACCGGACGTTGGCCATCCCGTACGTGATGATATCCAATGTTATTACTTCACGGCTGCTCAGATTGCGAGCGATCACCCGATTGGAGTCGACGAAGAAGACGTGGATCGTTCCTCGTCCATATTCCCGCGTCCTGTCTCCGCGCCCGGTTCGTGGGGCACTCCAAAAATACTTTCGGAGAATATTTCTTGCGCAATAAGCAGGAGTCCGGCGAGCACAATTATCCCGACGCCGAAAGCCCAAGCACATAGAACGAGCAATCGCATTACCGCATCCCTCAGATGTTGCGTGCCGGAAGGGTAGTGCCGAGGTCTCTAGCTGGATAGCTCATATTTCTCGATAGCACCTATCGCCGGCAACGATAGGTAGCCGAGGTCCCCCCGGCCCGATTCGCCTCGATCAAGTGCGGCGGCACGTCGCCTGGACAATTCCGCATCCGGCGCAGCAACAAAGCTGCATGCATCTAGCGCGGCAATACATTCTATCGAGAGATATGGGCTATACAAATTGGAAGCAGGAGTACTAGTGTTCGAATATCCATCCGCGGCAACGCCTTTGGAAGGCGACTGTCGAACGGCATGCGCGGATCGCCCCGCAAGCGCGGCGCGCTTGCCATCGGCGCGCCGGGTATTTTGAACTACCGAGGATTGCGTATGACCGACGCTCGCCCGCTGACTCCCTCGCGTTGGTGCATTGTGGTCGCGGACGCAGCGGGCCCGGAGTGGATCGTCCCTGACGACTCGCGCGCGCAATGGGCGCCGGTTCAATATTGCGGTCTCGGGGAGCCGACGACAATGTTGCAGAAGGCGCTGCACCGTGCCGGCCGCATATCTCACGCGACACGCGTAGTAGTGACGGTCGCCGAGGCCCATCGGTCGCGCTGGCAGCAGGCGCTCTGGTTCACGCGGCCTGAGCATCGCTACGTCAGCGAGTTCCCGGGCTGGTCTTCTGTCACGACTGCCGCAGCGGTACTGTCGACAGCCGCACGGACGCCTGACGCATTGGTAACGATACTCCCCGCTCGATGCTACGTGGCGGACGAGTGGACTCTGACCATCGCGCTTCACAGAGCCCTATCCGAACGGACTGTCCTCGCCGGCGGCATCGTGACGCTCGGGATGGTCGGCGCGGACACTGACGTCGACGAGAACTATCTGCTGCCGGGCGCGTCGAACGGAGAGCGGACCGCTTCAGTGTCCGGCATCGCGCGACAGCCCGTCGATTGGGTTGCCCGCCACCTCGTCCGACAGGGAGCTCTCGTTGCCTCCGACATCTACATCGGCCACGCGGGCACGCTTGCCTTGCTGTTTTCCAAATACTGGACGGCGCTGACTCATGAGCTCTTGGAACATCTTACGAGTTCGTTCATGCCCGGCGTCGAGAACCGCATCCCATCGATCCTGGCGCTAGAGGCGTTGCACGTGGCGCCACGAATGTCCTGGGACCGTCCGCCGCGGATTCCCGTGCGTGCCGTGCGTGTGGCGCATTGTGGTTGGAGCGGTCTTCGCTCGCCGCGCGCGATCGAACGAATTGTTACTTCGCAACCGAACTTCTCATCTGCATGCTTTTCCAGCCGCGCATACGGTCCTTCGGTGATTGAACACGGGCATGCCACGTGAGCCGCGCAGCCCCGCTCTCGCGGGGTCGAAGTGGCCACGCTGAATGAACACTTCCGGAAATACATGGGCGCTCGTGCTAACGCATCGCGCGATCTGCTATCGACTCACCGCGGGGAATCCGTTATCGGACAACGGACGGATCATTGCGAGCGAACGGCCGGGCGATCGCTCGTGTTTGGTGGCCGCGGCCGCGGATAGTGGCGCCTTCTCTTTCAGCCACCGTGCGTCTTCCTGTTTGAGGCGGTCGATGAACCAACGCCCGGCCGGCCCCGGAGGGCTATCAGTCCGATACACGGCCGACATGGCGACGACATAGCCCTCAGGCGGTGCGGACTCGGCCGTGATCTGAACGAGCGCCCCGGTTGCCATATCCGCCTCGATCATGTGAAGCGGCATGATGCCAAACCCAAGCCCTGCGCGCAGGAAGGCAAGCTTGGCCCCGAGATGGGAAAGCCGCCACACTCTCGGGGACAGCAACCCGAATCCACCGGCTCGCGACAGATCCGAAGGATCGGCGTGTACCAGTTGGATGTGGTCGGCGAGCACGGCCATTGGGATCGGTGCGCGGTGGGCGGCGAGCGGGTGCTGCGGCGAAACGAGAACGGGACTCGTCACCGCCCCCAGCCGTTCGCGGGTGAGCTGCGGGGGCGCGGCCCGCAAGGACGCTATGACGCCGAGTGTGCAGCGGCCGTCGAGCACAGGCTCGATCACGGCACTCGACTCGACATCGAACCTCAGCAGGGTTGCAGGGAATTCCTTCTGGAAGGCCGCCACGGTAGCGGTAAACGGCGCGAGCGGATATACAACGTCGACGGCGACGCTCAGTTCCGGTTCAAGCCCACCGGCCAAGCTCTTCGCCCGCGCCTTGAAGAGGTCTACGTCGCCCGCCACCGCGCGTGCATCGGCGAGCAGCGCGCGGCCCTGATCGGTCAACACCGGAATACGAGCGCTGCGATCGAAGAGCTTTACCCCGAGCTGCCCTTCCAGATTCGCGAGGGTCTGGCTCACCACAGATTGGGCACGCCTGAGGCGGCGGCCGGCTGCCGAGAAGCTGCCTTCATCCACCGCGGCGATGAAGGTGCGGAGCTGGTCGAGTGAAACGCCGTCAAACATGGAATTTCTCCCGCCTCGTGACGGCGCCAACTGACTGTTTTATTTGACTCGGCGCCACCACGGGAGTACCCCAGACGTGTGAGTGACCGGTAAGTAACATACCCATGTTAGTAATCGGTAGTGTGGGTGTCAACCCGCAACACACATCTGCTCCGACGATACGTTCCATCGAGAGATAGAGGCTACCGAGCCAAAAGCCTCGGCTCTAGGCTTCTACCATGGCGACCACTCCACCAAGGCGGCCTCGCCCATTAGCCGGAGAATCAAATGACCGAGAGTAAAAAGCTATTCGTACTGCGTGAGAAACTCATCTCCCGACGCCGGGAAATAGTCGACAGTTTCCAGACGGCTTCCCCCGAACTATTGAACGGAGATACCGTTGTCCAAATCCAAAACGCGATCGATGCAGTGGATAGGGCAATTGCCGACGAGAAACGTGCGGAGTCCACCTCCGCGGATTCGCGTCGACTAGTCTCGTCCGCAGCGTCCGGTAGCGTATGAGCCGGTAATCTCACCCTACATGGCAGACTACGCGGCCGCGTTGCCCGCGTGGCCGAACAGTCCCCTGCGCTTGATGGCGTCCGCAACCGGGATGGGGACCATCTTCTCCCACAAGAGATCGTTGTCCTTGATCTTCTTCAGCACATCCCGCGAAAAAATGTGGAGGATGTTGGTATCGAACCCGACTATGGACTCGATGTAGTGGCTATCGTGAAGGTGGGCGTAGAGGTTCGAAAGATGATCGGCAATCCGCACGTTTTTCGCGGTGATGAGGACGTTCGACGCGAACGATAGGACTGACGTACCGGTCCCGCTGGAGTCCACGATATACCTTGCGTAGGCTTCCTCCCTCATCGGGTAGATGTACAACTTGACCGCGTTGCGGAAAAGACGTCCGAAAGACTCCAGGATGCCCCCCTCCAGGTTGTCGTAGTATTTTTCGTTGAATATTTCCAGCAAGTTGTTGATACCCATGGCGACGCCGATCATCTCCTTGGTGTACCGCCGGAAATAGGACGTGAGCCGGTAGTACTCCGAATAGTTGGAGATGAGGACCGTAAAGCCGATGTCGGCCAAGAGGTCGACACGCGAGAGAAAATCCTGGGCGTCGAGCGCGCCCCCTGAAAGCAGATTGTTCATCGTGATCTCCATGAGGACGACCACCTCCCTGCCTTTGACCAGCGGTTCCTGCACGAACTGCGCCGTTGCGCTGTTGATCATGTCGACGTTGACATGGGTCACGGGCCGGAAACTTCCCCGTTCGACGAGGATCGCTTTCTTGTGCAGCACCTCGGACGGCTGCAGCACCTCACCCTGCTGCCCGAACATGACCGCGTTCGTAAGCTTGAACTCCACCAAGTAAAGCGACATCAGACGGTTGTCGATCTTCTCGAAGCAGTGCCCCGAAAACCGCAACATGTCGATCTCTATCCTCTCGGTACCAAGATTGTCCTGGAGTGATTCGATCAATCTCCTCGGATCGGTGCGGTAGTACAGGGCCGCGTAAACCAGGTTGACCCCAACGATGCCCAGCGCCTGTTGCTGCAGGAGCGCATCCTTGTCCCACATCCGCACATGCAGCACGATCTCGCTGGGCTCGCCCAAGGGCTCGGTCTGAAATCGAATTCCGAGCCAGCCGTGAGCTTCGTTCGTGCCTTTGAAATTTATGGTCGCAACCGTGTCCGCGAAGACGAAGAATTTCGTCTTGTCGCCGCGGCTCGCCGAAAGGCGCTCGAGCAATAGGCCGTATTCGTGATCCAGCATCAGCTTCAGGCGCTCGCGGGACACGTACCTTGGCGCCTTCCCATAGATCGCATCGCTGAATACCATGTCGTAGGCCGAAATCGACTTGGCGATGGTCCCCGAGGCCCCGCCCGCATGGAAGAACTCGCGTGCGACTTCCTGCCCGGCGCCGATCTCCGCGAACGTACCGTAAAGGGGTCCGTCGAAGTTGATGGTGCGTGCCTTCTGCGTCGTCGTGAGCAGTTCCTTACTTTCATTCATGCTGGTCACCTCACCTCGCCGCCTTCACTCGGGGCGCTCTGCTTGATTATAAATCTCTACTTACGGTTCCGGTGGACAGCTACTTCGGTCGGATGTTCCATTTTGCCCGTTCAAAGGCCTGCAGGAAATAGCTGGGAGATTCATCCGTCGCCCTCCATGGCGGCCCGTTTCAATGCTTCGGAGCTGTTGATTTGCAGACCACAGTGGAGTATCAGTCGTTGGCGCGCGAAGGCGCGAGGAAATCTTATGCAACGATCACTTTTTTCACCGCTGCCGTTGTCGCGGCGACGGTTTCTAACCGGGGTGAGCGGGCTTGGTTTGACGGGGCTGCTCGGCGCCTCGGCATGGGACGCCGTGGCCGCGGATCTCGTCGAGTTTCCCTTCGTCAACGGCCGGTGCGAGCTCGTCACGAACTTTCCGCAGAAGGGGGCGATGCTACTGCAGCGCACCCGCCCGCCGTTGCTCGAAACACCGTTCGACGTCTTCGATCAGGGCGTGTTCACGCCCAATGATCGCTTCTACGTGCGCTGGCACCTGGCGAACATCCCTACCGAGGTCGATCCGGCCACGTTCCGGCTCAACATTCGCGGACACGTAGGGCAGTCGATTCAGTTGACGCTCGATGAGCTGGTCCGCGACTTCAAGCCGTTCGAAATCGCCGCCGTCAATCAGTGCTCCGGAAATTCACGCGGCTTCTTCAATCCGCGAGTGCCGGGAGGGGAATGGGCGAACGGTGCCATGGGAAATGCCCTCTGGAGGGGGGTGCGATTGAAGGACGTGCTCGATCGTGCGGGGGTCAAGGCGGGGGCGCTGCAAGTGCGCTTCAATGGGCTCGATACCGGCGTGGTCCCGCAAACGCCCGATTTCATGAAATCGCTCGACATTGATCATGCGCGCGACGGCGAGGTGATGATCGCCTACGCGATGAACGGACAGCTGTTGCCGCTCTTGAATGGCTTCCCATTGCGATTGGTGGTGCCCGGCTGGTATGCGACCTACTGGGTGAAAATGCTCAACGACATCGAGGTGCTGGACAAACCGGATGATAACTTCTGGATGACGAAGGCGTACCTGATTCCCGACACGCCATTCGCCGATATCGTGCCCGGTCAGAAGAACGTGAAGATGGTTCCCATCAATCGGATGCTGCCGCGCTCGTTCTTCACCAACGTCAAAGACGGTGCCGTCCTGAAGGTTGGACAAACCACGACCGTGCGGGGCATCGCGTTCGGCGGTGACGCCGCACTGGCGAAAGTATTGTTCTCTGCCGATTCAGGCGGCCGTTGGCAAGAAGCGCGGCTCGGGCCGGATCATGGCAAATACAGTTTCCGACGGTGGGAAGTACCGCTGCGCCTTTCATCCCCCGGCTCACGCCCGTTGAGGATCAAGGCGGTTAACGCGGCAGGCAGCGCCCAGCCCGATCACGCCAACTGGAACGGCGCGGGCTTCATGCGCAACGTGATCGAGTCGGTGTCCGTGCAAGCAGCCTAGTTATTTGAGGAATATATGGAACTGAGTCCGCGCGGAATTGCTCTGATCTCGGCGATCCCCGTCTTGCTGGGAATCGCGCTTGCGGCCGGCCTGACCTGGCCGGGCACCGTCGATTCCGCACCCGCGGTGAAAGAGGCGGTCAAGGGACCGGTCCAAAAGTGGGTCAAGGTGAGTATCGACCTGCCCGCGAGCCAAACCCCTTTCCCGCCCGGTGACGGTGCGGTCATCGCGAATGCTCAATGCCTGATCTGTCACTCGGCTGGGATGGTGTTGCGTCAGCCACCGCTTACGCAGGATGAATGGGTGGGCGAAATCAACAAGATGCGCAACGCCTACGGAGCACCGCTGCCGGCCGATCAAATCGACGCCTTAGCTAAGTATCTACGCAGCATCAACGACGGTCAGTCCTCAAAGGGCCCGTCTGCCCTGGATGGACAAGGCAGTTGATCGCGTAGCCCGTTGCGCTATTCCATCTCGTATGCGCATGCTGTTATCGAATCTGCTCGATGAGCTTCAGACACGCGTTGTTGACTCCACAGCCCACGCCCCTAAATCCTACATAGCATGTGCTAGAGTTCGCCCCTCGGGCATACGGATATTGCTTCAGGGAGAAAAATGATGAACGCGACGGTCGCCTCGGCAGAAGGCCTACGGCCCGATGGCCGGTATTTCTATGTGTGGATGGCCAGCGCTTTTGCTTTGGTCGCGTTCGGCGGATTCATCCCCACCTTTTGGGCGAAGGTTGCCGCCGGAACGTTCCGTGCTCCACCCGTGGTCTACATTCATGGCACGGTCCTCTTCGCCTGGACATGTTTCTACTTCATTCAAACCTCGCTGGTAGCGGCGCGGCGTACGATGGACCATCGCGCTTGGGGATTGGGGGGAATCGCGCTGTTCAGCGTCATGATGTGCACGATTTTGATAACGGAGATGGCTGTTCTCAAGCGGGACGAGGCTCTTGGCATGGGCGACGCGGCGCGCCGATTCGCGGCCGTCACGCTTTGCGCGTGGCCGGTGATGGCCGGCCTATTCACCATGGCCATCGTCAATATCCGCAAGCCGCCGGTGCACAAGCGCTTCATGCTGCTGCTGATGGTCGGCATGATGACTCCGGCCATTGCGCGGGTGTTCCTGACGCTGATCGCTCCGCCGGGGGCCGGCGCCGACGGACCGCCGCCGCCGTTCGTATCGATACCGCCGGCGCTGGTCGCGGATCTCTTTCTTATCGTGGCGATAGTTCATGATTGGCGCACGCGCGGCCGGCCTCATCCTGTCTATGTGTACGGCGGCTTGGTTCTGGTTGCCCAACAGGTGTTGACGGTTCCGTTCGCTGCTACGGCAACCTGGATGAGCATCGCCAAGAGTTTCCAGAGCCTAGCCGGATAGCGCGCGATCTCACCCGCGCCCGCAAAGGAGCACCGCTCCGCCCCGTTCAGTGGCTTTCGCTAAGGCTGGCGCGAATCCCCGCATCGAGGTCGCGATACTTCAGCGTCACCCCGAGTTCCGTGAGCATTCGACTGTTGTCGACGCGGCGCGACTCGGCGAGGAATGACCTTGGCGACGGGGGGAGAGTTCGCTCCGCCTCGGCGCGACTGATCAGAGGCGGTGACGGCAAGCGAGCGATGGTTGCCACACGCTGCAGATACTCCGTGTGACTATCGTCGCTGCCGTCGGTCACGTTGTAGATCCTTCGATCGGCGGCCGCGTTAAAGCCCGCCGCGACACAGGCCGTCACCAAATCGGTCACATGAATCCGATTGCCGGGCGACGCTTCGTTCGGAACGATGGCAGGGACGGTGCGGCGCAGCCGATCGAGCGGCAGGCGGCCGGGACCATAGATTCCGGGCACTCGCAGCACGCACCACGACACGCGGTGCGATTCTGCCCACGTGCGCAGCGAGATCTCCGCCGCCAGTCGTCGCGCGGCGCGTTCGGTACCGGCAGCGGGCGGCGTGTCCTCGTTGACTGTCGCGCCGCCTTGGTTCCCGTATACACCGGTAGTGCTCAAATATATGAGACGTTTGGGTTCGCCCAAGAGGCCGTCAAGAAATCGATCCAGCCGCGGGTCGCCGGCCTGGCGCGCCGGCGGTACTGCGTAGTAAACCAGATGCCCAGTGAAATCCACAGGCGTCATTGCCGCGTCAAGGTCGAGCGGCAGCGCGTCTGCACCGACGTCCTCTATCTGCCGCAGGCTCTCGACCCGTGTCGCAAAACCGCGCACGCACGCGCCCGATGCGCGGAACCGTTCGGCCAAGCGCCGGCCGGTATATCCGCAACCGATGATCGATACCGGCTGCATGGACGGATCAAGCTGAGGTTCGATCAGCGCGCTTAGGCGTGCTGACGCCCACCTTGCCGGCGCCGGCATCCGGCGCGGCGCCGATCGCACCCTTGGCAATGACCGGTCCCGTCGGCTGCCCGGTTGGTGAACCGCCGACCGGCTCGATCGAAACGGCGAGCACGGCGGTGGGACCGAGTCTCGCCAACAGCGCTGAATCGAGAGCCAGCGTAGTGGGCTTGTCGGGTGCGATCATGCCCACCGCAATCGGATTGGCGCCCGCCGGAATCAGCCAGAGCTCCGGCGCTCGCCCTTGCACGAATGCCACCGGCGTCCCCGGCACCACGATCATGCGGGCATTCCGCAGATCCATGGTCGCGGTCCAACCGGTGGAGCCGTTGTCCTGCTGGAGGGTCGAGGCCATGTACCCGGCGCTAACCACCGTCGGTGTGAGCGCCGGGCGAGGCATGAACACCACCACCAGCAGCGCGGCCGCCAGCGCGCCGGCGCCGATTCCGAGCCAGCGCCACAATCGCAGGTTGTCCCACAATCCCTTGCGCGGCTGCAGCCGGGCAGGTGCATCCAATTGCAGGCCGTCGCGAATACGCGCCCACACGTAGGGCGCAGGGGCAATCTCATCGATCGCATCGGCCAGCGGCGTCAGGCGACGTTGCCACAACGCCACCGCGACCGCAGCCTCGGATATGGTCGCGACCTCATGAGCCACCGCGGCGCGTGCATCGGCGTCGAGCACGCCGAGCACGTACTCGGCGTAGCGCAGATTGTCGTTACCGTCGTCGGTTGGTGTGTTCATTGATCGAGGCACTGGCGAAGTTGTATCAGGCTGCGGCGGATCCAGCTTTTCATGGTTCCGAGCGGCACCTTGCAGCGTGCCGCCAATTCGTTATACGTAGCTCCACTGAAAAAGGCTTCACGAACCGAACTCCGCTGCTGTGGCTCCAGTTCATCCAGGCACTGCTGCAGCCGTCGATATTCCTGGCTGGATTCCGCGTCCGCCGCCGGGCTGGGCTGTTGGTCGACGGCCACATCCAGATTCTGCGGGTCATCCAGCAGTTCCTCGCGATGCTGCCGCAGGCGATCGATCGCCTTATTGCGCGACAGCGCCACGAGCCATGTGATCGCGCTGGCCCGGGTTGCGTCGAAGGTGGCCGCGCGTCGCCACACCGTAGTGTAGGTTTCCTGCAGCACTTCCTCGGCTGCACCGCGGTCGCGCAGCATCCGCAGGCATACTCCAAACAGCTTCGGCGATGTGCGTTTGTAGAGCTCGGCAAAAGCCGCCTGGTCGTTGCGACCTGTGCTCTGCAGCAGCCGGTTCAGTTCGTCACCCCCAGCGGGGCTGGTGACATTCATGCGCAAATCATCCCGTAGTCCTGAGGTAATAGATCACAACCATACAGCATTCCACGGCGAAGGGATGCCGGCGACTATCAGGGTGCGGTGATGTAGCAGGGGGTAGTCAACCTGCCCTCCACCAGCCGAACGGCGATAAGAAATTATCCATGTAGAATTCCCATTTCACTGGTGCGGAGGGCTATGAGTTGAGGATCGCCACCTACAATGTGAATAGCGTCAATGCTCGCCTTCCGGTTCTGTTGCGCTGGTTGAGTGAGACGCAGCCCGACATTGCCTGTCTTCAGGAGCTCAAGGCGCCGCAGGACAAGTTTCCGGAAAAGGCGATTCGCGACGCGGGTTACGGCGTGATCTGGCACGGACAAAAGAGCTATAACGGCGTGGCTATCCTTGCGCGGGGACGCGATCCAGTCGAAACGCAGCGGGGATTGCCCGGCGACCCGAATGACCTCCACAGCCGCTACATCGAAGCGAGCATTGGACCTCTCGTTGTCGGATGTCTCTATCTACCGAACGGCAATCCGGCGCCCGGACCCAAGTTCGATTACAAGCTGGGATGGTTCGAGCGCCTGGCGATCCGGGCCTCCGAACTCGTCGGTCGAGATTCCCCGGTCATTCTCGCCGGCGATTACAATGTGATGCCCACCGAGATAGACGTGTACAAACCCGAACGTTGGGTGGACGACGCGTTGTTCCGGCCTGAGACACGAGCGGCCTATCATCGGCTGCTCGAGCAGGGGTGGACAGACGCGGTTCGGGCGCTCCATCCGGGCGAACGAATCTATACGTTCTGGGATTATTTCCGAAATGCGTATGGTCGCGATGCGGGTTTGCGCATCGATCACTTACTCCTCAATCCTTTCATTGCCCGGCACCTGCGACGGGCGGGAGTTGACCGGCACGTGCGGGGCTGGGAGAAGTCGAGCGACCACGCCCCCACTTGGATTGAACTGGAAGGCTCGCCTTAGTGGCAGCCCGGCGCATCATTCTGTATTCGGCACGTCACATTGAGTACAATACGCTTCGGCTGGCTGCCGCGTTTTCGAATCCAAGTCGGACAAGCGGTACTGCCGATATCTCGAGATCCGGCGACGCTTGCCAAGGGACCAACGTAACCAATTGAAATAGGTGACCAGCAACTGCATGAGCAATTCGAACTCGTCTTCCAACCCCACACCATCACGTGTCACACTCAAGTTAAAGCTGGGCGCGCGAAAGTCGGCCAGAGAAACCAAGACCCCCTCTCTTCCGCAACCGCAAAGCAAAGCTAACCTAAAACCCGGCGCTCACTGGTCAGACGAATACAAGGAGCGCATGCAGGCGGACATGGACGCACTGATCCGGCCTCGATCGCGGTAATTCGTCCACGGGATTCGCCGTGGAATAACGCGTAAGATCGCCCAACCACTTAGGCTACGACGATCGCAGCCTCGATGGCCTCGCGCGCGGTATCAATGCGCCGCTATCGGAACCGACGCCAACCGAGTTCGTCTTCGGTCACTTGAGTTGTGATGTTCCATCGAGCGAATTCCTGTTCGAAATCAGGTAATTCGAGAATACCCATACAGATCTTGGCACCCGGCACGGAGGCATTACCGCGATTAAGCCTGTTGGCGAGAATGATGGCAGCCATGCAGGGTATTTCTGGGCCGTGATTGTTTTCCGCAACCAGCACCCAGGTTCGGTGACGTTCCTTGCCTGCATCATCTCTGCCGACAACGTGGACCTGCATCCCGCCCGTGTCGCTGCCAAGCCAATTGAGCCAAGTACCGACACGGTCAAAGAACGCTGCCCAGCGAGCCACCGGAAGCCCCAGCCCCATTCGCCGCCAGGCGGCGATTATCCACAAAGCGTAGTGCTGCAGGGAGACTTCGAGAGCGGCTCTGAAAGTCACCGTCTGAACTCCCGGATATCGCGCCGGCAGCAATTCCAGGTCCGGAACATCGCACGCCGCAGCCCAGCGGCTGCCGAAGGATAGCTCCGTGCGTTCGAGCTCCTGCCAGCCATGAGCGGCGCGCCACTCGCCGCCCCGCCACCACAGAAAGGATCGTCCGGCATATCCCAAGACGGCGGCCACCGTGGCGGCTCCCCGCGGCGCGTGTTGCCCCGGTGCGATGACGATATCGATCGCGCTCAACGATGCCAGCGAGTTCTTAAGAGAATCCACGACCGCTGACGAGAGCGCTGGCAAAGTGCTTGCTCCCGTGACCGCGGCACGCCCCGAGGCGTCCGCCGCCGGGCCCACCGCCTCGACGAATCCCGTCACGAACTCTCTACCATCCGCGATGTCAATATAGTCTGCGTTGCACGCCATGCTCGCCAAGGCAACGCGATAGTCTTGATTCTGGAATGGCCCCGCGCAATGAATCACGAGATTCGGTGCCAAAGATTTCAATTCTTGAGCGAAATCGGAACTGTCCATATCGAGTGCCGCCGTCTCGACGAACTCCGATTGAGAATGCTGCCGACGGCTGGTGGCGATGACCTCAAGCCCCGCCTCTTGGGTCAGTCTTCTGCAGATTCGTGCGCCAAAGTTACCCAGACCGCCGATGACGACGACTCGCATCACGAAAGATCTCGACTCCTTTTCCCACCGCGGTCGAGCAAGCGCGCGATTCCGCCGCCTAACTTCATGAGCGCCGCAATCGTTGACCGAGGCAGCGCAATCATCTGGTCGTACCACCGGCTAATGCGTTCGACGAAGTCGAGCATCTCTCTGAGTCGAAGCTGCACCACCGGGTCGACGCTCTTGTCGTCCCGACACATCTCGACGCATTGGCGCAGAGCGGCCGTCGCCGGGTCTAATTCGCGAGCCTTGCGGCCGGCGGCGATACGCGAGACGAGCGTCCATAGGTCCGTTTCAGCTTGGTAGAAGGTGCGCCGGTCGCCCAGTACGGGAACCGGCCGGATAAGATTCCATGTCTGCAATTCCCGCAGCGAATTTGAAACATTGGAGCGTGCTATCCCGAGCGCGTCGGCGATATCCTCCGCCGCAAGCGGTTGCTTCGATGCGTAGAGCAGCGCATGGATTTGACTCACCGAGCGGTTTACGCCCCACCGTTCGCCCAAGTTCCCCCACTCCAAGACGAACTGCCGTACCGCAAGCGGAACGCTGTCTTTTATATCTGTTATTTCTATCATGACAGATATTACAGACCAATAAGACTCACTTGTCAAGTGTATCCGCCCTTGCGGACTTGGGCACGCGGTCACTTCATCATTCGCTCCATCCAGGTTCGGTTGAGACCTGACATTGGCCGAAGAGCCAAACGCTCATTGAGCAGCGCACGAGCCAGCTGGATTTGTCCCGCCTTCTCTGCGGCCGACAGCAATGTCTGGGCCATCACATCGCGCTGTGCGTGCGAGCCGCCGGCACGGACCGCAAGAGTCCGGACAGGCCCCAATAGCGTCACCGCTTCCGAATAGCGGTTTTCCGCATACGCAAGCAAGGCTTCGGAAACCGGCAGACCAATCGCGCGTGTCACCGTGCCATTCTCGGTGTGCAGAGCCGCGGTGCGCTCTAGAACACCGATCAGCCGCCGTCCGACATCGAAACGCCCCGCTCCGGCGAACGCCATCATCGCATGCATGTCATTGAAGGCGTACCACGCCTCCCCAATTCGAGGTTCCCACGCGTCGGCCAGGCTCTCCCATCGATTGCCGACGTCGGCGCCATACACCTTGAGCCGCCACAGGAGCGCACTCGCATCCAACAATTCCATGACCACCGTAGAGGCGGGACGCCTTATACGGGTGTCGTATAGTTCGAGCACTTGATCCCAGCGTTGCCGGTCGCAATAGTAGAGCGCCAGGTGCCACGCAATATGCACCGCCAAGTTGCTGCCGACCCAGTCGCTCGCGCGCGTTAGCAGCCACTGCTCGCCCTCGTCGACTCGATTCGTCATTTCAAGTACGTGAGCTACCGCATGAATACCCCACGCGTCGCTCTTCTCCCGTTCCACCGCGCGGCGTCCGACATCGAGCGCCATGGCATAGTCGCCCATTTCCTCGAGACCAAAGGCATACATGCCCCAGTAAAAGCCCTCCACCGCGGATCCCTTCTCGATATCGGGCAACCGCCGCGCCACCCGATCACGGAGTTCGCTCAGCAGCCCAAGAAAGAAATCGCCCTGATGTGCCGCGAACATCGCAATGGCATCGCTCGGATGCTCGACCAGGATGTCCTCCCATGCAGTGCTGGCCTCAGCGAAATGCCCACTAAGCCATGCCTCGACGGCTGCCACATGCTTTGTCTCCCAGGAAGACGCACTTATCGTGTTCTGCTTGGCAAACGAGAGCATCGATTGCGCCTCGGCCACCAGAGACTTCTCCGTGCTCAGCCCGAGTATCAGCGCTTTGAGTACGTACGCCATCAAGAAACCGGGGTCCGTCGCGATTGCACGATCGAGCTCGGCCAAAGGATCGCCGTGAAAGCTGAGCATCTTCCGTACAGCGGAATCAAAGTGACCGACCGCTGACCGATCGGATGAAGTCAACTGAAGGCTAGTCTGGTCAAGCAAGCCCATGATCACCCTCTGCGCCGGCAATCTGCGCTGACGTTGCACATTCTATTCGCTCACCCGATCCCCGCACACAAATGATTTCACCGGTGTCTCTGCCCAGCGACATGCCGATGACGATATATTTATTTTCCGCATTCCTCGTTGTCTTTGGCTAGACTAAGACTCGTTTCATTTTTTGGACAATCATCATGAAACGATCGACACACTTTCCCAAATCGTTTTGGGGACAATCTACCAGCGAAGCATTCTGCACCGCCGTCGTCGACTTCGTGCAGAGGCAGGGTACCGTGAGCGGTATCGTGAAACGCATGGAACAGTTGGGACTTGGCGCGGTCGCCAGCTCTTGGCTGGCCAGCGACGTGCATGTCCCGATCTTCAGCGAACAGCTCCATGCGCTGTTCGGCACGAGTGCGCTGCGTGCGTTCGCCGCAGGGTTGGGCTTGCAGCCGCGCGATCTCGTTCGCCGCCTCTCGCAAACGCTGCCCCAAATATTGAATCGCCTCGCGTCTTCACAAGACCTAACCCCCTCCCCAGCAATGTACTGAAGGGCAAGTGAACGACGCCGGTCCCCTTTCCGACGCCCTGTAGCCGCGCCGAATACCCTTACCTCGTTTCGCGTCGAACTCAGAACCTATAGCGGACGCCGACGGTGGGGTTGATATTGGTCGTATATATGTAGCCGCTGGCCACGCCGTCATGTACGCCGCTGTACATGGCCCCCAGATAAGCGTCGAAGTGCTTGGTGAATCTATAGTCAGCGTCGAAGGAAAAGGCCTCGAAGCTACCACTGCAAGTGCTGTATGCCGCCGTCGTGCAGCCCGCCTGCTTGCCGGTGCCGTAGGCGTTCTGATGATAGCCGTAATAGGCCACGGTCAGGTCGAGGTGGGGAATGACGGTGTAGCGAACGCCGGTCCAATACACCTGCACAGTCTTGGAATCGTTGTAGGCTTTGTTCGTGACGAAAGCCAGAACGTAGCCCCCGATATCGTTGTACCCGGCGCTCAGCGGCGTCGTCGGGTTGGCATATTTGATGTGTTCATAGCCGGCAAAGAATTTCAACGGGTCGAACTGGTACAACGCCATGAGGGCATACGCCGTATTGTCCGAGATGGTCGCCGCCAGAGAATTCGATGCCGAATACCCCAATGCCGGAAGCTGTGCGACTTGAGCGGCGGTCAAGGAAGTTGCTGTGATGGCGCTGTTGACCTTCGAATAGTAAGCATCGACCGATGCGCCCGCGTATTCGCCGCCTATATCCGCCTGGAAAGCGGTGTTGGCCGACCCATTGGATCCGTTGAATTTGTAAAGAGCTCCTAGGTGCACGCGATCGTTGAAGCCTACAAAGTACTTCACCGTCGAATCGAGGCGGTTATCTTGCTGGCTGCCGCCGCCGGAATACGTGTTTGACGCGCCGAGCAGGCCGAACGCCGAAGCGTTGTAGTTGGGGTCGTACTTGATCATGCCTTCCAACAAAAGCGTCACCTGACGACCAAAGGTGATGGTACCGAACCGCGCCGATTTGAGCCCGACGAATGCGGTCTGGAAGGCCTGACCCGCCGAACTTCCATCGACACCGACCGTTTGGGTGGCCAAGGTTCGACCATTGTTCACTGTCAACGACTTCAGAGAATCAGCGAGTTCGCCGGACTGGGGGTTGAAATAGGTCTCCACCCGAAATATGGCCGACCAATCGTCATTCAGGGGCTCGATGCCCTGCAGGCCAACTCTCGACTGGCCCATGTTGCTCGGCGTGAGTCCGGTCGCCGACTGGCGGCTGTTGGAGCGCACGATGTTCCCGCTCGCGGCCGGACGGTAGGGGGTGAACGGCGCACTATGCGTATCGAATTGAAGACCTATATCGACCACACCGTACAGCGTAATGCCATGCCATGTCAGGCTGTCATCGCCCATGATCCCCGGTCCCGTCTTTTGTTGAGCGATGGCGGGAATCGAGGAGGTCATGGCGCTCACCAAGAGTACGGTCAGCGTCAATACGAATCTGAAATGAAAATGCCGTGCCGGCATCCCATGTGTGTAATTCATCGTTGTTTATCCACTCAATCGCACCCGCGGACTTGAGCGGGAAACGGCAAGGTACCGAACGCAAAGGCAGCTCGGAACTACTGTTCCGTCATCTGCATATACGATTCAAGTATCGTGACCGCGAGAGATGACTCTGGCGCTGAAACCATGCTGGGCTCGCGGCTGTGGGTCGAGCCGAGCGCGGCAAATGGTGTTCCTGAGTTGTCAGTTCCAGTTATGGTTATCGTCTCACTCAGCTGTCGTTCTCAGTATCAAGGTGCGTAAAGGGTAAAGATAAAGTCGCGAGTTTTGACCGGCACGTGACAGGTAAAGCACGTGTTGTGCAGCGCTTCATCGGCGGGTTTTCCGTCTTTAAATTGGGCGAACCCCCAGCCGCCCGTCGAGGCGTATTTTTTGGAGTCCTTGACCATAAACTGAACGTTCGTGGCGGGCCCGGCCACGAAAGATTGGGCACGGCCAAACACTTTGTTGTTTTCCTCCGACGGGACGTAGCTCCAGGCGAGCCGGGCAATGATTGCGCCGTCCGGGAACGGAAGCTTCCCTTCCCGGTAAGCCTTGATCGCTACGTCGTTGCCCAATATGGCACGCAAATCGTTGAGTTTGCCTTCCTCGTGGGCCACGGAGATCAACCTCCAGTCGCGGTATCCCGAGGGGATCTTGATTCCGAAGATCGGGGCGGCCTCTCCCTCGGTCTGTCCAGATGCGGGGGCAATGTAGGCGACCGCGCCAGCCAGCGCCATAACTGCAATCAGCACGAAAACAATCCGGCTCATGCGATGTCTCCTTCAAATAGGCTTAATTGAACCCAGGCCGTAGCGGCGTTGGTAATTAGCTCTCCTTTTTTCAACAACGAAGTCACGGCGTGACCTCTCGTGTTGCATCGTCGCCGCCGCCATTGTATGGCACGCGTGCCCGCAATTGGTCCCGCTCCCTTCCATTGCGCGCTCTGCTCAGGACCCGATCATTTTCCGAGGTAACACGAGGGGGGAAAGATCCTTGCGAAATAATTAATTAACGTCAATCCTACTTAACACGTCTAATGTATTGATTGTACTATCAGTCCAAACAGACGGCCTTGACGCACCGGTACCCTTCGGCGCCGCAAGGGACTTGCCAGGAACGGCGGCGCGCGGCTAACCTGACACAAATTGGCGTGAATGGACACGCGCCGGAAGTCTCACACGAGCGAAAGAGACCTTTGATCCAGGGCTGAATTTGAATTCTCCATAGTCGATATTGCTCGTGTGCAATTAAGAGCGTCGGTGCTCGCCCTGGCGTGATCTGAAAAATGGGGTAATCGATGCTGCCGCAGGTCGTCTACGTGGCCGTTCGCTGCAATTTCTGTCAGCGGGCAAGCGCCGTATCTCTTAACCGCGAAGAGCTCGCAAAAAAGCTAGCAGATCGGGAGCCGATCGAGCTGTTCTGTGCATACGACGAACAACGCTGGGCCGCAAGTAGGCGCGAGCTGATCGGCATCATCGAGCTCCTGCATGAGACGAACTACGAAATCTGACGCCAACAGACTCTCGAACCCGTAATGCGTCCAGCTCGGCCTGGAGATAGATTAGGACCGCATATCGAATGGTGAGAGTGACAACTGTGGCGGGATTCCTATGGACTCGCTGATCACGGCTGCAGCGCGTGCACTCGGGGGCGGAAATTCATGTCGGCGCTGTCCGGCGTTCGCACGGTGCCGATATAACCAGATCAGCAGTGCGATGACGCTGCCGCCCGGCAGCAACAGCTCGATCGCGGCATACGGCCCCAGACCGCGCAGCAATACGAGCAGGCGGGCAATCCAGGGATTGAGTAGTGCTTTCATCGTGATCTCCTGCTGACCGCTTTTTGGTCTGGAGATAAACTTACTCCCGGTACCGAAACGCTGGGAGTCACAAGTGTGGCGGGATTCCGGCGCGCCCCCAGATATGCCCCACTTATCTATGCCCCCCTGCCAAGCGCAACGTCTTTGCGTGACTGCGAACGAGATAACAGTTCGCGGCGACTTATGTCGCCCCGCACATCGCACCGACGATTTATGATTGCCGGAGGTAAGTACGTCAGCACGCTGCCCGATTGAAGGGTTTCAATGTCATGAACGATACGGTCAAGATTGAGCGTCCCATGTGCTGCCGCCGCCACGAGGATCTTGGCGGTCGTACTAAGCAGGACTCGCTGGGAAAGAGCGTCAAAGTCAGAACCCGGGCGCAGGACTCACAGGATGATCTTGACTGCCCGTTGCTCGAGCGCACAGTGAATTTGGAGAGAGGCTCAGCGGGCTGACGGTACCCTGCGCTTCCGGCCTAATCGTGCGGCGACCCGACGAACTGACACGCGCACTGATTGAGGCAGCCTAGCGCTTCTGGTCACACGCCGGACACGATCCGGACATCTCGTACGGCGCCCCCCTCCAATGCCGCGAGAGCTGCCTGATAACCCGGGCTGTCATGCACGGCGATTGCATGCTCGACAGAATCAAATTCAATCAATACAGTACGTTCCGACTGCCCAGCCTCATAAGTTTTCGCGGCCGTGCCACGCGCTAAAAAGCGCCCTCCGCCCGCCTCGATGGACGGACCCGCCAGCTTTGCGTAGGCAGCAAGTTTAGCGGGGTCTGAAATCGCACGATAACAGGTGATCCAGTACGCCTTGGCCATGATCCTGCGTCCTCGCATTGTGTGAAATACCTATTGCCACCAGTGGCCCCGTATCGACCAGAATCATCGCCCGTGCTTTCTTTTCAGCGCCAGTCGGACACCGTCCCGGCTATAATCCACCGCGGGGCATCTATGTTCCCGTCTCGCTCGCCCGCTTCATTCTGCGGCGGCGTATTCAGGCGGCTCCGGCTCTGCCACTCCGGGTGGCGGCAACTCCACACCTTCATAGATCTGCCGCAACTCCAGCCGCAAACCCAAGCAAGACGACTCCACGACGTCCTCCGCTTGGTCCAGCATGTAGCCGCGCCATCGGCCGCTTTCGCGACGATAAAGCTCGACACGCATCCGGTCCTGATCGACGATGGCGTATTCGCGCAGCGACTCCAGCGTCATGTAACTCGCGCGCTTCTCCCGGCGATCGATGCTCGCCGTCGATGGCGAGGTCACCTCGACGATGAAGCAGGGCCTCACCAGAAAGAGCTCATTGCGATCGGTAGCGTCGCAGCACACGCTAAGATCAGGATAGTAAAAACTCTTATGCGTCTCGATGTAAACCTTCATATCCGAACCGAACACCTGGCAATCTTGTCGACCCGCGGCGGCGGCATCCCGTGCCCTATAGACAAGATTTGATGCAATCAGATTGTGCCGGCGCTTCGCGCCGACCATCGCATAGACCTCGCCGTCCACATACTCGCATTTGATCAGGCTCTTCTCTTCCCGTTCGAGGTATTCCAAAAGGGTGAGCAAGGCTGGTTTTGGTTTCACGGCAGCAGTCTCCGCTGGATGCGATGAGTATGGCACGCGGGCTTCCTCTGTCGAGACGGGACCCGTAGCTAGTTCGACAATCTAGTTAAGTTTGAATCTATTTACATACTTCAATTGGTTGATTATGTTGATAAATTTCTGGTGCCATAAAGAGGATTCGAACCCCTTCGAGCCCTGTTTTCAAAGGCTTTCTGGTATGGGTTAGAAGTTTATTGCCAAGGTCGCACCAAAAGTGCGCGGGTCACCAACTCGGTTGTAGATGAACCCGAAACCGCTGAGGAGGTCAATCTTATCGGTTGTATAGAAAGTGTTAGAGATATTCCTTATCCACAAATCCACGCCGGCGTTGCCGCGTGCGGTCTTCCAACCGAGGCGCGCATTTAGCAGACCATAACCGCCTTGGCTCGCGGTTGGCCTATTCTCCAGATCGAAATACTGCTTGGATACGTAGTTTCCGTCGACACGCGCTAAAACGCTGCCCCAATTCGCATGGACTACGTCCCAATCGATGGCCATGGTTCCGCTGTACTTTGGGGCGTTGACGATGGAATTGCCTACTATGCTCTGTCCGCCCAACGTACCTTGTTCGACCTTGGTGTGCAGAAGACTGATGCCGCCGGTGATCCGGAGGGCACGAATGGGGCGCGTCGCGATCTCGAGTTCGGCGCCGAAGATCCTGGATAAGGGAAGGTTGACGAGAGGCTGTGCGCCAGTTAATGGGTCAACGTCTATAAATTGTTGATTCTTGTAGTCGTAATAAAAGGCCGAGCCGTTCAGCTCCAAACGACGATCAAGGAGACTGGTCTTGGATCCGATTTCGTAGGCGGTGACCGTTTCGGATTTGGTAGTCGACAATTCTTCAGGCAGAAAGTACGCCTGTCCATTGAAGGAGCCGCCGCGATATCCGCGACTGTAAGTTGCATAAAGCAAGGTTCCACCGGAGGTCTTGAAGTCTAGGCCAATTTTCGGTGAGAGATTATTCGTAGTGAAACTTCGATCAGTCGTAGCGGAGAGATCGGAGGTGCTGCCTGGAATCAGATTCGCGATCAGAACGCCGTCCGTTCCGAACTCTTGGCTCATGAAACTGCGCAGCGAGGCTTTATCATGCGTAAATCGCAGGCCGCCGCGAAGGGTCAGCCGATCAGAGATCTTATAGCTATCGTCCGTGTAGAAAGCGACGCTGGTCTTGCGTTGATGGAATTGGTTCTGAAAATTGCAGCCGACGGGAGACGCCGCTTCACAATCGAGATGATTGAGGACGCCGTCGCCATTGGCGTCAATGCCAGTGAACAGCGGCAATCCGTTAATATTGAAAATTCTCTCGTCAAAAAAATAGGCGCCGAATAGAGTCTTAAAACGGTCGCCGGTGGTGGTTATCCGCAGATCCTGAGTGAACTGTTTGTCATCGTCGTAGAAGTTGTCATTTATTACTTTCAACGGCGAACCGTCTCCGTCTTCCTCATAGTAGAACTTACCCGTATCGTATGAGGTAATAGATGTCAGCGCGAGGCCGTCGGCGATTTCGTACTTCGTGTTGAGGGAGAGCGCATACGTACGATTGTCCTGTCGGACTGGGTTGTCCGACTGTGTGCATCGGCGGCACAGCCCTGGAGGACGAAAATAGTCTGAGTTTGGATTCGATGCGGGATATAGGCTGTGATAGTAGTCATAGACTCCCGCGCCGATGCCGAGTGGTCCCGGTTGAGCATAGATGCCGTCATGAATCGGGTTCTCAAGACTCGTTGACGCCCTGAGGGTGAATGTTAGTTTGTCTGATGCCTTGAAGAGCAACGAGGTGCGTACCCCCCAATTCCGGGTCTCCGACATATCGGGCTCACCGGGTTGAAGATTCTTGAACCAGCCGGCCGCGCGCTCAATGGTAAAAGCAACGCGTACGGCAACCCTGTCCGACAGGGGGGCCTGTATAGCGCCCTGCGCTTCTCGCCGGTTATAATTACCGCCGGTAACATCCAAATAGCCTTCGGTCGTGAAGTCGGGTGGACGCGTAATCAAGTTCACCGCACCCCCTGTCGCGTTTTTGCCGTACAGCGTTCCCTGCGGACCGCGTAGAACCTCGACGCGTTCCAGATCGTAGAGGGCGACGCCGAGAATGGCGGGATTGCCCTTGTACACCTCGTCATCATACGTCGCCACCGGCCCCGACTGGTTGAGGCTGTAATCATTCATGGAAACGCCCCGGATAGCATAGATCGGCTGGCTCGCAGCGATGCCGCCGTTCGCTTGTAGCCCCGGGACGACCTGGACCAGTTGATCGGCTCGGGTAATCCGGCTGTTGGCGATGGAATCGCGATCGACGACCGTGACGGCGATTGGCACGTCCTGCAGGCGCTCTGCGCGCTTTTGAGCGGTCACGATGATCTCGCCCAACGCCGCATCCGTCGAAGCAGGCAATGAGGCGACGGCATCCGACGTCTGCGCAAACGCAGTAGGTGAGTTAGCTATGGCAAAAGCCACCAGCGATGCGTAACTCGAACTTTTCATGTTGAGCATCTCGTCTCCCTTTACATGGCACATTGCCAAAGCGGCACGCCATCTTTCTGTCGATTGACGATCGTCACATGATTCTTTGCGTGCGGTCTTTGCGCACCTTCAGGGTTATTTTGCAGATCGACCGGAGGAGGAGATCATCTATTCGTAAGCGGTTGGAGCGCAGGACGTTAGCTCTGATCCGCGGGGTCGCCTCGGCACGCTCGAAAGTGCGTAGCGATCGGTAAAGCGTCTATTTGGTCTCAGTAGCAATCGCGGTGCTTGCCGTGACCTCGATTTCGATCATCAGGCCGGGCAAGAAGAGTTTATTCACCTCAACAGTCGTCGATGTCGGAAAAGGCCCATCCCCGTACATTGCCTTGCGGAGTTCCAATGCGGGCATGAGCGCAGCCATGTCGGTGACATACATGTTCTCCCGCACGACATGTCCGAAGCCAAGTGAAAATTTGGCTAGCGTTTCCCCAATCCGTTGATAGATGAAGCGCATCTGCGCGGGCAGATCGTTAGCATAAACCGGCTCGAATTTTTCGTTCAAGCTGGCCGTTCCTGAGACATAGACAGTATCGCCCACCTTCACCGCCTGGGAATAACCCAAGGCCTTTTGGGTAGCTTCCCAGGCATAGAAAAGATCGGTTCGGTCGGCCACGTGATTTCTCCAGTTGTGCCGGTTACTCAGTTCTACGTTTTCAGATCGCGCGTTCGGTGGCTGGATGACGATGTCTGCTTAATTTTAGCCTCCCAAGGATAGACGTCTTTGCCAAGCCGCAATCAGTTTTTGCAAATCGGCCGTATCAATCGTTGGGGGGCGTGATCGGGACTTGATGAGATAGAAGTGAGTTGACTAAAGGAGTTACGATCTCAGCGATGGAGCGCAAAACATTCGTTACCAGCGACGGCGTCGCCCTCAGCTATGGGAATATCGGCAAAGGACAGCCGCTTGTCATGATACATGGCTGGTCGCAAACGGCGGATCAGTTCCGCTATCAGTTCGATGCCTTTGCCGCCCATGCCCACGTTCTCGCCTATGATCAGCGCGGACATGGTCTTTCTGCACGCCCCGATCATGGTTATCGCATTCACCGGCTTGCTATGGATCTTCGGGAATTTCTGGAGAGGCTGGATGTACGCGACGCCATCCTCCTGGGTCACTCGATGGGCTGTTCGGTTATCTGGGCCTATCTTGAACTTTTCGGTGAGAACGGCCTAGCCAAACTCATTCTAGTCGATGAGCCCGCTTCTCTCACCATCAATCCTGCTTGGAGCAATCGGGAAATCGCCGAGGCAGGTGCACTCTTTAAGGCCGAAGCGGTCGTCGACCTCTGCAACTCACTTTCCGACGAAGGACTAACCGGAGCGGTGAGCGACGCCCTTATGGCAAGCATGCTAACGCCGGGTTGCCCTGCGGATTTGCGAACCTGGATGATGAGATGCAATCGGGAGATGCCGCGTCCACTGGCGGCCGCCCTGATGCGGCAGCACGCCCCTATCGACTGGCGCGACGTGATTCGGCGAATACGCCTGCCTTCCCTTGTGGTTGGTGCAGAAGGCAGCCTTGCGCCGGCGTCTTCGATCCGCTGGATCGCGGAACAGATTCCAGGCGCCATTCTTGAGATATTCGGAGCGGATGAAGGTGGAAGCCACTTTATGTTCGCTGAGAATCCGGAGAAGTTCAATCGGGTCGTCTTAGATTTTCTGGCGTGAATACACAGATACGCGGCGATAGATGTGTCGGAACTCGGTTCATCGATGTACTTTCACGCGGACTATCTAGGGCCCGGCGATGTTTTGAGAACCGAGCGACCTAGCGCCTTGGCCGGATTCGATCTGACGTGATGGTAGCTACGTCTTTGATGCCCGCGAGAACGAGCGTGCGTTGAAATTCGGCACGGAGAATTGAAAGTACGTGATCCACGCCCTTCTCTCCCGCTGCGGCTAACCCGTAGAGATAAGGCCGACCAATCGAACATGCTGTCGCACCCAGCGCCAGCGCCTTGACGATGTCGGAGCCTCGCCTGATGCCGCCGTCGCAAATGATCTCGCCTCGGCCATCCAGTGCCTCTGCGTTGGCAGCGATCTGATCGATCGCCGCAGGCGCGCCGTCCAGCTGCCGCCCGCCGTGATTGGAAATCATCACCGCGCTCGCGCCGCAGCGTATGGCGCGAACGGAGTCTTCGGGCCTCATGATCCCCTTAACCGCCAATGGTCCGCCCCAAGCCGAGGTGAGCCGCTCAAGATCATCCCATCCGATGTGTTGATCAAACTGTTCATCGATATATTGAAATAGGGACATAGATCCCGTTGAAAGTTTGTCGATCTTGTGCGCGACATTCGCAAAGTTGAACCGACGCCCACGCAGCGCGCCCCAGGCCCACGCCGGGTGACGGGCAAAGCTCAACACGTTTCTAGAGGTAAGGCGAGGCGGCAAACTGAGGCCGTTTACTCGGTCACGTTCCCGGTTCCCCGCAACAGGAGTGTCGACCGTCAGCACCAAGCCGTCATATCTGCTTGCCCTTGCCCTGGCGACGAACTCATTAGTCAGGCCACGATCCTTAAATATATAGATTTGGAATAGCTTGGGACCTGCTGTTGCTTGGGCGAGATCTTCGATTGTGGTCGTGGCCATTGTCGACAAGCAATAGGGGATGCCGTGACGTTCGGCAGCGCGCGCCACGGCTGTTTCCGCGTCGTCGTGGAACAACCGCGTCAGACCCGTGGGACTTAATATGAGCGGCCAAGACAGTTTACAGCCAAGGGCTCGGGTGGCGACCTGAATGTCTTTATTGATTCCCAACACACTGGGTAGCAAGTCATACCCGGCGAATGCGTCGCTGTTACGACGTTGCGTAATTTCGTCGTCCGCTCCGCCGTCGATGTAGTCGAATATAGGTCTTGGAAGGGCGGCGGCGGCGGCTTTCCTCACGTCGGACACGTTATACGAGTGTTCCAACACCATACTGTTCCGATCCCTCTACAACTCAATCGGCATAGAGAAGCTGGCAATGGCTTGTACGGTCAAGCGGCCAGTAGAGATCGTGCGCCGTGGCATAAATATCTTGCCACGGTGCACAATTGGTCCCGCCAGAATGCCCTCGAAACAACAAGACCTATATTAGTGGTTGACTCTACCTATGTTATAGGTTATTTATTTGGGACGCTGAACAAGAATGGGGGAACGAGTCGTGTTGCATACATCGCTTCTCAGTAACACCGCACTGGCGCCACCGCATTTTCAAGTTTTGGATGTGCTGGACGATGGCTTAACGATCATGAGCCGATTTGATCGTGATTCGGCAGAGGATCTAATCTCGTCCGCCGATTGCGACACAGTGTTTTTACTTGTCGCGACTGCGCACGGAACTTCGTCTCCCGTGCTAATTGTCGCACTTCGGGATCAATTGGCGCTGCTCTGGAACGAAAGACTGAATGCCATACTCCTGTGCGAAGCAAGCGTCGAATGGATTGAAGCCAATGTAGTAGCGGCCGATCCGGCGCTTTCAGGCGAATGCAAGATTGTGAGCGGGGCTTTCTATCTGGGTCCTGAAATCGCGCGACTGACCACATCCATACTTGAGTCTCCCATCCCGGGCCGAGTAGGGGCATTTTACCGAACAGCCAAATTTCGCGAGCTCTTTTGTACTGCCATTCATCAGTACTTGACCGGTGAACTCGTCCCGATGACCAGCGACAACTTATCCGTTGAGGACGCGCGGCGTCTGATCGCAGTTAGGCGTATGATTTCGACTCGCTTCTCCGAGAAGCTCACACTAAGGTCGATTGGCCGCGCTTGCGGGCTAAATCGCACCAAGCTGGCCAGCGGATTTCGCGAGCTGTTCAAATGCACTATTGCCGAAGCGTTGAGCAAGGAACGGCTGAAGTGGGCGGCGCATGAGCTGCGGCTGGGAAAAACGTCCGTTGCGCAAGTCGCTTATGCTTCCGGGTATCTTAGTCACGCCAGTTTCACGCGCGCCTTTTCCAAACATTATGGAATCGCTCCCAAGCAGTGGCGCAAGAGGGACGAAAGGTTTGATATGCCCTCCTTGTCCGTGTGCTGAACAATAAGAAGGACTCGGCCCCAACCAATTGGCTGTGCTTGGAATGAACGATGTCGGATACAGATGATCATGTCAGCGCTGCGGTCGACAGGTGAGATTGTGGATATGCAATCCGCCCAGTCCGGCAGCTTGGTCCAGAAGACGATTCTTAAGATCGCTGCCCTTATTCGTGACGAGAAGCTTCGGGTCGGCGATCAACTCCCCAGTGAAGGAGCGCTGGTTGATGCGATGGAGGTCAGCCGCACCGTGGTTCGCGAATCTATCGGAGCCCTCGCTGCACTGGGCATCGTAGACGTTGGAAACGGGCGAAAGCCGCGCGTGGCAGCGGCAACAGCGTTCCCATTCATCATGTCTCTCGCACATTCGGCGCAGACCGGCCAAATCAGTGTGCAACAGATCTGGGAGGCCCGCAGCTGCATTGAGGTCAAGACTGGCACGCTCGCAGCCAGCTACAGGACGGAAGTCCAAGCTAAACGGTTGCTGGATCTCGCCCATCAAATGGGTGATTGTGACGATCATGGTGACGGCATGACCAGACTCGAAATCGAGTTCCACAGCTTGATCGCGGTAGCCAGTCGAAATATCCTGTTCGAGCAGCTTCTAGCTTCCTTTGCGCCGCTGATGGCCAGTGCGGTGCCTGCTGCTTGGAGTACTCGGCACACCGCCGCCGAGCAGAGAGAGGTGGTGCAGAATCACGTCAACATCGCCGTCGCCATTGCGAAGCGAAACCCCAAGAGCACCGCCAAAGCGATGGAACTACATTTCGATCGCGCGATCGATTATTTGGTAAAAGCAAGATATGAGCCGCCGTACGGTATTTGACCATGGAATCGGCGCTCACTTTTTGCTCGCGGGAGGTACCGGGGAGATCGTTGCGACCGAGGAAGCGTATTGAGAAGTATGTCAAGATTCCGGGAGCGCCGATCCCCATCCCGGTCACTGAAACGTATCGCAAACCGCGGCTCTTCGTGATGACCTTGCGTTACTCGCGCCGCTCCGCCAGGCCGTGTGGAGCACATAGCCATTTTCCAAGTGCTGGATTTATGTCAGTTTGTGGAGCTCGCTCAGCGCCAAGTCGTTGAGCAGAAATGGTGCCGCAAAGCGGATTCGAATAGGGGGCGCAAGCCGTTGTTGTCGATTTCGGCCGAGCTTCCGACTCGCGCGATCCACGGGTCGATCGTGGCCATGGCGAAGTCCTAGGAACGTCGCGGTTTGCGTACTCGTCTGTATCGTCGTGTGGGGTTCATTTGTGTCGGTGATGTAGCCACTCGTATCGCCCCTTTTCACACTAGGTGCCTTCCGTCGGCGCATAGTCACGTCTCGTGGGGCCGGTATAAAGCTGCCGTGGCCGGCCGATTCTCATGTGCGGATCGGACACCATCTCCTGCCAGTGTGCGACCCAGCCGGCGGTGCGCGCGATCGCGAAGAGCACCGTGAACATCGAGCGCGGTATTCCGAGAGCGCTATAGATGATGCCGGAATAGAAATCGACGTTGGAATAGAGCTTGCGAGATACGAAATACTCGTCCCTGAGAGAGATCTCCTCGAGTTCCAGTGCGAGATCGAACATCCGACTGTTGCCGCGCCCGAGCTTCTCGAGCACGCGGTAGCACATCTCACGAACGATCTTGGCGCGCGGATCGAAATTCTTGTAGACCCGATGCCCGAATCCCATCAGGCGCACGCTGTCCGACTTGTCCTTGACCCGCGCGAGGAACTTGTCGATGTTCGCGGCCGATCCGATGCCTTTTCACGATCCACAGTTGTAAATATATCAAATATGCGACTGCATATATTTGCCGTAAAACAAAGCACGTAAATCGAGCACGTGCGCGCTTCAGGTGCGGGAGGCGGCCTGTGCCATGCGATCAATTTTTGCAACTCACTGATCTTGTTCTAATCACCAATGTTGGCATGACTGGTGCTTCGCGCTGACCCCGTGTCCGTTTTTTTAACACCAATCGGTATTGACGGGTGTGCGGTGAACGGATAGCTGAGCAATTTTTTTAAAACAATGGGAGGGATGTCGTTCGATGAAACTAATTACCGCCATTATTAAACCGTTCAAGCTCGATGATGTTCGCAAAGCAATCAGCGACGTGGGCGTGCAAGGCGTCACCGTCACCGACGTTCGCGGCTTTGGTCGTCAACGCGGGCACACCGAAATTTATCGGGGTGCCGAGTATGCCGTCGAGTTCGTCCCCAAG
>Ga0073928_10002526_pt1 | contig 31161 bp, 28 predicted proteins | sample PaiPotPPA55metaG_FD_76969 | JGI IMG/M metagenome (GOLD analysis project Ga0073928, IMG submission 76969) | Iron sulfur acid spring bacterial and archeal communities from Banff, Canada, to study Microbial Dark Matter (Phase II) - Paint Pots PPA... ...
ACCGTCAATCAAGAGACGGCCCGACACTACATCAAAGAACCGTGGAATCAGGTGGACCAGAGTGCTCTTGCCCGCTCCACTTGATCCAACCACGGCAAGAACCTCTCCAGCTTTGACTTCGAGATTAACATTGTGGAGGATGCCTCTCGGTTCTTCTCCGTCATTGGTGTAAGAGAAAGAGACGTCGTCGAAACGGATACTCCGGGAAAACGAGGGCAGCGGTTTAGCATCAGGTTTCTCGGGCACTTCATCCTGAGTATCCATGAACTTGAAGATTTCCGACGATGCGCCAAGAGCCTGCTGGAAATTATTGTTGAAGAGAGCAAACTTCCGCACTGGATCGTAGAGCTTGAACACCGCCACGATGAAGGCCACGAAAATCCCTGGCGTCATAACTCCATGAACGACCTGCTCACGGCCCAGAAGTAACAGAAGCGCGATCGCGATAGCTCCGAACAAATCCATCAAGGGGGAACTAACTGCGGATGCTGCGACTGAACGGAGGTTGGCGCGAAACAACCACTGCGCCGCCTTGCGAAATCGCGCGATCTCCCAGCTCTCCATGCTGAAGGCTTTCACAATGCGATTCCCCGTGATGGTTTCGTGCAGAATGTTTTGGATATCGGCCAATTTGTCCTGACCTCGGCGCGTCGTATGTCTCACGCGGCGGCCGATCCTCCCTGCTGAATAAATAATGAACGGTACGAATAAGAGCAGCAGCCACGCCAGCTTCCTTCCAAGCAAAATAACCACGACTGCGGTAAAGATAAACGTGAAAAACTGCTGTAGGAACTCCGCCAACACGCTGGATACTGCATACTGCACGCGCTCAATGTCGGTGACAATGGTAGAAACCAGAGTGCCCGTGGTGTGCTTCTGGAAAAACGCAGCGGAGCGGCGGAGCACAGAATCGTAAAGATGATTCCGAAGATCCGTAATCATCCCGTAGCCGGCATAGTTCACCAAGTAGGTTCCGGCGTAGTCGCAAATTCCCTTCAGCAAGGTGGACCCGACGAAGGCATACGCGACGATCGTCCAAGCATTGTGAAAGTGCGCGGGAACAAATTTCTGCAAGTAGATGGTGTGGTTTGTGTGCGGAATCGTAAAAAGCTGGATATTTTCCGAACCGGATCGCGGATTAAGTACGCGATCCAAAATTGGACCAATCAGCAGGACGCGAAAGGCATCCAGCAGACCCACCGCCGCCAACAAACACACCGATGGCCAGAACTGCCAGCCATATGGCGATAGATAGCGTAAGAGTCTCGTCAGTTGCCGCATGGAGATTTCCGATTGTAGCTGGTAGTTGGCTGAAAATCCGTCGTTGGTCGTTGGTCGTTCGCTAACCCCGGCACGACGCCTGCGGCGTCCGTGTTTAGATCTTCAGCCAACGACGCACGGCCAACGACCAACGACGTGCACCAACGACCGCTATTTCGGACTGTCCCGATGCACTACCTTGGCCTGATAGCCCGCGGCCCGCAACCGTTTTCTTACTTCTTCCGCAATCATTACGGAGCGGTGCTGACCGCCGGTGCATCCGAAAGAAATCGTCAAATAGCTCTTGCCTTCGCGGATGTAATGTGGCAACAGGTAAACCAATAATGTCGAGATCCGTTGGATGAATTCCCTGGTCTGAGGAAACGAACGAATATATTTGGCGACCTTGGGATCGCGCCCCGTGAGCAAGCGGAATTCAGGCACAAAGTGCGGGTTCGGCAGAAAGCGGACGTCGAAAACCAGGTCGGCATCTTCTGGAAGTCCGTGCTTGAATCCAAAGCTGACGCAGGAGACCAAAATGTTTCGACCTGATTGCTGCTTCTGGAAACGCTCATTGATGTGAGACCGTAACTCGTGGACATTAAATTTCGAGGTGTCGATAACCATGTCAGCCATCGCTCGGATGTGACGCAAGTGACGACGTTCCATCGCAAGAGACGACTTCACCGAAGAATTTGCGCCTAGCGGATGGGGGCGACGAGTCTCGCTGAAGCGGCGAAGCAGGGCGGCGTCCGAGGCTTCGAGGAAAACAATTTTGGTTGGCAGAATGCGTTTAACTGACTTAACGATGTCTGGCAATTCCTCCAGCCTTTTGCCTTCGCGAACATCGACGACCAGGGCGGTACGTTCGATCTCCGGAGACTGTGCGACCAATTCGGCGAAAGGAGGGATTAGTCCAACCGGCAGGTTGTCAACGCAATAGTAGCCCAGATCTTCAAACGCCTTCAGGACCGATGCCTTGCCGGAGCCACTCATCCCTGTGATGATCACCAAATCGCGGGGACGTGCAGTAGCTCCGCGTTTGGAAGACTCTCGGGACCCTTTCTTACTTTTTTCGGCGATATGATTTTGACGATTTTGACGGCGCGCCATTCAGAGAGATGGTAGCAGGGACGATATCTGCTCGCCACTGCGATCCGCTTACTTGCGAAATCTGGGTACAGCTATATCCCGTCCAATTCTTGGCGGTCTCTCCCTCTGGGTACAGCTACGACAGTATTGTGGGGACCGGAATGCCCTCGTACTCTTAACGTCGGTACAGGAGGCTCTATGCTTTGGACAGTATTCGTGATTCTGCTGGTGTTGTGGCTGTTGGGATTCAGCTTTCACATTGCTGGCGGCTTGATTCACCTGCTATTGGTGGTTGCACTCGTTGTGTTGGTTATCAACTTATTGACTGGTCGAAGTGCGGCTGTATAAGCAGGCTAACGTCTAAGATCTCGGTTCGGGAGCGCCACGTCATCAACCAATTGTGAGCTCCCGCCTTTTCTTCTACCTCTCCCGCACGTGCGATGTTTCGGTGCTTGGTTATCCTAGAGAAATAGATCAGAACAAAATCCAAGAGCAATTGCTCGATGGGCTGAATTTGATTGGCCTTATCGCTGCCATTCTCCCGCCGTCAAACTAAGAACCGGGAACTGATATTATCCCTGCTCGTAATGAACCCGATCGTTCTGAGTCTTCTACTGGGCCTCGCGGCCGCCGCGGCTAACGTCTTCGGCGGAGCTATCATCGTTCAGAAACGCTGGGAGCGATCGTATCTCAGATATTTCATCGCATTGGGTGCGGGGTTCATGCTGGCAACAGCGATTGTGGAGGTGTTCCCGGAGAGCCTCAAGATCGGCGGAAAAAACGCGGCCTTCCTGGTTTTGGTGGGCTATTTGCTCATTCATTTTTTCGAGCATGCCGTCACCCCTCATTTCCACTTTGGAGAGGAGACCCACAAAGGCGAATTCATACACGCACACAAAAGCTATTCAGTTCTGCTGGGGCTGGTAATTCATACTTTTTTCGATGGGATCGCTATTGCGTCCGGGTTTATCGTTTCCGTTTGGCTGGGATGGGTCATCTTTATCGCCATCTTCCTTCACAAAATTCCGGAGGGCTTCACTGTAGCGTCAGTGATGCTGGCGAGTGGACAGAGCCGCCGTATTGCCTGGGGAGCCTCCGCATTGCTGGGCGCGGCTACTTTTGCTGGGGTTTTGACGATGGCGTTGCTGAGACAGGAAGTCAGATTTGGCTTGCCGCTGTCTGCCGGAGTTACGATTTATGTTGCAGCGTCAGACCTCATTCCTGAAGTTAACCGCGAACCGGGCGTAAAGATGGCTCTGGTTGTATTTCTCGGCGTTGGATTCATGTTTCTGCTGGACCGGGTCGCCCATATCCATTGAAACGCATGCGCTATTCCACCGTGCGTTTGGCCGTGTAGCCTTCGCGGGCAATTACTTGGTACTTCACATCCTTCCCCTTCTGGTCGCGGACCTTCAGCGGACCGCCGTCGGGGGCAACAACTTCCACCTTCAGCTTGCGATATGTGCCATCCAGTTTTGTGTTTGTCGGATGGTAGGTTATCGCGTACTGATTCCGGATATCGCTGTTGATGTCATGAAACGCGTCTACCATATCCCCTGTGAACCGGGGCTGGTAGAACCGGCCACCCGTTAGGCGGGCGAATGTTTGCATTTCATTGTCAGCCTGCAAGTAGTCCATCGGAGTGATTGGAATGCCGTTGCCGTGGGGAGCGGTGTAGCCATGACTTTCATAGTACTCACGGGCGATCCAGCCGATACTAATGGGAAAAATAGTGATGTCGTGAGTGGTCTTAACCTTCTTGATGATCTGGTCGAGTGTCAGCTTGCTAAAGCTATCAAAACCGGTGCTGACAAGAATAATGTATTTGTGGCCTTCGATTTGATCCATGCGATCGAGAGTGTCATATAGGGCGTCGAAGATGTTGGTTTCCGCGAAGCCAGGGATACGCAGCTCGTTCAATGCGCCCGCGACCGCTTGCTTGTCCTGAGTGAAGTCGACCAGGGTATGGGGCTTCATGTCGTAGTAGACGACGGCGACCCAGTCGTCTTTTTTCAAGGTATTCGCGAACGCATAAGACGCGCGCAATGCATCGACCAGGAATGCGTAATTCGTAGACGCAAATTCCACCAGCAAGACAGCGGTAATCGGCGCCTGCGAGATCGTGAAGTTGTTGATCGCCTGTGGTGCCCCGTCTTCGTAAATTCGGAAGTTGTCTTTATTCAAGTTAGAAATGAATTGTCCGTCTTTGGTGGTAACCAGGACATCCACATTTACTAGAGGCACGTCCATGTGTATCGAATAGTCGGGCATGCCTTCGATCTTTTTGGGCCGCTCCGGCGCGGGAGGGGGCGGTTCTTCCGCCTTCTTCGGGATCGCATAGGGGCCGGTTTCATTCTGCGGGCCTCCCGCCGCGGGGGGCGGCTCCTGCTGGTTTCCGGAGGATGACTGACCCTGAACCAAGGCCGGAAGCATAAATGCGGCAATCAAAGATAAGGCGAGCAGCCACAACGACATGGCCCGTCTACGCCGCGGGAACCAGCCACGGGTCTGACTTTGACGGTTAGAAAACATGAAAATCCTCGAAATTCTTATGCTAGTATAGACGCACGGCTTCGCGAATAGGATGTTTTGCGAGCTTTAGCTACTCCTCTCCTCCAGGGCAACGCGATCGACAAAACGCGAAGTTAGTTTTTGAAGGACTGGTTGGCAGTCCTCCGGGAAATCCTCATGAGACGAGCAGTACTCGTGTTCGCGGTTGTGTCTCTATCCGCAGTTTGCGGAGTCGCCCAGACTCGAAGCCCCAAGCCGGTTCAGACTATCCCTGTCAGCCAGATTCACGCCGGAATGCGTGGCGTCGCTTATACCGTTTTTCAAGGGACGGAACCAGAATCAATGGGCGTCGAGGTACTCGGCGTGTTGAAGAACGCCAACGGGCCCAAGGGAGACATCATTTTGGTTCGGCTATCGGGAACGAAAGCCGAGTACACCGGGGTAGTGGCGGGAATGAGCGGCAGTCCCGTTTACTTTGACGGCAAACTAGCTGGGGCTCTGGCTTTTCGGATCGGTGAATTTTCCAAAGAACCCATCGCCGGCGTAACACCGATCTCGGAGATGCTCGAAATTAATGCGATGGACACTAGCCGCACTTCTGGTCCGATCGAGGCCAAGGCAGGCGCTGTAATCCCAGGCAAGACCTCGGGACCCGGCATTGCCGACATTCCGGTTACAAATTTTGCTAATTATCTGAAGCCGATTGAGACACCGCTCGCGTTTAACGGCTTCACTGAAGACGCGGTTCGAATGTTTGCCCCGCAGTTCGCGGCGGCGGGCATCATCCCAGTCATGGGAGTCGGCTCGGTGAGTGACGAAAAGCAGCCGGGGCCGGTAGTTCCGGGATCTGCTATAAGCGCGGTCCTCGTCCGCGGAGACATGGACATTGCTGCAACTTGCACCGTCACATATATCGACGAGAGCCATTTGCTTGCCTGTGGCCATCCTCTTCTGCAGTCCGGCATGGTGGACCTGCCCATGACGAAGGCCGAGGTATTGGCGACCCTTCCTTCCCCCTTAAACGCTTTCAAAATCGTCAACGCCACCGAGCCTGTTGGAGCTTTCGTCCAGGATCGGCACAATGGAATTCTTGGGGAGTTCGGAAAGAAGCCGGACATGATTCCGGTAACGCTGAGCATCCACGGCGGGATTACGCCCAAGGAATTTCACTACGAGATACTTAATAACGCCCGGTTGAGTCCGGTGGCAGTGATGGCGACGGTTTTCAATGCTCTGCATGGCGTGAACGAGTATGGCGACGAAACTACTTACCGGATGAAGGGTGGAATTGCGGTGGATGGCTTTCCCACTGTTGCCCTGCAGGACATGTTTGCCGCAGCTGATGGCGGTCAGCCGGCGGCGGCAATGGCTTCGCTCGCGATCGGCGAACGCTTCGGGCGAATCTACGACAACTCTTACAGCGTTCCAGAAATAAAGAGCGTCCACCTTGATTTTGAAGTCACCCACGAACGCCGCTGGGCCCGCATTGAGAGCGCCCGCACAGATGGCACCGAGGCTCGTCCAGGGGACGATATCTTGGTTGAAGTGATGCTTCGCCCATACCGCGGCGACGGCATTGTGAAACATATTCCGATCCACATTCCGTCTTCAACCTCTAAAGGGCAGCTCCACATCCTGGTGAGCGATGGCGATTCACTCGATCACGTGCATCGTGGTTCCCAGTTGCTGGGATCGAGGCTCGATCTTGCTTCGACCATCGCCTTGCTCAACAAACAGCATGTGAACAATCGCGTGTATATTTCATTGCTGGAATCCGATCCAGAAGCTATGGTCGGCGACAAGGTGATGCCAACTCTCCCCCTCTCGATCATGAATGTGATGGAAGGGATGCGGGGGACGCAAGACATGGTGGTCTTAGGCGAATCTTCCGTGAACGAGTCCGCAAGTGCTCCGCTCGATTACGTGGTAGCGGGCGCGCAAATGCTGGCGATCAACGTTAAGTAGGGCAATAAATACCTTGACTAACCATTCCTAGTTTGCTAATCTGCTTACATGGAAACGCCAAAAACTCTCCAGCATGCTATTCAATACTACAGCGATGAGCAAGTTTGCATTGATGCCGTTGCTGCGATGCGCTGGCCTAAAGGCGCTCCGGTTTGTCCGGCTTGCGGACACAAAGAGCATTACTATCTCAAGACGCAGAAGCGATGGAAATGTAAAGAGTGCCACAAGCAATTCACCGTGAAGCTGGGAACGGTGTTCGAGGATAGCCCGATCTCTCTGACGAAATGGCTCCCCGCTCTTTGGATGCTCTGCAATTGCAAAAATGGAATCAGCAGCTATGAGCTATCACGCGGACTCGGAATTAGCCAGAAGGCCGCATGGTTCATGTTGCAGCGCTTGCGCCTTGGGTTGCACGATGATTTCTTTGGCTCTAAGCTAGGCGGAGAAGTCGAAATAGACGAAACCTTCATCGGCGGGAAAGCGCGGAACATGCACGTTAGCGAACGCAAGCGCCGCATCACGGGAACGGGTACGAAGGACAAAACCCCTGTGATGGGAATCCTTGAGCGTGGCGGGAAGGTTCGCGCAACCGTGATGCCAAACCGAAAGAAGCACGCATTGCAAGCTGAAGTCTATCGCCATGTGGAAGCTGGCGCGGCGTTGTACTCCGATGCTCTTCGATCCTACGATGGACTCGCCGGGGAATACGCCCATCAAGTCGTTGACCACGCCGTTCAATACGTTGATGGGCGCGTTCACACGAACGGACTGGAAAACTTTTGGTCGCTGTTGAAACGCGGCATCGCTGGTACCTACGTGAGCGTAGAGCCATTCCATTTATTCCGTTATCTTGATGAGCAAATGTTCCGATTCAACAACCGGAAAGATGAAAGCGGAAAACCGCTGACTGATTCGGATCGTTTTCAGTTGGCTCTATCGCAGATTGCGGGGAAGCGCTTGACGTTTGCTCAGGTGACTGGAAAGGTCGCTGGCAGTCCAGCGAATTGTTAATCCTTCTCGCCGGAAGCGTGGTCGGAAGCCTTCTTCCGCTTCTGTCTCGCGCGTTTTGCAGAAGCGAGCCTAGTCTTGATTTCTTCGTGCGAGACAGACAAAACTTTTTTCAATGCTCTTTGAAAATTCGCGTACTCGTCGGGTTGATCGCTGCCACTGCCACGTGAAGAGCGTGTGCCCGCCATGACTCCATCAGTCTAGCACGATGGGGAAATGACGGAAGTGTGTCAGGCGAACTCTTCAGCGAAAGATTCAACCGCATCACTCGTGAAACGCAGGAAGTTCTGAAGCGTTGGGATGAGAGGCTGGTCGTCCCTCCGGTTAAACTCGCCGAGCGTTATTTGCGCGGCCATTTTGACCTTCATCTCCACATTAGTTGGAGAACCGACAAGACGCACGTTTCTGGGTTTCAGTTCCCACGGCATCTGCTCTCCGATGGCAGAAACTTGAGCATTGGCCGAAATATTCATTTGCATGATGTAGACGGTGAGGACAAGTTCTCTGTGTTTGTCGATTCTGTCCAAATCGTGAATGATCCAAAGGGGATACCTGCTAGGGTCTGCTCTGAGGTACGGCTGCAACGCCTCGATTCGTGCCAGCGCACTGGGACTGGGAATGCCCTCTACTTTTCGGCAATAACCGCAAATTTTCTTTTTTGCAATGCCACAGAGTCTCGGCCTTTCTTTGAAAACCGGAAACTCGATCTGAGTAGGGGAATTTGCCTGAAAATCGGGCGACGACAACTGCCATGCAACATGATCGAAGACGGATCGCAGGTGGTGAATAATTTCACCAGCGAGCACGCTAAATCTGGGACCGACTATTCCTGCCTTGAGAAACTTTACCAATTTCTCCCAAGCTACTCGATCTCCATCGGTGATGATTGGTTTGCTAGCGGGCATATCGACATCGAGCGTGAGGGACGGGACAGGGGCCAAGAAGTCAGTGATTTCCCTATTGAGCTGCTGGATGTTCTTGTCGGCCCTTTTTAGGCGTTCGCGGGCACCGTCTAGTGGATGTTTGAGCGCCACCGCACGAGTCTACTCAGGATCGGTTGGTTAGCCAAGGTATTTATTGCCTTAAGTAGTGTTAGGCGCGTAAAGTTCACCCTCTCCTTCCCTGACGTGAGTAACCAAGACTCGCGTGTAACCATTCGCCGGGACTGTCGCGCATGTTACTCTGAATTTTCCCCCACATATTTACGGAGGCCTGATCAGTGTTAACTCGGGTTCGCGGCGTCACTATTTTCGTATTCTCTGTTTTTCTTCTCGCCACAACGTTGGCGTTCGCGGACGGCACTCGTACCTGGGAGCAGTCGAAGTTTGAGGACCTGGCGAAAGGAACGGCCGATGGTGTGGCAATCCGAAGCGATGGGGGACTAGAACTCGCTCCTGAATTCAAGGCGATCACCACCACCCCGTCTTCGTACATATGGTCGATCGCAACCGATCATAGTGGGAACCTTTACGCAGCGGCGGGCACTCCGGCCCGGGTTTATAGGATTACGCCGGATGGTAAGTCCACTTCCATTTTCCAATCGCAGGAACTTCAGGTGCAGGCGCTCGCGGTGGACGACAGTGGCGCGGTGTACGCCGCCACTAATCCAGATGGGAAAATTTATAAGCTTGAGCTAGCTGGAGAGCCTGGTAGTCAGTCAAACGATCGCAAGGGAAAGAAGTCGGTCGAGAGCGGATCGTCCTGGAGTTCGTCGGTTTACTTCGATCCGGACAGCAAATATATATGGGATATTGCACTCGACAAAACGGGGAATCTCTACGTCGCTACCGGCGATCATGGCGAGATATTCCGGGTCACGCCGAAGGGTGATCACACACTTTTCTTCAAAAGTGATGAGGCCCAGATACGGGTGTTGGCGTTTGATCCGCAGGGCAATCTAATTGCCGGCTCAGACGGCAGCGGTTTGGTGTACCGCATTACGCCGAGCGGTGAGGGCTTTGTTCTATACAGTGCACCCAAGAAAGAAATTACGGCGCTGGCCGTGGATGGAAATGGAAATATTTATGCCGCCGGAATTGGAGAAAAAAGAAATGTCTCCACAGGTTCCGCTCTGTCCATTTCGCCCTCGATCTCATCGCCTTCAGCCGCCTCGTCAGCCGCCGGATCGCAAGTCAATTTGTCAGGGGGTACCAGCTCACCAGCCACGTCTGTGGTTGTTGGCAACTACTCGGGTTCTGGTTCGAGTGCAGGCGCAGGTTCGGAAATTTACCGAATCGCGCCTGACGGCGCTCCAACGCGAATTTGGTTTTCTCGCGATGACCTGGTTTACGCTCTGGCCTTCGGTGCCGATGGGGGCCTGTTGGCTGGCACTGGAAACGGTGGCCACATCTACCAAGTCAGGGGCGAAGATCAGTTCACTGACTTGCTTAAGGCCAGCGCAAGTCAGGTGACTGCGTTTGCGCATACGGTCGATGGCGGGCTCTACGCGTCCACTAGTAATCTGGGCAAGATTTTCCGGCTCGGCGCGGGGCCTGACGGGGAAGGTACTTATCAGAGCGATGTTTTCGATGCGCATATCTTTTCGCGCTGGGGACGCGCTGAATTTCGCGGAACTGGAAAGGTGGAACTTTTTGCCCGCAGCGGCAACGTTGACAATCCCGACCGGAACTGGAGTCCATGGCAGAAAATCGATTGGCTGAAGAATTCGGAAATCGTGGCCCCGCCCGCTCGCTTCATTCAGTGGAAAGCCGTGCTGCGGGCCGGAAATCCACCGCCGCGACTTAATAGTGTCACGATAAATTATTTGTCGAAAAACGTTGCTCCGGTTTTCGATGATGTGACGGTGCAACAGGGTGTTCGCTACCAGCCTCTACCAAAATCCGGCGGGGATACCAGCGGAAACGTGACGAGCACCCCGCGGATCGACACGCCTCCTTCCCCGATCCACGATCGCCAGTCTATTGGAGTCAAATTTAGCGTCCACGATGACAATGACGACGAGATGGTTTACTCAATTTATTATCGCGGCGAAGGCGAAACCAACTGGTTGTTGCTGAAAGACAATCTAACCGACAAGTTCTATTCATTCGATTCTTCTCTTCTTCCCGACGGGGCATACGTAGCCAAAGTGGTCGCGTCCGACGCGCCATCGCATTCGCCTGGCCAGTCATTAATCGCCCAGAAGGAGAGCGCGCGCTTTGAAATAGATACAACGCCTCCGCGGATCGAAGAACTGAAAGCATCTGTCGATGGTGCACAGATCCACGTTACACTTCGCGCGACTGACGGCTTTTCGCCAATCGCGCGCGCGGAGTATTCGATTGATGCTAGCGATTGGCAATTCGTCGAGCCGGTGAGCCAGATCTCGGATTCCAAGATTGAGCGTTACGATTTTCATGCTGCCTTGGCCACCGATCAGCAAAACCCAAAAAACATTTCTGGGGAACATGTTGTAGTAGTGCGTATCTATGATCGTTACGACAATATGGGCTCTGCTAAAACTGTGATCGGCAGACGATAGACCGGCAGTCAAGCTTTTCTCGATCTGACAGCCGTGGGCGGCTGTCGCCCCTTTCATTGGAGATGATGACTCTTCCCATACTAATAGTTGAATTACTGAAGTTCCTCGTAGGCATCTGCTGTTGTGTCGCCGGATTCTTTGTGTTTAGGATGCTAAGGAATTCAAAGTAGCCGACTACCGCCAAGGGCGGCTGTCGCTACGTGTTTTAATCATCTCTATATAATTCGATCAGCTCACAGCTCCTATGCGCTTCGAATTGTTTATCGCAACCCGCTATTTGCGTGCGAAGCGCCGCCAAGCTTTTATTGGAGTGATCACCGGAATTTCTATTCTTGGAGTCGCGGCAGGCGTTGCGTCGCTTATTATTACGCTCGCGATCAATAACGGATTCCGCCAGGATCTTCAGGATCGTCTACTGGAAACTACGTCCCACGTAACGTTGCTGCGTGTGCAGGATGATGGAATCAAAGACTGGCGAGAATGGCTTGACCGCCTGTCGCGTCAACCTCACGTTGTAGCGGCAGCTCCCACGATTTACGAGGAAGTCATGATCTCACGCGGCCCGCGGGCAAGGGGAGCCGTGTTGAAGGGGATCATTCCGAGTTCGGAGAATAGAGTTAGTGATCTACTGAAAAGCGTGGTTGCTGGATCGGCTGATGCGCTCAATGAGGCGGAAGAAAAGCCATCTGATAGTGCTGCGACGTCAAATGCAAAACCAACTGCCACGGACAAGAGTTTCCGTGCCACGCAAGCTGAGCTGCCGGATTCTTTGAAGGGTGTCCAAGACCGAGTCACATCCATGCCTCCGATCATCCTCGGGAAAGATATGGCTGAGAGCCTCGGCGCAGAAGTCGGCGCTGTTGTGCTCGTGACCAGTCCGCAAGGGGAGCTCACGCCTTTTGGGATGGTCCCGAAATATAGCCGTTTTCGTGTGGCTGGAATTTTTAATTCCGGATTTTACGACTATGACAGCTCGTGGTCTCTTGCGCGTTTGTCCGATTCGCAGCAGCTATTCGGGATTGGGGATCAGATTGCCGCAATTGAGTTCAGGGTCGACGACATTTACAAGGCAGGCGAAATCGCGAACCAGCTTCAGCAAGCGGCCGGAAAAGGTTTTATGACAACGAACTGGATGGAGCAGAACAAAGCGCTGTTTCGCGCGTTGCGAATGGAGCGCTTGGTCACATTCATTACGATCGGGCTGATTGTATTTGTCGCTGCGTTGAATATATTGATTTCTCTGATCATGATGGTGATGGAAAAAACGCGTGATATTGCAGTCCTGATGTCAATGGGTGCCCGCAAATCCCAAGTGCGGCGCGTGTTTATCGCGCAGGGAGTCTTAATCGGAGTAATCGGAACCTTGATTGGATTGACGTTGGGTTACGGTCTATCGTGGGCTGGGGGACACTACCGTTTGCTATCGCTTGCGCCGGAAGTTTATTCGATCGACTACGTCCCATTCGCTCCGAGAATGATCGACGGGTTGCTCGTCGCCATCGTAGCGATTGGAATTTCGCTGGTTGCTACAATCTATCCGTCATGGTCAGCCGCGCGCGTTCTGCCCGCTGAGTCACTGCGGTACGAGTAGGCCTACGCTACCTGATTTTCTCAGCGACGGCCTTTGCCTGTGTGAACAGATATAGATAATCTGGGCCGCCTGCTTTCGAGTCTGTCCCCGACATGTTGAATCCGCCGAAAGGGTGCGCCCCGACAATCGCGCCCGTGCACTTGCGATTGATGTACAGGTTGCCGACGTGAAATTCGCGAAAAGCGCGTTCGATCTTTTCCTGCGAATTTGTGTAAACCGCACCGGTTAATCCGAATTCCGTATCGTTAGCGATTTCCAAAGCATGATCGTAATTTCGTGCTTTGACAACCACCAGCACCGGTCCGAAGATTTCTTCCTGCTCCAGCTTTGACTTGGGAGGAATATCCGCGATTACGGTTGGTTGCAGGAAGAAGCCCTCGCCTACTCCGGTGGCGCGGCCGCCGCCCGTGATCAGCCTTCCATCTTTTTTCCCCTGCTCAATGTATTCGAGAATGGTATTCATCGAGCCTTCGCTGATGACTGCGCCCATATATGCATTGTCGGCGGGATCGCCTACCTTGATCGCTTCCACGCGAGTTTTCAGTCCTTCGAGAAACTTGTCATAGACACGCGCATCGACGATGGCGCGAGAGCATGCGGAACATTTCTGTCCCTGGAAACCGAAGGAAGAAGCGACCACGCCATCAATGGCTGCGTCGAGGTCCGCGTCGGTGTCCACGATAATGGCATCTTTGCCGCCCATTTCGAGGATTGTGCGCTTGATCCACATTTGTCCCAGAACGTGTTCGGCGGCACGTTTATTGATATCGAGGCCCACTTCGCGCGATCCGGTAAAAGCAATGAAACGGGTCTTCGGATGCGCGACCAGGGCATTGCCAAAGGTGGCACCCGCGCCGGGACAGAAATTCACTACGCCTTCCGGGACTCCAGCCTCTTCCAGCAGTTCCACGAATTTGGCTGCGATGGTCGGTGACTCACTGGAGGGTTTCAAAATCACGGTATTGCCGGACACGATGGAGGCAACCGTCATACCAGCCATGATTGCGGCGGGAAAATTCCAGGGAGGGATGACGATCCCCACGCCCAACGGAATATAAAACAGGGAATCTCGTTCGCCAGGCAGCTGAACCGGGGTTTGGACATGCGAAAGCCGCAAAGCTTCGCGTGCGTAAAACTCGCAGAAATCAATGGTCTCGGCAATGTCCGCGTCAGCTTCCGCCCAGTTCTTGCTGACTTCGAAAACCAGCCAGGCGCAAAATTCGAATTTCCTCTGCCGCAACAGGTCAGCGATCTGAAATAGGAGGCTGGCTCTCTCTTCGACCGAAGTGCGGCTCCAGCTTTCAAATGCACGAAGCGCTGCCTGCATAGCCGGTTCAACGTGCTCTTTACCGGCTTTTTGATGTATGCCGACAACTTCAGAAGGCTTGGCTGGATTCACGGACTTGATCTTGTCAGACGTTCTGATTCGCTTGCCGCCAATAATCAGATCGTATTCGTGACCCAATTGACCGCGAACTTTATCGAGTGCCGCCCGCATTTGGCGGGCATTATCCTGACGGCTGAAATCCGTGGCCGGCTCATTGCTGAATTTTTCTTTATGAGGACGAATTCGATTTATGACGGGGGCTTCTAAGGTTGCCATGACAATACCTCGGACAGAAATTCAGAGCAGAATATTTTATTGTAGCACCGGAGAAAACGGCGAGCCCGCCTTGGTCGCACGGAAACGGGAGTCTCCATATCTAGCACTCGGCCGAAGAAACCAACCGGTATCCGTATAATCCAAGCATGAGAGTCACGATCTTTGGGGCGACGGGTTTATTGGGAAAGGCGCTCATGGGCCAGTGGAAAGGCGATGAGGTTAGCGGCCTTTCTTCCAAAGAAGCGGACATTCGAGATCCCCAACAGACCTTCGATGCCGTCGAACGCACGTCTCCGAATTGGATCGTGCTCGCGGGTGCATATACCGACGTCGATGGTTGCGAAACTAATCGCGAACTCGCGTTCGCCGTGAATTGCCGTGGCGCGGCGAACGTCGCGGAGGCAGCAAAGCGAGTTGGTTCGCGCTTGCTGTTTCTCAGTAGCGACTATGTTTTCGACGGAACAAAACAAACTCCATACGAGACAAACGATCTAGTCGCGCCCCGCAGCGTCTACGGACAATCCAAGGCGGAGGCCGAAAAAGAGTTACAGCAGATTCTGCCGGATGTTTGCATCGTGCGAACCTCATGGCTGTTTGGAATCGGAGGAAAGTGTTTTCCTGACACGATCCTCAAACTGGCAGAGAAGCGTCCTGAGATCGATGTCGTAGAGGATCAACGCGGCTGTCCAACTCATGCGAAGGATCTGGCTGCAGCCATCATTCAACTGTGCCGCCAGAACGCGCAGGGCATTGTCCACGCGACCAATCGCGGAGAGTGCTCGTGGTTTGAGTTTGCAAAAGAAATAGTGAGTGCGGCGGGCATGAATACCGTCGTGCGTCCAACTACCAGTGACAGGTTTGTGCGCCCTGCGCCCCGGCCACATTATTCCGTGCTTTCTTCTGCGGGTCTGCACAAGTATGGGATCACAATGCCCGACTGGGAAACCGCGGCCCGACTGTATGTCCGACAAAGAAATTCCCTGGAAAATGAACACAAATCGAGTCACGCGATTTTTTAAGCCCCCTCAGAAAATGGGGCCGGGAAGCGGCGGGCCAGGCTCAGGGGCGGGTATATTCACGGGGACTGGAAGGGGATACAAAAGATGGCTGAGGGCTGGATATCGCGCGGCGAAAAAGTAGATAGAGTAGGCCGGGAAGAATACTGTAGCCGGGACTGAAATGAAGGCGACCATATAGATGATTGACACGATCGCAATTGTGCCCACGATGACGGTGAGAGAAATGGTGTAAAGATTCCAGGTCAGACCGGCGCTCTTCCCGAGCAAGACCGCGATGACGCCGATGCCTCCCACTGGAATTAACATAATCAAAATTATGATGGTTGCTATGATCGCCAAGATCATCGCGGCACCGAGGGCCATTACAATTTTCATCCCCAGGTAGCCGGCGTATCCGCCCTTTTCCGATTCAATCATTTTTAACAATCTGCGCCATGCCTCAATCGCACCAAGATCTTCGAGAGCCATTTGCGGAACGACAAAATCCTTGGTGAACGCCTTGACCACAAAGGAGAGAAGCGCCCAGGCAAGGAAGATAAAGAATAAAACGATTCCACCCAAGACCAACGGAATGATGTGTTCCCTCCCGTGCTTAAACCAGCCAGCCGCGTAAGCCATGCCGGCGGGAATTCCGATCAAGATAGTTGGCACTGCCAGCACTACGAACGAGAAAAGCAGCTGCCACAGAAAGTATCGTAGTCCCGGCCCCTGCCTTCGGTTCCAGCCCCGCGCTATCTCACATCGCTTGGCGACAACGCTGTCGAACAGGACGAACCGCATCACGCTGCTTATGTACATCAGCAAAACCAACAACACCAGTCCGGTAACGACAAGTATGGCAATCATTGCGACGAACAGTAGCGGATTTGTCCCCGGAAGGCCAAGACTCAGAAACCGATGCGTGCCGCCGCCATGGTTCGGCATTTGGAAATTGGGGGAACTACAGCCCCCTGAACTCAATTCGCCCGCAAGGAGCCCGACGAACGCAAGTTTCGCCCACTCCACAAAACGAAAAGGCTGCAGCAGTTGCTGTTTCGTATGTCGAAACGCGGGACCGATTGCGTCCACGGCGGAAATTGGCAAGCAATTACCTCGCTGTTGGAAGGTCAGGCTGGAAGGTACTGCGAAACGGCGGGCGAGGTCAACGGGAATTTAAGAAGAGAGGGCGCCGCGCGACAGGCGCTTCTCCATCCATCCCAGGCCCACATCGGCGAGCAGCGCCATGATTGCCGCTGGTATTGCGCCGGCGAGGATGACTTGGTTGTTCACCATGGCCAGTCCGCGAAAAATGTACTCGCCAAGACCACCCGCACCGATCGCCGCGGCGATAGTCGCTAGCCCCACGGAAATGACCGTTGCCACGCGGACTCCAGCGATGATGACTCCCAATGCGAGAGGCAATTCAACCTGCCATAAGAGTTGAGAGTCCGTCATCCCCATCCCGCGCCCGGCTTCGACCACGGAGCGGTCGACCCCTTTTATGCCGACGTAAGTGTTGCGAATCAGCGGAAGCAGCGCATAGAGGGTCAGTGCAAGAATCGCGAGGCGATCAGCTCGCGCGCCGATCCATGGCGCAGGCAAAAGAAATCCAAACAACGCCAGGCTTGGAATGGTTTGAATGATGTTAGCGCTCCCCAGCACCGGTTTGTTCAAGATCGGCCAGCGCGTAATCAAGATGCCAAGCGGAATGCCGATGAGCACTGCAAACAGGATTGACCAGCCCACCATCCACAAATGTTCCAGCGTGAGCTCCAAAACTTCGGTGTGATTTTCCACAAAAAAATGCCAGAGACTCATCGGCACTCCTGGGGACGCGGCCCCGCTGCAAAAGCCGAATTGTAAGCCGCGACCAGCGGCTCCGAAGAATTCACAAACTCATCAGGGGTAGAAATTGTCACGACCCTGCCTGCATCCATAAGCGCAATCCGCGTTCCAAGCAATAGTGCCTCTCGAAGATCGTGAGTCACGAATACGATGGTCTTGTTCAGGCGGTTTTGCAGCGCAAGAAATTCTCGCTGCAACTCGGCGCGGGTCAACGGATCGAGCGCGCCGAACGGTTCGTCCATCAGCAAGATCGGCGGATCCGCCGCCAGAGCACGAGCCACGCCCACCCGTTGACGCTGCCCACCGGAAAGTTCGCGAGGATATCGCGATACGATTTGGGGGTCCAATCCAACGAGCCTGATTAATTCCTGAACGCGTTGATGGACGCGGTCTTCAGGCCAGCCCTCGATTTTGGGTACCAATCCAATGTTGCGCTCGATAGTGAAATGGGGAAATAGGCCGACATCTTGAATCACGTACCCAATCATTCTTCGCAGCCGGATTACGTTCCATTCGTGAACGGGTCGGCCCTCAACCTTCAAGTCGCCGCCGCTTGCGGTTGCCAGACGATTGATTAGCTTCAGCGTTGTAGTCTTACCGCAACCGCTTCGGCCGAGCAGCACAAGAATCTCGGCTCGCCGGATTTCGAGATCCAATTGATGAAGAAGCTCGCGACCATCGGGTAGTGTGTAAGTGACTTTACGGAATTCAATCGCTGGCTTGCCATCGTTTCCGTCAGGTCTGGATTCGTTCATACCAACAAGCGGCTCGGTAGGATTTAGAGATGATACGCCGCGTCAGGCAGGCCTGTGATGCGAATTCCAGAATGACCTTTGTGACGTATGTTTAGTCCAATGAGTAGTGCTGTAATTTGCTCGACGATGCGAGAAGTTTCCAGCTTCCCGCCATCAATTGCCCTGACACCCGGAATGAGTGAGGCAAGCCTTTGCGCCTCGCGGCTGGCGGTAGCATCGTCACTGCAAACGATCACATCGCAATCCACCGGACCATCCGCATTCAATACCTCGGCGGAAGCATTATGAAAGGCCGCTACCACTGGGACACCCTGCGGAACAAGTTCGGCGCATTGCTGGGCGGCTGATCCCTGCCAAACTCCTAGGGTTCGTGTTGCCCGCCCGCCGACGCTGGCCGCCAAAGGCACGGTCGTGTCGATCACAATGCTGCCCGGCCGGATTGCCGGTTTTATGTGTTTTAGCAACGCAACCTGGCCCTCGAAGGGAACCGTCAAGACCAGAATTTCTGCCTCCGCACATGCAGCGGCATTTTCATTTCCGGAGACTCTCGCCTGCTCTCCGACTTTCTGTCGGATTTTCTCGGCGGCATCGCGCGCGCGATTTGGATCACGCGATCCGACAATCACGGTTTCGCCCGCTTGGGCCCAGCGCAAGGCCAGGCCGAATCCCTCGGGTCCGGTTCCGCCAATCACCGCAATGGTGCGGCTCACGCGAACTCTGGTTCCAAGGCTTGCTCGACGGAGAAGTTCTCGCAATGCGCTTTGATATTCATCCGCGAATAGACAGTGTTTCGTTCGGCGGGAATGCGTCCGGCTTTGAGAATGAGCGATTGAAAATCGTCAGGGCTGGTGTATTGTCCGGCGGTCGCACCCGCTTCGCGAGAGATGTTTTCTTCCATCAAGGTTCCGCCGTAATCGTTAGCGCCAGCGTGAAGGCACAGTTGCGAAAGCTTGCGATTCAACTTCACCCATGACACTTGAATGTTATTAATCGAGCCGGCTAAAAGAATTCTTCCCAAAGCGTGAATTTTCAAATGCTCAGCCAGGGTCGGACCTGTACGAGAGAGTCCCTGATGGAAAAGCAGAGTGTTTTGATGAACGAAACCGAGGGGCACGAATTCGGTGAAGCCTCCAGTTTCATTTTGAATACCGCGAAGAAGAAGTAGTTGGTTAACCCAATGCTCCGTAGTTTCGATGTGACCATACATCAACGTAGAAGTCGTGCGAATACCGCACTGATGGGCGGTACGAATCACTTCCATCCATTGACCGGTCGACAGCTTGTTTCGGGAGAGCACGAAACGGACATCGTCGTCGAGAATTTCCGCGGCAGTTCCCGGCAGCGTGTCGAGGCCGTTATCCCGTAGCATGCTGAGATAATCGTGCACCGGCATTCCCGTGAGTTCCATGCCATACACAATCTCCATCGGGGAAAATGCGTGAATGTGCATGCTGGGGACTGCTCGCTTTACCGTGCGAAGAATGTCCCGGTAGTAAAACGGCTGAAGTCCATGCGGCAGGCCGCCCTGGATGCAAACTTCAGTTGCACCAACTTTCGCAGCTTCGACAGCCTTGTGAGCCACCTGCTCGGGATTCAGAAAGTATGTGTCGGATTCGCGAGGACCGCGGCTAAAGGCACAGAACTTGCATCCTACGAAACAAATATTTGTGAAATTGATGTTGCGATTGACAACGTAGGTAACGATGTTGCCGACAAGCTCAGAGCGCAATGCATTCGCCGCGACCAACAATCCCAACAGATCGTCGCCCTCAGCATTCCCCAGCAAAAAACATTCCTCGCGTGAAAGTACGGAGCCGTCTTGCGACTCCAAAACCCGCTCGAGCGCGGATCGCGTCTCACGGCTCATTTGATCCGCAATCACCGGCCATTCAATTGAGGGGAAATTTTCCAGCTCGGATTGTGTCAGTGTTCGCACAAACTCTCCGGGTAGATTCTAGCGAAATAAGTCACTGGCTGCTGGACGAATCAAATCACGCGCCGAGCCACGCCCCGCCTGATAACGGAAGCCACGAACAATGCAGGCTGGCGTCCGGTTCAGCTTGCCGCAGACAAGGCCGGCGGCGCAAGCCAGTTCGTCCGCGACCGCCTCAACACTTGCTTGCAACTTGTATTGATGCGAATCCCGCTCTCCGCGATAGTCGCGCAGAGGTTTCATACCAGCGATCCCGATGGCAACTTCGGTTAGACCCTCGCGCCACGGACGTCCGAAACTGTCGGTGATTATGACAGGAATGAACAGCCGAAGCCTCCTCTTTAGCTCGCGGTGAATTCTTGCAGCCGAAGCATCAGGGTCGTCTGGAAGGAGAAGCGCATTATTACCTCCATCGACATTCGAGACATCAATGCCACTGTTGGCGCAAATTAGTCCGTGTTTCGTCTCGGTGATCAACACACCACGCTTGCGGCGCACGATGCGCTTGCTCTGAGAGATTGAAAGTTCCGTGACCCGTGCATCCAGGCCATACTTGCGGGCCCAGGTGCGAGAGCTTGCTGAAGGTTTCATAGTATCGAGTTTCACAATCTGCCCTTCGGCTTTGGACACGATCTTATGTTTCACAATTAGGATGTCGCCGTTCACTAGCGGCACCTTCTGTTTCTTGAAAGCATGTAACAGCAGTTCGGGGAGTGACTCCCCTGGCCGAATCTCAGAATCAAGCTCAATCGGAATAATGTGGAGGTCGTAAGAGCGCGCCATTATCCGTTTGACGCTACAGGAAGCTCGTCGAAGTTCCACTGGCGTGCCAGGCGCTGGGCGCGAGTATCGCCGTGTGCGACAGCTAACTGACGCAAGTCTGAAGGAGTATCGATGTCCAGAGCGATTCCGGGCAATGAAAGCACAATGCATGGTTTTCCGGTCGCTTGAGCCGCCGCTAGATGTGGTTTAAAGCTGTCATTGCCAAAACGCAATGGGAACAGTCCCGCAGGACTGCGGAACGCGGCGTTGGTACCACGTTTGTCCGCCGACGGAACAAGAACCGTGCCCGCTAGCGGAGCATTGTTAAGAATCTGATCGAGTTCGGAGACTGTGATGAGTGGAATGTCGCCGGGAATAACCAACGTGCTATGGATTCCCCTCTGTTCGCAAAGCCGCGTCGCTATTTCAATAGCCTCGGTCTCACTGCGGCAGCCGTCATCGGAGCTCACTTCGTAATGGAATGAGCGCGCTAATTCCATCGCGAAGGGGTCATTCGTAACCAGGCTAATCTCCGCACAGTCGGTCCAGGATCTCAATGTTTCGAGAACATCAGACAACATTGCTTGTGCTAATTCCGTGCGCGAGGATTGATCCAACACCGAGGCGAGCCGCTGTTTGGCGTTTGCCAGATTCTTGACCGGAATCAGAATCATGATATCCGCACCGCCCCGAAGTCCGCTGTGACCTCACACGACACTTGCGAAAGCACTTCCCGCGCGAGATTTAACTTTTCCGGAACCGTTCTCATCATTATGTTCGTGCAATGCACACGCAACCCTGAATGCTCTAATTCTTTGCCTTTCTCAGAGTCCGCTGTGTCAACCACCAGACCGTCCAGAAAATCTTGATAAGCCTGTGCCACTCCAGCTATTGAGACTGGCAAACCCGTCGCGGCCATGAGTCTGGAGGCGGGCCCGGAGACAGCCGCGGTACCAATGATGGGACTTACGGCAACAACTTCCGCTGCAGTCTCCCGTAATGCTTGCCTAATCTTGGGAACTGCCAAGATCGGTCCGATGCTCGTCACTGGATTGCTGGGAGCAAGTATGACAGCGTCTGCTGACAAAATTGCTTCGACTACTCCGGGAGCAGGCTGTGCCTGTTCGGACCCAACGAAACGCACGGAAAGAACTTCGTCCTGATATCTCCGCTTCACGAAATATTCCTCGAAGCCAAGTTCGCCTGACGGAGTTTGTATGCGAGTCTCTACGCGGTCATCGCTCATGGGCAGAACGCGCGCCGCAATTCCCAACCTGCGGGCCATTTCATCACTTGCTTCGGAAAGGGTCTTGCCCTCGGCGATCAATTGTGACCGCAGCAAATGAGTCGCGAGATCGCGGTCTCCAATTTTGAACCAGGACGGTTCGCCATATCGTGCCATGGCTTGCAGGCAAAAAAAAGTGTCGGTCTGTACTCCCCACCCGCGCTCTTTGCTGAGCAGGCCGGACAGAACATAAAAGATCGAGTCAATATCCGGCGAAACTGATAGCCCCCACCAGCGCAGGTCGTCCCCGGTGTTCACGACAATTGTCAGGTGTTCCTGCGGAACGACATGGCGCAACCCGTCAACGAACTTTGCGCCTCCCGTTCCGCCGGTCAATACCACGATCATGCGGCGCTCCTGACGTAACCATCACGATCTGAAGCGGCCTTGACCTTTTCTGAAACTAAGCCGGCACGAGCCGTCACCGCACTCACAAACTCCGGATAGACCGGAAGCCGCTGGCGCAACTGGTATCCCTTCGCATTCGTCCGCGCTTCCAACTGGTCCAAGTGGGGCCACGGCTTTTCCGGGTTGATGAAATCCGGAGTGAGCGGCGAAATTCCGCCCCAATCGTTAATGCCGGCATCCAGCAGCTCATCGTAATACGGTGCTGAAAGATTCGGCGGAGCTTGAATGTTCATCTCCGGCATCAACAGGCGGGCAACCGCAACGGTGCTTAACATGTCGTCCCGCGTCGGCTCAGGAGCATCGCGCATCGGAATATCTGGCTTCGAGCGGAAGTTTTGAATGATTACTTCCTGGATATGTCCGTAACGGCGATGCAGCTCGCGAATGGCGAGCAGCGTATCGACTCGATCTTCAAGAGACTCGCCGATACCGATCAATAGGCCCGTAGTGAACGGAATATTCTGCTTTCCGGCTTCTTCGATCATGCGAAGGCGTTTTACTGGAACTTTATCGGGCGCGTCGTAATGGGCGTTTCCTAACTGGAGAAGAGAATCGTTTGTGCTCTCAAGCATAATCCCCATGCTGGGAGAAACGGCTGCCAGTCGCGTGATCCATTCGGCGCTCAAGAGTCCCGGATTCGGATGTGGCAGCAAACTGGTCTCCCGCAAAATCAGGTCACACATGGCTTCCAAATATTGAAGAGTGGATTTGTAGCCCAAGTCACGGAGGGTATCGCGCATTTCCGGAAAGATGAGTTCTGGTTTGTCTCCCAGGCTGAACAGAGCTTCGGTGCATCCCATTTTCTCGCCGGCACGCGCGACTTCGAGAACCTGTTCGGGGGTCATCGTGAGCGCGCCAAGCTGGCCGGGATCGCGACGAAATGTGCAATATCCACAATAGTCGCGGCAGAGATTTGTGAGCGGAATAAAAACTTTGCGTGAATAAGTAATTACGCCGGGCTTGAATCGTTCTCTTGCCGCCCGCGCCGCCGACAAAAGCGCCGGAATTCCCTCACTGTCAATTGATAGAAAACCGATAGCCGATTCGCGGCTCAGCGACGTTTCCAGCAATTCCAACGCTGGGCAAGGCGCCGCTTGAGGTTGCGTCAACATAACTGGCCTGCGAGCAGATTCAGGATGCGGTTAGCGGCGTAAAACACGTTCCCAAAATCATACATGAGCCGGCACGGCAGGGAGCAGTGCGTCCATTGAGATACCCAGCTAATGGCTATACCATAAGCCCGCTCGTGAAGCTAAAGCGTATACCGGATTTCCTCGCCTCTCGCCGGCTACTACTGTGATCGAAGAATAACGACTTGAGAATCGACGGTTTGAATTGAAGATCAATTTCGGAGGCACTATCGATATGACTAAAATTACTCTGTTTTCCGTCTTACTGTTAGCCGCAACCTGGGTATGCGCCCAGAGTTCGGCAGCTGGCGGCTCGCCGGCGGCTGGTTCTGCATCGAGTCAGGCCGGTATGTCAGGATCCAGCACATCGGGAACTAGCGCTGCCGGCCAGGCGGGTTCCTCTCCATCCATGACTCAAACTCCCGGCGCTGCGCCTAGCTCAACAGCGCCCGGTTCAACGTCTGGTTCGCCGACCACTGGGTCAACCGCAGCACCCGGAAGTTCAAATCCGGGGAATTCACCTTCTACGCCGATTCCGGACGCAACTGTTACTCCTGACGGATCAACCGCCACGCCAGTGCCGTCAACGGCAGCCCCGGCTCCCGAAACAGCTGCCCCAAACCCGAGTCCAGCCGATCCGGCTAATCCTGGAACCAAGGCTCCTGGCACAACTCCAAGCACACCTCCTCCAACCGCCATTCCGGACTCGACTGCGCCTCCACAACACTCGATCTAGAGAGGTCGCAACCAGTTAAAAGGGCCCACGCGAAGTGGGCCTTTGTTTTTGGTTACATGGCTGCTATGAGATAATTTTCCCCGAGGGCAATTCTCGCAAAATCATGCCACAGCACAAGGTACTCTGCGCAAAACTCCACAAGGAGCTTCCAGGATTAGACGAGCCTCCATTTGATACTGAGCTCGGACGCAAGATATATGACTCAGTCTCACAAGAGGCGTGGAATGGTTGGACCGAGTTCTGCAAAATGCTGCTCAATGAATACCGCTTGAATCCGGCGCGGCGTGAAGATCAGGAAGTCATCGTGAAGCAGATGGAGCAATACTTCTTCGGCGAAGGCGCAGCCCTGCCTGCAGAGTACGTTCCCCCCACTCACAAGTAAATCGGCACACGAGGACAGCCGCCCTCGGCAGTCCGGTTTTAACCGGCGCTCAGATCGAGCCGCTATACCCGCGAATCTTCAAAAATGAAAGACAATACCGGTTGATAATCTGAAATCATTTTGCGTGTTGCCAAAGAATCGCGTTTGCAAGAAGTCTCCTTCCAACCGAAGCCCAATTCCGTGGATTAAACGGTAATCGACGCCACCGCCTAGCACTTCGGCGAATGAAGTATCCGAGTTGGAGTATCCGGAAGTGCTGCCGGAAACGTGTGAAACGCCAAATAAAGCTTCGCCAAAAGGGGTGAACTTCATGATCGGGACAGACACTCGCGGGCCGAATACAACCGTATGCATGCTTGCATTGACGTTGATGGTGCAAGCCCCGCTAATGCCGCCGCACGAAACCGGAAAATTCTGTGACCCGTAGTGACCGCTGAGATCGGCGACGATCCCCACAAACGGTAATACTTTGCCCTCCAACGATCCGTTCCAGCCATTCAGGTTAGCGCGGTCGCCCAAATTTGTGTCCGCGCTGACGTAAGAGTAACCAAAGAAAATGTTTCCCTTAGTAGGGATCTGCGCTGTTGCTGCAGCGGCGAACAAAAATATAGCGAGCAGACTGGTAGAGATACGAAACATGAAATTCCTCCATCTTGGTAGTTTTTTTCTTGGATGCAACTTGCGGGGAAGAAGGTTCTGCCGCCGTTGATCTGTTTGCGAATTCGCCTTGGGTGCAGAAGAGCGGCTATGAAAGAGCGGAGGAACCAATGAACACCAACGGCAGCGGACAAAGCCTGCCCCGAGCTTGCCGAAGGGAGTGTCCGCTCCACACAATCATTCCAGATCGCGCCAGTTTGGGCCGACGCCGATTTCAACCAACAAAGGAACAACCAATGGATGGACCGTCTCCATCTCCTCGCGCACCAGCGAACGCAGAATATCTACCTCCGCCTCAGGGGCTTCGAAGACCAACTCATCGTGCACTTGCAGTGTCATTCTCGAACGCATACCGCGTTCACTCAACGCCTTATCGATTCGTATCATCGCCAGCTTGATCAGATCCGCCGCCGTTCCCTGCAACGGAGTATTCACGGCAGTGCGCTCAGCAAATCCTCGGAGATTCGCGTTCTTGCTGTTTATGTCCGGGATTGGCCGCACCCGTCCAAAAAGCGTTTTCACTTTCTGATCGCGGCGAGTTTCTTCCAATGTTCGGTCAATGAAATCACGAACACCGCGGTATCTTTCAAAATAGGCGTTGATGAATTGCTTGGCCTCTCCTGGTTCAATACCGAGTCTTTGCGATAGCCCGAACGCTGAAAGTCCGTACACGATGCCGAAATTTACAACTTTGGCTTGCCGCCGATGATCAGCAGTAACCATGAGCGGGGGCACTCCGAACACCTGGGACGCGGTGAGCTTGTGAATATCATCGCCGCGACGATAGGCTTCGACTAAAAGCGGATCCTCGGAAAAGTGCGCCAGCAGCCGAAGTTCAATTTGCGAGTAGTCGGCGGCCAACAAAACATATCCGGGTTCGGCCGTAAATGCGGCGCGAATTTCGCGGCCAAGCTCGGTGCGAATGGGAATATTTTGCAGGTTGGGATTGGCTGACGACAATCTGCCGGTAGCAGTCCCCGTCTGATCAAACGTCGTGTGCAGTCTTCCGCTATCCGAATCCAGCAGCGCAGGCAAGGCATCCACATAGGTCGATTTCAATTTCGAGAGTTGCCGGTATTCCAACACCATTCGCGGTGCGTCATGAGTGAGTGCCAATGCTTCGAGCACCTCGACCGCCGTCGAAATTGTTTTGCCCTTCCCATACTTGACTGGCTTTGGCAAATTCAGCTTGTTAAAGAGAACATCGCCAAGCTGCTTGGGAGAATTGACATTAAATTCCGATCCGCAGCATTCATAGATTTCTTTGGCTTTGCCATCAATCTCTTGTTCCAGACGTGCCGACATTTTCGCCAGCACTTTGAGATCGATTTTGACTCCGGCTTTCTCCATTCGTGTGAGGACTGGAACCATCGGCAGATCGATTTCTTTGTATAGCTTCAGTAGTCCTTCTTCCTCGACTTCGCGTCGCATCGCCGTAGTTAGCCGCCCGGTTACGTCTGCGGCCTCCGGCAGCGATCCGTTCAGCTTGAGGTTGGAACGTCGCAATGCGACATCCGCAAGACGGTGCGAGGAGTATGTGGGATCGAGCAAATAGGAATAGAGCCTCGTATCGTGTTGCACTCCTTTTAGCTCGATTCCGTGGCGCTCCAGAACATGAGCAGCCGCCTTGAAATCATGGATCGTCTTAGGAAGACGCTCATCCGATAAAACAGATTTGAGACGAGACATCGCTCCTTCGGCGGCGGCTGCGATTGTTGTGGAAACGCCAGGGGCAACCGATATCGCGATATTCAGTGGCTTTACTCTTGGAGGCGTAGCGTCGGTCAGCGGCAACATAGCCTCTGCTGCTTCGTCATCGGGTTCCTCGGAAGGTTCGGCTTCCGAACTTGTTTCGACAGCGATAGCCAACACACCCTTAAGAGACTTCAGCGCTCGTTCTACATCCTCCGGCGATTCCGCGTCGGTGTAATTTGCCTGCATAACCTCGACGACCGGTAGCAACTCTTTCAGAAGCGATGTGAATTCCAATTCCGTAAACAGCTCGCGTAGGGATTCGACGTCAGGTTCTCCCATCTTCATTGCGTCAACGTCAAATTCAATCGGAACTTCGCAATCAATGGTTACTAGCTTCTTACTCAGCAAAATATTGTCGCGATTATTCTGCAGCGACTCCCGATAAGTCTTCTTTTCCACTTCGGCGGCGCGTTCCAGGGTTTGCTCAACCGTCCCAAAACGCTTGATCAGATCAACCGAGCCCTTGTCGCCGATTCCAGGGGCACCGGGGATGTTATCGATGGAATCCCCTCGCAGCGCCATGACATCGACAACGCGCTCTGGCGGGACACCGAGAATCTCTTCGACCTTCGCCGCGTCGCAAATCAGATTGTCCTTGGGCGGGTTGAGCACGTGCACGCGGTCGTTGACCAATTGCAGCATGTCCTTGTCGCTGGAAACGACGTATACCGAGTACGATGCCGCAACCGCCCTGCAGGCCAGGGTTCCAATGACATCGTCAGCCTCGTAGCCGCCGAGCTCAAGGATCGGGATGCGATACGCTTCCAGGGCCCTTCTTATATAAGGCACCTGTTGGGCGAGGTCGGCGGGCATCTGCACACGGTTCGCTTTGTATCCGTGATACTGAATTTCCTGAAAAGTCTGCGTCTTCAAGTCAAACTTGCGGACGCTGGTAATTTCCTGCGCCTGCTGATCGCGAAAAGTGGGAGCAGCCACATCGAATACCGCCGCGAGATATTCTGGCGAGAAGTCATCGCGCAACTTCCGCAACATGTTCACGAAGACGTAGGTGGCAGCCGTAGGCAGACCGGTCTTGGTGGACATTCCTCGCTGCCGGGCCATGGCGTGGTACGCGCGGAAGATGAACGACATGGCATCCATCAGAAAAATGCGGCCCTTGCCGGTATTTGGGACAAGAGATGGATGGGAGGAACCCGCCGCAGAAGACGTTGCAACCGCGCTCTCAGATGGAACAGCCGAAGATTTAGTACGAGGAGACAACAGTTAATTTTAACAGGATGGGGGAAAGGCGCTTCTGGCTTCTGAGGAGTGGGTCAATTTTGAAGTTTTAGCGTTCTTTTGGGACTGCGTGGATCCTCTATTTTTTATTTCTGAAATAGTTTTATCTCACACTAGCGCCTACTTGATTTTGTCTGCAATCGCTCCCTTAGAAACAGAGCAGCCAGAAAACTCCATCGATAAGGAGTAAGCCCCTCCAACATCATAGGAGACGTGTCCGGGAATATAAAACCCGCCAACTGCTTGGTACTCAAGGGCCAGTTTTACATTCATGATCGAAGTTCCGATCTGTTCCGACACATCCAGACTGGAAACGCGGCGAAGATCACCAGGAACCGGTTTGGGCGAAGGGATGTAATGAGGATCGATTGTGCCATTCAGCGCCGGGCTCTCAAGCGTGTAATGCGTCGGGGTGTTTTCCTTGTTGACAGTAATCACAACGTGAGTGTTTTGGCTAGAAGTGTAAACTTTAGCTCCTCCATCTGGCAGAGGTTCGATCTTCGTAATTTCGGCCTCATTATCAATTGGAGACGACGCAAGCATAGACTAGTACATTTGATAGAAGCCACCCAGCGTTTGCTTGAGACCATCTTCAATTTGCTCTTTATTATTCAAGGCACCACTGGCGCAGTCGAAGGTGATGTCGGGACTGTTTCCACGAACAGAATGAGACCGGATGTTTAGATTTTGAATTACCTTCAGGCGATCCGGTGCGGGATTCACCTTCATAGCGCTAAAAATGGCTGGCCAGTCGACAGAAAGGTTGCAATTAAGGCCAGAGATCTCGTCAGGGTGATAGTAGCTATCACGTATGCCAGTAGCCACGGTTGCAGGATCGGGGGGACGAGTTCCGGCCGGCAGTCCGATTGTTTTAGATTTTGGCGAAGTTGGTTCTGGCTGCTGCGCAACGAGAAAGTTTGCGCTGAGAACGAGTAGCGGTATAAGCATCGAGCGACCCATGAACGCATTTTGCATCCTAAAGCCTGTCCTGTCCATGTAGATTCCCGATTCCCTTAGTCTCACTCGTAGCGTTTGAGAAAAGAATTTCGGTGGTGCCCAGTCGTGGGCAGATTGTGGAAATTTGCGTACAAAGCTGTCGTTGGAGGTCTGGCTGATAAACGCATGAGTGGCCATATTCACCGCGGCCTAATATATCGCCAGCACCGCCATCCCGTTTAACCATTGGCACCATTCCCTACTCCACGAACATACAGTCTCCATACGAGTAGAACCTGTATCTTTGCTCGACCGCGAGTCGGTAAGCGGCGAGTACACGTTCGCGATCCGCGAAGGCACAAACCAACATCAGCAATGTGGATTGCGGCAAATGAAAATTCGTAAGCATGCCCTTCACCACGCGAAATTCGTAACCCGGGTAGATGAAGATGGCTGCTTCTCCAGCACCGGCTCTAACCATTCCATCCTGAGACAAACTAGCGGCGTGTTCCAGTGTTCTGACGGTTGTCGTTCCAATAGCAATAATCCGTCTTCCTGCGTTTAGAGCGGAGTTAATCTTCTCCGCCGTTTCCCGCGAAATGTTGTAAGACTCCCGATGGATTTTGTGTTCTTCCACGCGATCCACGCGCACGGGTTGAAAAGTGCCCAATCCCACGTGGAGTGTGAGTTCGGTGGTTTCGATACCGCGATCTCGCAATTGTCCCAGGATCTCATCCGTGAAATGCAACCCCGCCGTAGGGGCTGCGGCTGAGCCGCGTTCCCGCGCGAAAATTGTCTGATACCTCTCTCTGTCCTCAGGGCTGTCCGCCCGGTCGATGTAGGGAGGCAGCGGCACATTTCCCAAACGATCGAGCAGTCCAAAAAAGTCGTCCACCGGAGCGAACCTCAAGATGCGCTCGCCGAACGGTCCGCGTGAAATCACTTCGGCGCGAAGTTCAGCGTTCTCGCCGAAAAATAAATGTTCTCCAATCCCAATCCTGCGGCCCGGACGGACCAGGCATTCCCACTCGTTCTTATTGGGTTCGGCACACGTTTGCCGGGTTAACAGCACCTCTATGCGTCCAGCTAAAGGCGATTTCCTTGTTCCGTAAAGGCGGGCCGGCAGAACCCGAGTGTTATTGAAAACAACCAGATCATCTGGCCTGAGCAGGCTTGGAAAATCACGAAAGTGCCTATTTTCAATTGTTCCCGAATCGCGATCTAGGTGAAGCATAAGGGAATCGGCGCGATTTGCGAGCGGCTCTTGCGCGATCAATTCCGGCGGCAGGTGATAATCAAAATCGGCGACGAGCACTTCGGAAAATTATAGATTTCAATAACCCAAACTGATTAAAAAAACAGCAAATCTGATTGATTAGCATTGTTTCAACTCCGGTGCATGCGGTACTATACGCGCACTGGGTTGAGTTCCTCCCTTGCACTCTCATCGATGAAATGCCGAGCCAACGCCACTACCGCAGCCAGATTGTGCAGTTCGGCAAAATGCTGCACCAGCGCGGCTACGTAGCCGCCATGGACGGGAATCTTTCCGTGCGGCTCGATGAATGGCGGATTCTCTCGACTCCCACATCAATCTGCAAGGGCATGATGCGTCCGTCGGACATGGTCATCGTTGATGTCAACGGCGAGCACATTTCCGGCAACAAAAACGTTTCCAGCGAGATTGGGATGCACCTGCTGATCTACAAACTTCGCCCCGATGTGCGTGGAATTGTTCATGCCCATCCACGAACCGCAACCGGCTTTGCCGCGGCAGGGGTGGCGCTAAATAAGCCTCTGGTCTGCGAGGTGGTGATCGGGCTGGGATC
>Ga0073928_10002527_pt1 | contig 31156 bp, 45 predicted proteins | sample PaiPotPPA55metaG_FD_76969 | JGI IMG/M metagenome (GOLD analysis project Ga0073928, IMG submission 76969) | Iron sulfur acid spring bacterial and archeal communities from Banff, Canada, to study Microbial Dark Matter (Phase II) - Paint Pots PPA... ...
CAGGATAAAGATTCCCACATCACGCCAGGGGTGCATGCCAACACGGCCGAGTCTTCTTTCGCGGCGAACAAGGTCGACCGTGGCTCTGAGTGGCAGCACGTGAATCAAGATCGTGCAGATTATAGCCACTACGCCAACCGTCAAGGGGACGAGGATCGGCATGTGATGAATTTGTGTCATGCTTCCAGCTCGAACAGCCAAGTCTGCATCACAGGGCCGAGTCTCTTTCGCTGCCTCTTGATCGGAACGCCCCACGAAGGACCAGAGCACGTTCGCTTTGCTCAGTGCAAGCGGGACGCCCTTCGACTTCGCTCAGGGTAAACCAGCGCCACAGAAACCGTCAGAGTTTGGAGAGGGCTTGCTCGGCGAGGTTTTCTCGAGGGCCTTGGTTTTGTTGAGGGAGAAGTCGCTCGCGTTGACGGCCACGTTGAAGCCGACGTTGCCCTTCTTGACGCTGAGAGTGGCGGTACGGCCCGTGGTCGTGTAATAGGCATCGTCGGCGAGGCCACCGATGGGCGCTACGGTAGGCGCATGTTCGGCGCCGCCCTTTTTCTCTTTCGCGATGGCGTTGGCTTGGTTCATCTGCGCCTTGTTCTTGTCGTGGTCATCGGCGGTCCTGAGAATCACTTGGACGCTCTTGCCCCCGATCAAGCCAGCGTCAGCCTGAATCCACGTACACGTTTTCATGATTGCTGTTGACTGGTGCGGAGCGCCAACCGCGACGCCGAGGGCGGCGGTCACCTGGGCTTGCGTGAGGAGTGAACAGGCGTCGTCGGGCGGCCCGGCGCTGGCGGATGGCACAGTGGCGGCAGCGAGAATGAAGATGGCGACGATGACCGCGACAAGGCTGGTTTTCGGACGCATGTTGGCGGGCCTCCTTCGCAGATTGGCGCGTATTGTACTAAACCTTCGGCGCGTCTTTCTGGCCCTTTCTAAACAGGCCATCCAGCGAAGACGACCGGACGCATTATATCCCCCCTCAGCTGCCTCGCAGTCCATCACCCTCTCTCGCACCTTGCATGAGCCCGTTCTGGTCGCGATCCCGACCAAACCGCTCTTTAATGAATGTAATTTAGCCTTGCATTGCGAGAGTGTAACCGTTACGACTCAATTCAGCCGCGTACGCGCAAAGCGGGGGCCTCATGATCATGACAGTGGGCCAGTCTTACCGTTGCCAGAACCCAGATTGCCGTTGCGAAATTCAAGTGACTAAGACCTCGAGGGAAGCAAGCGCAAATCCCAGATGCTGCTGCGGAGCGGAGATGAAGAAGCCGTATAAGAAACCCGCCTTCAAGACATCCATCCGGAATTCTTCGTTGACACTCGGAAGTCGATGAGTACGCTTCCACGGAGATCCCGCGGACAGTAGAACATGCTGCATTCTTACATGTCGGTAACGCGATTCTACCGGAGGGCGAATGCAAACTCGTGGCTGGCCTCGACTCTACCCGACATCCGATTGAATGAAAAAACTTGACCGCCTAGGCTGGGCGGAAGGTTTGGCGTTCTCGACGTTCGGCGTCGGCGTGGGGGTGCGTGTCAACGTGCCGGGAGTGTTGCCTCGTCTTCTACCCCTGCTGCCGCCTGGATGGAAGAAGTCCCGCCGACTCGTGGCGCAGCGAGTGTATTCGTTGATGGTGGCTGAAGGCTGCGAGCGCGCCGGAATGAGGCGTCTCCACGTGCTCTATGCAGACAGTGCTCGACTGGCGCGGGGTCCTGGCCTGGATCTGCTGTTGGAAGCGTTTGAAGCTGACCTGCACTTGCACACCGCGGAAGCGTCGTCAGATATGACATTCCTGCACGCGGGGGTGGTTGGGTGGCAGGGACGCGCGATCGTGGTTCCTGGACGCAGCTTCAGTGGAAAGACAACACTCGTGCGAGAGATGCTGCGCCTTGGCGCAACGTACTATTCCGACGAGTTCGCTGTCGTAGATAACTTGGGGCTAGTGCATCCGTTTGCGCGGCCTCTGGGAATCCGGGAAGAGGGTTCAGGCGCTCAGACTAAATACACGGCCGAGAGACTAGCTGCGACCACTGGTGTCGGACCGCTTCCCGTGGGGATTGCCGTGATTAGCGAATACCAGATGGGAGCGCAGTGGCGGCCGGTTCCGCTGTCCCAAGGACAAGGAGCATTGGAGCTATTGGCTAACAGTGTTGCCGTGCGAAGGCAGCCGCACAAGACGCTCATCAGAATTCATGAGCTTGCCAGGCAGGCGGTGTTCCTCAGGGGAACCCGCGGAGAGGCCCGCGAAGCGGCCTCGTCCATCTTACGTTTTTGCAGCGAGCCTTGAACAATCGGAGGTTGCATGAAAGAACGAGCACTACCGCGAGCCCGAAAGGATTGCCTCTCGCGAGAATTGGACGATGAGGTGGTGATCTACGACCCGCAGCGCCACGAAGGCCATTGCTTGAATGCAACTGCGGCAGCCGTATGGAAGCTGTGTGACGGTAAAAACAGTGCATCGCAGATCGCGCTGATAGTCTCGCGGCAGTTCTCCGCGCAGGTGGACGAATCCGTTGTGCAGTTGGCGCTAGAATATTTGACGGACGCACATCTGCTTGTCGAGCAGAAGACGTCGGTTGGCTCGCCTTCGCGCCGCGTTGCGTTGCGAAGGGTTGGCATGGCTGCGGCCTTCGCTTTGCCCCTGATTACATCTATCGTGGCTCCCACCCCCGCTCATGCAGCGACTTGCCTGCCTGGAGGCGCGTTGTGCAGCAGTGGCGCACAATGCTGTTCAGGTATTTGTTTATTGGGTAAATGCCTCCTTGGCGCCACTAGCAAGCCTGGCGCCAAAAGGCGGAGTTCTATAGTGGGCGCCGAGTTTGAATCCGGGGAAACACAATGACAGTCAGATCGTCAGCCAGCATGTCCTCGAAAAGATCGCTCCTCATCCTGTCTCCTTCGGCTATTTTTTTTTTCAGAAGCCTATCTTTCGCGCGTCCTTGCATCAAATAAGTGTGAATATCGATTTAACGAAGCGGTCGGAGCCCCGGGAAGGGAGGAAGGATCATGAAGATGACCAACCACAACATCGAAGCCAAAGCCAGGGAATTACTGAACAAGGCCAGAAGGTGAATGCCGACCGAGCGCAGCCGGTTCTACGCCGTACGTTACCTGAGCGTTCCTTTGTGGAAGCCCTGGCGGGACTACGAGCCCTCGCGGGACGACGAACGCTAGATTCTGCGTTCAAAGCCCAGTGCGCGCCTTCGTACCACATGGCTGAGCTCGGCCGGCAGGGAGGAGGGTTCAACAAACCTTCCCGAGTTTCAGCTCAGTCCGAGCAGGGAGTCCAGTCGGGTGGAGGGAAGGCGAGTCCCCAGAATTTAGGCATAGGGGAAGGAAAACCGACGCCAACTTCGTTCTTGCCGATGGGTTTTTCCCGTATATGAACGACGCGGCAATCCTGTTCTTTCGCGGTGGACCAGTTTCTCAACACTAACCTTTGACCTGGCTTCACCCTCATGGCCAGACTGATCAGAGCGCCATCCGCGTTGACGACCAGCGTGCTCGTTTCTTCTGTGAGTGGTGTATCGCCTTCGAACTGCGCTCGAACCAGAATCGGAATCTGCAAGAGAACGCGCTGAGTGCGGCGCTTGTCCGCAGGGTTGCCAGCTTTTTTGTAAGAATCGCCGGACATGAGTGTCACAGAATCGTCGTACAGACACGGTTCCGGCCACCACGCTTCGCTTCATATAGTGCTTTGTCTGCCTGCTTCAGCAGCATGCCGAAATCGGGCATTGTCCCGCTCGAAAGTCCCGCCACTCCAAAACTTGCCGAAGTGCTCACGCTTCGACCGACAAACGGAAACGAAAGCGCCGCAAATTGTTCGCAGAATCGTTCTATAGTCAGCTTGATATTCGCCTCATTCACATGCGCGATCACCAACACAAATTCGTCTCCGCCCAAGCGTCCGCAAATGTCGGATGAACGGGTGTTTCGCTTCAGCAGTTCCGCAAACGTTTGCAACACCGCGTCGCCGGCGTCATGCCCGTAGGTGTCGTTTATACTCTTGAACGAATCTATATCGGCCAGCACCACCCACACTGGAAAGCCATGCCGCGACGCCGCGCGCATCTGCCGCACCGTCCATTCTTCGACCGCGCGCCGGTTCGGCAATCCCGTCAGCTTATCCGTCCGCGCCTCTTCTTCCAGCAATTTGCTCTTGGCGTCGATTTGCCGGTTCAAATTGATGATCCGGCGACCTACCCCTATTCGAGCCAGCAATTCTCCCGGATCAAAAGGCTTGGTCAAATAGTCGTCGGCGCCGGCGGCCAGCCCCTGCACTACACTCTCCTTCTCGCTGTTACTAGTGAGCACAATGATGTAGGTATAGGGACAATTCGCTTGGGCGCGGATGCGCTTGCAGAGTTCCAGTCCGGAGAAATCCGGCATATTCCAATCCGTGATTACAATGGATGGAGAATGGGCGGAGAAAAGATTAAGCGCTTCCTCACCGTTCTCTGCGAAGAGCGGGGCGTACGATTCGTTCGCGAGCGCGTCTGCAACGAGTTTGTGATAGACGGGTGAATCATCAACCACGAGAATAGTGTCGAGGCTGGAAGTGCTGGTCATGCTTTTCTAATAATTTAGCAGGGAGAACGCCAGGAAATCAGTAGGACACCCTAAAGGCTAATAACCTGAAGGGACCGGGCGGGGAATCCCGAAATTGTTGGCATGTGGGCAGCAACCGCAACCTATCGGGTTCAAAAAACCTTTTCCCGGGTTTTTGAACCACCTAGGAGGGGCGCATTGCTTCGACTGGCCTGATGGATCGTGCCAACGCCAATGCCTAGCTCTGCGGCGATTCTCTTCCAACCGACTCCCTGAGCCCGGAGCGCGGCAATCCGCTTCGTATCGAGGATCTTCTTGGGGCGTCCGAGCACTTTGCCCTTCGCCCTAGCATTGCGCAGCCCGGCCTTCACCCGCTCGACGATGAGGCCACGCTCTAACTCAGCCACGGCGCCCAGGACGGTAAAGACCATCTTTCCGGCCGGCGTGCTGGTGTCGAGCTGTTCGGAGAACGAAACGAACTCGATGCCCTGCGCGCGGAAGGTTTCCAGCGCTCGGAGCAGATGGCTCACGGATCGAGCGAAGCGATCGAACTTCCAGACCAACACAGCATCGAAGCGCCTTCGGTGCGCGTCGGCCATAAGTCGGTCGAGCTCGGGGCGCGTTTCTTTTGTGCCGCTGACGCCGATATCGACGTACTCGGCAAAGACCGTCCAGCCGCGGCGCTCGGCGTATTCTCGAAGCTCGCGAGTCTGCATGGACGGGTCTTGGCCGTTGTTTGTCGTGCTCACCCTTGCGTAGATTGCGACCTTCACAGGTCCAGCACTTGCTCCATCGTGCGAATTTCCGACACCGGCTGCTCCGGATTCACCGGTCGGACTTGCGCTTTGATTCCAGCCACTGTGCCTTCATTGACATTGAGTTCTCTGACGTTCTATTTCGGTGACATTTGCTATTCCGAGTTTTGCCGCAAGCGATGTCTTTTCAGTGATTTAGGATTTGGTCTGAAGCGTGCAGTCATCGCACCGGGGGGCCATCCTAGAAGCAGAGAGAACTCGGCTTGGACATCCCGCTCGGGAAGTCCTCGAACGGGATGGAGAGTCGTGAAACGAACACTTCTACTGGCCTCCAAATTCACCGAAACGCCTTCTTCTCGTGCGGCCCGGCTGCAACGATGTCTTTCAATTGGGGACAAGCTCTCGATTGGGGACAAGAAAAGTGAAAAAACCTGCTATTTATAAGGATTTGGTAGGGGCGGTGGGGATCGAACCATGGGGCCCGTCGGGAACACGCAACTTATTCATTCCACGTACCGCCAGAGTCGCAACAATCGCTAGAATCGCATGAGCGAGGTACACGGCGGGGACACGCGTCGAGTATGCAACTGAGTGTGGAATTGTACACGGCAAATGTTGGAGCGGTCGCCGCTTTCTCAGCCTCCAGCTTCTTTACCTTCTCCTCCAAATCCGTGCCCCTTTTTTGAAGTGCCTCTTGATCCGTGTAAAGGGCGGACCCGCAGGATGCGGCCGCGGCGAGAACAGTCAACGGGAAAACGAGACGACGCGTGGTTTTTCCTCTTGGCTATCGCGAATCAATCTTGATCTGCTCAGGGTCATTGGCAACGATCTCCGGTGTGCCTCGATATTCAGTAATCTTGCCGGTCGCGCAGACGCGCTTCCCTTTGAACTCGTTCTCCGGCGTCCCGAACTTGCCCCGATTGCTGCCCCAGATCAGGATTGTGAAAACGGGATTCGGGCAGGGCTTGTCCAGGTTGAGAAACGTCGGCTGACCCTTAGTCGAAGGGGCGTAATGCGTGCTAGCGACCTCGCCGCACACTGTGGCCACTTCACCTACGTGGTCCTTCGCTTCACTCGTCGAAATTCTCTTCTGCGCGAGTGCTGGGTGCGTCAGAAACCCCGCCGATAGCAGCAGCACTGCGATTCGAACCCTCAACATATCCAACTCCTTCCGAGTTTCTACCATGCGTCCGTAGATCCGCGCGCCATCAATGGACGAAGCAGGTCGTCGGTATGCGTACGTATTCGATTTCGGGCGGCCCATCGACGCCCCAGACGATGTGCACATTCCCACTCTTGTCGATGATGATTTGAAGTTCATAATTGAAGGTGAAATCCGAGACGGTGACCGGAGGGGCGAACGTCATTCCCCCGTCGGCGGAGCGTTGGTACATGACGCGGCCCTGATTGCCGGTGCCCACCACGGTGACGTTATCGCACGAATCCACCACCGCGAATTGCCCGAGTACGAAGGTTGGCGGTGCGGGGGAGAAGGTGGCCCCTCCGTCAACGGAGCGGGCGAAGGACTCTCCAGATCCGGTCTGCCATACGATGTAGATAGTACCGTCTGTACTGACGGCGAGTTGTGGTGAGAGTGGCTTCGCAGTCGTCGGGATGCTGACCGGTGTTGAGAATGAAGCTCCGGAATTGGTCGAATGGCTGAAGAAGACGGCAGCGCCGTCCGCGTCCCACGCGACGATTACGTTCCCCTTGGAATCCACCAACGCCGACGGTGTTTGGTTGCAGGAGCCCGCGCCTGTTGAGACTGTGGCTGCGGGCGTGAAAGTGTTTCCATCGACGGACGAACTGAACAATATCGAGCAGTTGGTCATCGTCACCACTTGCGTCCATAAGAGATAAATCTGCCCTTGAGGTCCTGACAAGACGATCAGGTCCATCGGATTGCCGACGGCTGTCCAAACCGTAGTCGGGGCGGAGAAGTTCACTCCGTCCGATGAACTCACCGCGAGGAGGTTGGACGTTGTCTGATCGAACCAGATGATGGCGATCTTTCCGTCCGTATGCACAAGCAACTGTGCCGAAGTCGCCCCGCCCGGATTAACCCCCGCTGAAAATGTCGCGCCACCATCTGTGGATCGGCTGAAGAAGCTGTTTGGAACCGTGCCAGTGGGCGTGAGTTCCCGGTGCCAGAGGAGATTGATGTTGCCACTTCCATCCACACCCATTTGAATGTCATTGCCGTCCGCCGTGTCCTGCATATCGCTTGGAATGATCAGGGGAGCGGAGAACGTGGTGCCGCCATTGGGGGAACGCACAAACTCGGGCCCGGGCTGATTAATCCATGCCACATCAACATTGCCTGAGGCGTCCGTGGCGATTACGGCTATGCCGAAGCCCTCTGGGACGGACGCTTCGCCGAGGTTCAGCGGTGCAGATGGCGTGGGGGCGGGCGGGGCGGCTAGGGTGATCGAGGCCGCTGCGGCCACCGTGCTGTCGGCTACGGAAGTTGCGGTGAGCACGACGGTTCCGAGAGTCGCCGCGCTAGCAGAAGAAGTGTAGGTGACCATGGCTCCAGAGAGAGAGGAGGCGGGCGAAACGGTGCCGCACGTGGCACCCGTGCAGTTCGCGCCGGACAGTGTCCAGACGACTCCCTTGTTCTGCGAATCATTTTGCACGTTCGCCGTGAATGTTTGAGCGACGCCACCCGTTGCGATGTTGGAGGTCGTAGGTGTCACGGTCACAGCAATTTTGGTAGCGCCTCCTACGGTGATGGCTGCGGATGCGGATTTGGTTGAATCGGCAATCGACGTGGCCGCCAGTGTGAGAGTACCGGAGGGCACCGATGCTGGAGAGGTGTAGGTGACACCCGCTCCAGATAGGCTGGTGGCGGGTGAGACGGTGCCGCAGATGCTGGCGGTGCAGGTGGCGCCGGACAACGACAAGGTCCAATTCACCCCTTTGTTCTTTGCGTCATTCTGAAGAGTCGCGGTGAAGGAGGCGGTCGCGCCTCCCGTGGCAACGCTGGCCGTCGTCGGCGACACGCTGACCGTAATCGCAGGTCCACCGGTAATCGTGATGGCCGCGGAGGCTGATTTGGTGGAGTCGGACACCGAAGTTGCGGTCAGCGTGACCGTGCCCGAGGGAACTGCAGTGGGCGCTGTATAGACGACAGGCGTGCCGGATGTACTTGAGTTTGGGGAGACCGCGCCGCACGTGGCCCCAGAGCAGCCCGATCCGGAGACCGTCCACGTCACTCCCTTATTCGCGCTATCGTTCATCACAGTCGCGGTGAAATTGCCCTGATTCCCTACTTGCACTGATGCAGTGGACGGAGACACCGAGATTGAGATCGGCGTTGGAGGTGGCGCCGCACTCTGAGCATTCAAGACACCGAGGGGATTGAAGGAAGTGTCGTACACACGGAAGTCATTCGCTGAGGTCTCGTACAGGCCTACGTATTGAACGGACTGGCCGGCGATCGTACCGGTGACGTTGAAAGTGGCCCCGACGACGGTGCCGCTCAGGGTGAACGGCGTGCCGTTGTCTGTGCCTGTAACACTGAGGTTGTAACCACTCTGGCTGATTGTCACCGTGACAGCGTCGGTCGTGGATCCGTTGGCTAACATCCCAGCGAAGGTTCCCGAGAATGGCTTAATGACCGCGGCGGTGACGGTTCCGCTGTCCGCGAGGAACCCGCATGCGGCCGCAGTCGTGTAGGTGCCGCTGGTGATCTGCGTTCCATCCGAAGAGATCGTCGCCGTGCCGGTTGAAGTGCCCGTCCCGAGTGAGCCCGCCTCTGTCAGCGTGAAGGAGAGCGTCTGACCTGAGACCGTGGCCTGGATTGAATCGTCCCCGAGGGCGCCGTTGTCGCACTCCCCGCCCAAACCCGTGTACGTGCCCGGCACACCTTGAATGAGAACGACGCTGGACTTCACTGCGGTGACGTTCGTCCCGCTCTGCGCCAGGTTCGTCTCGATCAGGACGCCAGTCCCGCCATTCGTCGACTGCGCGATGACCTGCCACTGCCCTTGGACATTGGCTGTGGTCGGGGTGACGGGTGTCGGAGTCGAACTTACAGGTGTGGCAACAGATCCGCCGCCGCAACCTGCAATGAGAAACGTAGCTGTGACAAAGAACAGCCCGAGGGTGAGTTCGGCGTGAACAGACAGGATTCCACGATGGAGGTTCATATTGCCTCATACGGAACGAAGTGGGGGAACAGCGCGCGGATTGTAGCACTCCTAGTTAAATTCGAGTGACTTAATTATTCATGTACCCGACGCTGCCCCCGCCGCAACTGGACGGTCAGCCGTTACACTATCCCCATGAAGCGAAACTGCGGCGCGAGACTCCGCTCCCTTCCCACGCGCGACGCCGCATTCATCGAACCGATGGAGTGTCTGGCTGTGGCAAGGCTCCCCGAGGGCGCGCACTGGGTCTGGGAGATCAAGTTGGATGGATACCGTGCCATTGCGGTGAAGAATGACAGTGCTGCTCTCTGGTCCCGCCGCAAGAAATCCCTCAGCAAGAAGTTTCCTTACATCGTCGAGGCGCTGGCCGGCCTGCCCGAGGGGACTGTCGTGGATGGAGAACTCGTCGCCCTCGACGACCGCGGGCGCCCGGAGTTCAACCTACTGCAGAACTTCCGCGGTGCCGCGTCGAGGATTCACTTCTACATCTTCGACCTGTTGTGCTGCGAGGGGCGGGACCTCACGCGCCTCCCCCTCGTCGAACGTCGCGCGCTGCTGAAGTCCCATGTGACGGTTCGCGACAAGAGGATCAGGATCTCCGACTACATCGAGGCTGAGGCGGATGAAGTGCTGGCCGCGGTTCGCGGGCAAGGGCTTGAGGGCATCGTCGGGAAACGGAAGGACGGCATCTACGAGCCAGGGAAGAGAAGCGGCGCCTGGATCAAGCATCGCGTGAATCGTGGCCAGGAGTTTGTCATCGGCGGGTATTTACCCGGACCCCATGGCATCGACTCGCTGATCGTCGGCTACTACGACGGGGACCAACTCATGTACGTGGCGAGGACTCGGAATGGGTTCGTGCCGGCGTCCCGCCGACACGTGTTCTCGCAGCTGAAGCATCTTGTGACGCCGTCCTGCCCATTCGTGAATCTCCCGGAGACGCACCGCTCCCGATTCGGCGAGGAACTGAGATCGGAGAAGATGAAGAAGGCGGTGTGGCTGAGGCCAGAGGCCGTCGCCCAGATCGAATTCCTCGAATGGACCGACGCGGATCGTCTGCGTCATTCCAAGTTCGTCGGCCTTCGCGAGGACAAGGATCCACGAAACGTGGTCAAGGAGTACTCGGGCGAGCGGTGAGGGCGCATACATCAAAGGGCGAGTCGAAAGGACGCTTGTCGTATAGTGAGCGCGCGGAGGCATTATGGCTCGCGTTATTCCGGATGAGATTATCGAGAAGCAGAAAGCATGGAAGAAACGGTCTTCGAGACGGAGTTGGGCCAACACCACGATGGGGATTGCCGTGGTGTTGCTGAGCGCCCTGATCGCGGCCAATGCGAGGTCGAATTTTGTCTCGCCCGAGACCATCATCGCGTGCTCGATGGTTGCCGCTGGGCTAGCCTTCCTTCTGACCACACTGAACGCCGGGCTGAAGGCGAAGGGATTTGCGGTAGCGGCACGAGAACTTGAGGCGGCCGTCGCTCGGTATCGGTTTGACGACGAACTTCCCGAAAAATATCTGGCTCAAGCTGAGGTGCGGGGCATCGAAATTCTGAACATGTTCGATTCGAAGAAATCTGGCAGCTAGTTGCCGGCGACTATGACTTGGGCAAAACCTTGGGCGTCGGCGCAAGTTCGATATCGCCGTGCATCCGGTGACTTCTACGCACGGCAGCCCCCGCGAGGCGAATCCAATCCTTCACGGAGTTCCACTCCGTGTCATCCCAAATCAGCAAATATTGCTGCGGGCAGTACGGGCACTGAATCGGGCGCTCATGGTTAGGGTCGATCTTGCGGTCGTCGGACAACTTCTGAAGCGATGCGGGCATGACTCTCCTTTGTAGGAGAGGAAACGGGAGGGCAGAATAGCACGATTTTTAGGCTCGCCTGTCCGCACAAGTTTGAAGAAATCGGGACTTTCTCGGTGAAATCCACTTGTCCGCTTTGCCGGTCCTGTACCGTCAAGAGATCTTGCTCTACGCCCACTTGTGCGAAGGATTATTCGGCTCTCAACGCAACTATCGGATCGACGCGCGTCGCACGACGGACGGGGACGGTAGAGGCAGCGAGCGCAACGGCTGCCAAGAAGGCCATAACGCTCACTAACACAAGCGGGTCGAGGGGCCGGATGCCATATATTTCGCTGGCCACAGCTTTTTGCAGTGAAGCGGCAACAATAACTCCCAATACAAAGCCAATAGCAACGAGTTTGAATCCCTCCGCCAAGACCAGCCGGAGAATTGCGGCCTTAGTGCTGCCGAGGGCGACCCGAATGCCAATTTCGCGAGTGCGCTGGGCAACCAGATACGCCAGCACGCCATAGATGCCAAGCGACGCCAGGAATAAGGCGACTCCTCCGAAAGCGTTGGCCAGAACCATCGAGGTCCGGCGCGAGGACAACGAAAGGTCGATTCGCTCTGACATGGAATGGGCGTCGAAAATCGCCAAGTCGGGATCTATGCGGGAGATTTCCGCACGAAGCGCACGGAGGGCGGAGCCCGAATCGCCAGCAGTTTTGAGCGCAAATGTAAATGTGCGTGCTGGCTGCTGGGAACTAGGGAAATAGTACGCGCCAAAGGGCGCGCCGGAACCATCAAGGTTTTCGTAACGCAACATCTTTGCGACACCCACAACGGTTAGCCAAACCGTGTGCTCGTCAATCTTCGTAAGATCTTTAGCGTCGGCGGGCATGTACATATGGCGCCCGATCGGATCTCTGTCGGGCCAGAAATGCTGCGCCAGGCGTTCGTCCACAATTATCACGCGCGGGGCAGTGTCGTTGTCGCGGTCATCGAAGCTGCGACCCCGAACCATTTTGATGCCCAGGGCTTCGAAATAGCTGGGAGTCACAGAAATGTTCAATGGAGAGATCAGGGACTCGCCGGGCTTCATCTGATAGCCCTCTGCGAGAATCACGCTGTCATCGTGATTGCCGCCAAGGGGGATGGCATCCGTTGCGCCTGCGATGGAAACTCCAGGGATGGCGCGGACGGCCGGCAGCGCGCGATTCATGAAGTCACGTAATTCCTTATCCCTGGGATATCGGGCGCTCGGCAGACCGACGGATGCGGTGACCACGCCGTTGGGATTGAATCCGGGATCGACATGCAAGAGCAGACGAAAGCTGGCGAGAAGCAGACCCGCGCCCACGAGTAGGGCGAATGCAAATCCAATTTGGGCGGTGACGAGAAGCTGACGGACGCTGCGAGACTTTTTTCCGGTGGTGCCGGTGCGACTATCTTCATGCAAGGCATCATTAATGCTGATTTTCGAAATGCTGGCCAGCGGAAACAGCCCGACAAACAGTCCAGCGACCAACGATAGCGCGAGCGAAACCAGAACAACTCTGCTATCCATGTGAACTTCGCCCGCGCGCGGGAAATGCTCGAGACCGATGGCGTTCAGAGTTCGCAATAAGCCCGCGCCCAGAGCGACGCCGCCTACGCCTCCGAGCAGAGCCAATCCGAGGTTTTCCAGAATCAACTGCCGCATCAGCTGCGAGCGGCCCGCGCCCAAGGCGATGCGCGTGGCCATTTCCTTGCGGCGCAAAGCGAGCCGCGCGAGCGCGAGGTTGGCAATGTTCAGCCCGCCAATGAGTAGGACCACGAATGCGCCACCCCACAGCAAATAAAGAGTCCCCTTGACGCCGGCCGTTAGCAGGTCCTGGAGTGGTTTGACTTCAGTGTGAAATCCCGCGTTGATCAGGATTTCTTTGAACTCCGGAAACCGCTCGAGATTTTCATTGTTCAAAGCGTTGACCTGCGACTGAGCCTGCTGAATGGTAGCGCCGGGTTTTAAGCGTCCGATGTCATACCAATTGTTGCTGTGATGAACGGTCTTTTCTTCGGCAGTAAAAGCCAGCGGCATCCACAGGCGAACGTCTGGATCGATAAAATTAAAATTGCGAGGCATCACGCCGACGATCGTGAAGGGCCGGCCACTGATGCGCAGTTCACGGCCAAGGACCGATTTGTCTCCGGCGTACAGCTGCTGCCAGAGTCCATGGCTAAGGATCACTTTCTCGTCGCTGCCTGTTTCGCTTTCCTCTTCCGTGAAAGCGCGGCCGATCGCGGGAGAGACACGCAACAGTTTGAACCACGAGGGCGTGACCAGCATTCCACTGATCTGCTGCGGCGAACCGTTCAGCTCGACGGTTTGGTTACGCTGGCGAAAGACGGCGTGGCTCTCGAAAACCGTCATTTCCTTAAGGCGATCGAAGTAGTCGCCGGAACTACTGTTGTTGGTCCCGGTGGCCCCGGCTTTCGGGTATTCGTTGGACATGAGCAAGATGGAATTGGCGTCCGATACCGGCAGTGGATGCAAGATGACGGAGTTGACGATGGCGAAAAGAGCGGCGTTGGCGGCAATGCAGACAGAAAATGTGAGGAGCACGGTCAGGGCAAACCCTTTGTCGCGCCAAAGAGAACGGAAGCCGTATTTCAGGTCGAGGAAAAGTGCATCCATGTCTTGCGATCCCTCCGTTGCGGAGACTGTGAACTTGGGCAAGGCTTGAGAGAGGCCGAAAGCCTACGATTCAGTACGCATAGACACAGGACAAAGTTCCGATGCGAATGCACTCGAAATGAGGCAGCGGTTTTGGAAACAAACGAAACCCGCCAGAACGTATCAATGAAACGGTGAAAGCGATCCATGCCCGATCTGAGGCGCCAGGGCAAATTGAAGACTCCGAGCCTAGGGCGCTAGCAGACGCGCAGATGGGACTTCGCGCGCTGATCGCCGAGCAAACAAACGACTCGACCCTAAGCTTCATTAGGTTAATGCGAACTAAGGCGTCGGGCAATCTTAGAGAGGCGAATGGTTTACCGCTCGCCGATTCAGCGGTCCAAAAATAGTACATTAAGGCACACCTGCAGACGGCAATTTGGTTGGCATTAAGTGCCGTATTTCCAGCCTGGTGGAACTGGCTGGAATCGAGGATTGTGGTATGGTACAGGCTGCTCAGACCGTTTCAGGATCCGGGCGGCCGCTGACAATGCTGTCCTTGAGGTAATTCAACATGGACTGGTTTGTCTTTCCGCTAGCTTTTCTGTGGGCCCAGAAATTCTCCTTGGGCCGACGCGGCAGCAGAAGGGCGATGCAGATTGAGGGTCTTTTTCTTGTTCTCCTTGTTTTTCTTCCTCCCTTCTCTGCTTCGCCGCACGGTCATCGAATGCGCGCAATCGTATGAGCAGAGTTTCCGCTTATGACGCGATGCCAACTCGTAGATGATGGCGCAGTCTGGCCGCGCGCAGATCTTTCTACGAAGGCGCCGAATGGAAGGGCATGACAATGTTCAATCCAAACTTGCCGCCGTGGTAAGGCCGATAACGATCTCCCCTTACACCTTGCATCAGCCGCGTAACCATTGGAACGCCTTCGTGCCGTACGATTGCGGAAATCGGCGAAAGTCGGGCGGTTTCGGGGAGTCTCGGTTCCTTCCGGTTGCAGAGCCAACCGCAAGAGCGACTCATTAGCCTGCGCCTTTGGAACCTGCCGTAGCTCACCATCATCGGTACAGTCACAACTCAGGGGGCGACTGCTTAGGTTACGCGGTGTCTGTTCCGACATGGACGCTGTATGCTCGGAACGTCCGGACCCTGACCATGAGCGCCGCGGACAAGAAAGGGCCTGTGAGGGAAGAATCCTTCTTGTGGTGGTGCCATTTGTTCTACCGTTTGAGATGGAAGCAATGGCACATTAACTGGCTGAAACTTGCCCATGCATCAGCGAACGACACTGGCGGTCCAGAAGACGTGCTAGCACGACTTAGAGAAGCACACTGTGATCCCGACGTTGCCTTGCGCCTTGCCTTTTTGGAGGCCAGCCAGAAGCCTGCTACGAAATCTGAACTTGCGGGAGACAACAAGCGGCAGCAACTCATCAAGCGCAAGCTGAACCAATCGCGGGAACATCTCTTGAAGGCGGAGGCCCTCGGGCAGGAGCAGGCAGCCCAATCCGAAATTGCAGGGAGTGACAGGGACCAGCGACGCATCGCGCTCAAGGTCGGTCAAACTCGGAACCACATGCTGAAGGCGGGGCATGAGTTGGAGCTGGCGCTCTCGGACTTATCCCTCAGCTTTATTAAGCGCAGCGACGTCGATTCATTGCGAGCGTTAGCCGAAACGGTAAAACCCATGAACGTTGTTTCATTGGAGAGATTGATCTACATGTGCGATTGCGAGATTCAAACGCTACTGTGGCCCCGCGCCGTAGAACTGCCACCCAGTCATGAACTGTTCACCTTGGTGTCGTATGTCACCGCCTGTAGCCTGAAGCCTCACTTCGAGCTCGTGACCGACCTGCTGAACGCGGCGTATCAGGCGTATGACCCGATGCGGTCGCCGACTGCCGACTCCGCGCACGCGCCGACCCAAGAGGCAATCGAAAAACAGGTGCAGCGGTTCAGAGAACTGAAAGCGCGCTATACCGTCCTGATTGACCTGATCGAAGAATCCACGGCGAAAAGGGCGAAATCCGGCGAGCTGAGGCAGGAGCTTATAAGCTGCTACCCTGATCAATCTCTGCCATGACTGAGAAATCATGCCCTTCTAACCCCGCGATCCGTTAGATCTAAACCGGACTGCCTAAAACCAAGGTCGCCCCGCCCCCGGCAGGCGAATACTTCCTGCCACAATCCTGTTTTTTTGTGTCCGTGCAATGCCCTCCGGCGAGATGCGAAGCTGGGACTGGAGGTAGATGAAAACGGCAATGAAGAAAGGAGAGAACACACACGGCGACCGTACACGTCACGACCCGTGACGTGTAAGAAGGATTCGCCAGCGCAAGTATCCGCGAGCAGGTGTAGCGGCTTAGCAAACAGCGAACCATACCAAAGTGAAAGTTACCCACCCCCGTTTTGGCACCGTGACGGTGCTTCAAGAATCGCCCCTGTTCTACCAGATAGACCACCCGACTCGCGGCTACAGCTTCTGGTTCCCGAAATCAGATCTGGCGATCGGAGAGCCCGAGAAGGAACAGCCCAGGAAGAAGAAGACCGCTGAGGAGAAAGCAGAAGCGGCAGCGGAGGCGTTAGCGAAGAAGGCCGTCCGCGAAGCCCGAAAACTGTGCCCCGCGTGTGGGAAGCCAGGACTCGTGGTCACCGGCAGCCGCGCGACGGGACTCAAGCACGAGCATCCACCCTGCTCCTACCTTCAACGCTGGGCGCCCAGCGCCGTATTCGTGCCCGAGGTACGACGATGATCACGATGACCTTCCAAATCGAGGCGCTCGCGATAATCGACCTCATTCCTAATTGGCCCAAGGCTGACGGCGTCCTGGTCGTCCAGGCCACGCGCAGCATCACGCTCACCTGGAGGGACACCGGCGCACTGTTCAGGATCAACGCCGCGCGCAACGCAGCCGCCGACAACAAGACGCTGCTGCGCAAGCTCGCCAAGAAGCACAGCGGCAACAGCACCGACAGACTCAAGGTCAGGATGGCCAATTGGGCCGAGTGGCTGCGCAATGGCCTGAAAATTATCCAGTCCGAAACGGGGAGCGTAAACTGATGAGCAACGCGAGAGCAAGCCTCAAAGACCAGCTTTGGGAATTCGCAGAAAGGTGCCCCGATTGGCCCATAATCGTGTCCCCGACTGCGGCGTGGCGGCGCAGCAGGGTGGGTTCGTATGTCTGGGGCAAATCCCTGTCCGAGGCCGAGCGCCGAGCCGTCCGCGAGCAGAGCGCATGGGTGGTGTTTCAAGACGACAGTTGCAAGGTGGGATGGCGGGTCGTCGTCAAGCTGGGCTGCGGCTACTATTTCCGCTCGGCTCCAGCGAGGCTGGTGAAGCGGTTGGCGAACCTCCCAACTCCAGCGAGTCCAGTAGAGCGGTTGCGATTGCAGGACGAATTGAGTTCGGGGGAAATCCGGGCCATCAGCCGCCCCTACCGAGCACCTCCTGTGCTCGACTCCTAAGTCGGCGACGGCAAGCAGGGCATGCGGCGACGCTAGGAAGCCCACCGCTTCTAGAGCGGGCGCTGCGATGGACTAAAGATCCGGGGAAGTCCGCCCGGGCGCTCTCACGCAAAAGAGGGCACCATGCGGCAACTCTTAGGTAGCGATGCTGGCCCTGCCGGGACGAGATGGCGCGCAGAGTGCGAGTGCGACTACTGCCGCTCGGTACATTGACGGAAAGGGGAAAGAGAAATGACGAAGTCGCCTGATGCAGTGATCGGGATGAGACTCAAAGGTGCCGCTGCCGCCGGTACGAAGGAATGGGTCGAGGAGCAACGGCGGCGCACCGTGGAAGGATGGGACGCTAAGCCCGTCGTGTGGCAGGAGGGCGACGATTTCGTGATGGAAGCGTATTTCGCCGACGAAAGAGAGGCAGCAGAGTTCGCGGCATACCTAACGCAGATGACAGGCATCAAGTTGTCGCGAGATGCGGTTACGGCACCGCCCCGTCAATTAGGGCCCAGGCACTCAATGTTTTGACCAAACAAAGAGTGGGCCGCCTCTTCGTCCATGTTCCCGTGAGTCCTCAGGATGCTGATGATCTTGGCCACATCGTAGACGACCGAACCGCTCGTCGTCACGCCCAGAATGGCCACATCAAACATGTCCGCGTTCGCGTCGTCGAATCCGTCTATGAGCAAAGCTTCTGGGTTGGCCAGCGCGATCTCTGCCCGTGTCATTTTGCTTTTCTCCGTTGCGTCACTCCTCCGAGATCCCGGGCCATGAGCGGCTGGGCGGCGAGATGCAAAACGAGCCTGGCCAATTTGCGAGCAAGGCGCGTATCGCGCGTCAGCTTGAGGGCGAGATCGAGGGCCGTGGAAACACATGAACGCGCTTCTCTCCTGATGGCGTTCATGCCTTGTCTTCCTTCTTTTCGGTGTTGCCCTCGCGCAGCAGGCCACGGACCTTCGTGACGCGCTTCTGGATGGCCGCCACGGTGTCCTTGAATTCCTGGCCGGTCATGCTCAACATTTTCGTGGCCACCTTGCCGGCGATGACGGTCTGCCAGCCGGCCAGGAACAAGCTCAACCCTGCGTCGATCACGTCGTCGATCTGGTCGAGATTCGCGTCATCGACGTGGCCGGAAATTGATGTGTAGCCGGAGTCGCCGTTGCCGTATTCTTTGTCGCTGACTTCGACTGAGACCGTGAGGTTTCGGATTCTAAATGACGGCTGCTTCACTACGGTGCTGTTGCTCTCTGTCATTTGTCTTGCTCCCTTTGTGCGTTCCAAATTTTGGCCTGCGCGAAAAGCTCGTCCGCTTGACTTACGAACTCCGCCGGCAACGGAATGCCGCCCTTGATGGAATACTGGCCGGAGGTGCCCTTCGTCACCAAATAGTCCGTGTATGGGCCGTCCACGTGCGGGCGGTGAACGCGATAGATCACTTCGCCCCGGCGCCGAAAGATTTCGCAATGGGTTCTCATTTCGCCAAACCTCCTTGGAACGGATGTAAGTTATCGACAGGCGTTTCGTAGATAGCGGAAACACCTTTGTCGCCCCGCCAAGCTGCAATTTCTCCAGGTGACGGAGAAGCTACGAATCTCCTGCCTCTCAGGATGCGATCTGTCGTCACTGCAAATTTCGTTCTCTGCTTTCCCTGATGTTTCCGCCATTCACGGTGTTTTTGCATCTGCTCTGTCATGCCAAGCAGCGAATGCGTGATGCACTTGGCAACCTTTTCCGCCCTGGCCAGCCTGACTAGTTCCCACACTCGCTCAGTCGGGAGAACCGGAAGGAAGCGGGGACTTCCCAAAACTACGCCATGACTAGCGAGCCAGTCGCGGATGAGCTGCTTCTCTCTCGCTCTGTTACTCATGCCTTGCTCTCTTGTCCGTACTGGATCGCCGCTTGCGCCAAACACTCAATACCGCAGAAATCGCTGATGTGATAGTTCAGGCCGCCGCACTTGCAACCGGCCGGGCAGCCGCGGTCGAAGTCGATCAGGAAATCTTCCATGTCTGCGTTGTCGATAGAGTTGATCCGCAGATGCTTGCACTCCCGGCCGCATACCAGGCAGCCGGTGTCTTCGGGCGCCGGGCATTCCACGTGGTGGTGTTCGCCACGGTAGCCTGCGATCTTCTGTCCCGGGTAAATAGTCGTCTCACACTTGCTGCACTTGCCCTCGCGATTTGCTTCAAACATACGCCTCCTCAGTTTCGGCCGCAGCCGTTTGCGGTTCAAGCGCCGCAAGCGCCGTTTGGACTTCTGCCCAAAAGTCCTTACCGCGTTCGTCCTCGTACCGCGCGGGATAAACGACCCAGTCGTTTTCGTTCCAGCCATCGACGCCTAGGACGAATCCATCGAGGATCACGGCGCTGGCTTCATCCATGCACGCCTTCAGTTCCGCTACCTGGCGTGCCATGTCCCAGATTGGCGCCTCAAGCAAAAACGCGTCGTGGACGATGGCACAGATTCCCAGGCTGTGTTCCGTGGCTAACACGGCGGCGAGTCTCATAATCGCGGCGCTGTTCGCCTGAACGAAAAAGTTGCCGACCGACCGCGCGTTGAATCCCTTACTCTCGGCATCGACCTTGATGCGCCAGCCGTCGAGCGTCTCTGCTACGCCGTGGATGTCGGCTGCTTCGATCTGATCTTCGACCCACTCCCAGAACGTCGTGTAAACGCTGTGGTGGTGCTTCAGCGTGCGACGCGCCTGCTCCTTCGTGAGTCCCTTGTCTACCAACGTCTGCACGATGGCGCCGTACATCGCGGCGAGATTGCAGACCTTGCATTGGGCTCGGGCATCGCAGTGTTCAGCGAACTCCGCACAGCCCGGCAGCTTCTTGCATTCGGAGCCACCGCATCCCGGCCCGCATGCATACGGAGATTTCGACGCGGACTTTGACGCATCCATCGGCGCCATGCCGCCTTGCTTCGCCAACATCATGTGCGCGTCGCCGGACAGATAGGCTTCCATGAGCTTCTCGTCGCGGGACAATTTCGCGCCGACGCCGACTTCCATCGAGACCCAGTCCATGTACGCGACAGCCATCCCAGGCGCGGGTTTGATCAGTGATCGCACCCATTTTGCGGGTGCGAAAATGTAGCCGTGCGGCGCATTCCTGCCGGTCGAGGTGCCGAAGGCGTTGAAGAATCCCGCGCGACCGCGACCCTCGCTGTCCATCGTGAGCGAGAAATTTTTCAGCAGGTTCTCTGTGTTGAAGAGTTCGCCCAGCTTGGCGAGTTCGACATTGCTCGGGTGGGACGCTGTGACGTCGCGGATGGCGTCGGAACCTTTGCTCGGCTGGCCCGTCTTCGGGGTCTTCGGCCAGGCGGCGAGCAGGCCCCGTTTGTCGAGGTACTCTGCGAATCGTTTCACCTTGTACGAGCCGACCTCGTCGAAGATTTCGCAGTTCGGATCGAGCTTCCTGATCCACAGCATCTTCAAGTCGTGCGCACGCTGCTTGATCAGGCTGTAGCTGACCATGTCCAGCGGGATTCCGCGCGCATGGATGCGAGTCACCGCTTTCATGTAACGGCCCCGCCACAGGCTAGAGTCGTCGAGCTTGGATTCCATCACGTTCCAAATTTTCTTGGTGGCCGCAACGTCTTCCCAGCAGTACGCTACGATCTTCTCGATTTCTTCCGGCGTCTGCGGCACACGTTCACCGGCCAGCTTTTGCATATCAGATTTATTTTCGACCGCGTGCGTCAAGCCATAAAACGCGAGAGCACCTTCGAGGTTCGCGCCGAGGCTCTTGGCACCCTTAGCTTTGCTTCCCGTATTGAGGTCACACATCATGTGCTCGATGCGCAAGTCGATCACGCTCTCAGGCAGGGGCCAGCCGAGCGCGATATAGCAACTGAGTTCCGCATCAGCCGCGAACGCGACCAATGTTTGATCGGGAGGAAACGGTGGTTCGGAGAGTTGAGCCAGTTCGGCTGGCCCGTAGCGGTGGATTTTGCCGGTGGAAAGTTCGAGAGCCGTCAGGGTGTGCGGCTGCGGCACACCCCCTGGCTCGGTCATCGTGAACTCGAAGTCTTGGATGACTGGGTTGGTGAACATGTTAGTCGTCGCCGAGCAACTTGGCGAACAACGGGTGGGCTGTGGAAGTAACGAACTTGTCGCCCAGGGCTTCGATCAGGATCGAATCGAAATCGCGGTCTGGCCAGTTCGGCTCGTTGAAGTTCTTCTCGGACTCGCGCCGATTGTAGACACCGTCGCCGCTGATCTGACGAATCCATTTCGTCCTTGCGGCGGCGATGTTCTCTTCTTCGGAGTCCAACCAACTGTTGTCCTTGTCGAGGAAGGTGTGCGACCAGACGAAAAACTTTCCGCCGCGCGTGACCGCGAGGGTGTACTCCATCTGCTTCACAGCGTCCTCGGCGAGGATCGGGTTGTCCATCAAATCGGGATGCACAACATAGATGTCTGGCTTCTGCATGCTGGCTTGCTGCTTCGGGTCCTCGGACTCTTCTTTTCCGAAGACGATAGCTGGCAGGATGATCGAGTAATTCTCGGCGTCGGGATGCACGCGTACCCACTCGAAAGGCTTTGGGCGGCGTGCGGGGATTGTTGAGTTGGTGACAACGGTGGATGCCTTGCGACCCAAACCGCGCGCGGCGGCTTTGGCTTTCAGGCTGTTGACCTGAGCACTCGCAGATTTCGGCTGCGGGTTCTTCAGGGTCGGATTGGTTTCGTCGCCAGAGAACTCTGGCGCTGTAGTTTGGGTGGACAATAGTTCTCCTAGTCGCGTACCGGAATAGCGGCTATTTAGGTAGCTCGGTTCGGGTGATTCGCGCCGTGAACCGTTCGCCTGGAAGGCGCGAACGGGGCTGGCTTGGACGCCAGCCCCACCCGACTCCGATTTCAAGGAGGGAGCTGTTCAGAACCAAATACCCTGGCCAGGGAAATCGGGGCGATATTGGGATGAAAATAGTTTGAGGGGGCGACCGACGACGTAAGTCCTTTAGAAGGGCGGGTACATTCGGGGGGGGTACCCTCCTCGGGGGAGGGGTCATCTTCCTAAAACCTTAAATACTAAGAAACATCAACACCAACCCCAGAGGAATATATTACGCGCTAGCCCTCTTCAGCGATCGCATCACGATCGGACGCCGCTGCCTAGCCGGCGTTTCGGGCTACTGGATCGGTTACTGAAGGTCGATCTGCCCGTGCCTGAGCCACTCGATCCACGAGCCACTCGATCCACCACATCACCTTGGCTTCCACGCTGGCCGTCCCCGGCGTCTGCCGTACGAGCGCCAGAAGGAAGATGCACCGTGATCGTGGTCAGTAGAGAGAGCTCTGATCATTGAGAATGAATAGGGTCCCGGCCAACTGCGGTCCAGAGTCGCGCAGCGGTATGGCTTATGGACAGGTTCTCAAATCCGTAACAGTATGGCCCGCGGTGACCAAGCGACCCCAGTACCCAAAGACAACACCTGGACCCCCTGAACGGAAGTGCAACGCGTTTTAGCCGGTGCATCCACTCTGACAATCTGACGCAATGACAATCTGACACAACCGCTGGCCGCTTAACTGCCGCAGTGTTCCATTCTCACCTGGTTCCTCCGTGATGCCCAGGTGATCGGGAGCGATGGGTCCAACGCCGCGGTGGAAGACTCAAGTACTTTTCGCGCCATCCGGTCGCTAATTCCCGTAAATTGCCCGACTTTCCACCTCCATTGATAGAGCTGCAAATTTGAGCGACTTCAGCCCGCTGTTCGGGTAGCTAGGCTGCGGAATTTTCAGTCTTATAGCCAAAATAGCACGCTCACTTTTTGCCATCGAAGGCTGACCTACACAGAGGTCCGCCTCAGGAGAGGAACCTATGCGCGCGAGAAAACCAGTTCGAGATCACTTGATCGCCGAGAAAATGCTGCACTGGTGTGCAGTCGCAAAATGCCCGCTTATCGATTCGCGGTGCCCGACTTGGAGAGCCCGAAAGAACTATTGGCACTTGTGGCGTCGATACCCCGAAATCGCAGCGAGGCTCCGGTTGAACGAGATGTCGTGCTTCAGGCCGCTTCGGTAGGAGTTACAGCATTTCGAAGGAGAAGCACATGTTGGTATATCAAGAAGCAGCAATCGAAGAAATTAAGATCGGTGACCTCGTGGAAGTGGAAATGGACGGAGTACATCTCGGCGCCAGAGTCGTCGGGTGCGACTTGGAGCGGGGCGCACTTGGCATCGTTCCTTATAGCTATGCCGAACCGTCTGAAAATGGCTCCGGCTTCGTTATGACTCCGTGCCGCGGCGAAGTTCTCACCGTGACGCCGGGCAAGGGTGGCGTGAAACTGCGAAAGGCTGTGGACTCCGAAGCTGCTGTCACGGAGCCGCTGACGTGGGAGAACATTGCAGAACTCGAACCCCAAGTCTTGGGATTACTCGATGAAATCAAGGCTGAGCGTCCGCGTGAGGGCAACTGCCTTTGGATTTGGGGCAAATACAAGCAAAGATTATCTGAACTCGTCGGATGGGGTCGCGAAGCGGCAACGCATCCTGCGCTCCGGTCGTCGGCCGCATACAACATCGTATATGACAAGCTGCTCAACAGCCTCAGTGACCCGGCGTAGTGTGGAGAGCACAGCGACCTCGGAAGCACGCGTGGGTGCCTGATCCCGACTTGCCTCATCGCGGGGACTTACCATGCTCCTGGTGGCTCGGAGAGCGACTGGCTTTGCTGCGGCCATTACGAGCTATTCATCGCCCAACTGCTGGACCCAGTAGGAAGTCCAGTGTTCCCGATTTCTCTCCCAGTGCATGTGAAGACGGCGCCGAGTATTAGAAAGGTGAGGCGGTCAGGACGCGGTCGCTTCAAGTTCAATACCGACCGCTTCAGACATAAAGGAGAACAAGGAAACTAAACATGCACCGCGCCAAACTACTTGACCGCAGAGCGACCCCGCTCACGGCGGGCGACATCCCCGTGGCCACAGACGTGTTCCTTCACCGCTTGGAACCCTCTGCGCTGGAAACTCTACGTCGGGCCTTGGAGCAAGGCTTGACGCCGTCCGGCTCGGATTTTGCCGGGGATGATAACTCAATCGTGATCATCCGGCTCACCCGACCCCGCGCCGGGAAGCGCGAAGCGTCGTTAGTCGCTCAAGGCGAATCATGAGACACGAATGCTGCTATCACAACCACGCGGGGGCGTCGTCCACATCGGCGCGAACGGCGGCGATAGCCATTGGATTTGTTTTCGCCACCTCGAAAAGTGGAACGCCGACCGCGACCGATTTCTCGCTGACTGCGGTGGGTCGGGGGTTCGACACGGTGGCCTCGAAGGTCAGCCACTTCTGGTGATTCGGCGGACGCTATCCAGACGAAGTGGCGGGGATAGTGTTTGTCGATCATGCGATTTCCTTCAAGGGAGGTATGGAGATGCGGCCAGAATTGGCACTGCTTCCTACTCCTCCCACCGGTGCGGTCGCGCCTCCCGGTGGACCCAAGCCAATTGGACTTGAGGACGATCCAAACTTTAGCAAATTGCCCTCCCAGGATCGTGAAGCTCACATTTGGTTTATGTCGCAGCCGCGAAAACAAAAAGCACTGCAAGCCAACGCTGAGATAGTGTCGGAGTGTATTTCGGAAGCAGATGTACTGGTGAAAGGACACAGCCATCCATTGGGTGGCAAGCCGCCTGTCGATGTGGACGCGAGTCAAACTCTAAATACGGAATTACAGACACAATTGTTGTCGCTTTCGCAGAACAGCAAGGAGATGGTCGCGGACAAGAGCGGGCACTTCGCAATGATTGACCGGCTGGATGTCGTGGTCGACGCGGTAAGTCAAGTACTACGGTCGGCGCGCAACAAAACACCCCTTTAGAGCGATTACACTTTCTGGGAGTCCGTTCCAAGTTTTTCCCTCGACAGGAAAAGCTTAGTGGAAGCCAAGGGCAATCGTCCGAAGGCATAACGTGCTATCCTGCCCTCCCGTTTCCTCTCCAATCTAAGGGAGAGGTTTATGCCTGCATCGCTTCAGAAATTTTCCGACGATCACAAGATTGATCCTAGCTGTGAACGCCCGATCCAGTGCGCCCACTGCCCGCAGAGGTATCTCTCCATAGGTGCCGGTTGCGGACGTTCGCGTCGAGCACGAGGTCAAGCTGATGGATTTTACGAAGTGGCTGGGCGGGGCGGGAGGATCGCCACACGACGTGAGTGACCGTCAACGGATTCGATCGAGCGAATCGCTGCAAAATGGAGTATCGTCTTCGCAGTCTTCACATGACAACTATGTGTTCCGTCCTGAGGTGAATGGGCAAATGGAATTGCGCCTCGTGGTGGCAGACGATCACGACATTGTCAGAGGAGGGCTCCGGGATTTGCTCGAAGAGCACGTCGGATGGAAGGTCGTTGCGGAAGCCGCCACAGGAATAGACGCCGTCACAAAGGTCCGTGAGTTCAGCCCAGACGTTGCGATACTCGATATTTCGATGCCGTCTCTTAATGGGCTCGAAGCTGCGCGGCGAATCATCGAAAGTGGATCGAAGACCCGAATCCTCATTCTGACACTCCACGACTCTGACACGATGATAAAGGAAATGCTGGATGCAGGCGTCAGAGGTTACGTGCTCAAGTCAGATGCTGCACGCGATCTCTTCGTGGCAGTAGAGGCTCTACAGCATGGCAGGACTTTTTTCACTTCCAAAGTAACGGAAATGATCCTGAACGGCTATTTGAAAAAACGTAAGAATCCCACTGCAACGGAACCAGGCGCTAGCCGCATTACGCCGCGACAACGAGAAATTCTGAAGTTATTGGCCGAAGGCAAGGCGAATAGGGACATTGCTGTTGCTCTCGGGATGAGTGTTAAGACGGCAGAGACGCATCGTGCTGCCCTCATGAGGCGTCTCAATTGTCACTCGATCGCCGATCTGGTCCGGTACGCCATCCGTAACAAAATCATCGAGGTCTAGCTCCCAGAATTTACGAGAACGGACGCAGCGAACTCCCGAAAATAGGGTATTCACTGTGTCGACCTCAATAGTCCCTTGAATGAAAATGGTAGTGGCTCGTTGCGATTCTATTTCACCGGCCGATCTTTCAGGCAGCCTGAAGCAGGCTTCGAGCGCATTCAAGTAGCTTCCATCCGCCGTCAGGCTTGGAAACCACGAGGTTAGCCCCTGCGGATAAAGCCAAGGCGCGGCCCACGGCGTCATCATGCATTGTGATAGCACAATCGGCGCTCGGGGCATCATAGCTCGCAGCTCAGATGTAGCTTCCACGCCGTCCATCCGGGGCATCGCCAGGTCTATAACTACAAGGTCGGGATTCAACGCTCTCGCTTTTTCGATAGTGTCTACGCCATCAACAGCTTCACCACAAACCTCAAGGCCCAATTGGCTCTCTAGAAAAAGCCGGGTGACTTTCCGACGCGTATCGCTGTCATCGACGAGTAGGATGTGTTTGGATATAAGAAAATCGGCCTCTATAAGTCAGACTCGGCTACGACATAAAAGGTTTTGCGGTGTAAACCCGGCAAGCGGCTCACGAGCTTACTCGTGCAGGACAACAGTGAGAAGGGACTTGTTGATTTTGATTTCGCCGTTGTATTCGATGAAGCCCATCTTCCTGAACTTGTTCATAAACATATTCAGGCGCGAGCGCGTTGTGCCGATCATCTCGGCCAGCATCTCTTGAGAGACTTTTTGAAGCACGATCTCGGGCTGGTCATCCTGACCGTAGCGAGCGATCAGTAGAAGAGTTCGCGCCAATCTCTTCTCCGTCGAATTGAAGAGTTGATCGATTAGGTCCGCCTCAACTCGGATGTTCCGTGCCAGCATGTACTGGATGAAGCGGTCGGACAGGGAATGTTCCGCGTGGAGCACGCGTGTCATTTCTTCGTTTCGAATGATAAGGACCGTCGTCGGCGCGATGGCGGTCGCCGTTCCCATGCGGACCGTCTGGCCTGCCATGCCCCCTTCCCCCAAAAAGTCCCCGGAGCCAAAAACTGCCACGACCGCTTCCTTGCCGCCCTCATTGACCACCGTGAGCTTCACGCTCCCTTTCTGGACGTACATGACGCTATCCGCGGCGTCACCTTGAGAGAAGATGGCTTGCTTTTTCCGAAACTCCTCAACTCTTCTCGACACTCCAGCTGAATCGAGAAAAGCTTGAACATTAAAAACGGGCTTCTGCTCATTTATTTTGGATTTGACCTTACCTGAGCTGGCGGATGCTTCCATAAGTACACCACCTAATTACAGGTAGCACCGCTACGCCATTCCAGTCAAGAAGTCCTATTGAACACCCGTGATTTAATCGCATCCTACTGGTCGGTTGCATTAGACTCCCGCGAGGGTGATTCATGGTTGGTAAGACGAAAGAACGTTGGCGCGAACTATGCGATCTGGCAGCGGTCGTAGACGATCCGAAGATGTTTGCCAAACTCGCGAGGCACATCAAACGCTTGCTGGATGCTGAGCAAAAGCGCCTAAATGGCGAAAACTTGCCCGGCGGGGCTAATAGCTAGACTGGTCCGAGTTCGGACCCAGCCCTTGCTCTCCGATGTCAAAATTCGCAGAGCCGATGCAGCGTGCTCAAATTTCGACGCGCTCACTGCGCCCATCGAGGCCAACAGCGAGTTCGAGTCCGCGTATAAAAAGGGCGGTTTCAGCTTCGCGTATGAGACTCACTAGGTTTTCTGGATTCGTTTCAAGAACGGCGGCGCAGTAGAATTCTTTCCAGGATGACATAACACGAGGATAACTTCGCGGCACTGCAAAAACTGTCGCGCTCTGGACATGTTCCTAAAAGACCAAAAGTGTCTCAAAGAGAACAGCATTGCAGAGGGTTGGGCCGTAGGCAACTCGCCCCTAAAAGCGGCCTCCCGACCACCGAACAGGCCGCTCTCTCTTCAACTTCTTTCGGAACTTTAGCGTTGTTACGTATACTCTTCGCGGAGGAATGATGGACATTTTAAAGGCGCTCAAAGACACACGAAACGAGTTTCAGCAGCAGATAGACACAATCGACGTCGCTATAAAATTACTCAGCGGAATCTCCGGGAACCCGAAGAAACGAACGGTATCGGCGGCTGCAAAACGTAAGATGAGTTTAGCGGCAAAAAAGCGATGGGCGGAAAAGAAGAAAGCAAAGTGAAGAAGCAAATTGATGTGGGCTCAACGGTCACCGCCCGTCTGCACAGTGGACACGTAGTCGTCGCTAAGGTTCACGAATCAGAGTCGAGTTCAGTTTGGAATTTAGACGCAGCGACCCGGTCGGTGGGGTCGCTGTTTTCGGGCCTAGAGGGATATTCTTTGAAGAGGAACCGCTAAACTCCCTAACTCTGCTCCCTGATTACAGGCAATAACTGTCTCGTTTTGCACAGTTTTGTGAATATACGCTCGCGTACTTTATTGGCCGATCCAGTAGAAAGAAGGTTCTATAAACGATCCAGCGAATGCCCGAGTAAATCAACGCGGCTCTTCGCTCAGGTCGTGAAAGTCTTGAAGTAAAAAGTGTGTCTTTTGAGACAGTCATAGTCCGTGCCCTTTCGTACAATCTTCTCCCCTACCCATGGAAGGACGCAGAATCAACCGTTAATTTCTGATCCGAGGGGATAATGTCGACCAGGTGTTCGCGTTGCGGAAGCAATTCTATTCGCAGATCGAAAAGAAGAGGCGTGATCGAGAAAGCTCTATCGATTGTCGTGCGCCCGTATCGTTGCAGAGACTGCGACCATCGTTTCTTTCCACTGTTCAAAACTAACCGCTCGCCTGACCCAACAGGCTCGACTCTGGCGGATAGAATCGTCTTCTTCAAGGAAGCGAAGTAGACGTTCCCTCCTCGCGGCGATGCTGGCGGTAGATTCCCGAGGAATACCCAGCGCGTCCTACCGGTAGCGTTTCACGGGCGGAGGGCGATTATGAACATCCCTCATGCATTATTCCCCTGGCAAGAAGCATATATCCGCGCAGTCTGCGAAACTGACGACAGCGTAATGATGAGCCGCATTTACGAGGCTAGGCGAAGCCGGTCCTCAATCTTCACAGTGCTGCGCTTGCAAGTAATGAGCCCGGCTTTTTGCAGGACGCTTATAGCATCGGTAACAGTGGGCCTGCGAGTACCGAGTATGTGAGAGAGGGCTTCTTGGGTAGCAGCGGAAATCTGCTACTCGACGCGCTTCTTTGCTGGGAAAGACCTTGGCCCTACAGCAGCAGCTTAATCGCGGGGGACCCAACACAAATATGGAATACAACGTAGGCTCCCGCGTGCGGGTCAAACTCTACTCGGGAGATATCGTCATTGCTGAAATCGTAGTGATTTTTACTGCATCGATCCGAAAGAAAATATTGGTAGAGTTCGCAAGGAAATTCGAGCGGGTCGATCCCGACCAAATTATCGAGGTCTTGTCGTCAGTCTAAGATCGGCTGAGAAAGCTCCGAACGGCGAAGGAATTGTCTGCGGAGTTCCCACGCGTCGTAGATTTCAGACGCTGGGATTCTCTCTTTTTTAAGCTCGTCTCGATCATTACTGTACATAGTCACAATAAACGTCCGAATGATCTCCGGGTCTGGGTGGTTTCTATATACCTCGTCCAGTGCTGGAAAATACTTGCTCAAATCGTTCGCCATGTCCACGACTGCTAAGTGGAGAGGCGAGTATACTACTGGGCATGGATTACAGCGTCGGCTCTCACGTCCGGGTCAAACTCTACGGCGGCAAGGTTATCGAGGCGAAGATAACCGCAATAGTGAATCAGTCCACTGGCCGCAAGATTCGAATTTCGTTCGGAAAAGAGAGCGTATCAATCAACCCCGAGCAAATTATCGAGGTTCTTCCCTAAGAACTCGATATATCAAGTTAACGGCTTAGTGTTTTTGAGCGGAAGTTTCTTCAGGCGGACCAATTCGGCATCTAGGATACTGTCAATTTCTTCAGCAATCTTTCCCAGCTTCTTGGTATCTTCTTGAACCTCTGCGAGTTCACACAATTCCTTGAAACGTTCTCGTTTGTCCTTGTGCATACAGGTCCATTCGCTCAGCCGACTCAAAGTACCCATCTACTCTAGGATAACGGAGTACGCTATAGCGTACAATTTTAGGCGTATCTATCCTCCGTACGCAGACGTACAGTCCAACCGTACCCTCCAGAAGGAGGTCCCATGACAAACCCTGAAATTTACGGCTGGCAGTCGGTCTGCGTTCGCGCAATTTTGGAAACCGATGATTTGCTGATTACTGGGCGAATCTATGAGGCTATAGCCGCTATCGAACAGAGACGTCTAAGTCCGGTTGAAAGTAACAGCGATGAGGGCTGTGCTCTGAACGACGCTGAGGTGGGAATCAAAGCTTTGATTACCGAGAGGACGGACAGATTTGTTTGGAACGCTAGTCCCGGCCACTGGACAATTGGGCTCTAAAACTGCGGCATGCGGTGCCCAACTCTCGACGGGGTATTTAAGTCGTTTTCGGCGAGTGCTTCCTTAACGCTTCTATTTCGGATTCCTCTGATGGCGCTACTGGCCGAAGTTAGAAGCGGAAGAGCCTTTCGTATTGGTCTCCACTCTTCTCTTAGGGGGGCGTCAATCCAGGTGGGCCCGATGCCGCCCCACAACACGCGCGAAGTCGTTGCCAATCACATATGCCGATTCGCGACACTCTCAATACTCCCTATGAGGCTCCACGCCTCGCTTTTAGGCACTATCGCACGAATCCCTGCGTCTCGGGCCGCGGCCCCAATTCCTTCAGTCTCTAGGATCGTGAACAAAATTAGGGGAATCGCAGGGTCCGCCGCAGACATTTGCTGTGCGGCTTCGAGGCCAGTCATGTCGGGCATAGACAAATCGAGTAAA
>Ga0073928_10002530_pt1 | contig 31135 bp, 26 predicted proteins | sample PaiPotPPA55metaG_FD_76969 | JGI IMG/M metagenome (GOLD analysis project Ga0073928, IMG submission 76969) | Iron sulfur acid spring bacterial and archeal communities from Banff, Canada, to study Microbial Dark Matter (Phase II) - Paint Pots PPA... ...
GCGAGTTGCAGTTGCATGCCGCTCGCGCCGGTTCCCTCGCGATGTGTGCGCCGGTGTATTTTCGGCAGTTCCAGGTCGGTCGCGTGAACGAAGCGACTCTGCTGCCCGACGGCAGCACGCGGGTGACCGTGTTTGTCGAGGCGCCTTACGATGGCTTCGTGAGGCCCGTGACGCGCTTCTGGAATGCCAGCGGGATCGACGTCAGGCTTGGCGCCGATGGCCTGAGCGTGCAAACCGAATCGTTGGCGGCGGTGCTTGCCGGGGGCATCGCCTTCGACGATGGACCCATTGAAGCTCTCTTTGTGGCGGCCGGCATACCGGGTGAATTCGCGCTGTACAAAAACGAAACCGAAGCGATGGCGCCCCCGGATGGGGACCCGCGCTACGTCCGGATGCGGTTCGCACAAGCGCTGCGGGGCCTCGAGGTAGGCGCGCCGGTCGAATTTGTTGGGGTAAACATTGGGTCCGTCATCGCCGTGGACTTAGGCTACGAGCGTCAAGATAATTCATTTCCGGTCATTGTGACCGCCAAACTCTATCCCCGCCGTATGGGCCAAGCATACGAGGCACTCGCTGCGCAGGGGAAGACCGAGAGCGAGGAGACGCTCGCATCGTTCGTAGGAACCTTGGTCAGCCGAGGCCTACGCGCACAGCCGCGATCGGGAAGCCTGCTGACCGGGAAGCTCTATATCGCGCTAGATTTTCTGCCCGCGAGCCCTCGAGCCGCCTTTGACGCGTCGATTCGGCCGCTCGAACTGCCGACGGTGAGGGGGTCTTTTCAAGAACTGGAAGCGAATATCGGCCGACTGGTGAAGAAGGTGAATGATCTACCGCTCGAGCAAATCGCGGCGGATTTGCATACGGACCTGAAGGACCTTCACGAAACCTTGAACGAGCTCCACACGCGGGTGCTGCCGAACGCCGAGGATACCCTGTCGGCCCTGCATAGGACGCTCGATTCTGCCGACCGGACTTTGGACGTGGAATCGCCCTTGCAACGCGGCCTCACTGAGACCTTATCGGAGAGCCGCAGCACCTTGCAGGCCGTGCGCGAATTGGCCGACTATCTTGATCGTCATCCAGATGCGCTCTTGCGCGGGAGGCGACCGCAGAAGATGCCGCAGAGGCCTGCGGCGTTATCCCCGGACGCCAAACCGTGAACGGCTTCTACCTGCGGTTCGGTCTTGCGTGGCTCGTCGCGGTCGGCGTCGGCTGTACGTCGGCGCCGGTGCGTTATTACACCTTGACTCCGCCGCCCGAAAAGACCTCGCCAGCTTCGGAGACGACTCTCGCGATCGATGTGCGACTGGTCCATACCCCGCCGCAACTCAACCGCTCCGAGCTGATGATTCGCACCGGGCCGACGGAGGTGACGCTTCTCGAGAATGAGCGATGGGCGTCGCCAGTGAGCGATGAAATCAAAGATGCGGTGCGCCTCGAGCTACAGCGCCGCCTGGGCGGCATGACCGGATTGCGCCTCGCCCTTACAAAGCTAACGCTCGACATCGACGTGCAACATCTTGAGGCGGAACTCGGGCAGTACGCACTGCTCGAGGCGTCTTGGAGTGCAACCCTATCCGCCACGGGCCAGCGATCCAATGGCGCGCGGGCTACAACCTGTACATTCCAGGCCGACGAAAAGATCCAAACCGGCTACGCAGGAATGGTTGAGGGGTATCAACGAGAGATCGCGTCGCTCGCCGACGCGATCGTAGCCGTGTTGACCAGCACCGCGAGCGGTATCGAGGCTTCGTGCCAAAAATCGATCGAAGGTTCGGCCGGCGGATCCGGCTCGAAAGACCACTAAATTCACCAATGCGGAGTTAAACATGTTTCGCCGAGTTCACCGAGTCAAGTCAATCCTTCAGTTTCTGCGTGAGCGAGCACCGCATTACGGTCCGCTCGCCAGAGATGATCTACACAAGTTCCGCGACGAGATCGTCAAGGCGTCCGTGGGCGCGAGCATCTCTGCAGCCGCAGGCCTCATCTTTGCATGCTTCCTGTCGGTCGCGGTGATTGTCTCGGCATGGGATAGCCTGCACCGGACCGCGGTGGCGTGGGCGGTTTGTTGCGGTTGGGGCGTACTCGCGCTCAGCGGTTTATGGTATGCGCGAAAGGCCATTTCGGGTCCGCCGCCATTTCAGCTCATGGCGGGTGCGCTCGCGCGCGACTATAAGAGCCTTCTCGCGGTGGCGGATCGACAAGAGTCGTAGGTATTCCTTCAGCGGCGTCTTCCACGCTCAGTGCGGTCATTGATCGTCGTGATGGGACGGAGCGGATTGGCGTCAGGGTGTGACTCCCGTGCTCGCGATGTCAATCGCTCCCATGGAAAACGCCAGCGCTGCCGCAGCTGTGTGTGCGTTCGCGCGGGCATCTTCAACCTGCGTGTCGCCTTGGACGACGGCGTTCTCCTCGGTGGCAAGATCCGTATAGGTTCCGACCCCTTGGCGGTACGAACGCAGCGCCGCGTCGTAGGCCGTGTGCGCGGCTTGGCTTAATACCGTGGCAGCATCATACTCGGCCAGGCTCGTCAACAATCCATTATAGGCGCGCACGACTTGTTGCGACGCGGAGTCGCGCGCGGCCGCCAGTTGCTCTTGCGCCTCCCGAGCTTTGGCATCGGCCATGGAGATGCGATTTCGCCGCATGCCACCGTCAAACAGGGGGACACTAAACGACAGGAGAATGCTTTGTCCGGGCCGATTAATATTCGAATAAGGGCCGCCGTCGGAGTTCAACGAACCAATATTCTGAAAGGCCTGCCCCGAGAGTTCAATCGTAGGATAGTAGGATCGCCGCTCGCCCTTGAGAGCTGCCTCGGCCGCATCCACTTTGCCGAGCGCCGCGATGACATCTGGCCGGTGAGCGAGGGCTTGATCGACCGCCTTGGACACGCTATCGGCCGGAGCGGGCGGTAGCGGCAACTCTGCGCTATCCACGACATCGATTTCCGTAGCAGCGGGTACGCCGAGGGCCGCAATGAGATTTGCGCGCGCGGTTCTCTCGGCGCCCTCGGCTGCTGCCAGCGTATAGCGTGCTTGAGCCGTTTGTCGCTGCGCCTGCGCGACCGCAACCACGGTGGCGAGGCCGTTATTCTGCTTGGCTACGGCGGCGTCCTGAGTCGTAAGAGCGGTACTCAAGGCCTTCTGCGCGGCATGAAGCTTCCCGCGTGCGGCGCCCAAGTCAAAATACGCTTGCGATACGCCGAAGATGAGTTTCTGATGGGCACCGGTGAAGGCCACGTAGGCGACAAAAGAGTCTGCGCGCGCGGCTTCCAATTGGGCATCGCGTTGGCCGAAGTCGAAAAGCAACCATTTCACAGCCAGCGCGGGAATGACTTCGCGCGAATCGGAGACGAAATAGCCTCTCGGCACCAGGCTTCTTGGCATCGGCAACGGCGTGTGCTGAAAGCCGCCGATCGCTTGCAAGGAAAGCTGCGGAAGATACGCGCTCTCTGCGAGGCCGATACCCGCGGCCGCTTCACGCGCGGCTTCCCAAGCCTCCCGCGTTTTTGGATTTTCTCTTTCTGCTAGATCGACCAGCGCCGCCAGATCGTACTGCTTATGCGGAACCGAAAAACTGGTATCGCCCAGGGCTTCGGCGCGCCGAATGGCCGATTCTGGAATCGCCCAGGGTTGCTCGGGGCCCGGAGGTGCCTGCGCGACCGCGAGCTGAGCGCTGAACACGCCAGCAATAAAAGCCAATCCGAACCTCGAGCGTTCAATGCACTGCCGAAGCAACATGCTGAACCTCCGACTCAAGTTGTTCGATGGCGTGCAGGCTTAAGCGTGCGCCGGGTTCAATCGCGGTTGCCGGCGGGGACGTGGTAAGCACAGGACTCGGAGGCAGCGGCCGGCCTCCCGAGAGATTGTCTGCGGCAGACTGAGCCCATTCGGCCAGGCGGGCAGTAGACCCCAGTTCAGCATTGGGGGAAATCGCATCCGTCGACACGACGAACGCCGCCCCCGCGAGCCGTTTGATATTCGCGACAGAGGGAACACTTAGGCTTTCTCGCGCATGGCTCGGCAGCATTCGCAGCTCAAAGAGGCTCAAGGTGTGCAAGTGATCGGCCCGCACCAGTGCTTGAACGGTGCGCATGCGTGTCTCCTCGGCACTGCGTGGCTGACGGATCACTTCTCCAATCGAGCGCAGCGCCTCGGCAAGCGCCGCACGGATACCCGATCTGGCTGATTGAGGCCAAAACGAACTGAATACAATCGTGATCACGATATTCCCGAGCAGAATGCCGGCGACTCGGTCGCGGAGGACCGTGAGATCCGTCGCGGGTGCGTAACCTTGTAAGATCCCTAAGAAGAAGGCGAATGCGATCTGCATGCCGGCGTAGGAGAGCAGTTCACTGCTGGTCGCTACCCACGCGGCGCCCAGCGAAACAGCAAAAATCAGCAGACTTAGTTGGCCGATATCAGTGAGATGCGGGAGGACGAAGACAATGCACAGGCCGGAGATGAGTCCGCCAATGACTGCGCCGGAGAGCCTGAGCAGCAACTTGTGCACGGTCTCGCCTAGGCTAGAGAGGGCGACAAAAAAGCAGGTGACGATCGCAGTGCGCATCCCAGGCCAGTCGAGCAGCGTGTAGATGGCGTAGGAAATCATGACCGCGATCGCGGTCTTTAAGGCAAATTGCCAGTTCGCTGGATTGCTGAACGCGTCGGCGACGAAGAGTCGTCGCGGCGGGTGATGTGCTTCAGTTTTGTCAGGCGAGGTGACAGGGCGGCTAATCGCACTTAAGAGGGCGGACAGTGCGCTGCGCACGGCAATCACCGCCGGGGATTGTTCATTGCTCGCTCCGACGAATTGCAAGGGCGGCGCCAGAGAATCACGCATCGCTGCGGCGATGTCCGACTCGATGGCCTGTCTGCAGGTTCGCAACTGGCTTGCCAGCTCTTCTCGAAGATCGTCTGGCAGATCGTCGGGAAGGGCCTCGAAGATCACTAGCGCATCGAGAAGTGCACGGATCACAGGCACCGTGACTCGGCCGGTTCGCGCTCCCTTTTTGGTGCTATGTTGCGCGATCTCAACCAACGGTAGGAGCTGTGCCCGCCATTCAGGCAGGGATTTACGGTAGTCGCTGTTCGACAGCGAGGTCTCCCACCGCTTAAGGACCTTGAGGACGGTGCGGTCCATGAATGCCACTGCGCCCTGACCAAACAATAAATTGACGATAACCGTCACGGCTATCGGCACGCATACGACGACCCATGTCCACAAGGTCAAGCGTGTCAGGGTCTCGGGGCTCGGTACGTCATCGACCACCGACTGCAGCAACACGATGATGAAGCCGGCCAGGTAGGAGATGGGACCTAGCGCAAACGTGCGCGCGGTAAACATTGCAGCAAAGGTCGCCATTGCCATGAGGGGCAACCGCAATGCCGGTTCGGAAGTGTCGATGATCTCCAGACCCAGGGTCAGGAGAATCGCAAGGGTGACAGCGATGGAGGCGCCGAGTGCCGCCGTCACGGTCGCATTCTTCTCATCTTTGCTGATCAGAAAAACGATATAGGCCATGTAGGTCGGCTGGGGTATCTGAAAGACCATCGCGATGACCACGGTGATCGCAGATCCAGTTGCGATGCGCGCGACCGCCGCCCATCGGCCCTCTCGCGACGCCAGTTCGACGGCGAGCACTTCAAGTAGCGGGCGGGATCGCCGCGACTCAGCGAGCGCCGTCATGATGCACTTTGACGGATGCGGTTAATCCCACGTGCATGGCAAAGGGGGGCGGGCTATCGATCCGAACCCAGACAGGAAATCGCTGCGCGACTACCACCCAGTTGAGGTCGCGGCCGACGACGGGAAGGCCGGGGCCGCCTTGATCAGACGATTGCACGCCTGCGCCCAAGCTTTCCACCCGCCCTGCAAAGGCGCTGTTGCTCTCGGACATGGTCCACACCGTCGCACGATCGCCGACGGCGATTCGCGGCAATTCGGTTTCTCGAAAGTCGGCGATGGCATACCACGCATCGGACTTGATGAGACTGAAGAGCGGATGGCCGGCGACGGCAAAGGTGCCTTCCGCAATTTGCAATCCGACCACCTTTCCTGCAAACGGGGCACGTAGGGTCGTCAAATCGTAGTTGCGGGCGGCATTGGCCTCCGCCGCTTCCGCGCCTTCCAACTGAGCTTCCAGGCTCAAGGTGTCGCCCACGGCTTGGCGCGCTTGGGTGGCGCTTCGGGTGAGCGCTTGGAGGGATGCTTCGGCAGTGGCCTCGTTTGTCTTGGTTTCGTCCAACTGCTGTTGGGTGACGAAGCCGGGTTTCACCAACGGCTCAAGGCGCTTGCGCGTGTCCTGAGCGTACCTTAGCTGGTCGCGCGCCTTCTGTACTTGGCTTTCGGCCGCTTGGACGCCGGAACCCTGGGAGGTAACTTGGCGTCCCGTCAGAGCGATCTGTGCCTTGAGAGCGGCTACCTGAGCGCGCGCCTGGCGCAGTTGCAATTCATATGGCACTGGATCAATGACGAGGAGCGGTGCACCCTTTGCAACATCCTGATCGTTGATCACGAGGATCTGGACAATACGTCCACTGATCTCCGACGCCATTGCCGCGCTGTAGGCAAAAATGCGCGCATCGTGGGTGCGAGGTCGCCGATCGATAGCGAAGACCACGGAAATGCCCAGAACGATGGCCAGTCCGATGGCCGTCGTCGCAATCACTTTGCCGCGCAGCGACTTGCCTTCACTCATAGGTATTCTTCAAGACAGCCATATCAGCCACATCGCGAAAGTGCCCGCACAGGCAATCGCTAGCATGACGACAAAAGGGACAGGTAGTTCCTCGATCAGCCCCGAGACCTTGAAAATTGCACGGGCTGCGAGCGCCAACGCAATACCGACCAGCGCGCAAACCATCCAAGACGGGAAATACGAGCCCAGAATGTTGCGCGAGGGCGCGCCGTCGCATCCACCCAGTAAGCCGAGTAGCGGCGCGACGCACCACAACCGAGCCGCCGTCGGAATGCGGTAGACCGCGCCCCGTTCCGGGGAACTAATCGCGATATTCATGAGAAGAGAGTGTCATCGGTTTATCCACCGCCAGCAGTCCCCCCTTTGGGGGAGCGGCTTCGGCAAGGGATAGTTCGCTAGCGTGGATCGTCAAAAAATGCCCGAATGCGATGGACTAGCGATTGGCTGGCGCTGTCATCGGTAGCGCGAACAGCCACGACTCGATTGAGAATCGCGAGGCCGCGGCGCGCAGCCCGATCAAATTCGGCATACAGGTCGGGATTTGCTGCGAGCAGGGGTTTTATGACTTTGCAGTCGAGTCCATACAGCTTGGAATGGGTGCGAGCGGTGGCCGTGGCCGCATAAGGCGCGCCCGTGAGTAGACTGACCTCGCCGATGTAGTCGCCGCCCCCAATAAAGCCAGTCGTCTGCTCTCCAGAAAGCTCCGTATGTTGGCTGATTTGAAGAATTCCAGAGACGACGATGTAGAGCGTCGCGTCAGTTCCCCCTTGCGCGAACAGCACGGCACCTGGTTCGAGCGATCGCGGCTTTAAGTGGACGGCCAATTCGGCCAGTTGCTCCGCCTCCAAGGCTTCGAAGAGGATGATGTCTTGAAGAAGTGGCAGCACTGCGGAAAATGGCCGGCCCGTGCCTTCATCGGATGTTCGAATACCTTGCGCAGCGCGTGGAAAGTAGAGACCGGAATAGTAAAGTTGTCGCCTTGCATGCCGGAGCAGTAGATCTTTGGTCGTTGAAAGGTGTTCAGTATCAGAGACCGCAAAAATCACCCGATATCGGTTTTCCGTCGACCCTAGGCGTGTCAGCACGGCGCTGGAGAGTGGCACGGGAAGAATAGGGGGGCATAGCAATGTGGCTTGTTGAAGCGTATCGATGACTCGCTCCGGATTTGAGGTGGCGGGACACGAGAGCTCTATGAATGCGGAACGAACGCGAGTCGGAAAGCTGCGGTTCACGATGTCGGATTTCGCGACCACGCTGTTTGGAACAATCGCGACATCATCGCCATCGGTGAAAATGCGAATCGACCGCCAGTTCATCTGCACCACCGTGCCCTCGATTTTGTCGCCGAGCGAAATACGATCGCCCACATTGAAGGGTGCCTCAATACCGAATGCGATTCCTGCAAACACGTCCGCCAGGGTGTTCTGCAGAGCAAGGCCTAATACGATCGCAAGGACGCCAGAGGTCGCGAGCAGACCACCAATGGGCAGCGCAAGCACGGAAATCAACACAACCGATACAGCAGCGACGTAAATCGCGGCGGCGGTAAGATCAGGAAAGAGCCGTGCCTCGCGCCATCGGCGGTTGTGATTGAGCGCGAATGACATGACCGCAACGAGCACTCGCGCGCCGAACAGCCACCATATGCCGGCTACTGCATGAAGCCATAACGAGGTGGCATTGGCTGCCCCACCGTTGCCCGGCAGGGGAAGAGTTTGATGCCGAAAAAGCATGAAGGTCGCGCCGACAAAACACACGAAGTCAAACAAGTAGCGAACCCGCGAGGGGAACGGTCGCAGCGCTATATAGCTGCCAATGACGAAACCAAGGATCAAGACGGGTAACAGAGAGGAAGTCACTATGCTGTGTCGCCTAATAGGGGCGCTTGCGTGACGCGCGGGCACACCATCGTAATGCACCCACCGTTCTGCCTATCTCCCCCGAAAGGGGGGGGGCGACCGACGATATCGTCGGACCTCACGAGGGCGGTACGTGGACCCTTCGCCGTCAGGTTCAGTGGCTCTCCCGAAGTAGAAACTTACCAGGTGTAGTCGAACGACGAGGCCACCACGTGGCCAGAAGCGCGTTCGACGAGCGGACTGTCGCTGGGCAGGTGTCCCAGATGATTTATGGCGGCGTCGACATTCACGAGGTAGTGGCGAGACAAAGTCCATGTAGCGCTAAAGCCCAGCCCCGTCGCTTCGATTCCACTTTGTTTAATCGAATACGCGGCATGCCTTGAGCTTGCGGATTCCTGATTCGTCACGCCATACATGTCTTGAAGGTAGCGCTTGTTGGCAACAGTGATCGAGGGTCCAAAAAACATAGCGAGATGTGACGAGCAACCAGGCAAGGGAAAATACGCTCCAAGATCCGCGATGCTGCCACCGCCAGCACGGAGTAAGTGCCGAATGTCGCCTCGAATTACCAGCGGAAACTCCTGTGATACAACCCACGCGCCAAAGAGCTTCGGGACGGCCGACACGGGCTTGTCTCCCATGCCACTCAAATTGTTGTAGTCGTCGCGTTCCTTGCGGCCGAGATCATAAGCAATGCTGACGCCCAATTGCAGACCGCGTTTGTGTACCACGTTATATCCAATTCCGTCACCCGTACTGATGAAAGCGACGTCTTTGATTTGCACGTTGATGACAGGGCCGCCCAGTACTCGATAGGCTCGCGATCCATCATAGACTGGTTGAATTGCGGAACCGACGCCGGATATAACGCGAAACTCGGGTAGGTCTGACTCGAACATCCCAGCCAGAATGAGACCACGCGAATACTGCCACTCCTGCAGCGGAGACGGGGTCTGCGCGACAATCGCTGTAGGCACCGTGAAGAAGGTCAGGAAGATGAGCAATCGCGAGAAATTCGCAAGTATCGAGTAGCCCATAGGTCGAGCAATCGTAGTCGTACTCGACCGAGCGAAAGATCACCCGGAAGGGTGGTGGAATCTCGAGCGGCGGTGAGGACAAGCATTCGCTCGTGCCGTTAGGGCTCACCCGAACGGGGGATGGATGTCTACGACGCATCGCCGCAGGATCGTTTCCACCACACAGCGGCGAATCTGATAGTGTTTGCGGCGCCACTTCTCTGCGAAGCACAATGGAGGTTTGAGATGGCCAATGTTGCGGACCGAATAGTTGAGACCCTCGAAGCGGCCAACGTGCGCCGCATTTTCGGACTAGTGGGCGATTCGCTCAACGGCATCACCGAGTCACTGCGGGTGCGCGAGAAGATCGAGTGGATTGCCGTCAGGCACGAAGAAGTCGCTGCGTTTGCCGCCGGCGCGCAGGCGCAGCTGACGGGCGAACTCGCTGTCTGCGCCGGAAGTTGTGGCCCCGGCAATTTGCACCTGATCAATGGGCTCTTTGATTGCCATCGCAACCGCGTGCCCGTGGTGGCTATCGCGGCGCATATTCCTAGCACCGAGATTGGCTCCAGCTATTTTCAGGAAACCCATCCGCAATCGCTGTTCAAGGAATGCAGCCATTACGTCGAGCTGATCTCTGATCCGGTTCAGGTACCGCGAATCGTCGAAACGGCGATTCGCGAGGCCGTCGCGAAGCAGGGCGTCGCCGTCATCGTGATTTCCGGTGATATCGCCTTGAAGGAGGCGGGACCGGTGGCACCCACTCCCAAGCCGGTGTCGCGATTGCCTCGCGTGTGTGCGGACGAGGCGGACATCGGGGACTTGGTCGACTTTCTGGATAGAGGTGAAAGAACGACGATCCTCTGTGGCGCCGGTTGTGCAGGCGCCCACGATGCCGTGGTAGCCCTCGCAGCTAAACTCAAGGCGCCCATCGTGCATGCGCTGCGCGGCAAGGAGCACGTCGAATGGGACAATCCCTACGATGTGGGGATGACCGGGCTCATTGGGTTTTCCTCCGGATACCATGCCATGGAGGGTTGCGATACCCTGCTCATGCTCGGCACCGATTTCCCGTATCGGCAATTCTATCCGACGAAGGCTCGAATCGCGCAGATCGACATTCGCGGCGAGAACCTCGGCCGGCGTTGCCGGCTCGATCTCGGCGTGATTGGGGACGTGCGCGAAGTCCTACCGCGACTGACCGAACGAGCGTCGGCGAGGTTAGACGATTCGCACCTAAGTGCCGCACTCAGCCACTACGCAAAAGCCCGGAAGGGTCTCGACGATCTCGCGAACGAACTTTCGAAACACACACCGATTCACCCGCAGCTGGTCGCGAAGGTGGTGAGCGATCTTGCCAGCGAGGATGCGATTTTCACGTGCGACGTGGGTGAGCCGACGGTGTGGGCTGCACGATATCTCAAGATGAACGGCAAGCGCCGGCTGCTGGGCTCATTCCTGCACGGATCAATGGCCAATGCGATGCCGCAAGCCATCGGCGCGCAGTTCGCGATGCCTGGTCGGCAGGTCATTTCGATGTCGGGTGATGGCGGCTTCGGGATGCTCATGGGCGATTTGTTGACCGTGCGCCAGTCGAAACTGCCGATCAAAATTGTCATCTTCAATAACGGACTCCTGGGCTTCGTCGACATCGAGATGAAGGCGGGCGGATTTCTGCCAGCGGGCACGCGGCTCGACAATCCGGATTTTGCCAGCATGGCCGAATCGATGGGCATTTATGGCGTGCGCGTGGAGGCCCCGGGCCAACTGAAATCAGCGATCGCAACAGCCTTTGCCCATGAGGGTCCAGCCGTCATCGACGTATTGACTGATCGGCAGGAGCTCGTCATGCCACCCGAGATCAAGCTCGAGCAAGCGAAGGGCTTCAGTTTATGGATGCTTAAGGCGGTACTCAATGGCCAAGCGAACGAGATCGTGAGTGTGGCGAAGACGGCCCTCATTCGCTGATCGAAATCTCGATTTGCGGCTCTCTCCGACATCGACTAAGGACGCTCCTGCGTGAATGTAACCACTGATCTGCCGCGATCCCAGAGTGACACGGCGCACGCTTTCATCGTCGCCTGGGTGTTCTCTCTGGCGTTCTATTTTCTCGAATACGCCGTGCGTTCCTCCCCGGCGGTGATGATTCCGCAATTGGCCAAGACCTTCGGTGTCTCGACGCTCGGTGTCAGCGACATCCTCGGGACGTACTACTATACCTACTCGACCGCGAGTCTCGTCGCAGGGGTCTTGCTCGACCGGTTGGGGGCTAAATACGTGGTCTCCACGGGGATGGCAATCTTAGGGGTTGGGTGTCTCTTATTTATGGCCCCACAAGAAGGGGCTGGATACCTCGGACGGTTGCTGCAAGGTGCGGGCTCCGCCTTTGCGTTCACGGGGGCGGTGTATCTGGCCTCGCACGGCTTGCCGGCGCGGCGTCTGGCAACCGCCATCGGCATCACGCAGTGCGTGGGAATGCTCGGCGGCACGGCCGGTCAGCTCGTGGTGGGCCGCTGGATCGCCGACGGGCTGTCACTCCCACAATACTGGGGCCGCGCGGGGGTCGTCGTGCTCCTAGTGGCGGCAGGTTTGTGGTGGATCACGCCAAAGGAAGCACCCCGCATACCGCAGGGAAAAGCGAGTGGTGGAATCCTGGCCACGTACAAAATCGTCTTCTCGAATCCGCAGTCCTACCTTTGCGGCCTTGCCGCCGGGTTGCTGTTTGTCCCGACCACGGTAGGGGACATGGTCTGGGGCGTGCGCTTTTTCGAGACCGATAAATTGTTTTCCTTTTCTGATGCCGTCTTCGTCATTTCGATGGTGCCGCTCGGATGGGTGTTCGGCTGTCCGCTTCTCGGCTGGCTGGCAGACCGGCTCGGTCGCCGCAAGCCCGTCTACCTAGGCGGTGCAGCGATCATGCTGATCGGCTTCGTGCAACTGATTTACGCTCCGATACTCCTTCCGACTTGGCTCACACTGTTCATCCTCGGTGTGGCTTCCGGCGCTGCCATGATCCCGTACACCATCATCAAAGAGGTGAATCCCGACGAGGTCAAGGGGAGTGCAACCGGTGCGATCAATTTCTTGACGTTCGGCGTCACCGCGGCGATCGGGCCAATTTTCGCCGGGCGCTTCGGCAAAACTCTGGGTGCACAAACCGTCGACGCAGCCTCGCATTTCAGGCACGCCGGTCTTTTCTGGATCGGTATTCTGATTGCGGCACTGATGGTGGGCTCGATGCTCCGGGAGACGGGCCGAGTTCATCCCAACCAAGCGGCTTAGTCGAGAGCGAACGGCAGGCAGCCGCAGGAGCCCAATGCAACCGGGGCATTGGTAGTCCCACCATCTTCTGAATGGTGAGTTCGCCGTGAGTGTAGGCGTTCTAAAGTGTTGTGAAAGCCGGCCCCATGCGTCTAGCCAGCCATCGAGATGCGGTTTTGGTGTGAACCGAGCAGCGTGCCCGACCGAATGTCCGTCAGCGACAACCGCAGTACATCTCCTTCCTTCATGAAGGGTCGATGGGCTGACATCTCCTTGCGCAACTCGTCGCGTCTCACCGCGTCCGCGAAGAGATGTGTTTTAAGAATCTCCACGAGCTTCGGCGTGGCCGGCGCCGTCACGCCGCCGGGAGTTCCTGTGAGAAGAAGGTCCCCGGCCTGGACGTTCGCAAACGTCGATATGAAACTGAGCGTTTCCGGTGGTCTGTAGATCAGCTGGTTCGTCTGAGCGCTCTGCCGGAGTTCGCCATTCAGCCAAAGCTTGAGTTCCAGGCTCTGGAGAGCCGCGTTCACTTCGCCGCGGTCCAAAACGTATATCGAGGGTCCTGCAGGACAGAAGGTGCGGTAACTCTTGCCCTGGAACCACTGTAAGAAGGAGGCGCCAAACATCACGTCTCGCGCAGATACATCGTTGCACAAGACGACGCCGGCGATATAGTCACCGATATTCTGCTCGGTGACTTCAACCCGCTGCCGGATCGATCGGCGCATCACCAGGCCAATCTCCACCTCGTAGTCGAGCAATTGGACGTCGGCCGGCCTGATAATCGGCGCAAAGGCGCCGGTGAGCGAGGAGCTTGCCTTGGAGAAGATAAGGTTCGCTCGCCGCTCACTGTGCTGAGCTTCCGCGGCGTGATCGGTGTAATTGAGGCCCTGGCACAACAACGAGACATCATCGGTCAGGGGACAAAGGAGCTGCGATGCCGACACCCTCTCTATCCGACCCGTATTGCCAGCGGGGCGATATTGTTCTACCCGCGCAATGAGTGTGCGAAGCGAGTGGTCGTCCGCCTCCAGCACCTCCACTTCCACGGATTCTTCCGGTGTGCTCGGCGGCGAGCTCGTGAGGCGACCCCAATGGATTGCCTCTTTGCCGGCGAAACGGACCAGGTGCCACGCCATTGCGAACCTCGACAATTTCTGATTCTTGTTAAAGTGTACAGTCGTAAAGGTTATTCGTCAATTCGCGAGGGGCAAATCAGAAAGCTCAAGCCGGCACGCAATCGCGGGTACTCAGCGCAGCAAGGTCTCTTTGACCAGCGCCCAATATGCGTCGATCACTTTGGGGCTGGTGGGGGAGAGTTTGGACACCAACTTCATCTCAGGTCCCAGCGAGGAGAGGACGGACATCACGCCGATGATCATGTAATGAATCAAATACGGATTGGCCTTGGGCAAATCGCCGGCTTCTTGGGCCGCTCGGATGTGCGGCAATAGCCGGTTGATCAGGATCGGTCGTAGGTACTTCTTGGTGAGCCAGGGTAGTCGCGGGCTGCCAAGCAGACTTTCACGCAGCATGAATTGATGGAAGTCTTGCCACTCGATCGTAAATTGCAAGAACCCACGATATTCCTCCCGCAGCCGATCGATCGGCGACAGTGTCGCATCGACCGGCGCCTTTTCGTCAAAGATCCTTTGAATTTCGGTGAACACGTAGTCCGCGACCGCGCGCCACAGCGCGTCCTTTGTCGGGTAGTGGTAGGTAATCAGCGGGTGCCCTAAACCCACTCGCTCGCCGATGTCTCGTATACTCGCCGCTTCAAATCCCTTCAGGGCGAATTCACTCAAGGCCGCTTTGAGGATGGCGGCCTGCGTATCGATGGCGCGTTGTTGCTTGCGCCGTTTTTTCTTAGGGGCGCCCGCCTTGCCTTCGGGTACAGATCGTCGGTTCTGCGTTTTTGCAGCCATGCGTTTGTTCGTCCTGACCAAAGGACGAACATTGTGCACATTGCAGTCCTGCCGTCCAGCACGTCTCGGCGAGTCGGCGGTTAGAACCTGACATTGTCGGCACCCTTGAGAGCGAGCATCTGCCTCGCTTCCTGGGGGGAGGCCGGTTCCAACGACAGCAAGGACAGGATTTGGCGGATCAGGCTGACTTGCTCGGCGTTAGACGAGGCCAATTTGCCGCGTCCGACAAAGAGGGAATCCTCTAGTCCCACCCGAACACTCGAGCCATTGAGCGCGCCCATGGTGATGAACGGCATTTGATACTTTCCTGCGGCCATCACCGACCAGAGATAGTCCTGGCCGAACAGCCGGTCCGCAAGCCGCTTAGCCTGCAGGAGGTTCTCGGTATCCGCACCTGTGCCTCCCAAGATACCAAAAATTGACTGGACAAAGAGAGGCGGCTTCACCAGCTTCCTATCCAGGAAATGTGCCAGTGTGTAGAGGTGGGCGGTATCGTAGCATTCGAACTCGAAGCGCGTTCCATGGCCTTTGCCGAGCTGCTCGAGGATGCCCTCGATGTCAGTAAAGGTGTTTTTGAAGATCCAGTCGCGCGATGACTCCAGATACGCCGCCTCCCAGTCGTGCTTGAAGCTCTTGTAGCGACTGAGCATCGGATACATGCCAAAGTTCATCGATCCCATGTTGAGCGAGCATAGTTCGGGGGAGGCTTGGAGCGGGGCGGCTAGGCGGTCCGCGAGCGACATCCCCTGGCCCCCGCCCGTCGTGATGTTGACGATCGCAGAGCTTGCTTCTTTGATTCGGGGCAAGAATTGCATGAAGATTTTCGGGTCGGGCGTCGGACGTCCCGTGCTGGGGTCGCGGGCATGAAGATGCAGGACTGCAGCCCCGGCCTCCGCCGCTTCGATCGCCTGTGCGGCAATTTCCGCAGGGGTGACAGGCAGATGCGGACTCATACTTGGCGTGTGCACCGCACCGGTCACTGCGCAGCTGATGATTACCTTGTTCATCAAGTGTCTTCTTTCGCCGGCTCACCCGAGGCGCCCAGCCCTGCCAAGTATCCAAAGGTGAGTGCAGGGCCGATCGTGCCGCCCGCTCCCCAGTAGCCCTGCGCGGCAGGAGACGCGATGCAGTTACCTGCGCCATAGAGGCCAGGAATGGGGCGCCCGTGTGTATCCAAGACTTGCGCCTTGCCGTTAATGACAGGACCGCCGTTGGTGTCCAAGGTCCCCGCGGCGAGAATGATCGCGTACAAGGGGCCATTTTTGTCGATCGCGTGGACGGTCGGGTTCGACGTGCGATTGGGCGGCCATGTGGTATCGGTGCGTTCCTTGGAGTTGATGATCGAGTGCCACTCGGTGTCGTAAGGGTACTTACCGCGCATGAACTGCAAGTCCACGCCGCGCGCCGCGTCTTGATTGAATCGATCAACCTGCCTCGTCAACGCGTCGGCGAAATCGGGAGACAGGGTGATTTTGCCGATCCGCTTTGCATGGGAATTCAGTCGATCTTGGATGGCGCTTCTCAACGATGAAATCCCACGAGCGTCGATCACATAGCCTTGTCGGTCGCCCGGTTCCGGCAGCGGGAAGTTGCCCGCGAACAGATCCGCTGTCCGTTGATCGTAGATCATGAACAGCAGCATGTTGGGAAACTCGGACTCGACCGGGTCGTATTCAAAATGAACCCGCGTCCGCTCGTTGTAGTTTCTCTTCTCGTTGACGACGCGTTGGCCGTACTTGTTGACTAGAATCATGCTGTCGCCGGGGGGCTGCCATACATCGCGCGCCACGCTCGGGGACTCCAAGGCGCTTTCGAGCACCAACTCTGCGCGCCAGGCACCGACCATATTGCCCAACATCGCGCCGGTCTCGATGCCGAGGCGCACGAAATCCCCCTGGTTGGTGGGCACGGCACAGCCGCCCCAGTTTGGCCCCGGTTGAAAGTTGAGCACCATGTCCGGATCGTGCGTAAAGCCGCCCGAGGCAAAAACGACGGCTTTCTTCGCCTGCATCAGCGACTCGCCGTCCGCCGACTTGACGGTAAGTCCGATGACTTCTCCGCGCGCATTGCGCTCGACTCGGGATGCCGCATGCTTTGTCAGCACTTCGATTCGACCCGCTTCCAATTTCAAGCGAAGCTGTCGCACCAATTCCCGGCCGTTGCCGTAATTGCCGTCCGTCTTTTTCGGGAGAAGAATTCTCTGGCGCATGGGCTTATTGGTTGGCACGTGATCGAGGTAGTCCGGCAATGCAACCGTCGTCGATAGCAGGGCGTTCATGGACTCGAGCGCCTCGATGGCGCCGGCGGCGTTGTCGTAGTACGCCTCGATCAGCTCATATTCGCGCTCGCCGACACCCCACCGAGGGTCATCGTCGCGATATAGCGCAGGATAAGACACGCGCACCATGTAGCGAATCGCATCGTTCTTGGGGTCCGCGATCCCTGCCTGTCTCATGATGTGGTTGTTCGGTATCCAGTAGGCGCCATCGGACTTAGCGGTCGTGCCGCCGATCGCCGGCGCCTTTTCGATGACGATGACCTGATTACCTCGCGACGCCGCCGACAACGCCGCCGCGAGCCCGGCGGCGCCGCTTCCGACCACCACGACATCTGCGCTCTTTGACCAGGCCCGCGATCGCGTGGCCGACGGTGCCTCACGCGCGAACCCGGTCACGCCCATCAATGCAGCCGACCCGAGCAGAAATCGCCGACGAGACCGGGGTACGTCGTTGCCTGAGTTTCTCATCTCCACTCCCCCGGCCCGACACGAAGCCGGACCCATTGCGATAGTGACGGCACCGGATTTTGTCTGGATATTCTCTGAGTATGATATAACTGTACGCTCGTAAAGGATACACGTCAACAACGGCCGGCCCATATTGAACTACGACGGGTCGGCGCATACGATTCCGAAAAATCAAGGCACCCTTTCCGAGGCCTCTTATGCGCCGTTACACAAGATCCATCGTCGTTGCAGCCGCGCTCGCCTTCGATGCCGGTCATTCTGCACCCGGATCGGAGCAAGCCCACCCCGCAGGCTTTGCCGAGCGCGTTCAGCCGATTCTCGACGCCAATTGCGTAGCCTGTCATCAAACCGGCAGTGCGCAGCAAGGCCTCGTGCTTGAGGCGGGTCTTGCCTACCGCAATCTTGTCTCCCAGAAGAGTAAGGAGTCCGACCTCGAGCTGGTTAGGCCCGGAGTCCCGGAAAGCAGTTATTTGGTTCACAAGCTACGCGGCTCTCACCTTACGGTGCACGGGAGCGGCGCCCAGATGCCTTTGGGAGGCTCCCTTGAGGCCAACGATCTTCAAGCGATCGTTGAATGGATTCGCCTCGGCGCCAATAACGACTGATCGACTTCGTTGTTTCTGCGATAGGAGCGTGTCTGGATGCGCGCCCCGTCCGTGCTTACTTTACCTTTACGAACGTACAGGATAAGATTCATGCGGAGCTGCTCGGGGCGGACATGAAGGACGGCTATGGGCCGGATAATGAATGAAAACATTTGAAACGGACGTCTTGGTGGTGGGCGCGGGCCCCGCGGGGGGCGCCGCAGGGGTGTTCCTGAGCAAACACCGAGTTGCGACCATGGTGATTTCAAAGCACCCGAGCACGGCAGAATCGCCTCGGGCGCACATCACGAATCAACGAACCATGGAGTGCCTGCGCGACGCGGGTCTCGAACAGGAGTGCATGGCATATGCCAGCCCTCCTCATAAGATCGAACATTCCTTTTGGCTTCGCAGCATGACGGGTGAGGAACTCGCCCGCACCTATTCATGGGGCAACGATCCGCGGCGCAAGAGCGACTATGAGTCGGGCAGCCCCTGCGTGATGTGCGATCTGCCCCAAACGCGCCTCGAGCCGCTACTGCTCGCCGAGGCGGCGCGCGGCGGCGCACACGTTCGCTTCAGCACAGAGCTCGAGTCTTTCGAACAGTTCGAGGAGGGAGTCACTTCGACTATCAAAGATCGCCTGACAGGGGAGCGCTACAGGGTCAAATCTCGCTATCTGGTGGGCGCGGACGGCGCTCGAAGCAGGGTGGTCGAGCAGCTCGGAATTCCCCTGATCGGCCAGCATGGACTGGGCCATGCCATCAATGTGCTTTGCGAAATTGACCTCGGCGACCATGTGAGGCATCGGCCCGCCTCTCTTTATGCGACCGTCCAGCCCGGCTCCTCGGTGTGGGCGCCCGTGGGCGTCGTGCGTATGGTGAGGCCCTGGGACCAATGGTTGATCGCGCTGATGGTGCCCGACTCAGTTGGCGTCGCGACGCCAAGCGCCGCCGATATCGAGACGCGTATCCACGAGGTTATCGGCAATCCCAATATTCCGATCAGAATCCTGTCTCAATCCTCCTGGTCGATCAACGACATCGTCGCCGAGCGATACTCTCGGGGGCGTGTCTTCTGCCTGGGTGATGCAGTGCATCGCCATCCCCCCACCAACGGCCTGGGATCCAATACCTGCATCCAGGATGCCTTCAACCTTGCGTGGAAGCTGGCTTGCGTCATTCAAGGCGAGGCGCGACACGCTCTGCTTGAGACTTACCACGACGAACGCCAGCCCGTGGGACGCCAGATCGTTGCTCGGGCGAATAAGAGCATGGGTACTAATCTTCGCCTTTGGGACCTTTTGGGCGCCGGTATGCGCAGCGCCAGCCGAGGGCACGTTGCAACATTCGATACGCCGGAAGGGCGCGCCGCACTTCGAGACACCATTGATCTGATGAAGTTTGAGTACCACGCGCATGGCGTGGAGATGAACGCGGGTTACCGCTCCACGGCGATCGTCGCGGAGGGCGACGCCGGAGATCGCGCCTTCGATCGAGATCCCGAACTCTACTACCAACCGAGCACGCTGCCCGGTTCGTTCCTTCCGCACGCCTGGCTCGGGCATCGATATCCGAGCTCGCGAGTCTCCACACTTGACGTGGCGGGCAAGCGTCAGTTCACGCTATTCACCGGACACGGAGGCGAGGCGTGGCGCGAGGCGGCACACGCGACCGCCAAGCGCTTCGGCGTGGCCCTACGCGTGGTCTCCATCGGACCGTATCTGGATTTCGAGGATCTGTACGACATATGGCGTCCACTTTCGGGCGTACAGGAAGCGGGCGCGGTGCTGGTACGGCCCGATCTGCATGTCGCTTGGCGGGCGGCTGAGTTGCCATCGGATCCGGGCAAGTCCCTGGCTGCGGTGATGGCACAAATTCTGGCCCTCTAGATCAAGACCAATCGATGTCCACGCAGTGACAGGGGAGCGATAACTTATGCTTGACAGCTCAAGAAGTGACCTGGAACGGCATGGGGTAGTGCCTCGTCGGTCAGACTCTCTCGCATCTGACCTCCTCCTGCCCGATGAAACGCTCGAGGTCCGGCGCGAGGTCCGTGCCTTTGCCGATTCGGTACTACGGCCCATCGCCCGTGAGCTCAATTGCGAGCCGGAGCGGCGCGACGGGTTCCGACACGATGTCTTTGACCGCATGGCCTCGGCCGGATTATTTGCGATTCCCTTTCCCGAAGATGTCGGCGGCCGCGCCCTTCGCTACCCGACACTGGCGACCCTTTCGGTGTTGGAGGAACTCGCCTACTACGCACCCGGCATCGCTTCCTCCATGTACGATGCTCAGGCGATTCTCGTCGGCAACACGCTCAATCAGGCTCCCTCAGCGTTGCGGGGCGAATTTCTGCCTCGTTTGGTCCGCGGAGAATTCGTGGCGAGCTTTGCCACCAGTGAGCCGGGCGCAAGCACCGATCTTTCGGTGCGCTCCGTACAGACGATCGCGCATCGACATGACGAAGGATGGCTCGTCACTGGGCGCAAGCGTTGGATCACGAATGCGGTGGCTGCCCGTTACGTCATCCTGCTCTGCCGCACCGGAGACGCTCTGAGCCTTCTCTTAGCCGACATGCATGCGCCGGGCGTCTCGGTGTCCGATCCCGATATAAAGATGGGCAATCATGCACAGCTGACGGCCGACATCGAGTTCAAGAGTGTGCTCGTTCCGCACCATCATGTGCTGGGGGAGATCGGCGCGGGACTTCGCGGCGCCCTCGGATCGCTAGTCCTCGGGCGTATGGGAATCGGCGCGATCGGCGTCGGCATGGCGCAGCGAGCCTTTGATATCTCGAGCCACTACATATCCCACCGATCCGTGTTCGAACGGCCCATCGCGGCCTTCCAGCACTGGCAATTTCGATTCGCAGAGCACGCCATGCAGATCGACTCCGCTCGCAGCGCCTATCAGCGGGCCGCACTTCTGACCGATCGCGGCGAAAACGCCGAGGTTTTGGCGGCAATGGCCAAAGTGATGGGTAGCAGCGCAGCGGTCGAGATCTCCCGAGACGCCATTCAGTGCTGCGGCGGCTATGGATTCGTCCGCAGGCTCGGGGCAAGTGGCGAGGATTGGCCGCTCGAGTCGATCTATCGTGACGCCAAGATCGGCGAGATCTACGAGGGCGCCAACGAAGTCCAAAAGTGGATCATCGCGCGCAAGATCTTTGGTCGAGCCATCACAGGCTAGCCGCCCTCACATCACGTGCTGTCGACTCGATCTCAGTAGACCGTCCCCACACGGGGCTTTGGTGTTTGCGCGCGCAGCGCGCATGTGTGCATGCTCTCGGTCATGACTTGTTATACTGTACAAATGTAAAGATTAGTATTGACACTGTTTTGCAAGCGGCGCATTCTAAGCGTCAGTGCTGCGATGAGATGGCCTGATCCGATCTCTCTGGCTTTGGGGGAATCCAAATGAACAAGCGACGAACGACTTGCGCCAGCGTCTCCGTTCTGGTGGTCGCGGGAGTCACCGGCGCGCTCGCGCAAACCGCAAGCGGCCCCACGCAACCCGCCACCTCGAGCGAACCCGCCGCCCTCGCAGAGATACTGGTAACTGCGGAGAAGCGATCCGAACGGCTCGCCGACGTGCCCCTTTCGATCACCGCCCAGAATGCCGAAGAGCTGACCAGGGTCGGTGCGCATGACGTATCGGACCTAGAAAAGGTAGTTCCTGGCTTCGCCTTCACGCAGAGTGTGTACGGTGCACCGATCTATACGATCAGAGGAATTGGCTTTTACGGGGAAGCGGTCGGCATTTCGCCCACTGTGAGCGTCTACGTGGATCAGGTTCCGATCCCGTTCACGCGCGCCGCGGAGGGGGTTTCGCTCGACCTGGAGCGGGTGGAGGTTCTCAAAGGTCCCCAGGGGACGTTGTTCGGACAGAACTCAACCGGCGGAGCCATCAACTACATCGCAGCTAAACCGACTGATGTGCTCGCTGCGGGCGCCCAGGCGAGCTATGGAAGATTCAACGACGCCGCGGTTGAAGGCTTCATCAGCGGGCCGATTTCCTCCACACTCTCCGGGCGGATCGCCGTGCGCACAGAGCAGCGCGACGCATGGCAATACAATTCGTATACCGGACAAACGCTCGGCACCAAAGACTTTACTGCCGGCCGAGCGCTGCTCGATTGGAAGCCGTTCGATGGCTTCATGTACGAGCTCAATTTCAACGGCTGGAAAGACAAGTCCGATTCGCAAGCGAATCAGTTCGAAAGATACGACTCCTCTTCCTCTCCGAATACAGCCTATCCGGGCAGCATCGCCTTTCCGAATATTGCCGCCACTCTGCTGGCGAGGGCGCCGACGCAAGCCAATGATCGGGCCGCCAACTGGGACCCGGAGCAGCCAGAAAAGCGCGATGATGACTTCTACCAGATATCCGGCCGCGGTGATTTTACTTTACCCGGGGGTCTGACGCTCAGCTCGATCACTTCCTACTCGCAGCTGATCGTGCATTCACCGACCGACACCGACGGAACGGAACTACCCATCTTTTGGCTGCGGATCGACGCGTTCACGAAAACCTTCGCTCAGGAGCTGCGCGTATCGAGCCCCGCGGAGAATCGCTTGAGGTGGATGCTTGGCGGCAACTACCAATATGATCGAGTGTCCGACATCCAGTACGCGCAAAATCAGGGAAGCAACTCGGGAGTGGGTCCGCTCCGGTTCATCGAGTTTGACAACGACGCTTCGGGTCAGCACATCAGAACGTCCGCCGCCTTTGGAAGTCTTGATTGGCGGATCACCGATACTTTGACCGCCCAGACCTCCGCGCGCTACACCCATCAGACGCACGATCTTACCGGCTGCCTTCGAGATGTCGGGGGCCAGCTTGCAACGGCCTTCGGATTACTGTCCACCGTGATTAGCGGCGATCCCCATGTTCCCGCCCCCGGCGACCCGGCCTACATTCCACCGGGGGGCTGCGCTACGTTGGATGATGTCACCAACTATCCGACGACCGTGCACAAAACACTGGACGAACACAACATCTCCTGGCGCGCCGGTTTGTCATGGAAGCCGGACACAGACTCTCTTGTGTACGGCAATGTAACGCGCGGGTTCAAAGGGGGCAGCTTCGAGACCTTGCCGGCGATCCGGCCCGATCAGTTCGATCCCGTGCCGCAAGAACAAGTTACCGCTTATGAGATTGGCGCGCGCAGCCGCCTGTTTGCGGGAAAAATTGATTTGTCGGGGGCCGCCTTCTATTACGATTACAAGGACAAGCAGCTCCTCGCCTACATCTCCGCCGATTTCTTTGGCAGTCTGCCGGGCCTGGTGAGCGTGCCCAAATCCAGAGCAACCGGCGCGGAAGCCGACATCACGATTCGCCCGATCTCCGACTGGTATTTCACACTCGGCGGAACGTACGTGGCGACCAAGGTGGAGAGCAACTTTGCCACGTTGGGGCCTCTTGCTTCCTCGGGCTCCGTGGATGTGCAGGGGGCAGCCTTCCCCAACACCCCGAAGCTCAATTTCATCGCCGATACCGAGTACCGATTTCCGCTTTGGGCGAACTGGCAGGGATTTGTCGGCGGCAATGTGACGTATCGCGGTCGCACCGTCTCGACGTTCGCCGCCCGGAGCGAGTTTGACATTCCTGACTACACCTTGCTCGATGCGCGCGCCGGCATGCAACATTCGGACGGCAAGCTGCGGATCTGGCTCTGGGGAAAAAATATTACCGATCGCTACTACTGGACCCATGTGGATCACGTTCTTGACACAGTCACGCGCGTCACCGGCATGCCGGCGACGTTTGGCATCTCGGCGAGCTGGCGCCTGTAGCTGTTAAGGCGGCGAGAGCCGGGGGAGGGGCTCTTGCTGCTATCGCAACCACGGTCGGGGCGGAATCGCGAGTGCCTGCATGAGGCCTTTCACGTCCTCAAGCTTCATCCCTCCGAAGCCTCCGTCCGCGTAGATCTTTGCAATCGCCTCAGGCGGCACGTCCGGTCGCAATTCATCGGGTAAATCGTCGCCCCAGGCCCATAGACTGCCTCTCGTCAGCGGTGAATAACCCGTCGGGAAGTCCGCGTTCATCACATCTCCGTCCGCGTAATGCTCCCACTCGTCTCCGACGGGATCCTTCCAGTAGTCGAAGATTTGACTGCCGAGAACGTGCCGGCCAATACCCCAATAAGGCGTCCAACCTCGAGCCCTAAGGTGCTGATGTCCCTGCCCGACGGCTTCAAGGTCCATCGTCTCGAATGAGACGTGCAACATTCGCGATGCCGGCCCTCGCAGAATCGCCACACTGTGATGATCTGCGGGTTCGGCTCCGCGATTCAGACGGAAGAATCCGAGTGCCGGCTTGCCGTCGGGCAAGCACTGAACGTCGCTCGGGATGATGCCCACGTGACGCATGTACCACGAAACCGCGCTCTCGAAGTCGTCCCGCTGCAGAACGACATGACCCAATCTGTAGACAGGACTTGGCGCGGTAACAGACCGCACTCCTTGATTGAGGCGACGCTTCTCGAGCGGGGTGTTCATCGCCAGCGTCTGCTCCGGCATGCTCTTAGGTGCGACCGGTTCGAACCCGTGAATTACATCGACGCGCGTGCCCGCAGGATCGATCAAGCGGACCCGCGCTCCGCCGCCTGGCTCGGCGACACGTTCGATCGCCGTATCACTTGCTTGCGCGAGCCTTTGCAAGTCCTCTGCCGAGCGTGCGGCGAGCGAGAAACCGATGAAAGCGTCCCTTTCGCCCGCTGTCACCGACACCAAGTAGGGCGCTGGACCGTATCCCCGATAGTAGGCGGTGGCATCGACCTGGTGAGCATGGAGCAGGCCGAAGTCCTCGAGGAACTCGCGCATACGTGCAGGATCGCGCCGCTCGAATGCGACGCTCAGCATCGCGTCGGCCCGAGCAACCGGCTGGGGCCCTTCGATTCTCGTCGGTTTGAATTCACTCACTCTCAATTCTCCGGTTGCGATAAAACGTTGATATTGAAACTGTACGAGCGTAAAGTCTAGTGTACCATCATATTAATGCGCGAGTGAGGCACTGATAATGAAGTCGACAAACCAGCAGGTGTGGCTCAGATCCCGCCCGAACGGCATTCCCCAGGCGGAAAACTTCGCCATCCGCAAGGCGGACATACCGCAACCTGCCGACGGGCAGGTGTTGATTCGAAACCGCTTCCTGTCCGCCGATCCCGCCATGCGGGGATGGATCACTGACTCGAGCAATTACTGGCCCCAGATCGTCATCGGCGAGACCCTGCGCGCTTTTGCGGCAGGCGAGGTCGTGGACTCGAAGCATCCCTCCTATCGACCCGGAAATCGGTTGATGGGCATCTTTGGATGGCAGGACTACGCGGTCGCGGAAGACAAGCACATCATGGTTCGCATCCCGGACGATGACCTGCCGCTTTCGCTCTATCTGGGTGTGCTGGGGCTCAACGGCCTGACCGCATACTTCGGACTGCTGCAGGTAGGCTTACCCAAGGCGGGGGATACTGTGGTGATCTCCACCGCGGCCGGTGCGGTGGGATCTTGCGCGGGTCAAATCGCAAAGCTCAAAGGCTGTCGAACTGTCGGCATCGCAGGCGGCCCGGAGAAGACGCGGCAGTGTCTCGAGGAATTTGGCTTTGACGCGGCCATCGACTATAAGAGCGGCGCGGATCTCGACGTGCAACTCCGTGAGGCGTGTCCGGACGGTATCGACGTGTACTTCGACAACACCTCGGGCCCCATCAGCGATGCCGTCTTGAGGAATCTGCGGCTGGGTGCACGCGTCATCATCTGCGGCACGGCAAGCTTTCCGAGCTGGAATCCCTGGAACACGGGCCCGCGTCCCGAGCGTCACCTACTGGTCAAGCGCGCGAGGATGCAGGGGTTCTTAACCACTGATTTTAAAGACCAGTTCCCTCAAGCCGTCGGCGAACTATCGAACTGGGTTCGCACGGGCTCCATCCGCTATCGAGAGGAGATTCTCGATGGGATCGAGTATGCACCCGGCTCGATGCAACGACTCTATAGCGGCGAGAACAACGGCAAGCTCGTCATGCGTCTACGTGATCAGGCCGATTGAACGGCCGGTACCTGCTCAGCGGGCGCCAGCTCGACTGACTTGATCCGCGTCCTGTGAATGGGCCTGCGTCGGTTGAAGCCGCCGCTTGCCGTCCATCAGATCGGTCAGCATGCGGCGAGTCAAAACGGCGCCCTTGTCAAAAGGCATCAGCAGGGGCTTCATCTCGCCGAAACTTCTGTCGCCCATGTTTTGCTGCACATCCTCAATGATGGGTTTGTCTTCAATCTCGAAAGCATGCGTAATTGACGCACGGATGCCTTCATCCACCGCCTCGCTGTGCAGCGCGAAGTCGCGCGCGGCCGCCCAGTAGTACACGGTTTCGCGCTCGGTTTTGGGAGTGAGCACATGAGCGCCGAACATGGCGATGCCCTCGCTTCGCGGTCGACCCGCCGGCGCGACGCCTACGTCCAACAACATGCTGGCGGGTGCATCCCAGCGCATATTCAGCCAGTGATCGACATTCTTTCCATAGTTCCCGAAAAGCGCGTCCCACACGGGCGGGGCGGGCGCATCGGGACACCAGCGGTTTGAGTCGATAGTCGTCGCAGTCACGAAGACCTTGTGTTCGCCGCGCTGGATGGAATCGTCGCCAATACCTCCCGCGTGCACAAAGGCGACGTGGGAAAGGTCCATCAAGTTGTCGGTCACCAGCTCATAATGGGCGTGCGCCACGATGGTCCCGTGAAGCGTGCGATATTTCGGGCTGGTGAGGCACGAGAAGTCCGGAATGAGAGACTCGTCCGCCTCCTCGGAAGTCCCCCACCAAAGCCACAGCAGCGAATGGCGCTCGACCGCACGGTAGGATCGAACGCGCGCGGCCGGCGGGATGATGCCGTGGGGATTGTGAACGCAGACACCGGATGAGTCGAATCGGATGCCGTGATAAGGACATTCCACGGCCTCGCGACCAATAATCTTTCCTTTGGCGAGTGAGGCGAAGCGGTGAGGGCATATGCCGTCGATCGCGGCAACGTGCCCATCGGGCTTTCGAAAGAAGGCGAGCTTCTCACCACAGACCTGGCGCTCGACGAGTCGATCGCCAAACTCTTCCACCCATCCGACCGCATACCAACAATTGGTGAGATACATGGTGACCCTTCTCTCAAAGAACTGACCTGTTCCTCATGCGCCGCTCTCGCTCCTCGCCGCCTTTCGAAAGTCCGGCGGTCGCTTCGCAACGAATGCCTGAATTCCTTCCCGACCCTCGGCGGAGTCGCCACGCGCGGCGATCGACCCGCTTTCCTGTTCAAGCTGGTCGGCAAGTCCTCGCAACGATTGATCGAGCAGGCGCTTCGTCGCGGAAAACGTCTGTTTGGGGCCGGCCGCAAGCTTCGCAGCATTGACGTCCACGGCTTCGGCCAAGCGTGCGTCCTCCACGACCTCGTTGACCAAGCCCCAGCTGAGCGCCGTCGGCGCATCTAGAACCCGGTTGTTGAGCAGCATGTCGGTCGCACGCGTGCGGCCTATGGCCCGTGGCAAGGCGAATGTAGTGCCGGCGTCGGGCGATAGGCCGACCGCCGTGTAGGCGGCCACAAACTTTGCGCTACGTGCCGCGATGGCGATGTCGGCGGCGAGCACCAAACCCAATCCGGCGCCGGCCGCCGTGCCGTTCACGGCCGCGATGACCGGAGCCGGGCCACGATAGAGATTGATGATACCCGCATGTAAATCGCGTGTGAGGTCCTTGAGATACGCCACGACGTCCACACCGGATGCCAACATGGCCTTAAGGTCACCGCCGACACAGAAATTCTTGCCTTCGCCCGCCATCACAAGAACGCGCGTCTCGGGTGCGGCCATTGCCCGCTCGGTGGCTTCACGAAACTCACGCCCGAACTGCAAGTTGATCGCGTTGCCGGCCTCGGGGCGCCGAAACAGTATTCTCGCGATCCCCTCGCTCGTCTGCAGGGTTACCGCGTGTTTCATACTCAGGTTACGCGCTCGAATATTGCCGCGATACCCTGACCGCCTCCGATGCACATCGTGACCAGGGCGTAGCGCGTCGAAGTTCGGCTCAATTCAAAGATGGCTTTGGTTGTGATGATGGCACCGGTAGCGCCGACGGGGTGACCGAGAGAGATTCCGGAACCGTTCGGATTGACTTTCTCCGGGTCCAAATCGAGTTCCCGAATCACGGCGCAGGCCTGGGCGGCGAACGCTTCGTTGGACTCCACTACATCCATGCGGTCTGCCATAAGACCGGCTTTCCGTAATGCGTTCCGGGAGGCGGGGACCGGACCGATGCCCATGTAGGCAGGTTCGACGCCGGCGTGCCCATACGCGACCAGCCGCGCGAGAGGCCGCAAGCCTAACGCTCGCACCGCCTCCTCCGATGCGAGTGCGACGGCGGCGGCGCCATCATTGATGCCGGACGAGTTGCCGGCGGTCACGCTGCCATCCGCTTTGAAGGCGGGCTTCAGCCCCTTAAGACCCTCGATATTCGTGTCGCCTCTCACATGCTCATCGACGGAAAAGGATACGCTGCCGTGTTTGGAACGAATCTCCACGGGCACAATCTGATCGACGAAACGCCCTTCCTTGACAGCGCGGTCGGCACGCTGCTGGCTTTGCAGCGACAATTCATCCTGCATCTCTCGCGAGATCCCGAACCGTTCGGCGACATTCTCGGCCGTAATGCCCATATGGATCCGTTCGAGTGGATCGTGCAAAATGCCGAGCATATAGTCCGCCGCTTCGACGTCTCCGAGGCGCGAGCCCCAACGCTGAGAGGAAAGGAGGTAGGGCGCTCGGCTCATCGATTCAGCGCCGGCGCCAATCGCAACCTCCGCGTCGCCGAGCGCAACGACTTGCGCGGCCGATATAACCGCCTGAAGGCCTGACCCACATAGGCGATTCACGTTGAAGGCGGGAACTTCCTTGGGAATGCCGGCTTGCAGGGAAGCGACTCGGCCTAGATATGCGTCGCCCGGTTCAGTGGGTATGACGTTCCCCATCACGACGTGCTCGACCTTCTCAGCGGGCAACGATGAACGCCGGAGGAGTTCCGACACAGCCGTGGTCGCCAGATCCGCCAACGGAACGTTCTTGAGCGCGCCCCCGAAGGAGCCAATCGCGGTGCGCACCGCACCGACCACAAACACGTCACGTGGAAACACAGCACTTATCCCGAACGGTTGAATTGTCAGCTAATCGTCGAAGGGACGCGGCCTGCCTGCAGCCAGCCATCCTCTCATTTGGACCGACTTCATATTAAACTAGACACTCGTACAGTACAAGAGGAGCGTCCGGCGGCCTTTGTTGAGAGCACATCGGCGGCCTTCTCGGTTGTTTGGGGGCGTGGCTTCTTTGTCGGGAAGTTTCACGTAAAACGGTGCGGCCAGTCGAGCGTGTTGAGCCACCTATGCAAGGGCTGGCAGAGAATCGTCAGTATCAAGTGTGATTCGTCGGCGTTTGGGCAGCCGACCAGGCTACGCGTTCAAGTCTAAGATGTGTTATCAAGACGAGTCTCAGATGCCTATATGCTTTAAGCGATTGATTTATAATGAAATATTTCTCAGGCCAGCGCCCGGATGCGTGGAGGGCTGGTGGAGGGCAATTTCGCCCGCTATCGAATTCGTCCATCGGAATTCGCAGCCTGGCAGCAAGTCGGGGAGGCGAGATGACTCAAACCGGACGGCCGGACCCAGCGATCTACGCTCTCCCCATCGAGCGATTTCGCGGCAACTCTAGCGAGCCAGCAGACAATAAACCGCTCGGAGATGAATCCTTCGCCGTTTGACGGATTGAATCGTTTCTGCTGGAGCGCTATTTCTTTGCTGCCGGTGCAAACGCCTCAAACTCAACGTGACCTTCATGAGCACAGGCTTTGAGTTCGTCGGTGGTAATGGGTGACGCAGACTGGCCGGCCAGTACTGACCCACACCGCATGTTATTTTCGAAACCCGGCGCGGAGAAGATGAAAACTAGGCTGATGCTATCTCTACCGATGTTTTTCAGGCCCACCCACGTCTGAGCGGGAAAGAAGACCATGCCTCCGGCATGGACGTCATATTCTTTGTCGTTCAATGTAACGTGTGCGGTGCCCGTCTGGATCAGCAGGATCTCGTCTTGCTCGAGATGCTTATGCCGAGGAATTACACCTCCGGGTGGAATCTCCTCGGTGCCAAGGACAAGATGTTTTGAGCCACTGTTTTGTGGAGTCACCTTAAGGATGAACTCGTCGCTAGGGATCGGTAGCGATCCGAGCGGACGCCGCATCCGCTTTTCTCCTTCGCTCTTTTCAAGCACAACGGTCTTTGCATCCTGGGATTGGGCGTAGCAAATGACCGCAAGGAGAGTCGCAACGATGAACAGGATTATGTTTTTCATGGCCCGGGCAGGATATTGGCCGCACGGAGGGCCCGATAGTAAAAACGCGACACGCGCAGGAATATCTGCCGCTGCCGCCGGCAGCCTTCAGGACTCGCGTGCGTGCTATCGGGGACACGAGTAAGCTCCAAAGCGTGATGTTCTCCTGCCGTCCCGTACCTGCTCTGCACCACCTGATCCGTTATTACTACCAGGTCGAGACTCACTTGGCCGGTAGAACTGAGGTGCAGCCGGTCCCCGCGCGAAGCCCGCAGGCGATCGAGTTCACCTTCGGTGCTCCTTACGAAGTTCGGCGGCTGGATCGGGGCGGAACAAGAAACGCGTACCCCATCGCCCTCATCGGCTCCCAGACGTTCCGCCGCGTTGAACTAATCATGCACGGGAATATTGACGCATTCACGATCGTCTTTCAGCCCGGGGGCGTCTCCACGTTGTTCTCCGTGCCGGCGGAGGAGTTGACCAATGACGACTTCGAGGGGGACGTCGTGCTTGGCCGCGGACTCGGAGAGCTTCTGCGCCGGCTGGGTGACGTCTCTTCGTTCGCCGACCGCGCTCGTGTCGCGGACACCTACTTGTGCGCGAAGCGTCCCGCGCTGGGTTCCATCAGCGGCATTGCCGACGCAGCAACGAGAGTGCTCTCCAGCAGCGGATGCGTTCGAGTGTCCGA
>Ga0073928_10002531_pt1 | contig 31133 bp, 22 predicted proteins | sample PaiPotPPA55metaG_FD_76969 | JGI IMG/M metagenome (GOLD analysis project Ga0073928, IMG submission 76969) | Iron sulfur acid spring bacterial and archeal communities from Banff, Canada, to study Microbial Dark Matter (Phase II) - Paint Pots PPA... ...
ATCGAAAAATACGTCGATAATCCCAGGCATATCGAGGTGCAAATCATCGGCGACAGCCACGGCAATCTGCTGTCGCTGTTCGAGCGCGAATGCACGCTGCAGCGGCGGCATCAGAAGGTGATCGAGGAAGCGCCGTCGCCGACACTGGATGCGATCCAGCGCGAGGCGGTTTGCGCCGCCGCGCGCAAGGCTGCCGCAGCGGTCGACTATGTCGGCGCCGGCACCATCGAATTCGTCTCCAACGGCAAGGATGTGTTCTTTATCGAGATGAACACCAGGCTGCAGGTCGAGCATCCCGTCACCGAACTGATCACGGGCATCGACCTGGTGGAATGGCAGTTGCGGGTAGCTTTTGGCGAAAAGCTGCCGCTGACGCAGGACCAGATCGCGCTCAACGGCCATGCCATCGAGGCGCGGGTCTATGCGGAAAACCCGCACAAGAATTTCATGCCCTCGGTCGGCAAGATACGTACCTGGCATACGCCGGACCCGTCGAACGGCCTGCGGGTCGATGCCGGCTATCGCCAGGGCGATGCGGTCTCGCCGCACTACGACGCCATGCTGGCCAAGGTGATCGCCTGGGCGCCGACCCGGGATGCTGCGATCGAACGGCTCAATCGCGGGCTCGAGGAGTCCGACGTTCGGGGTGTCGTCACCAATATTCCATTCCTGTCGGCGCTGGTCACTCACCCCGACGTGCGCGCCAATGCGATCGATACCGGTTTCATCGAACGCGAATTGAAGAAGCTGACACCGGCCCCCCCGGCGCCTCACGATCTCGAGTTCGGCGCGGCGGTGGCTGCCATTCTCGGCGAAGAGGCGAAAGCGGCGCGCGCGGAGGCGCATTCACCCTGGCGTACCGCCGGCTGGATGCCGGTGGGCCGCCGACAGCGGGTGTTTACGTTCCGCTACGGGCAGGGGACCGAACAGCAGGTAAGCCTGAACTATGGCAACGGTCCGGCGACACTGGCCATCGGCGAGCGCGAAATCGCCTTTACGGCCGCACCCAATGTCGCCGGCGGCACCGATCTCACGCTGCACGGCATGAAATCCCATGTCGTGGCCATCGTGGAAGGCCATGAATTATATCTGCGAACGCGCAACGGCCGCTTCGACCTGCATTGGGTCGATCCTTTCGGTGGCGACGACGAGGAGCAGGTCGGCGAAGACAAGATCATCGCGCCGCTGCCGGGTACGGTGGTGGCGTTGCTGGCCGAGGAGGGCGCGCATCTGGAAAAGGGCGCGCCCATCCTCACGCTTGAAGTGATGAAGATGGAACAGACCTTGCGGGCGCCGTTTGCGGGTGTGCTGAAGGTGATCAAGTGCAGGGTCGGCGATATCGTGCAGGAGGGCGTCGAACTCGCCGAAATCGAGCCGGCAGCCGGATAAGATCGATATGAGTGACCAGGTGCGCATCGTCGAAGTTGGACCGCGCGACGGCCTTCAAAACGAGAAGACGCCGGTCAGCGTCGCCGCGCGCATCGCGTTTATCGAGGCGCTGGTCGGTGCCGGGCTGCACACGGTCGAAGTCGGGGCCTTCGTGTCGCCGAAGGCGATCCCGCAAATGGTGGGTTCGGATCAGGTGCTGCGGGGCGTCAGCCATCACCCCGACAGCGAGTTCCATGTGCTGGTGCCAAACGAAAAGGGCTACGACGCCGCGCGTGCGGCCGGCGGCAGGGTGATCGCGGTGTTTGCTTCGGCTTCCGAGGGTTTTTCGCGCGCCAACATCAATTGCTCGATCGCCGAATCGATCGAGCGCTTCAAGCCCGTCGTAAACAGAGCCAAAGCCGACGGTATCAAGGTGCGCGGCTACATCTCCTGCGTATTGGGCTGCCCCTATGATGGCGAGATCAGGCCGCAGGCGGTGGTGGACGTCGCGAAAACGCTGTGGGAGTTCGGCTGTTATGAAGTCTCGCTCGGCGATACCATCGGGGTCGGAACCCCGGTGAAGGCGCGGCAGCTATTGCGGGCCGTGGCCGGCACGGTGCCGATGGCCCATCTGGCGATGCATTTCCACGATACCTACGGCCAGGCGCTCGCCAATCTCTATGCGGGGATGGAGGAGGGCGCCCGCGTGATCGATTCCGCGGCCGGCGGCCTCGGCGGCTGCCCTTACGCGCCGGGGGCCACCGGCAACGTCGCGACCGAGGACGTGGTCTACATGCTGGAGGGCATGGGCATCGCCACCGGCGTCGATATGGCAAAACTGGTGGCGGCCACCAACGAGATCAGCAAGCTAATCGGGCGAGCGCCGGTGAGCCGGGTCGCAGCGGCGTTGAATGCGAAGAGAGCGACGTAGGGTGGGCAAAGCGAAGCGTGCCCACCACCAACGCGAACAAAACTACAATCTTTGGTCGCTGGTGGGCACGGCGCAGAGAGCGCCTTTGCCCACCCTACGGCAGAATCACCGCCCGCCATCCGGCCCCATCACCAGGTCGGGAAGATAGGTCGAAATCCCCGGCACGAAACACAGCACCAGCACCGCCAGCATCATCAGGAGTACGAACGGCAGCGTGCCCCAGATCACGTCGCGCAGGGGAATATCGGGGGCGACATTGCGAATGACAAAAATATTGAGACCGACGGGCGGGTGAATAAGTCCCATCTCCATCACGATGGTCATGACGATGCCGAACCAGATGATGTCGAAATTTGCCGCCCGCAGCGGCGGCAGGATGATCGGCGCGGTCATCAGGATGATCGAAACCGGCGGCAGAAAGAAGCCCAGTACCACGACCATGACGAGGATCGCCGCCAGCAATTCCCAGCGCGGCAGCTGCATGGCGACAATCGATTCCGCGGCCGATTGCGAGATGTGCAAGTAGCTCATGACGTAGGAATACAACAGCGACATGCCGATGATCATCATCAGCATGGTGGATTCGCGGATCGTCGATTTCAGGATCGGTGCGAGATCGGAAGGCCGCCACACGCTGTAGATCAGCGCGATCAACACCAGCGCGAGCAGCCCGCCGAGGCCCGCGGTCTCCGACGGCGTCGCATAGCCGCCATAGAGCGCGATCATCACCCCCGTCAGCAGCAGCACGAACGGCAGCACCCGCGGCAGCACGTTGAAGCGCTCTGCCATGGTAAACTCGTCGCGGGTCAGGATGGCCGATGTCACGCCGGTCTTGGCGTAAAGCGCGCTCGCGGCCGCATACTCCTTGCGAAAGCGGATCACCGCATAGGTGCCGAACAGCGTGACCAGCAGCAGGCCGGGTCCGATGCCGGCAAGGAACAGCCGTCCGAGCGACTTTTCCGCGGCGACGGCGAACAGGATCATGGTGATGGAGGGCGGCAGCAGGATGCCGAGCGTGCCGCCGGCGGCGATGATGCCGGCCGCGAAGCCGCCGGAATAGCCGCGTTTGCGCATCTCGGGGATGCCGGCGGAGCCGATCGCCGAGCAGGTGGCGGGCGACGACCCGGCCATCGCCGCGAACAAGGCGCAGGCAAACACGTTGGCGACGCCGAGCCCGCCGGGCACGCGGTGCAGCCAGGCATGCAGCGCCGAATAGAGGTCCTGGCCGGCGCGGGATTTGCCGATCGCAGCACCCTTCAAAATGAAAAGCGGGATCGACAACAGCGTGATCGAGGCCATTTCCTCATAGACATTCTGGGTCACGGTATCGAGCGATGCTGCGGGCATGTAGATGCCCATGAACACCACCGCGATGGCGCCGAGCGCGAACGCGATCGGCATGCCCGAAAACATCGCAAACAGGGTCGCAGCCCCATAGCTGATGCCAATTCCAAATACGGTCATCGGCGCGTCGTCCCGCAGATCGGAATGATGATCTGCAAGAGGATTTGCAGACACAACAGGGTCATGCCTGACGCCATCAGGCCGTAGGGGATCGCCAGTGGTGGCGACCACATCGAATTCGAGACTTGGCCGTCAACCCAGGCTTCGTGCGCCAGTGTCCAGGATTTCCAGGCGAAGAACGCGCAGAACAGCAGGCTCGCGACATCGACCAGCCACAGCCTGATCCGGTTGGCGGTCGGCGACAGCAGCCCGACAAAGGCTTCGATGCCGATATGGCCACGCTGCTGCTGCACATAGGCCGACGTCATGAATGTCGCGCCCACCAGAAGAAATACCGCCGCCTCATCCTGCCAATAATTGGGGCTGTGGAACAAGGCGCGTCCGAGCACGCTGTAGCTGAGGATCGCGCAGGCCGAAATCAGCGCAATCGCTGCGATGAAGACAATGAAGTTGTTGCACCAGCCGAGCCCGCGCTCCAGCGCCGCGACGAGCGGATTGCCCGCCGCGGTTGTCGATCGACTATTTTGATCCGGTAGCGGACCAAGCATCAGGCTGAGACGTCGGACGCGAGCTTCAGCAAGTTGGCAGATTGCGCGGTTTTCGCGCCATAGTCCTTCCATGCGGTATCGCGGGCAATGTCGCGCCATTTGCCCACGGTTGCCGCGTCGAGCACGCTGACCTTGGCGCCGGCCTTTTCGTAGACTTTCGCAACTTCGGTATCATCGTCCTGCGCGCCCTTGCGGCCGTACGCTTCCAGCTCCGTGCCGAGGGCGAGAAGGATGTCCTGCTGATTTTTCGGCAGGCCGTCGAAAATCGACTTCGACATCAACAATGGTTCCAGCATGAACCAATAGGAGGCTCCCGCACCTGACGTCAGCGATTTCGCGACTTCTTCAAGCCGGAATGAAATCAGGCTGGTGGAGGAGGTAATTCCGGCGTCGCAGGCACCGGTCTGCATCGAGGCGTAAAGTTCGTTTGACGGTACCGACAGTACGGCCGCACCCGCGGTCTGCAGCACCATGTCCATCTCCCGCGAGCCGCCGCGAACCTTGAGGCCCTTGGCGTCTTCCGGGGCGACGATGGGCCGCGAACGGCTGGCAACGCCGCCGGCCTGCCAGACCCAGCTCAAGATCATGATGCCCTTGTCGGCAAGGAAGTCGGTCAGTGCCTTGCCAACAGGATTGGTCTTCCACTTCATGCCCTGATCGTAGGTTGAGACCAAGCCGGGCATCAGGCCGATATTGGCCTCCGGCAATTCGCCGCCGGCGTAGGGAAGCGGATACAGGCTGATATCGAGTGCGCCTTTGCGCATCGCCGAGAACTGCGCGTTGGTCTTGATCAGGGACGAGTTTGGATAAACCTCGGCCGCAATCTCGCCGCCGCTGCGTTTGGCCACTTCGGCGGCGAATACACGGCATAGCCGGTCGCGGAAATCACCCTTGTCAATCGAGCCGCCGGGAAACTGATGCGATATTTTCAGGGTTGTAGCGGCCTCGGCCGTGCCGGTCCCGAAACGCAGGAGGGCCGGCGCGGCAAGCGCTGATGCAAGGACGTGGCGACGCGTGAACATATGAACAACTCTCCCCTGGGCGATCTTGATTTGCGGCATCTTAGTCCGTATTCGCCGGAATTTGCTCTAATCTGATAGTTCGAGGTCCGGTGCGGCCGACGATATGCTGCGGCGCACAGTTGAGTGGAATTTTCGAAAGCCGGTGAGCAACATTATTTTCACGGCGGGCCTCCTGAACCCCGAGCTGATACTTCAAATGCCGGTTACGCGGAAAAACTTTTTCAGTCCCGGCGGTAACAAACGCGATGGCGGGAACGTCCCTATCACAGCGGCATATGTCGCTTTAACCGGTTTCAAAAAGGATACCCATACATGACCATCAGCACCCGTATCGCCCTCGGAATTTCAGCTGCCGCTCTTTCGCTCAGCCTGGCGCTCGCCCCGGCTGCCTTCGCCCAGGATGCCATGAAGAAGGACGACGGCATGAAGAAGGACACCATGTCCAAGGACACGATGAAGAAGGATGACGGCATGAAAAAGGATACCATGTCCAAGGACACCATGAAGAAGGACGACGGCATGAAGAAGGACAGCATGGCAAAGTAGGCGCCGGTCCGGAATTCTCCAACAGGCTCGCTCCTGACGGGGCGGGCCTGTGACGCGTCAGGCGGGCACGCGGCCCGGATGCTTCAGCTATTTCCGTTTTTTCCGCGCAGCATAGCGTGCATCGCGTGCCGCCTTGCGTTCGGCCTCGAGCGCGGCTTCCCTGGCTACGGCTTCTTCCTTTTCGCGGGCGAGCTGGGCCGCGGCGGCGGCAGCCGCCTCTTCCTCGCGGCGCTTCTGCTCGGCCTTGGCGGCCTCGCGGGCCAGTTTGGCCTTGGCGCGCTCGGCAGCCGATGCCTCGCGCTCGGCCTGCCGCTGCTTGACCGCGGGATCGTCGGGACCCGGCTGGCTGCGAAACTTGTTCAGGATGCTTTTCCTGGCTTCCTGCGCCGCCTTCTGCCGGTCCGCGAAGCTAGGTTCCTTGAATCCACTCATTGAACGGGCCTTGTCGCTTTCTCTTGGGTTGGAGACGGTTCGGTTTCGCGGTCGGGTCGATCGCCCCTGAAGGGCACGCCCCCGCGATCGAGAGCGGTGTACAGCCGCAGGCGCCGGGAAGCCACCAAAATAGGAAGTCGATTCCGCGGTTAGGTGATTATTTCCTTCCGCAAGGAAGTACCCTTCCGGTGGCTCCGCGCCGGGATCCGGCTCGGATGCCCCAAAGCGCGGCGGCGATCCCGGCAGGGTTCGAACCTGCAACCCACGGCGTCGAAATCCGTCGCGGCATTAAGGATTTCAGTGACTTACCCGATCCATGTTGCAACGGTGCTGCTTTCAGCTATCCGCAGACCGCCGGAACCCAGAAAATGCCCAATGAAGCCCGGCCCCAACCATGAGCAGAGAGAGCGGTCCACCTATCGAGACCGCCAAATATTGCCAAGTGAAATACTGCCTGGGCATTTGAAAAGACGTGACGACGTCACACCACGGTCCGCGCCTGTCTTTCGCGCATTCTTTACGCAGCCATTTTGAGCCGGCAGATTTTTGAACGAATAGGGCGACTTCGTCTTCGGGGGTGTCTGGAGGGACATCCACCCGATATTTCTCGTCGTTGGTGTCGGTGACTTCGTAGACCCGACCGGGTTGGAACCAGTGCCAATTGGTCGCTCCGAACCACATGCAGCCGACCAGCCAGAGTGCCGTCACAAGCACCCACATCCGGAAAAGTCCACGCCACAAATTCATGCGCGCCCCTCCCGCGTATCAGCCCAAGATTAGAGCATTGCTCGATCTGCCACGATGGTCGAGTGGTGGGTTCGTCGAAAATAAAAACATAATTGCGCCACTGATAGCTGTAACTTAAGCGAAGGTTGGTGTCCCAAGAATTGCGTGTAGCGGCATGTGACGCAGACATGCGCGCAGAGCTATCTTGACCCCGTGAGCACCCAAACCACGAAAGGACCGAGCTGTATTGGGGACGCACTTTCCTGCGAGACGCTGGATGCTCGGCTGTTGCAGCTGACCGTCTGGCTCATCCTAATCGCGCAACTGACCTCAAGCCTCTATACCTCGATTAACGCTCGCGGGCTCTACGCGGATGGTGTGTTCTATTTGGTGAGAATTTATTCCGACGAAAGGTTTCTGCTATTCGATATGCGCTCGATCGTTCAAATATTTGCGGCAGGCCCCGATCGTTTTCTTATCGAAGTACACGTCGGCCACTCTATTTGAATGCGGGCAAGATTTGAATGCGGGCAAGTGTTCACTTTTGTTATGCTGACGATGCCAACGGTGCTTTGCGCACTTTGCTGGTTCATTGCACCGCGAAATCGCAAGGTTTGGATTCTGTTCCCGTTCGCCGCTCTCTTGACCGGCTTCGAGGCAACTTCCCTACATGCTATTGGGGAGGCGGCGATGTTGCGTGTAGATGGCGATCCCAGCAGGATTCGAACCTGCAACCCACGGAGTAGAAATCCGTTACTCTATCCAGTTGAGCTATGGGACCGTTGGCGGCTTTATACCATTGCCAATATGAAAAATCCGCAACTCCGCCAACCCCGTTCCGAACCCTTTTCGCTGCCGAACCGACAAAGCTGTAGTGGTGGACCATTTTGGCTTTGGCCCGCCCCTGACGGAATGCCGACCGCCGGCGGCCGTTGGCGCAACTGAGCGGCTGACTACGACAAATGTTGCATGCGACCTTTTTGCACCCTTGTTCCGCGGCCATCAGTCCGTCACCTTTTAGCGCACTTTTGTTCGACACGCGGCCGTTGTCCGCGGCCCAGGGAGCTCCATCATGATTGGTTTGGTTCGCGCAGCGACATTTTGCGCTACGCTGGCGTTTGGGCTCGTGACGGCACAGGCGGCGGATAAGGCCTTCAAACGCGACGATCTGGCGGATTCGGCGATCAAACTGGAGGCCCAGATCAAGAGCGAAGCCGGTCCGGTCGCCAGGTCGGGGGCGTCGCTGCGGACCGACGCCGACGCCGCGTTCAAGCGCAACGATTTCCGCACCGGTCTGCAAGTCCTTGGGCAAATCGCCGCCACTTCGCCGGATGACAGCGCCAACTGGCTGCGGCTCGCCCGCACCATTTTCCAGATCCGCCCGGCCAACTCCAGCGAGCAGACCTTCCTGCTGGAGCGTGCCTCCACCGCGGCCTATATCGCCTACCAGCGCGGCGCCAATGCCGGCGATGAGGCGGACGCGCTGGCCGTGCTCGGGCGCGCGATGTCGGACCGCAAGCTGTGGCGGCCGGCGCTCGACAGCTTGCGGCTCTCGCTCGATCTGCGCGAGGTCGCTGACGTGCGCGGCCAGTATGAAAAGATGCGCGACGAGCACGGCTTCCGGCTGCTCGATTATACCGTCGATTCCGACTCGGCTTCGCCGCGCGCCTGTTTCCAGTTCTCCGAGGACCTTGCCAAACGCACCGACTTCGCGCCGTACCTCGCGCTCGCCGGCAGCGACAAGCCGGCATTGACGTCGGAGGCAAAGCAGCTTTGCGTCGACGGGCTGAAGCACGGCGAGCGCTACAACATCAATCTGCGCGCCGGCCTGCCGTCCACCGTCAAGGAAACCCTGCCCAAATCGGCTGAATTCAACATCTATGTCCGCGACCGCAAGCCGTTCGTGCGCTTCACCGGGCGCGCCTATGTGCTGCCGCGCACCGGCCAGCGCGGCATTCCGCTGGTCAGCGTCAACACGTCAGCGGTGTCGGTCAACGTGTTCAGGATCGGCGATCGCAACCTGATCAATACCGTGATCGACAGCGATTTTCAGCGGGCCTTGAGCAAATACGAGCTTTCCAGCCTCGGTGATGAACGGGGCGTCAAGGTCTGGTCCGGCGAACTCACGACCGCCGCCACGCTCAACCAGGATGTCACAACGGCGTTTCCGGTCGACGAGGCGCTCGGCGTTTTGCAGCCGGGCATCTACGTCATGACCGCCGCCGCGAAGGGCACGGGCAGCGACGACGACGGATCGCTGGCGACGCAATGGTTCATCGTTTCCGATCTCGGTCTGACGGCTTTTTCCGGCAATGACGGCATCCACGTCTTCGTCAATTCGCTGGCCTCGACGGATGCGGTAGCGAAGGCCGAGGTGCGGCTGGTGGCGCGCAACAACGAGATCCTTGCGACCCGCAAGACCGACGAAACCGGTCACGTGCTGTTTGAGACCGGCCTGGCCCGCGGCGAGGGCGGTCTTTCGCCGGCCATGCTGACCGTGACCGGCGACAAGGCCGACTACGCTTTCCTCAGCCTGAAATCCAATGCATTCGATCTGTCCGACCGCGGCGTGTCCGGCAGGGCGGTGCCCGCGGGCGCCGATGCGTTCGTTTACGCCGAACGCGGCGTCTATCGCTCCAGCGAGACGGTGTATCTCACCGCGCTGCTGCGCGACGGCCAGGGCAATGCCGTGACCGGCGGCCCGCTGACCCTGGTGATCGAGCGTCCCGACGGCGTCGAATTCCGCCGCGCCGTGCTGGCGGATCAGGGCGCGGGTGGCAGAACGCTGGCGGTGCCGCTCAATTCCGCGGTTCCGACCGGGACCTGGCGGGTGCGGGCCTTTACCGATCCCAAGGGGTCCACGGTCGGGGAAACCACCTTCATGGTCGAAGATTACGTCCCCGAGCGGATCGAATTTGATCTATCCAGCAAGGATAAGCAGATCAAAGCTGATCTTCCTGTAGAACTTAAAGTGGACGGCCATTTCCTTTACGGCGCGCCGGCCTCGGGCCTGCAGCTCGAGGGCGACATGCTGGTGGCGCCGGCAGCCGAGCGGCCGGGTTTTGCGGGATACCAGTTCGGCGTTGCCGACGAGGAGACCACCAGCAACGAGCGCACCCCGATTGAAAATCTCCCCGAGGCCGACGCCAACGGCGTTGCGACCTTCCCGGTCAGCCTTGCGAAGCCGCCGTCATCGACGCGCCCGCAGGAAGCGCAAATCTTCATCCGCATGACGGAAGCCGGCGGCCGCGCAGTCGAACGCAAACTGGTGCTGCCGGTGGCGCCGGGCGCCGCGATGGTCGGCGTCAAGCCGCTGTTCGGCGACAAGAGCGTCGCGGAGGGCGACAAGGCCGGCTTTGATGTGTTGTTCGTATCGCCCGAAGGCAAAGCACTGGCGCGCGATGGCCTGCGCTACGAGTTGTTGAAGATCGAATCCCGGTATCAATGGTATCGCCAGAGTTCCTCCTGGGAATACGAGCCGGTCAAATCGACCAAGCGCGTCGCGGATGGTGATCTGACCATCGCCGCCGACAAGCCGTCACGCATCACGCTGTCGCCGCAGCCCGGCCGCTATCGCCTCGACGTCAAATCGACCGAGGCCGATGGGCCGCTGACGTCGGTGCAGTTCGACGTCGGTTGGTATTCCGACCGCAGCGCCGATACGCCCGATCTGCTGGAAACCTCGATCGACAAGCCGGAATATCAGTCCGGCGACACCATGGTGGTCTCGGTCAATGCCCGCTCCGCAGGCAAGCTGACGATCAACGTGCTCGGCGACCGGCTGCTGACGACGCAAACCATCGACGTCAGGGAAGGCACCGCGCAGCTCAAAATTCCCGTCGGCAAGGATTGGGGCACCGGCGCCTATGTGGTGGCAACGCTGCGCCGCCCGCTCGATGCCGCAGCGCTCCGGATGCCCGGTCGGGCCATCGGGCTCAAATGGTTCGGCATCGACAAGAAGGCCCGCATCCTTCAGGTGAATCTGTCGCCGCCGGCGCTGGTGCGCCCGAACACCACGCTGAAGCTGCCGATCAAACTCGGCGGCCTCAATCCCGGCGAGGACGCAAAGATCGTGGTTGCCGCGGTCGATGTCGGCATTCTCAACCTCACCAATTACAAGCCGCCGGCGCCCGACGATTATTATCTCGGCCAGCGCCGCCTGACCTCGGAGATCCGTGACCTCTATGGGCAGTTGATCGACGGCATGCAGGGCACCCGCGGCCAGCTCAAGACCGGCGGCGATGGCGCGGGCGCGGAGCTGCAGGGCAGCCCGCCGACGCAGAAGCCCTTGGCGCTGTATTCCGGGATCGTGACGGTGGCAGCCGATGGCACGGCCGAAATCAGCTTCGACATTCCGGAATTCGCCGGCACCGCGCGGGTGATGGCGGTCGCCTGGACGGCAACAAAACTCGGCCGCGCCACGACCGATGTCACGGTGCGCGATCCCGTCGTGCTGACGGCGACGCTGCCGCGCTTTCTGCTCAATGGCGACCACGGCACCATGAGCTTCGATCTCGACAACGTCGAAGGTGCGCCCGGCGACTACACCATCAACGTCAAGACCTCAGGGCCGGTGAAAGTCACCGGCACCCCTGCGACCACTGTCAGACTGGCTGCCAAACAGCGCAGCTCGATGTCGCTCGCGCTCGATGCCGGCTATGCCGGCACCGCCAACCTCGATGTCGATATCAAGGGGCCGGACGGGCTGACGCTGACGCGGCATTATGCGCTCGACGTCAAGCCGGCGACGCAGATACTGGCGCGCCGCTCGATCCGCACCCTGGCCAAGGGCGAGAGCCTGACGCTGACATCCGACATGTTCTCGGATCTGGTGCAGGGCACCGGCGGCGTCTCGCTGTCCGTCAGTTTGTCCACGGCGCTGGATGCCGCGACCATCCTGAAGGCGCTCGACCGCTACCCCCATGGCTGTTCGGAGCAGATCACCAGCCGCGCCATGCCGCTGCTTTACGTCAATGATCTGGCCGCCGGCGCGCATCTGGCCATGGACACCGAAGTCGATCAGCGCATCAGGGACGCCATCGACCGGCTGCTGGCACGGCAGGGTTCCAACGGTTCGTTCGGCCTGTGGTCGGCCGGCGGCGACGACGCCTGGCTGGATGCCTACGTCACGGACTTCCTCACCCGCGCGCGCGAAAAGGGCTTTGCGGTGCCCGATGTGCTGTTCAGGAACGCGCTTGATCGGATTCGCAATTCCGTGGTGAACGCCAACGAGCCGGAAAAAGACGGTGGGCGGGACCTTGCGTACGGTCTCTATGTGCTCGCCCGCAATGGCACCGCGCCGATCGGGGATCTGCGTTACCTCTCCGACACCAAGCTGAGCAATCTGGCGACCCCGATCGCGAAAGCGCAGCTGGCGGCGGCGCTGGCGCTGGTCGGTGACAGGGGCCGGGCGGAGCGGGTTTATGCCGCAGCCCTGGAGAGCCTTGCACCCAAGCCGGCGCTGGAGTTCGGCCGGGTCGACTACGGCAGCGCTTTGCGCGACGCCGCAGCGCTGGTTTCGCTCGCGAGCGAAGGCAACGCGCCGCGGGCGACGCTGACGCAGGCGGTGGCGCGGGTTGAAGTAGCCCGTGGGCTCACGCCTTACACCTCGACCCAGGAAAATGCGTGGCTGGTGCTGGCGTCGCGCGCGCTGTCGAAGGAGACCATGACGCTTGATCTCGACGGCGCGCCGGTCAAGACCGCGCTTTACCGCAGCTACAAGGCCGCCGAGATGGCGGACAAGCCGATCAAGATCACCAACACCGGTGAGGCGCCGGTGCAGGCGGTGGTTTCGGTCAGCGGTTCACCGATCACGCCAGAGCCGGCCGCATCCAACGGCTTCAAGATCGAGCGCAATTATTTCACGCTCGACGGCAAGCCGGCGGATGTGTCGAAGGCCAAACAGAATGATCGCTTCGCGGTCGTTCTGAAGATCACCGAAGCCAAGCCGGAATACGGTCACATCATGGTGTCGGATTATCTGCCGGCCGGATTGGAGATCGACAATCCGCATCTGGTTTCTTCCGGTGACACCGGTACGCTGGACTGGATCGAGGATGGCAAGGAGCCGGAGAACACCGAATTCCGTGATGATCGCTTCACGGCCGCTATCGATCGCGCCAGCGACGACAAGTCGGTGTTTACAGTGGCCTATGTCGTGCGCGCGGTCTCTCCAGGCAAATACGTGCTGCCGCAGGCCTATGTCGAGGATATGTACAACCCCTCGCGTTATGGCCGAACCGGCACCGGCGCGGTCGAGGTGCGTCCGGCGAAATGAGCGCGTCAGGCAACAAATGCTCTCGGTCATGGCCGGGCTTGTCCCAACCATCCACGTCTTTTTCGGCGGCAGAAACAGACGTGGATGCCCGGGATAAGCCCGGGCATGACGGTGTTGCCAGGCGGCGCCGGTTTCGCATCGCCGCTATTTCACTTGCTATTTTTGCCGCTCTATCTACCGCGATAGGCACATGGATCATCTCATTGGGTCCCTTGCCGCTGGCGCAGGCCCGCGAAGTCTCCACGACAATCGTCGACCGCAACGGCAAGCTGCTGCGCGCCTATGCGATGGCCGATGGCCGCTGGCGGTTGCCGGTCGCTGCCAAAACCGGTGTCGATCCGGGCTATCTCAAGCTGCTGCTGGCCTGTGAGGATCGCCGCTTTCGTTTCCACGCAGGTGTCGATCCGCTGGCCCTGACCCGGGCCGCGTTTCAGCTCCTCACCCGTGGCCATATCGTGTCCGGCGGTTCCACGATCACCATGCAGCTTGCCCGGTTGATGGAGCCGCGGCGGGAGCGGTCGGTTTACGCCAAGTTGCGGCAGGTGGTGCGCGCGCTCGAAATCGAGCGGCAGATGAGCAAGGACCAGATCCTCGACCTGTATCTGGCGATGGCACCATTCGGCGGCAACCTCGAAGGTGTTCGCGCGGCTTCGATCGCCTATTTCGGCAAGGAGCCGAAGCGATTGTCGCTGGCGGAATCCGCGCTGCTGGTGGCATTGCCACAGTCTCCCGAGACCCGCAGGCTCGATCGCTATCCTGACGCCGCCCGCGCCGCGCGCGACCGCGTCCTCGATCGCATGGTCGAAGATGGTCGAATCTCCGAGCAGGACGCCGTCGGCGCGAAGACCGTAGCGGTGCCGCGACTGCGCAGGCCGATGCCGATCCTGGCGCCGCATTCCGCCGATCGGGCGAGGGCATCGTTGAAGGACACTCCGGTCATCGCGCTGACGCTGGACTCCGGTCTGCAGAAAGTCCTCGAAGGGCTGGCGCGCGACCGCGCGGTCGCATTGGGTCCGAATATTTCGGTTGCGATCATCGCGGTGGACAACGCGAGCGGCGATGTGCTGGCGCGGGTCGGCTCGCCCGACTATTTCGATGACCGGCGCGCAGGCCAGGTCGATATGACGCGCGCGGTGCGCTCGCCGGGATCGACGCTGAAACCGTTCATCTACGGTCTGGCGTTCGAGGATGGCTTTGTTCACCCGGAAAGTCTGATCGATGACCGGCCGATCCGCTTCGGCTCCTACGCACCGGAGAATTTCGACATGACCTTTCAGGGCACCGTGCCGGTGCGCAAGGCGCTGCAAATGTCCCTGAACGTGCCGGCGATCGCGCTGCTTGACCGCGTCGGCGCCAGTCGCCTGTCCTCGCGGCTGAAGCAGGCAGGGGCCAATCTGGTGCTGCCGAAAGACGAAGCGCCGGGACTTGCAATGGGTCTCGGTGGCGTCGGCATCACGCTGCAGGATCTGGCGCAGCTCTATTGCGGCTTGGCGCGGCTGGGCAACACGCGGCCGCTGCGCGAGATAGTTGACCTGCGCGACGACGCGCGCGACTCCCTGCGACTGCTGGATCAGGTCGCTGCCTGGCAGGTCGGAAATGTGCTGATGGGGACGCCGCCGCCGGAGAACGGGGTGCATAACCGGATCGCCTTCAAGACCGGTACCAGCTACGGCTATCGCGATGCCTGGTCGATCGGCTTCGACGGCCGCATCACCATCGGGGTTTGGGTCGGACGTCCCGACGGCGCTCCCGCGCCCGGAATTGTTGGTCGGACCGCCGCAGCCCCGATCCTGTTCGATGCCTTCGCCCGCACCGGAAAGTTGCCGGCGCCGTTGCCGAAGCCGCCTCGGGGTGCGCTGCTGGCGAGCAATGCCGCACTTCCGCTACCGCTGCGACGATACCGGCCGATGGGCGAACTGGTCCGAACCGATGGAGAGCAGGCGCCGCGCATCCAGTTTCCGCTCAACGGCTCGCGGATCGATGCAGCCAGCGGGGACGGAACGCAATTCTCCGCAATGCCGGTGAAAGTCGCCGGTGGCGTGCTTCCGATGACGATGCTCGTCAATGGTGTATCGGTCGGCGCAATCGACGGCCGCCGTCAGCGCCTGATTGATCCGCCCGGTCCGGGGTTTGCCAGATTGACGGTGATAGATGCCAGGGGCGCCGCGGACACAGTTGTGGTCCGAATTCAATAGAGCCTCGCTAACCGGTTGTCGCCATGGTGGTTTCGGCGTATGCGAAACCGATGGCCGAGACCTATGCCCGTCCCCGATTTGGACAACCGCGCGAGCCCAAGAACCGGGTAGATCCGGTTAGCCGGCTTGTTGGCGTGCTCGATTTTGTGGCGGGCAACCATGTCCGGGCGATCGCATTCCTGACTCTGTGCGGGTTACTCCTGCTCCTGCCCGGATTTTTCAACATTCCGCCGATCGATCGCGACGAGGCGCGGTTCGCGCAGGCGACCAAACAGATGGTCGAAAGCGGCGATTTCGTCGATATCCGCTTCCAGGATGAGTTTCGCTACAAGAAACCGGTCGGTATCTACTGGCTGCAGGCGGCGGCGGTCGAAACCGCCTCAGCGCTCGGCCTGCCGCGGGCGCAGGTCCGGATCTGGCTGTACCGCGTTCCGTCCCTGATCGGCGCGCTCGGAGCCGTGCTTTTGACTTACTGGACGGCGCTGTCCTTCGTCACGCGGCGCGGCGCCGTTCTTGCCGGACTGATGATGGGAAGTTCGGTCTTGCTCGGCGTCGAGGCGCGGCTCGCCAAAACCGATGCCATGCTGTTGTTCACGGTTGTCGCGGCGATGGGGGCGCTGGCGCGGGTGTATTTGTCATGGCAGCGGGGCGAGGATCCCGCGCACCCGCCATGGACATGGCCGGCGATCTTCTGGACGGCGCTTGCAGGCGGCATTTTGCTCAAGGGGCCGCTGATCCTGCTGTATGTGGGGCTGACGATCGGCACCCTGGCGATTCTCGATCGGTCCGCAACCTGGCTTTGGCGTCTGCGTCCGGTCTGGGGTTTGACCTGGCTTCTGGTGGTGGTGCTGCCGTGGTTCATCGCGATTTTCTGGCGTGCCGGCGACGCATTCTTTGCGGATTCGATCGGCAGCGACATGTTGAGCAAGCTGGCAGCGCAGGAATCTCACGGCGCGCCGCCCGGTGCCTATCTGCTGCTGTTCTGGGTGACGTTCTGGCCCGGCGCGCCGCTGGCGGGAATGGCGGTGCCGGCCGTCTGGCGGGCGAGGCGAGAGCCCGGCGCTCAGTACCTGCTGGCCTGGCTGGTTCCTTCCTGGATCGTGTTCGAGTTGGTGCTGACCAAACTGCCGCATTATGTGCTGCCGCTCTATCCGGCGGTCGCCATTCTGACCGTCGGTGTTCTCGAGCGCCGCATGCTGTCGCGATCCTGGCTGATGCGCGGGGCGGCCTGGTGGTTTGTCGTTCCGGCGCTTGCTTCCGTCGTTGCCGTTGTGGGAGCAGTCACCCTGACGCGCCAACCGGTATTCCTGGCGTGGCCGTTCGTGGCGGCGGCCCTGATCTTCGGACTGTTCGCGTGGTGGCTTTATGATGGCAATCGTGCCGAACGCTCGTTGCTGAATGCGGTGGTCGCGGCGATATTCCTGGCTGTAGCCATCTATGGCGTCGTCGTGCCGGCGCTGACCCCGCTGTTTCCAAGCGCCGAAATTGCACGCGCGCTCCGCAACGTCGCCTGTGTCGGACCGAAAGCCGCTGCCGCTGGGTTCCACGAGCCAAGCCTGGTCTTCATGACCGGCACGCCGACGCTGCTGACGGATGGATCGGGCGCTGCGGATTTCCTGGGCCAGGGCAGTTGCCGCTTTGCACTTGTGGAGCAGCGTTCGGAACGCGGGTTTGCGCAGCGCGCCGAAGCCATCGGGTTGCGCTACAATGTGGCGGCCCGCATCGACGGCTATAATATCTCGCAAGGGAGAGCGATCTCGATTGCGATCTTCCGGTCCGAAGGTACGGAGTAGGATGTCCGCTCAGGCCGGCGCCGGCGAATCTTCAAATTACCTCGCGCGCTTTTTCGCCCTGGTGCTGACGTCGCTCGCGCAACTCGTGCGTCCGCCGTCGCATACGCGACGCGCCGAGGCAGCGCGGAGATTGGCGCGTCACGCGCTCCTCATAACGGCGGTTGCAGGCGTGCTTGTCGTCGCGCTGATGGTTGGGGTCGATGGGTGGGAGATCGGCCTGATGCCGCCCCGCGGCGCGGCGAGCCTGTGGCCGGCGCGCATCCTGACCGAATTCGGCAGGGACGCCGATGTGCTGTGTATCCTGGCCTTGATGCTGCTTGCCGTTGCCCTTGCTGCGGCGGCATTGCGAGGCACCTCGCGGGCCCGGTTGCTGGCCTTCGGCTTGCGCCTGCAATTCCTGTTCCTCGCCGTGCTGGTGCCGCTGCTCGCCGGTGAAATGATAAAATGGATCGTCGGACGCGGCCGGCCGTTCGTGGGAGGCAAAGCCAACCCCTTCAACTTCGTCCACTTCGCCGGAACTGAAGCCTATGCCAGCTTCCCGTCGGCGCACGCCATCACAGCTTTTGCGCTGGCTTTCGCGGTGGGCGCGGTCTGGCGACGGACGCGGGTCGCCATGATCGCTTACGCCCTCCTGATCGCCTTCACTCGCCTGGTGCTTCTGGCCCATCATCCCAGTGACGTGGTGGCGGGCGCGCTGATCGGCGTGGTCGGCGCCATGGGTGTGCGATACTGGTTCGCCGCGCGCGGTCTGGGGTTCGCCATCGGCCGCGACGGCGCGATTTCAGCGCTGGCTCATGGCCGTGTCAAAAGGGTTGCCCACCGGGCGTCAGCCCCATAAGAAGCGGGCGCCGGTAGCAACCCGCGCCGGCTGCGGCCAACTCTAACGGTGAGCGTGGATTTGCCTTCTTCTGACACAGCCGAGACGGCCGTTTCCATCGTTGTTCCCGTGCGCAACGAGGCCGAGAACGTCGCTCCTCTGGTCGCCGAGATCACCGCCGCCATCGAGGGCCGGTGGATATTTGAAATCATCTACGTCAATGACGGTTCAACTGATGCGACTGCGGAGCGGCTTGCTGCCGCCATGAGGAAGCGGGCAAATCTGCGCCAGATTCGCCACCCGACATCCACCGGCCAATCGGCGGCGATACGCAGCGGCGTTCGCGCCGCGCGCGGTGCCATCGTGGCGACGCTCGATGGCGACGGCCAGAACAATCCAGCGTTCCTGCCAGAGCTTATTTTGGCGATCGAAAAGGGTGGCGAGCGCGTCGGCCTTGCCACCGGTCAAAGGGTCGGACGCAAGGACACCGGATTCAAGAAAATCCAGTCGCGCGTCGCCAACGGGGTGCGCAGCGCCATCCTGCGCGATGGTACCCGCGATACCGGTTGCGGCCTGAAAGCGTTCCGGCGCGAGGTGTTCCTGACGCTGCCTTATTTCGACGGTCTTCATCGTTTTTTGCCGGCGCTGGTACGCCGCGAAGGGTATGAGATCGCTTATGTCGACGTGATCGACCGGCCGCGGCATTCCGGCGTGTCAAACTACGGCTTCTTCGATCGGGTATGGATCGGAGTCATGGATCTCGCAGGGGTATGGTGGTTGATCCGCCGCAAGAAGCCGACACCTGTTGCGACCGAGGTGACCTTATGACCGAGCTGTTCAACAATCTCGTCAGCTACCTCAAAGACGTCTTCGTCATCAAGTTCGATGGCTGGGTGTTGCTTGGCTTCGTGGCGCAAGGATTTTTTACGATGCGCTTCGTCGTGCAATGGATCGCGTCGGAGCGTGCGCGCAGAAGCGTGATCCCGGTGGCGTTCTGGTTCTTCTCCATCGGCGGTGGCGCGTCGCTGCTGGTCTATGCGCTTTACCGCAGGGACCCTGTGTTCATCGCGGGCCAGGCGCTCGGTCTCGTGGTCTATGTTCGCAATCTCTATTTCATCGTCATAAACAGACGGCAGGCGCCTGCCGATCATTGAGCGGCAGTCATCCCGGGCCGGGGGCCCGGCCCATTTGCGATGCGGGCGATGTTCTCGCATTTGAGGGCGTGCGCGTGGTTGTCGCGCAACCGGCAAGCTCTGGTGTTAGCGACGCGTTCGTGTAGGTTTACGCCAACAAAGGGTGCCAAGCCCGGAGGTCTCATGGGGAGCAACATGAATTTGAAAAAGCTGGTCCTTTCGTATTTCACAGTGATCGTAACCGGCATCGCGGCCGCGGGCCTTATTTCAGTTTCATCGCCAGCCGCAGCGCAGCAGGCGGCGGTCGCTATCGACAATGACGACATCGGCGGCGTCGTGCGCGGTCCGGCGGGACCTGAAGCGGGCGTTTGGGTGATTGCGGAGACCACCGAACTGCCGACGAAATTTGCCAAGATCGTCGTCACCGACGACCAGGGGCGCTTTGTGATCCCCGACCTGCCGCCGAACGTGAACTACGAGGTCTGGGTTCGCGGCTATGGCCTGGTCGATTCGCCGAAACTGCGCGCAAAGCCCGGCCAGCTGCTCAATCTTGCGGCGGTACCAGCGCCGAACGAAGCGTCGGCGGCACATTATTATCCGGCGATCTACTGGTTCACGATGCTGAAGATTCCGCCAGCCAAGGATTTCGGCGGCACCACCGATATCCCGAAGGAGATCACGCAGAATATCTGGCGTCAGCGCATGAACAATGTCGACTGCGTCGGTTGCCATCAGCTTGGCCAGGAAGCCACCCGCACCGTCCCGGCCGCGTTCGGCGAATTCAAAACCGGCGAGGAAGCCTGGATCCGCCGTGTGTCCTCGGGCCAGACCGGCGAATGGATGGTGAACCGGCTCGCCGGGGAACTCGGCAGCGTGCCGTTCAAATATTTCGGTGACTGGACCGACCGCGTGGCCAAGGGCGAATTGCCCGGGAGCAAGCCGGCGCGGCCGTCCGGCATCGAGCGCAACGTGGTCGTCTCATCATGGGAGTGGGCTACCGAGAAACACTTCGTCCATGATCTGATTTCCTCGGACCGGCGCAATCCGACCGTCAACGCGTACGGCCCGCTGTACGGTTCGAACGAATATTCCTCCGACGACATGCCGATCCTCGACCCGAAGACGAGCACGGTGACCTTCTTCAAAATGCCGGTCGCCGATCCGAATATGCCGGAAATGCTTGGACCGCCGTTGCATCCGAATGCCACGCTCAAACCGATCGGCGCCTCGGCCTACTGGGGCGACGAGAAGATATGGAGCACGCGCGCGAACAATCACAACGGCATGATCGACGGCAAGGGCAGGGTGTGGTTCGCCGCCGCCGTGCGCGGGATCGAAAATCCGGACTTCTGCAAGAAGGGCTCCGACCACCCTTCAGCAAAAGCTTTTCCGCTGGCGCGATCGGGCCGGCAGGCCTCGATGCTCGACCCCAAGACGATGAAATACAGCTTCATCGATACCTGCTTTGGCACGCATCACCCGCAGTTCGGCTACGATGCGGACAATTCGTTGTGGTTCTCCGGCACCGGCGTGGTCGCCGGCTGGGTCAACACGAAAGTTTGGGACGAGACCGGCGATGCCGTAAAGGCGCAGGGCTGGGCGCCGTTCGTTCTCGACACGAACGGCAACGGCCAGGCGGATGAATACACCGAACCCGGAACACCCGGGCAGGCGGACAAGGACATGCGGATCGCAGGATCCGGCCCCTACGCCGTGATGCCGCATCCGTCCGATGGCTCGATCTGGTATGCCACGAACGTGTTCGCCGGCACCCCCGGCTTCCTGCGTTTCGACCCCAAAACCAAGCTCTCGGAGTTTTACGCCATTCCGAAGGAAGGCATTGGCATTCGCGGCGGAGACATCGACAAGAACGGCGTGCTGTGGGGCTCGGGTTCAAACGGGAGCCTGATCAGTTTCGACCGTCGCAAGTGCAAGAACCCGCTTAACGGGCCGAACGCAACCGGAAATCACTGTCCGGAAGGCTTTGCTTTCTACAAATATCCGGGACCGGGCTTTGAAGGTTTCGAAAACTCCAGCGCTGAGGCGAGCTACTGGACCTGGGTCGACCAACACAACGCGGTGGGTCTCGGCGAGAACATCCCGATCTCCACCGCCAACCTCAATGACGGCTTCGTTGCCTTCAAGGACGGACAAATGGTGATGCTGCGCATTCCTTACCCGATCGGCTTCTTCGCCAAGGGGCTCGATGCGCGTATTGACGATCCGAATGCCGGTTGGAAGGGCCGGGGGCTTTGGAGCACCAGCGGCGATCGCGTGCCCTGGATGATGGAGGGCGGCAAGGGTTCGAAGCCGCGTGCTGTGCACATCCAGATACGTCCTGATCCGCTTGCGAAGTAACTCGAGCGTGATGAATTTTGATTGAATCGATCCGTCGGCGCATTCGGTTCACCTCTCCCCGTCGGGGAGAGGTCGATTTGCGCAGCAAATCGGGTGAGGGGGCGCTGGTCTAACGAGGAAGCGTAGCCCCTCACCCGGCGCTCCGCGCCGACCCCTCCCAATGGGAGAGGTGGACGACTTCCGATGCCGCTCCAACCCAACCTCATTTCATCATGCTCTAGGCGACCGGCGTTCGGCTCCGATGACGAGCCGTTCGCCGGCAAGGCCGCCGAGCTAAAGCCAAACTAAGTCGGAACGTCCAGTTCGTCAGCTGCAGAAGCCGCCTGGAAGGAATGGAACCTGGGTGACCTTACGGCCGGCGAACGGGCTGCCGATGATGATCCGAAAGGACGACGTGCCTTAGGCGGCATTGAACGCCTCGAACCCGCGGGCAAGGTCAGCCTTGAGGTCCTCGACATTCTCCAGCCCGATATGCAGCCTCAAGGTCGGGCCGCCCGGCGCCCAGTTGGAAGCGCTGCGATAGGTGGCGCAGTCGAATGGGATGATAAGGCTCTCGAAGCCGCCCCATGAGTAGCCCATGCCGAACAATTTGACGGCGTTGAGCAAGGCATCGACGGATTTCTGCGGCGCCGGCTTCAGGACAATGCTGAACAGGCCGGTGGCGCCCCTAAAATCCCGCTTCCAGATCGCATGGCCGGGATCACCCTCCAGAGCCGGGTGCAGCACCCTGGCGACCTCGGGCCGCGCCGCCAGCCACCGCGCCATTTCGAGCCCGGACCGATGATGCTGCGCAAGTCGCACCGCGAGCGTGCGCAAACCGCGCATCGCCAGGAAGACGTCATCGGGTCCGGCGCAAACACCGAGCAGGCGGATCGCCTCGACGATGGTCGGCCAGGCCGTCGCATTCGCCGAAATGGTTCCGAACATGATGTCGGAATGTCCACCGATATATTTGGTTGCGGCCTGTATGCTGATGTCGACACCCTGATCGAGCGAGCGGTGAAACAGCGGGGTCGCCCATGTGTTGTCGTCGATCACAAGCGCGCCGCGCGCATGCGCCGGCGAAGCGATGGCTGGAATGTCGGGCATTTCGAAGGATTGCGAACCGGGCGCCTCGACCAGCACCGCCCTGGTGTTGGACCTGAACAATTCGGCTATGCCGGCGCCGATCATCGGATCGAAATAGGTGGTCTCGACGCCGTAGCGGGCAAGCAAGCCGTTGCAGAAATTGCGGGAGGGGCGATAGACGTTGTCGCAGACCAGGAGATGATCGCCTGACTTCAGCACCGCGAGCAGCGTCGTGGTGATCGCCGACAGGCCCGAGGGCGCAAGACCGACGCCGGCGCAATGCGGGCCTTCAAGGGCCATCAACGCCTGCTGCAGCGCCTTGGTGGTCGGTGTACCATGACGGCCATACTGGAACTCGCCGCGATGGGCGTGCAGGTCGCCTGCCGTCGGATAAAGCACGGTGGAACCGTGGACCACCGGCGGATTGACGAATCCACTCTGCGCCTTGGTGTCGCGGCCGGCGGTTACCAACGTGGTTTCCGCCCTCAGCGGCGTCGTCCGCCCGTCATCCCCTGGAGAATTCATGTTTTCCGCCGCCACCAATGGTTTCCCCAGCCGCCACGCCTAGCGAAGGTCCGCTGGAGCAGCGGCGTTCGGGTGGGATTGTTAATAGCAGGACAGGGAAAGACGGACGTCAACCCCTTGACCCGGCCCTCCAGTCGTTCTGTGATGCGCGGCAACTATTTCGTCGCTGCATGTTGAGGGGCTCGCCGCGACCATCGATTCATTGCTCGCTCGGAATATGGGTATCCGTGCCCATTCAGGAGGCATTTGGAGCGGTGGATCATTGGGTTGGCCCGTCGGCGCATGTGATGAACCCCTTCCCGGACGACCCTCGAAAGGCTTCGCCATGAAACGTGCATCTCTGGTCCTCACCCTTGCTCTGGCTGCCGGTCTCTCGACCCAGGCTGCTACCGCGCAAACGCTCAAGACGGTCAAGGACCGCGGCATGTTGTCCTGCGGCGTAAGCCAGGGACTGCCCGGCTTTTCGTCCCCCGACGACAAGGGCAACTGGACCGGGCTCGACGTCGACGTCTGTCGTGCGATTGCGGCCGCGATCTTCAACGATCCGACCAAGGTCAAGTTTGTGCCGTTGTCAGCCAAGGATCGCTTCACGGCGCTACAGTCCGGCGAAATCGATGTCCTTTCGCGCAATACCACCTGGACGCTGTCCCGCGACACCACGCTCGGCGCCAATTTTACCGGGGTGACCTATTATGACGGTCAGGGATTCCTCGTGAAAAAATCCCTCAAAGTGAATTCCGCGCTGGAGTTGAACAGCGCCTCGGTTTGCGTGCAGACCGGTACTACCAACGAGCAGAATCTCGCCGACTACTTCAAGGGCAACAATATGAAGTACGAGGTGATCGCGTTCGGCACCGCCGACGAGACCTTGAAGGCCTATGAGTCCGGACGCTGTGACGTCTTCACCTCGGACGTGTCGCAGCTCTACGCCGAACGTCTGAAGCTCGCCAATCCGGCCGATCACGCGGTGCTTCCGGAGGTGATTTCGAAGGAACCGCTCGGGCCGATGGTGCGTCACGGCGACGATCAATGGTTCGATCTCGTCAAATGGGTGCTGTTTGCCATGGTTGACGCGGAAGAACTCGGCGTGACCCAAAAAAATGTTGACGACATGGCAAAGTCGGACAAGCCCGAGCTCAAGCGGGCTTTTGGTACCGACGGTAATCTCGGCGAACAGCTCGGCCTGACCAAGGATTGGGTGATACGGATCGTCAAAGCGGTCGGCAATTACGGCGAGTCCTTTGATCGCAATGTCGGCGCCGGGTCGAAACTCGGGATCGCGCGCGGACTTAACCAGCTCTGGAACAAGGGTGGAATTCAGTACGCGCCGCCGATCCGCTGATCTCGGTACCAGCGGCGATGTCCGGTGAGCCCCGAAAGCCCCCGTCGCAGTTTTTAATCAAGCTGCAGCGCGCACTCGGCGGCCAGGCGGGGTGGGGCGGCTTCGTCCTCCAGCTCCTGTTCGTCGCCGTGCTCGCCTGGATCTCTTATGAGATCGTCTCCAACACCAGCGAAAATCTAAAGGCGCAGCGGATCGGCTCGGGCTTTGGCTTTTTGGCGAATACGGCGGGATTTGACGTCAGCCAGAGCCTCATTCCCTATGCGGGGTCCGATACCTACACGCGGGTATTTTTTGTAGGTCTGCTCAACACCCTGCTGGTTTCGCTGATCGGCGTTTTCTTTGCCACCTTGATCGGATTTATGGTCGCGCTCGGTCGGCTGTCGCCGAACTGGCTGTTGGCGCGAATCTCCGGTGGGTATGTCGAACTGGTGCGCAATCTGCCGCTGCTGTTCCAGATCCTGTTCTGGTATCTGGCGGTGCTCGCAGCGCTCCCCAATCCGCGGCAGAGCATTGCGTTGTTCGGCAGTTTCTTTCTCAGCAATCGGGGCCTCGTAATTCCAAAACCGATCGGTGATCCCGGCTTCGAGCCGTTCGTGTTGGCCCTCCTGATTGCGATTGCCGTCTCGGCCGGGTTGTGGCGTTATTCGCGCTGGCAACTCTTTCAAAACGGCAGGGTGATCAAGGTCTGGCCCTACGTGCTGGGTTCGTTGATCGGCCTGCCGCTCGCCAGCGCGCTGATCTTTGGCGCGCCGGTGTCGTTTGAAATGCCTGTTCTCAAGGGGTTCAATTTTTCCGGCGGCTCGCGCGTCATTCCGGAATTCGTGGCATTGACGCTGGCGCTCTCGACCTATACCGCGGCCTTTATCGCCGAGATCGTGCGCGCCGGTATTCTGGCGGTCCATAAGGGGCAGATGGAGGCCGGCGCCTCGCTCGGCCTGCAGCGCGGTTCGGTGCTGCGACTGATCGTGATCCCGCAGGCATTGCGCGTCATCCTGCCGCCGCTCACCAACCAGTATCTCAACCTGACCAAGAACTCGTCGCTGGCGGTGGCGATCGGCTACCCCGACCTGGTTTCGGTATTTGCCGGTACGACGCTGAGCCAAACCGGGCAGGCGATCGAGATCATCGGGATTACCATGGGGGTCTATCTCCTGATCTCGCTGGTGACGAGCGCGATCATGAGTTTCTACGGATGGCGGCTCGGACGGAGCCTGGGCGGATGAACGACATCGCGGCGTCCGCTTTCGTCCGTCAGGACCTCGTTCTAGAGCGCCCAGCGCCGGTAAAGACGACCGGCCTTGTCGGCTTCCTGCGTACACGGCTGTTCAACTCACCGACCAATATCCTGATCACGATCGTGAGCGCGTTGCTGCTGTGGCTGGTTTTGGTTCCCACGATAAAATTCCTGCTGGTTGACGCGGTCTGGAATGGCAATGATCGCACCGCCTGTCTCGCCGAGAATGTTGGACACGCCGTCGGCGCTTGCTGGCCGTTCGTGCAGGCAAAATTCGGCCAGTTCATTTACGGTTTCTATCCGGAGCCGGAACGGTGGCGGGTCAATCTGACCTTCCTGCTCGCGGCGGTACTTCTGCTGCCGCTGTTGATTCCGCGGCTCCCGGCCAAGGGCGTCAATGCCGGCCTGTTCTTCCTTGCATTTCCGGCGGTCGCTTTTTTCCTGCTGCATGGCGGCGGACTCGATGGCTTGGGTGTCGGCTGGACGGTCGGTCTTTTGTCGGGCTTTGCCGACAGCATCGCGGAAGCGGGCTCGGCGTTGTCGCGCGCAGGCGCGTCTCTGGGCGAGTCAACGGCGATTGCCGGGACGCTGCTGAAATCGCTGGGGTGGCTCGTTGTTCAACTCGGCCTAGCGCTCCACTATCTGATCACCCCATTGACGTGGCTGCGCGATCAAATTCAAACGTCCGGCGGTCCGCTATGGATCGATCTTTCGGTGACCGCCGCGATTGTCTCGGCCCTGCTGTTCTGGCTGAACGGCGGTACGCGCGCAGGCTGGCGTCCGCTCGTTATGAGCCTTCTGTCCTTCGCGGGTCTTGGCATCGTCATTGCAATGATGGGTCTCGATCGCGGCGGATTGCCGGTGGTCGATACGCGGCTCTGGGGTGGTCTCCTGGTGACGCTGGTGGTGTCGGTCACCGGTATCGTCGCGTCGATGCCGGTCGGGATGGCGCTGGCGCTGGGCCGGCGCTCGACGATCCCGCTGATCCGGATTTTTTCGACTGTCTTTATCGAGTTCTGGCGCGGCGTGCCGCTGATCACGGTGCTGTTCTTCGCGACCTATATGCTGCCGCTGTTCCTTCCGACCGGGTTTAACGTCGATGGGCTGATGCGTGCCTTGATCGGCATCGCGCTGTTCGCCGGAGCCTACCAGGCCGAGGTCATCCGGGGCGGCCTGGCGGCGATCCCGCGCGGGCAGAACGAGGCGGCGAGTGCGCTTGGCCTTTCCTGGTGGGAGACGACGGGTCTGATCGTGATGCCGCAGGCGCTGCGCCACGTCATCCCCGGCCTCGTCAACAGCTTCATCGCGCTGTTCAAGGATACCTCATTGGTCTCGATCGTCGCGCTGTTCGATTTGCTCGGACAGCTCCGGGCATCCTTTAGCGACCCGGCCTGGGCGACGCCCACCACGCTGTTTACCGGGTTTGCCTTCACCGGATTAATTTACTTCATCTTCTGCTTTGGAATGTCCCGCTATTCGCTGTTCGTCGAGAACAGGCTGAACGCACACCGGCGCAATTGAGTACATCACCATGACCGCAAACCCGATCGTCAGCATTGTCGGCCTCAACAAGTGGTTCGGCGATTTTCATGTGCTGCGTGACATCGACCTCGATGTCGCCAAAGGCGAGCGCATCGTGATCTGCGGCCCTTCGGGCTCGGGAAAATCGACGCTGATCCGCTGCATCAATGCCCTTGAGGAGTTTCAGGAAGGCCGGATCGTGGTGGACGGCATTGAACTCGGACCGAATTTGCGGCGGGTCGACGAAGTCCGGCGCGAAGTCGGCATGGTGTTCCAGAGTTTTAATTTATTCCCGCATTTGACCGTGCTGGAGAACTGCACGCTGGCGCCGATCTGGGTACGCAATATTCCGAAAAAGGACGCGGAAGCGGCGGCGATGAAATATCTGGAGCGGGTGAAAATTCCGCAGCAGGCCAATAAGTATCCCGGCCAGATGTCCGGTGGCCAGCAGCAGCGCGTCGCCATTGCCCGCGCGCTGACCATGAACCCCAAGGTCATGTTGTTCGACGAGCCCACCTCGGCGCTCGATCCCGAAATGGTCAAGGAAGTGCTCGACACCATGGTCGACCTCGCCAACGAAGGCATGACCATGCTGGTGGTGACCCATGAAATGGGATTTGCCAGGGAAGTGGCCGACCGCGTCGTCTTCATGGATGCCGGGCAGATTATCGAGGCGAATACGCCGGCAAACTTCTTCGCCAACCCGCAGCATGCGCGGACCAGGCTGTTTCTCAGTCAGATCTTGCGCTGACGGTCATCCAGCCGCGATACGCACCGCTCAAAGCCTGCGTTGGAGCTGATTCTAGGAATTCCCGAAGGCGATTGGAAACTATAGACCCGGCGACGCCGCGGCCCGTTCATGGCTCGGCAACCTGTTTGTGGCCATTTGCCCAAAAGGATTTGCCAATGTTGGGTTTCCTGTTCGGTTTCAACGCCCGTCTCGGCCGGCTGCACTATTTCCTGAGCACGATTGCCTTGGCCGTCGTTATGACCGCTGTCTGTTTCGTCATCGTGATGTATGTTTCTCAGCACGGCCCAAGGGTGCATTCACCCGCGGACCTGATGATATGGCCGACAATGCTTGCCGCCGCTGCGGCCACCTGGATGACCTTCACCCTGCAATGCTTGCGCATCAGGGATATAGGATGGGACCCTGTCTGCGTCATTCCGGCGTGGGTCGCAATCCTCATGGTCGATAAGGTCGTTGCGGGCAAATTCCCGTTGTGGGCGCTCGGACCCGAGCATCATGCCACGATCGTCGGCGGGCTGATCAACTTCGGACTGATTTTGGCGCTGATGTTTTGGCCGAGTGGCGACTACGAAGGCCCGGACGCGGCATTTGGGGAGACTCGACGAAGGCCGGATGAGCTATCAACCAAGCCACGCGCAACGTCAGTAGCCTCGGAACGTCTGGCGCGGGCGACTGGAACAGGATTCGGCCGGCGGTGAGCGAAATCCCGATCCAGCCGGTCACACCTTCTCGAACGGCACGCTGATGTTGCTGCGCTTCTCGAGCCACGCCGGCACCGGCAGGTTCTTCGAGCGCATGAAATCCGGATTGAACAATTTTGACTGATAGCGATTGCCGGAATCGCAGAGGATGGTGACGATGGTCTTGCCGGGCCCGAGCTGCTGGCCAAGCCGGATCGCCCCGGCGACATTGATGCCGGTCGAGCCGCCCAGGCAAAGGCCTTCGTGCTCGAGCAACTCGTAAATGATGGGGACGGCTTCTTCATCCGGGATGAGATAGGCTTCGTCCACCTTGGCTTGCTTGATGATGGGTGTCACGCGTCCGAGCCCAATGCCCTCGGTGATCGAACCGCCCGGCGAGGCTTTCGCTTCGCCGTGCTTGAACAGTTCATACATCGCAGCCCCACGCGGATCGGCGCAGCCGATCACGATGTCTTTGTTTGTCTCCTTCAGATAAGAGCTGACGCCTGCCAGCGTCCCGCCCGATCCGACTGAACAGATGAAACCATCGATCTTGCCGCCGGTCTGCTGCCAGATTTCCGGACCGGTCGACTCGTAATGCGCCTTGACATTGTCGAGGTTGTTCCACTGATCGGCGAACAACACGCCGTTGGGCTCGCTGTTGCGCAACCGATCAGCTAGCCGTCTTCCGACGTGCTGGTAATTGTTTGGATTGGCAAAGGGCAGCGCCGGCACTTCGACCAATTCGGCGCCGCAAAGCCGCAGCATATCTTTCTTTTCCTGGCTCTGGGTCTCCGGAATGACGATCAATGTCCGGTAACCGCGCGCACTCGCCACCACGGCAAGACCTATACCGGTATTGCCGGCGGTGGCTTCCACCACCAGGCCGCCCGGCCTGAGTTCACCGCGTTTCTCGGCTTCAAGGATCATCCACTTGCCGGCGCGATCCTTGACGGACTGGCCGGGATTCATGAATTCGGCCTTGCCGAGAATAGTGCAGCCGGTTTGCTCGGACGCCCGCTTCAGCTTGATGAGCGGGGTATTGCCGATCGCTTCGACGACGTCGTTGTAGATTTGCATGTGCGAAAAATCTTGCCAGGCTGCTGCCAAATTCAGCAATGACCCTAGAGCGCGATCGGCAAAAGTGGAAGCCGGTTTTGCATCCGATTTGTGCGGTGCGGGCTAACTCGGCTTCGCAACAGGCGAGGTGGTAATCCCACAACCGCGATCGTTGAAGCCGGGCGGCATCAGTTCGGTCAGACGGCGCGGAAGTTATTTCGCCAGGTCGCGAGCGTCTTGGCATAATCTTGCCCGAAAATGCGTTAGCGAATAACGGGAACACCGAAGCGCTCGCCCGGTGACTTGCGTACCGGTGGCGATGGAAGCATCTCGCCGGGAAAACATAACGCTGGATGAAATCGACTCCGGCGAAGTTTCAGCGGGGGTTTAGGCCGGGACCGGCCGTAAGTGGTTGAAGCGCGAGGCCGTGCGGCGTATAGCGGTCGCATGTCAAGACAATTTGAGGCTGACAACGGCACCGCCGCGACGGAGGCGATACCGGACTGCCCGCGTTGCCACAAGCCGATGCCGCTGTGCGTTTGCGACGGCATTGTGCCGATCGAGAGCCGCATTTCGCTGTTGATCCTGCAGCATCCGCAGGAGCAGGATCGGGAGCTAGGCACGGCGCGGCTGACCGCATTGCACTTTGCAAATGCGGTCCTGAAAATCGGATTGTCGTGGCCAAGCCTGTCCAAGGCGCTGGGACGGCCGGTCGCCGATCCCTCGCGCTGGGCGGTGCTTTATCTGGGATCCGCGAAAGTTGCCGACTTGGAGACCGACCGCGATATCGTCGCCATCAACCGGAAAGGCGAAGTCGAGGACAATCAGCGCGGCATCCTGAAGGACATTGACGGCATCGTGCTGCTCGACGGCACCTGGAGCCAGGCCAAGGCGCTGTGGTGGCGCAATGCCTGGATGCTGAAATGCCAGCGGGTGATCCTGGGTCCGGCGCTTCCGTCTCGTTACGGAAAGCTGCGCCGCGAGCCGCGTCGGGATGGCCTGTCGACCATCGAGGCGGCGGCGATGCTGCTTTCCAGCCTCGAAAAACGGCCCGATATCGCCGCGACGCTGCATGGCAGTTTCGAGCGGATGCTGGCGAGATACCGGGAGGCCCAGAATTCTCTGCCGGCGCTTGCGCCGAAACCGCGGCCGAAGCGGGATTACCGCCGCCGCAAGCGCGGCTGAAGACAGCGCTTTCAGCGCCGCGGATGGCGGTTTTGGCCCTTGGTTGCCTATGTCTGGCAGGGCGTATATGAGTTCGCTTGATGAGGCCACGTGGCGGAGTGGTTACGCAACGGTCTGCAAAACCGTGTACACCAGTTCAATTCTGGTCGTGGCCTCCA